>JACCDP010124136.1_pt1 | contig 34218 bp, 36 predicted proteins | sample 7445841 | NCBI WGS metagenome assembly JACCDP01 (sample SAMN15323441, study PRJNA562643) | freshwater metagenome | isolation source: river surface water | place: USA:Blue River Watershed | collected 2017-08-17 | reverse complement strand
TCCGTTCCAGTTCCTTGTCGAGGATTGCCACCCGGCGCTCAATCTCCTGGGCCATGGCTTCCTGCGTCCCGAGGCGGGCGAGAGCGAGCCAACCGCCAACCTTCCCGCGAACCTCGGCCGGGAATGCTGCCAGCACGGCGTCGAGCGTCCGCATGGCGCGGGTGAGGACGGCGCGGTCGTCCCAGTCGGCACGCTGCCACTGATCCATGCGTTTCCTCCAAGCTTCCGTTTCGGTGGCGGCCTGCTTGGCTGCGGCCATGGCAACGGCGTTGTTCCCGGTGGCCTCGGCAACGTAGGCGTCGGCGGCCTTCTCCGCTTCGGCACGGGCTTCGGTGAGGGCCACCTTGTAGTCGTTCACCCACTCATCCGCCCACTCCTTGGCTTCCTGCGCGGTGGCTTTGAGTGCGGTCTGGTAGTCGTCCCAGATTCCGGTCAGGCGCTCATTCTCCGCAAGCTCCCGGCTGATGGCATCCCACAGCATGTCCGGAGTGACATCGGCCGCGGTGGTGCCTGGTGGGAAAACCTCCGGCATCACGCCGAACAGTTCCTGCGCCACCACGTCGGGCCGGCCGTTCCCGGAGAACAGGATCCGCGGGAGTTCATGGCTGCCGTCCCATGATGCCGGGTTCACATACTCGCCTTTCCCGGCGTACCGCTGTGCTTTGCGGTAGCTCATGAGCGTCCCCTTGTACCGCCCACCTTCCTTCTTGGAGAGGTAGCTGATGACGGGGCCGTCCCAGAAACCTGCGTCGCGGTAAATCTGTGAAACGCTGCGGGCGTAGTCCTCGTCCACCCTCTCCACCAGTTCGATGCGTTTGAAGGTCTGCCGCACTCCGGCCTCGCGGGAAATGGCCTGCCCGGTCTTCTCTTCGATTCCGCGGGCCTCAAGTTGGTTGGCAAGCTCTGCCCGGTAGGCGTCGGCGCGTCCCCGGCGGATGTCCTGTGCGCTGGCCAGCGTGACGCCTGCCTGCACAAGCAGCTCCTCCTCCCGGAGTGCCTGCCGGATGTCCTGCTCGCTGTCGAGGCTGGCCACGCTCCGGCGCTCCACGAACCCGGCGCCCTTCCGGTTCCGGAGGAAGGCGTCCCGCAGTGCGGTCAGGTTCTCACGGGCGCGGGCCACCATGTCGAGGCGGGCCTGCGGACTGCGGGCCATGCGGGCCTCCACGTTGGCGGCCACGTTGTCGAGCATGGCCTCGGGCTGGAGGCTGAAGGAAAGTGGGTTGGCGGCTGCGGAAGACCTGCGGCCCAGCACCTTCAAGTCCGGCGCTGACATTCCGGCGGTGGGGAGATACACAAACCGTTCCTCCTTGGTTGTGTAGTCGCCTTCCTCCTTTCCAATGGCGTCCTGCCAATCGACAGCCTGCGACAGCACGGTCAGTTTGACTTTATTCGCCGGGTTTTCCGGCACGATTGCGTAAGGGTAGCTTTCGTGTTCAGCGGATGGGATTGCCTTCACGGGGCCAACCACCTCGACGACCGCGTACACGCGGCCAGCCTCAAACTCTTGAAACACGCGCAGAAACGGTTCAGTCAGCAAATTCCCCATTCCCTGCATAATGGAAGCCTTGGACAGCTTCCCGGCACGGATCTGGTTCTTGGCGTGCTTGTTTTCAGCGTCGGCCAGAATGCCGGCAATGAGTTTTGCCGACTTCGGCTTGGCGTTCATGGCCTTGGCCAACTGATCTGCCAGTGATTCCACAAACGCTTTGCGCACAGCAAAGATGGCGTTCTCAGGGGCCAGCAATGCCGGAAGGCTGGCCATGGTGGTTTCAAAATTGTCTGCCGGGTCCAGCTTAAATCCGAACTCATGCCCGGTGTTCTTGGCTTTGGCTTTGCTGGCTCGGATCAGCATCAGATGCAGCATCCGCTCGGTCAGCCCAGAACCTTTGATGGTGGTCAGGGATTTCAAGAATTTGACGGCACCCATGGATCCGGTGCTGCTGGAAAACAGCTTTTCGACCGGGGCGGAAACCAGACCCATTAGAATTCTGCCACCGTTCTTGCGGCCTGATTCGTTGAGGTGCTTGGCGGTCCGCTCTGCGACCGCTTTGGTAGACGCCCAGAAATAATTCTTTTTGGCGTACAGTGCCGGGTAGTAAACTCCTCCTTTCCCTTCTACCGTTTCGCCTCCGGGGAGGGTGATGGTTCCCGCAAAGGCATTGTCCGGAGAATGCAGCATGATGTGCTGTCCGGTGAAGTCGTCGATGTCGCCTCCGATCTGCACGCGGCCAGCCTTCTGCAATGCGTCAAACCGGGTGTCATTGCGCAGGTGCTGCGCCTGTATCAGGCTGAACGAAATCTCCGGCCGCGTCACGTCGAACCGCTGCGACAACGGCACGAGGTTGCCGGCTTCGTCGTAGGTGAACGGGTCCGCGGATTTGATCTGCTCCGGCTCAAAAGCGATGATCTCGGCGTAATCCATCCCGCCTTCCTCTCGGGAAATGATTGCTCCGTCGAAGCCCTGCGCTTGTAGCTTTTCACGCTGCCGGATTCCCGCGTCGTCCGTAGAAGCGGCGGAAAAGCCTTCAACGGCCTGCCGATAGTTGGCCGGGTTGGTCAGGCGAATGTAAACGTGATACTCGTACCGCCCATATTCCTTGTATGGGTCGCGCTGGTCTTTGAAGAAGAAGGCTTGGATGTCGCTGGATGTCCGGGCGAAATCCCTGTCGAATGATCTGAATTTCCGCCCGGAGTTGTGCCACGCTTCCTGCGTGAATCCTCCAGCCCTTGCCACAGCATCCACCATGGCCTGCGCTTCCTTTTCTGCCGCAGCGTCCCCGGCCTTGGCGCGGCGTTCGAGTTCGGCGTGGCGGGCGTCTTGCTCGGTCAGGTTGAAGGAAATTCCGAGTTTCTGGGCGGCTTCATTGTGCAGAGCGAGCATCACGCGGCGGATTGCCGCTCCGACATCATCCGGATTCCAGACTGCTCCCTTGTTGCTGACCAAAGCCCAGAAATCAGGCGCTCCATGCTGTCGGGAAAAGTTTTCGTGATCCCGGATGGAAAGCTTGTATTTGATCGGCTCGCCTTCCGAATCGGTGATGCTTGGATTTTCGACCGTGGCGTAGGCGGAAGATTTTGCCGATCCTTTCAGTGAAGCGGCCTGACCGGACGGAGTCCATTCGCCGCGGCTTGAGTATTCCCACCCGGACGGCAGCGGCAAACCATCAAATAAATAGCCGAATGCCTCAAGGCTGGCGTCTTCAATGTCGCGGAGTGTCGCGTCCTCCTCCAATGCGGCGAGGGCGTCGTTGGCGTTTTTGATTCCGGACGAAAGGTGGCTTTCCAGTGCGGCGGAATAATCCTCCTCGAGATTGTACGCCATCACATCGTCATCCGGGTCCGGCGGATTGTAGACCTGGTCCGCTTCATCCTGCACCTCCTTCGCGGCTTCGATGCCGGGGGCCACGCCAGTCACCCGTTGCAGGAACGATTCCAGCGGGAACTCCTCGCCCTTGGCGCGGCTCTCGGCCATGGCGCGGTTGAGCCGGATGGATTGTTTTACCACGGTCTTGAGCCAGTCTAGTCGGCTGCGCAGGAAGGCAAACAGGCTGGGCGCTGCTCCGTCCGCTTCGGCTGCTTTCAGTTTTGCCCGCATCCCCTTGCGGTATTCTCGAAGAAGTCCGGCCACGGCTCCGGTGGTCTTCCGGCTGCTCAGTCCCCGGCCTGTGGCGTAAATCTGGGCAAGAAGGGAAATCGCCTCCTTTACTGCCAGCGTGTCCTTCATCGGATTGTTTCCGGTGTAGCCGTTGAGGTAGGTGTCCCCGGTGAGCTTCTGAATCTCCTGAATCTTGGCGGCGAACGTGGCGGTTGTCTCCTTTCCGCTCCGCAACACGGCGCTGGCGTCCGCTTCGATTCGTTCCTCGAAAACGGTGTAGACCGATGCGCCACGGTTGATCCTCACAACGGCGGTGGCGATTCCTTCCCGGACCTCCATCTCGCTCTGGCCTCCTACCCCAAGGGAGCGCAAATCTACGCGCTTCCCTTTGTTCGCGGCCTCGTAAATCTCCACCCGGTTCTGTAGGTTCTCAATGAATTGGCCAGCGGCCACCCGATCCGCCAGCGTGGCCTCGGGATCATTGGCAATGGCGGTCTGCTCTTCAATGATCTCGGCAACGCTCATGGCCTTGCCAAAGGTCGTCTCGCTTGCTCCGGTTGGTGATTCCGGTCTGGCGTCGAGGGCGTCGGAGATTGCGACCAGAGCGGCGATGTCCTGCCATCCTGAGTCCCGATCGCTGATTTCTTGAATGATGGAAACGGCCTCCTCTGATGTGGCGGCTTGGATGGTCTGGCCGTCATTGGTGACAATGGTGAAGCTTCCGTCCGAATTGCGGGTGGCTCCACGGAATCCGGAGGCTTGAATCATGTCGGCCAGATCCTTTGCCGCGGCCAGTTCCTCGTCGGCAATTGCGCCGGCTGCGGTTTCCTGCCACGCCACGTCCGGTTCGGTGTCGGCGTCCCGCTGCGCGTAGCCATCGGCCACCGCTTCCATCTTGGCCTGCACGGTCGGGGCGGCCTTCACCGCTTCGATGGCTTCATCGGTCATGCCCACCGCTTTCATGGCTGCGGTCGAGGACATCAGTTCCCGCGTAGCCGCGGCATCGCGGGCCACGTTGACGCCTGCGCCGATGAGGGCCAGCGGGGCCACGGCAAGCAGGGTGCGGAGGTCGAACATCTCGAAGTTCCGCCAGTCGGCGTTTGGCACGTCCTCCTTGAGACTGGCCAGCAGATCCTGCGCCAGCATCGGCGTGGCGTCCTGTAGCTTCTCAATGGTGAACTCGGCTCCGGTGGCCACGGCTCCGTAGAGCGCAAACCGGGCGAGCGGGTTCCCGCCGGGTCCGGCCAGTGCGTTCATGGCCTTGTTGAATCCGGGAAGCTTCCCGATCAGTCCCATCTGCTGAATCTTCTCCAACCCGGCCTGCACGGGTGCGGCAGCCCATGCCAGCACGCCAGCGTCTGCCACCTTCATCGTGGGGTTGCTGGTGAGCAGGTTGGCAAGGTTCTGGTCTGCGAATGACGCGGCGGTCATGGCCATGCCAGCGTAAGGGATTGCGGTGGTGGCCATGTAGCCGAGGGATCCGGCCACGTCGTAGACGGCTTGCTCTGCCAGTTTCCCCGCCGCGGTCTTGGCGCTGGTAAGAATCGGGTCGATGACGGAAACGGTGGCCTCCCGCAGCAGGGACCGGGCGATGTCCCGGCGGGCGATGGCCTGCCGTTCCTCCATGACGAGCGCGGCGGTTTCCGGCGTGGGCGTCCCCATCATGGGCGCGGTGCTGGTCAGGCTGCTCAGGATGTCCCACGATGCTCCGAGGGACCGGGCGATGGGCCGCCGGAACGATGCCACAATCTTGTCCCACATGTCCCGCCCATCGGGATCCTTCCGGGTTTCTGCGAGGGCGCGGACAATGGGCATGACGGAACCGCGCAGGGTTTGGGGGTCCATGTCCTCGAGGGGGGCCATGGCTTCCATCAGGCGGGCCGTCTCGTCTGCGATGGAGAGCGCGGCACCGGGGATTCCGCCGAATGCTCCAAGCGGTTCCGATGTCTCGGCGCGGGATGCATTCAGAATGCTCTCCACCACGCCACGCACCTTCTCGCGGTATGGCGCTGCCTTGAAATCGGCTTGGTGGTGCATCGACCGGAACTTCTGGAAGAAATCGAATTTCTCGGCCGCGGGCGACCATGCCGGGGATTTGCGGGCGGCTTCCTTCCACGCGGCGAATGCTTCCGCCACCGGGATTCCGGCGAGTCCGGCACGCCAAGCGTTTCGGGCAAGGCTCGCTTCGTTGATCGCTTTGGTTTCGGTGTCGTCCTTTTTTCCAAACGAAAACAGACCCGGCTCGTCCGGCGCTGGGTCGCGGCCTGCGATGATCCACCGCAGTTTCTGGCGGTCCCCGGCAGCTTCCCGCAGCTTCCCGGCCACGGCGGCGTCCGATCCTCGCGGCGCGGTTTCCCCGAACATTTCGACCGCGAGGGCATCGCGAGCGGCGTCTCGGTCTGCGGCCAGCACCGAGGGCGGCTTGTTGGCGTCCCACACGCTCCCGGAAATCGTCACGCGGCGGCTGGCTCGCTCGGCCAGCATGGAGTCGATCAAGAGCGCGTCTTTGGCTGCGGCCTGCTGCTCCGGGGGCGCGGTCAGGATCGTGTCGAGTTGCAGGCGCTTGGCCTCTCCGTCTGGGTCCAGAGCCAGAGCATCAAGGCGGCTGAGACGCTGACGCTGCGCTTCCAGATCCTTCTCTCTGGGGGCTGATACCCGAAAAGCGCGGTACTGGTTGACCTGCGCCAGCCAGAATGATCGCTCAGATTCCGGCGCGGCGGCGGGCCCACCCGCTCCCATGATCTGTTCGTATTCATCGTCTGTGAGAATGCCGGGAGGTGTTGGGATGTCCATCAGAGTTTGCGGAAGGAGGTGACGGGCGTGTCGTTCAAGGGTGACGGGCCTCCGGGTGTGTACAAGTCCCAGCGGCCACGCAGCGGTTTCAGTCCCAGCCTGCGGGCCTGCGCGTCGTTTGCGGTGCGGTCCATCCACCGTCCCCGGTGGGTCTGGCCGTTGGCGTAGGTAATTTCGATTTCATCGGTCGGCTTCACTCCGGCGGCGCGGAGTTGTCGTTCGATGTCCGGGCTGACGGCAATGTCACCTTCGCGCAATCGTCCAGGGTGCGGCCTGCCTGCGCGGGCGGCGTCTTCGGCGGCTTGTCCTGACCACGATCCAATACCCATGGAGGAATTCTTGTCCGGCGTGCTGTCGCCCTTGTAGCCGTAGGAAGTCACGCGGCCAGAGGTAAGGCGGGCGGAACCGGGGGCGGCGGCTGGCTCCGGCGTGCCTTGTCCCTGTTCAAGGCGTCCGCGGATCTGCGTCCATGTGGCGGTGGTCGGCTGGCCAACGGTGATGGGCTTGATGGTGTCGAGGATTCGCTGGGCGTCCTGTTCTCGGTAGTGAACTTGGGAAACCGCTTGGATTTGGTCCAAAGTCTGTTTTGGCGTGGCGTTCGGATTGGCTTCAAGCCATCGGTCCATTTCCTGCCTGAGGTTGGCCATGCGCACCTGCGCAATCTTCTGCTTCTCGGTGTCGATCTTTTCCTGCCCGGTGACCGAGTCCTTGATCTTGAAGGCTCCCAGTTCGCCGTTTTCGTACATCGTGCGAATGCGGTCGTTCTTGAAGGTTTCCACCACATCGGAAACGGCAGGCGGGCGGGCGTTCCATTTGTCGTTCATTGGACCAGTGATCTTTCCGCGGAGATTCTCCGGCAGCGTCTCGGCTGCGGTCATCACGTCCACGTAACGGTCACGGGCTTCCTGTGATCCTTGCCCGCCCAGCTTCTCAAGGTCGTAGGCGTCCACTGCGTCCAGCATTTTCCCGAACCGGGCCGTGATGGCTTCCGGCGTGTTGTAATCCGCCTTGGCCCGCTCGGCTGCCATCTGGTCGAAGGCTCCGAGGAACTTGGCGCGGTCGGCTGGACGCAGGCCATTGGGCAGTGCGGCTTCCAGCCCGGCTCTCGTTTGCTCCGCGATGGGCTTCGCTGTGAATCCGCTGAACACGTCGGCCGCATCATTCATGCGGCGTGCCCGCACGCTGTTCACGATCTGCTGCGCGGTCGAAACGTCGCTCAGAGTCTTTCCGCTCCGCCACTGCTCGGACTGAATCTCCTTCTCGGTGGCGTCCGGGTCGGCCTCGGCTTTGGCCAGCAATGCCATCTGCGCCTGCTGTTCGGCGGCGGCCTTGGCCTCCCGGTCGGCCTGCTCCTTGGCGTTCAGCACCATACCCTGCACCTTCGGCAGTTCGGTGGCTGGCAGCAGCTTGGAAGCAATGCCCTGCTGCGTCAGCGTCTCCGCGGTTCCCCAGTCTTTGTTGTTCAGCGCGGTCATGATCTGCGCGGAAACAGCGTCAGCGGCGCGGGTGTGGCTGGTCCTGATGCTGTCGATCTTCGCTGCGGCCACCTTCCGGGTCTGCCACTGGGTGATCCGGTCGGTGATGGCTTCGCGGGCCGCGGGAGAAAGCGGGTTCTTCGCGGGGTCGAGGATTGTGCTGGCCGCCTTGGCTGCGATGCGTTCCGCGATTGCCGGCCATTTGGTTTCGTCCAGTTCGCTCTGCTTGGCCACGTCGAGTTCGGCATCAAACTGTTCAAGTGCGGTGACGGCATCATGCTCCTTCCGGAGGTTTATCATGTCCTGCTGCGCCTTCTCCGCTTGGAAGAGGGCGTCCCCGGTGCGCTCGATGCCGCGGCCGATCTGCCCAATGCCTGCCGCCTCCGCCACGAATCCGCGGGAATCAATCTCCACCGGGCGCTGTGCCCGCATGGATGGAGCGAGGTCAACGCTGAAACCCCGCGTGTCCGGTGTGGCGGGGAGTGACGGCGCACGGGCCGGAACCAGCGGCGTGCTTTCCATGATTCGTGGGATGCGTGCCATCAGAGTTTCGGGGTGGTGATCTGTTTCAACTGACTGCGGCGGGTGCCGTACTGCGATGCGCCCTCAAGAATGGTTCCGGCGGCTCCCCAGTACTGGCCGACGGCGGATGCGCGTTCGCTCCGGTAGTTCACGGACGCCTGCGTCAGCCCGGTGGTCACCTGCTGCTTGGCTGCCATGCCTGCGAGGATGGCGCTTCCCCGGTTCAGTCCGGCGACCCGACTCTGGTAGTCCAGCCCGGAGGCTCGCGTAAACCGGGCGCGGCGGTTCATCTCATCGGCGGCGCGTGCGTTGGCTTCGCTGAATGCCTGATCCTCCGCAGATTGCAGCAGCAGTTCCAGAGGGCTGCCAGTGGTATCCACCACGCCGCGGGCGGCGATGGCTGCACGCTGCTCCGCGAGGGCGCGGCTGAAGTCCTCCCGCTGCCTGCGGATGTTCTCCTGCGCGGCGCGGCTTTCGTACTCGGCTGCGTTCCGTTCGTTCTGCGCGTCGATGGCCAGCGCCTGCGCGGTCTGCTGCGCGGAAATCTCCTGCATGCGGGACTGCATCAGGGCGATGGCTCCCTGCTGCCGGATGGCCTGCTGCTGACTGAGCAGGTTGGTGCGGGCCAGCGCGTCCTGCTCGCGTCCGGCGCGGATCTGGGAGTAAGCGGAAACGCCAGCCCCGGCGAGTCCAATCAAGGGTGCGGCTGAGGCGAGAAACATACGGCGGTAGCGTACAGCGGCACTGGTTCCATCCAGCCCCGCTTGTGAAGGTGGTGAGCGATTGTGTGGGTGGTGTGCGCCTGTGCGGCTACGCATCCCATTGTTTCGGCCATGGCCAGACAGACCGCCATCAGTTGGTCGAACGCGGCGGCCGCCTCGGCGTAGGAAAGCCCTGGGCGGGTCACGGCATGGTCAAGGAACGCCACCGGAGCGCCCTGCGCCATGTACAGGGCCAGCGCGGCGACCGGGCCAGCGGCGTCGTGCATGACGTAGGTGGTGCGCGGCAGGACGGCTGCATTCAGTTCCCGGCCTCGTTCCTGATACCAATGGCACAAGAATGGCACGTCATCGGGCTGAAGAATGCGGGGGCCGTCAATCATAGGCAATGGTCTGAGTTGCGATGGCGAGGACGTTCATGGGGCCGGGTCCGGCGGTTCGGAGCGTCACGTCGAGGTTGTCGCGGTGATTGGACTGAAAGGCCAGTTCGTCCGTTTTGCCAGTGAACAATGGAGGCGCTTCGTCCATCAGGTCGTCACCGGATCGGCTTTTGATGGGATACCACGGCCCCTCCGGTCCATCCGCGTATTCCATTGGCCCGGTCTGCCAGAGGATGAGCCGCATTTCAGCGGTGCGCCATTTCCTTCCGGCGCTGGTTCCGGTCTGGGTGACAACGTCGAACGTGTACGGCTGGAGGGTGCTGGTGTACGGCAATCCCACGATGAGGGTGCTGGCTGCCAGTTGCAGCGCGATGGCTCCGGCGAGCACTCGGCGGCCAGGCTGCACGGCTCCGTCTGCCCACACGGCGACCTCCCGGCCCTCGAGGTGGGCAAGATTCCCCCAGGTAGCGGTGGGCGTGGCGCTGGTCTGAATGGTGGCAGCGTCGAGGTGGCAGAGGGTCTGCGTGGTTCCGGCCTGCATTTTCACCCAATGCTCTGGGTCAAACCGTTCCACCCGGCGGGTCGGGCCTGCGTCGGTGGTGCGCTGCACGATCATCCAGACCTCATCCGCGATGTCCTCGCCGGGCAGAACTGCCACGCTCTCGACCAGTCCGTCCGTCGAATGCTGCGCCCATGCGATGACTTCGGCTTCCCGCAGGTATGTGCAGGAAAGCAGCCGGCCATCACTGGTGGCCCCCCAGATTGTGGGGTCGGGAGCGGAGGCAAACGCCAGCTGCGTGATTCCCCCGGAAACGGTCATGTGATCGGCCAGTTCCGTCAGGTCGAGCGCCTTGTAGTTGGATTCCTCGAAGGCATAGACGTATTCCCGGACCTTCCGGCCACCGCGCTGCACGAACAGCACGACGGAGCCAACCAGTTGCGCCTGCTGCCGTGCGCTTCCGAATCCGGTCTTCCGCTTGGCAACGGGCGGATTGGCCTGCGTGATAACTCCCCCGGCCGCATCAAGCAGCCACTCGTCCCCCTCGGTGCCGACGATCAGCCCATCCACACTAGCCATCCATGCGATGGGGTTGGCTTCCTGCGCGGCAATCGTGACCGAGTAGGCGGCGTCCTCGGCGTCGATGGTCTGAAAGTTGTTCCAGTCATTGATGGCGCTTCCCCAGATGGTCTGCGGCTGCGCGGCGGTTCCGGCAAACGTGAGACGCTGCTGGTGGAGGGCAATGGCGGATGGGTATCCCCTGCGCACGCTCCACGCTCCTTCCCGCCAGCGGGCGGTGGCCGTGCTGGCGAACGGCTCGGAAATGACGGTGACGGCGCACTGCGTGGCGCTGGTGATGGAATCCACGCGCACAAGGCCGTGAAGCTCCACGTCAGTAGGCTCAAGAATTGCGCGGGGGTTTGCGGAAGGTGAACCGGATGGGCTTCCGGTTCCGGTATACCTGAGCCGGACTTTTGTCAGTCGCTCAAATCGTCCGTTAGCGGTGACGTTTCTGTCCTGTGCGCCGGACCACGAACGCAGAACCTGCCATTGGTTGTCTTCGTCGAGCGTTTCAAGGTACAGCGTCCCGGTCCATATCCCGGTGGTGTACAAGTCCCACGCTCCGAGAATTTGCAGGGCGCCATCCGTCTGGCCATTGGCCATCAGGCTGAGTGGCGTGCTGGTCGTCTCGCGGGCGTGCGTGATTTGGTAGTAGGCACCAACGTCCCCGGCGGTGAACCAGTTTGCGGATGCGATCAGCTGGGCGGGTGTTGCGCCGGCTGCGGGCTGCACGCGCATGGTCAGGCTGGTGACGTTCTCGTCCCGCATCGCCGGCCACCGCCATGCGAACGGCGCAAAGGTCCATGATGCGTCCGTGATCCGGCGCAATTCATGCACCGGGAGTTCCGGGTGGACGAAAAAGACGAGGTCATTGACCTGCGTGAACTGCACGGTGGCGGCCTGTTCCTCGGCCCATGGCGCGGCAAGCTCCACGTCCAGCCGGACACCGTCCTTCCACACACGGAGATACTGGTGCCCGAGTTCGAGCATGTACCTGTCGGTGGCGGATGCGGCAAATGGAATGAGGCGGGCGCGGCGGTCTGGGAACTTGGCGGGTCCAAGGTGCATCATGCCCGGTCGGCGGCGTGTTCCTCCAAGCGGACGCGGCACGGTGTTCCGCAGCAGGCGTGCGCCCTTCCGCAGTTTCTCGAGATCATAGCGGCCCGCAAGCTCCGGAGTCAGTTCTCCGGCGTTCCACGCATTGGTCAGCAGGTTCATAGCGTGGCGGCCTCAAGAAAGGCGGTGTCGAGGTCCGCCTCGGTCATGCCCAGTTTCTGGCCAATCTCAATCACCAGCGGATGCCTGCGCGGGATGGACAGAGCGTAATCCCAGCTCTGGATCGCTTCCGCCCGCTGTTGTGGGTCTTGGATAGACTCAATAGATGCGGTGACATCATCCAGCTTCCCGGCCCTGAGTAACCATTTCCGGAACTGGAGAGGCAGCACCGAGTCAGGCACTGTCGGCGCCCGTCTTGCATACGGATAGCCCGCAGCGATTCCGGCGGATAGGAGCATGATGGTTGCCCCATCCGGCGGGGTCCACGGCGTGACGCCATCCCACCGCACGACGTTAGTAATCTGCCCTCCGACTATTTCCGCGTAGTTGTCCATCTTAAAGGTATGTAATGATCTGCACGAACCCGGCACCGCCGTTTCCTCCGGCTCCGCTCGCAGTAGTGCCAGCACCGCCGCCGCCGCCACCGCCGCCGGGGAATCCTCCTAGTCCGCCATTGCCCCCGGTTGTAGCGCCACCGCCTCCCCCTCCGCCGCCGCCGAATCCTACGTCCAAATCATGCCCCAGAGTCGCAGCCGAGCCGCCGTTAATCCCGGAAGATCCACCCGCACCGCCAGAGGCCCTGAAGTCTGCCATGACAGCAGCGGTTCCGATCCTGACGTACTCTGCGCCGCCACCATTAAAAACATTTCCGGCAGCATTAACCCCACCACCACCACCACCACAACATGGGACTGATACTGACCTGACTGCTATACTGGTCGCATTTGCCGTGGCCGTGCCTGCTCCTCCTGCCGTTGTTGCGTATGCAGTGGTGAACAGGAAACTGGCTGATGAAATGGTTGCGCCACCAGCACCGCCTGCTGTCGTTCCTGCGGCTCCGCCTTTTCCGCCCTGAGCTGTTAGGTTTCCGAAAACAGAATTGCCTCCATCGCTGCCCGGATTTCCGTTAGCGTCCGCCGCGACAGACGCTCCGCCGGAGCCTGCCGCCCCAACCGTTACGGACTCGGTAGAGCCAAGACGGTCGGACATAAAATACGTTTCCAGCACTGCGCCACCAGTTCCGCCGCCACCACCTCCGCGATCCCCTGTTGATGCTGCGCGCCCAGATGCTCCGCCGCCGCCAGCGCCAACAATGCGCACCAGCACGCGCCGAGGAGACGACGGGGATGGGTTGTTCCATTGGCCCGAAGCGTCAAAGGTCTGAACGTCAACCCTGGCAGACAAAGTGTCGTTCGTCATTGCGAGGCCTGCCCCAAGGTCAATCTCACGCACCGCTGTAGTTCCCGCAGTACCCCGCCCAAGCAGGCGAGACGCAGCGGAAACCGCCTGCATTTTTGCGTAGGTGACAGCGCCGTTGTCAATCGTCCACGTCGCGCCGCTGCCGGAAACCAAGATGTCTCCTTTGTCTCCGTCACTGATTCCAGAGCCACCCGGAGGTGCCGCCCACTGACCATCTGACCGCAGGAAATTGGTGGTGCCATCGGGGGCCTGTGGAACCAGACCTTTCGCCGATGTGCTGAAGAGGTTCAGCATTGCCGTAACCTGCGCGGCAGTCAGGTCTGATGGTGCCGCCGACGATCCGGTGTTGTTTCCTTTGATTGTATTGGCGGCCATAGCCGCCATCAGTGAGTTGGTGACCGTTGACTGGGTGGCAAGATTTCCAAGCGCGAGCGCCACTCTGGCATCCGCCGGGGATCGCCAGACTGCATTTCCCATGTCATCAGAGACGACCATCCAGTCTTCTGCGGGTATGCCTGCGACGTAGAGGGCTTGGTTGTTGGCGTTGACCCACACGCCGTTGAGACTGTCGTAGGTCAGCAGCTGCCCCTCCTGCGGCGAGGAAATCACGACATCGTGCAGTTCTTCAAGCTCGTAGCCGTTGTCGATCTTGATGAGTATGATGCCAACCGTGGAGGACACCCGCTCGACCCAGCCGATGCGTACCGCGTGGGCTGGAGCGGCTGGAGGGGTCTGCGTGATCTGTCCGGTCGTCTCGGACAGGTAGAGCAATGCGCCGGCAGTCAGTCCGGTGGTGTTGAGGTTCCGCATCGGGCCTGCCCGCTGCACCAGTCCGGTGGCTCCGGCTGCGATGGTGTGCGCCACTAGGCCAATGGTTCCGGCGCTGGTGGCCTCGGTGCTGGCGTCTGCCAGTTTGACGGCGGCGCGGTTGCCTTGGGATCCTGAGACGTAGACGGGCTGGCCTTTGGTGAGCGTGGTCCCGCTGTCATTGTAGACCCGCGTAAACTCCTGCATTGGGATTTCCGCCGTGATGCCGCCCAAGCCCACGGCGAGCGCGGTTTCGTCTGGATCGTACCGCAGCACTCCATTGCCGATCGCGATGGTGGAAGTGAGCGAAAGCGTGATGGAATCGACGCCAATGTTTCCGGCGTCTGTGACCGTGACGGCGCTGCCCTTGAGCAGTTTCCCGGAGGTTCCGGAAAAGCGCGGCAGGGTGTTGTTTACGCTGGAGGCTGGGCCAACTACGTCACCGCTTCCGGGCACGCCGCCACCTGGTGCGCTCCATGTTGGGACGCCAGCCACTAGGGCGAGCACGTAGGTGTCTGTTGCGGTTCCGGCAAAGCGGGCCGCGGGAAAGGTTCCAGTCGTGATCTGGTCGGCGCTGTGCGTGTGAGACGTGGCGGCTTTCCCGGCGAGCGCGGCCACAAGGTCGGCTTGATCTGCCAGCGTTCCGCCGATGCTGCCCCATGTTGCGGTGCCTCCCGGTGTTGTGCCTCCGGATCCTCCGCCGCAGTACCATGCGGACATGCGCCCCTCGCGCTCCTCGAGGATCTCGGATTGATCCAGCCGGGTGACGCGGGGTTGGGATTCCACGGCGTCGGCCTCGCGGGCCTGATCGCGGATTGCGGCCGCCATCTGCTCCATTTGCTGGCCAGCCTGCGGGTCGAGTCGGAGGCTGGGCGCGATTGCTGCGGCGAGCCTGTAGGCGAAGTAGGAACAGAAGACGCTGTCCCAATCGGTCACGTCCGTGGCATCGGCAACGTACCGCACCCGGCATTCGGCGGAGTTGGTCAGGATGCTGCGGCCCTCTACAGCGTAATCGGTCAGCCGGGTGCCGCCGGGGCGCTGGTTGACGCTCAGAACCCGCAGGCAGTCTTCCGGGAGTGGGTACGCATAACCCCAATCAAAAGGGGGCGCGGCCTCTGCGGCGGTCAGGAGGGCGCGGCGAATCGCAAAGTTCCAATCGTAGTCCCGCAAGCACAGCCGGCGCGTGTGGTCGAATGCCCGCCTGCAATGCTCCGCCGCCGGGGACCGCTCGGAGTAGTCGGAGATTCTGGCCTGCCCAAGGTGGGCCAGCGCCATGTTGCAGAGTTCTGTTGGCGTCGTCATGCGGGAAAAAAGGGCAGGGTGCCCCGCTGGTCAAACGGGACACCCTGCTGCGGTCAGGCTTCGACGGTGCGGAAGGCAAGCTCGACGGCGAACTTGGCTCCGGCGCTGGTCGTGGTGACGGTGGTGAACTGAATCCGGAGCGCGTCCGTGTCACCAAGGACGGCAGGCTCGCCAGTGTTGACGTTCGCAAACGCACCCACAACGGTGTTGGAGTGCGTCAGTGCGGCGCTGATTTCGGTCACTGTTCCAGCCGCGTTCACTCTCTGAATGCGGGATACCAGTGAATACGTTCCGGAGATGTGCCGCACGCGGCTCAGTTCGGGAATGATCTGGTAGCCGCTTTCGGCGAGGAATCGGCACAGTTCGTGCCACTCGTTGGCAACCTCGTTTCCGAGCAGTGTGACCTCGAACCGGGCGTGTTTGACCGGGCTGAAGAGTCGCTGCCCCGGAATGACCACAAGGCGGCCGGGGTTGCGTTGGGCTGTGGAGATGTCGGAGAATCCGTTGGCCATAATATTGGATGGTTACTGGTTGATGTTGTCAGGCTCAGACGGTTTCCGTGCAGGCAATGAGCTGGACGCCGGGGTCCAGCGAACGCATGGCACCGAATGCCATCTGGCTGAGGAACTGGATGGCATTCCGCTTCATCGGAAGGCGGTCGATGGTCAGGCTCTGGATGATCGGGCTGACCTTGAAGGCGCGTCGGGTGAACGCCACGCACGTCCGGGTGGTCGATGCGGACACGTAGGGCAGGCGGTTGGTCATGATGACGTTGTATCCCATGAGCTTGGATGGCGTCCCCATGCTGTCTGCCTTGAGCCAATTCCCGATGATCTCGGCCCAGTAGTCGTTTGTGGCATTGGCCACGTAGGCGGCCAGTTCGTACTTCTGCTTGGGCGAAATCGCGAGGTAGCACTCTTCCTGCGTCGGGTCGATCTCGGCCTTTTCCAGGCGGATGGTGGCCTCAAGGATCTTCCACGGCGTAAGCGGGTAGTTCCCTGCGGTCTGGCCGGGTCCGACAAAGCTCACCGCAATCTGGCTGGTGGCTGGAAGCGGGATGGCCGTGGTGTACGGGTCCGCTCCGCCCACCGCATCGGCAATGGCGGCCGCAATGAACACGTCGTCGAGTTGACGGTTGGCTGCGGCCTTCATAGTGCTGATGACATCGCCGTCAGGAATGGCCTGTCGTTCGAGCCACTGGTTGTCCCATTTGTCACGCACGACGGGAATGTCGAAGTTGCGCATGCTGCCACGCCGCGCACCGCCGGAAATCTCCTGCGGGTTCGTGTCGCCGAATCGCTGGCCAGTGGTTTCACGCGCGAGGACGACATCAAGGTCTTGCCAGATGTAATCCTTGGCGGTCCAGTCGGCGGCGGTCATGCCGGCGTTGGCGAATTTCTGATTCTGCTGCTGGAGCACCATGTCCCAGCTTGTGGAGAACTGTCTCTTGAAATGAGCCGGAATGTCGAGGCTCGCGGAATAATCGGACATTGTATTGAGAAGTGGAGGTTGTTACCTCGCCGTTCTCGGTAGGCCGCGCTTGCGGGCCGGAGGCTGCGGTGGTGTGTCCGGTAGGCCGCGGCGTGCGGGTCGGACGCAGGAAATCAGGGGCCGCGTGTGCGTATTGCAACGCAAAAAAAGAGACCCGGCGGGTGCTCAAATCCCACCGGGCCTCCCCCGTGCTTTCATCATGTCGTCGCTGACGTGGCGAGAATGCCATCTTCGCAGCGGTCGTCAAGAGTTTTGCGCAGTGTTCAAAGAAGGGGAAGACTGACCCTGTCCGGAGCCATCCTCCGGCTCTATGCCTGCACGGCGTCCAGTATGCGCAGCCCGCGTGTGGTCAAGAAAGAACCCCGCCCTGTTTCCAAGGCGGGGCCGGCAGTGTTCACCAAGGTCGAACTCACAAACCGCTCCGGAGCCATCCTCCGGCTGCTATGCCTGCCAGATTCACGGCACCTGTTTCCAGAGTGCTGTCACCTTTGCGGCCACGGCGCTGTGACGCGGGTGGCTGCTGCTGATAAATGCGGCGTGGTCCGGGTTGTTCGGGTTGGTCTGGATGTCCCGGGCCAGATCGGCTGGGCTGAGATTGGCAACGGACGGCGCGGGGATGTGTCCTGCGGGCCGCAGTTTGGTGGCCAGTGCGGCAAACGCATCGACCGCTGCCACGCCAATGAAGGCGTCACTGGTCGGGTCGAAGGCTTCTGCGGGCAGATACTCGGCAGCGGCTTGGCGGGCTTCTGAGAGAATCGCGTTGGCGTTGTCTCCATGGCGCTGCCGGAGTTCCGCTTGGTCGGCTTCGATGAATCCCTGACGCAGTTGCGCGGCCTGATCCTGCGCGGCTTTCTGTCGCTGCATGTCAAAGGCGGCGAGGCGCTGGGCTTCGGCGGGAGTCAATCCAAGCTCGTGGGCTACGGCGCGGAATTCGGCGGTGGCTGCTTTCCAGTCCGTTCCTTCTGGCAGACCTTCGGGAGCGGGGATGTCGTAGGCGTCCGGTGTTTCGGGTGCGCCGCGTACCTTCCGCAGTTCGGCTTGGAATGCCTGCTGCTCTTCCGGCGTGGCGTGTTCTCCCGGTAGTTTCAGTCCCTTGCTGCGGGCCGCCTGCATGTTGTCCCGATGGGATTTCAGCAGCGTCCCGAGGTCGGGATACTGTGCGGCCATGGCGCGGAAGTCCCCGAGGGATTCCGGTAGTTTGCTGGTCCAGTCCGGCGCAAACTTCCCGGAGTCGTCCGCGAAAAGGGCGGCGTGCCACGGCTGGGCTTGTGGCGGTTCCGGTGTCGGTGGCGCTGGTGGTGCGGGTGTGGGTGCTGGTGGTGCTTGTTCGCTCATTGGATGCGTGGTTCGTTAAGGAGAGCCTCAATGTTCCAGCCCGCTGCACGGAGCGTTGGCATGGCATCGGGATGGAAAATCTGCACCCACTTGATGAACGCGGGCGACTGCTCCCCGGCCAACCAGTGGAACTGGACGCCTGCCTCACGGGCGAGTGCGAGCAATGCGCCGACAGTCCAGGCTTGGCGCTGCGCGGGCGTGGGCGTTTCCCCGGTTCCGCCTACGGATGCGATGGCGACGGTTTCAACCTGCGGTTTCCGGCGGCGGCGCTTTGGAGGTGAGGGTTGGGTATCGGAGGGCGGCGTAGGTTCGGTCGTCTCGCTCATGGTGTGTGGCTGGGTCGATGGTTGTGCTGCGGATTAAGGCGGACACGATTTCACGGCGTCCAATTTCTCGCGCCACGTCCTCCGGGGTCCGTCCCTCCGGGGGATACATTGGGTGGGCGACTGCCATCAGGCATTCGGCCAGATCGGTCCCAGCTTGGCCGGAGAGCGCGGAGCGCGCTGCGTCCCGGAATCGGTCGAGCAGCCCCACGCGGGCGAGTTTGTTTTCCAGCGGAGTCATATCATGCCAGCCTGCGCGGCTTGCGCGGCAAGTTCTGGCTGCTTGGCGGCTAGGTCAAGCATTTGCTGCTGCTGTGCCTGCTGCGCTTGTGCCTGCCGGATCTCGGCCACGGCGTCGGGGTCGTTGATCCAGTCGGCCGGCACGCCGCGTCCACGGGCAATCTCGCGGAGGGCTTGGTCGAGGTTGAGGTTGTCGAGCAGGGACGGCTGCGCCTGAATGAGCGGACCCATCTCCCCGACAGTAGAGAGCAGGGCTTCGGAGTTGAGGGAATCCACAGCGAAGGCCAGACGGCTGGTCTGCACCGTGTTTGGGAAAAGAATCTGCTGGCCGCTGGGCGTGTCTGCCACGGCGTCCGGTGGTACCTCGCCAAACCTCCCCGAAATCACCAGCCGCATGAAGACGGCCTCGAGGAGGGGGTTGAGGAATTCCGTGGTGAGAAGCGTGAATGCCGGACTGATCTGGCCAACCTGCTCACGCTGGCGGGCGAGGATCTCGGTGGCGGTCATCTCCCGGTCGATGGGTGAGACGGCCTCGAAGAGCGTGGCATGGAAGGCGCGGCGGATGAATTGCTCCCTCCGCTCCAGCACGTCCATTCCGATCCGGTAATCGGCTCCGGAATCTGCCCAAGTCTGCGGCGCGTCGGCCATGTCGCGCACCTGCGTCACTCCGCCGGCGCTCAGATCGATGTGGCCAACGGCTCCCGTTTTGGCGATGATGCGCGGCTCCACGCCTAGCTGCATGCGGGCGTCGAGGAGGCGGTTGACCTTGTTCACGCCTTCGATGTCGGCAATGCTGATGATGGCTGGGCTGATTCCCCACACGGAATCGTCGTGCCACCGGAGCCAGCGGGACACGAAAACAGGCATGCTTTCAAATCCGGATTCAGCGGTAATCTTCTTGGACGCCTTGTGAATCTGGTAGCTGGCCACCGGGAGTCCGAACGGGCCACCGCGTGGGTTCCGGTCTGCCGGGGCGCGTGGGACAATGGCATGCAGGAATTCGTGCAGCGTGTTGCCCTTGTTGCCGCTCACCTCTTTCTGGCACTGGTCCGGCGCGTCTGGTCCGAACAGTTCGACCGCTTGGCGTGCGGTCAGTCGATACTTCCGAAAGACCCGGTCGGCAATGCCGGCTGCGTTCTCGGAGAATCTGAATGATCCGGCGGGCCAAAGCTTGAAGTTGAGCGCGGCACCGTTGCGGCCCGGTTCGACCATCATGGCTGCGGTCCCGTAGGTGCATCGCTCAAGGTGGAACTGGTGGGCGACGGTGTAGAAATTGGAGTTCCCGAGAATCCGGTGGGCTTTCTGGCTGCTTTGGGCGAGCCATGACTTAAGGGCTTCCGATCCCTCACGGCCTTCGGTTGGCTCCCACCGGAACCATGGAGTCTGTGACGGTGTCGTCCATCCAAGCAGGCCGGAGGTCAAAACCCGCAGGGAGTCCTGGGCAATGGCTGCATACTTCCGAATGGATGGCGACGGTGTGTTGCTGGCCGTGGAAAACGTGAGCCAGCGTTCCGGCAGGCAAAGTTCCGCGCATTCCCGCCAGATGTTTTCCCAACTGGTCGCGTCACCGTCCAGTTGTGCGAGTTCTTCGAGTAGGCGTTCGGCCAGCGTCATAGGATGGTTGGGCTTCCAAGCATCGAACCGCTCACGGACTGGGCGAACCCGTATCGGCGTCCGGCTGCTCGGCTCATCTCGCGGCGCTGGGCGGCGGCGTCAGAAGCGGAGCGGGTTGCCATCGGAGCCATCGGCTCCGGTGCGGGCGGGGCGAGTTGCTTCTGAGCCTTCAGCTGCTTCTCCATCAGTTTCATCTGCTGGCTGAATTGGCGCTGCGACTGCTTGCGGTTGGCCTCTGCCTCTTTCTGGGCGGCGTTGGAATTTCCGGATCTCATGGGCGTTCCGGAAAATTCTGCGGCCGTGCCGATGATACACAAGTGCGGATATTTCCGGTCTTGACGCCAGAAATGCCAGCAATTCCCCGAGGTCGCCAGCGGCTGCCCAGACGTACCAGAGCGCGGAACCGGGATGCGCCTGCCATGGGTCGGCCATCTGCTGCCAGTCTCGCACCGGGCGGGCCATGACGAAGGCGGTGGCTGTGGAAAGGATCAGGCCATGGGACAGGTGGGCGGCCATGGCGTCGGCAAATCCGACTCCCGGCGTGTTCTCGTGCATGGCCATGGCGGTTTCCGCGGGCGTCATTGGAAACGGGTGACGCGGACGGGTCCGGCGGATGCCAGGGGCGCTGGGTCGTAGAGGTGCAGCCCATCGGCCATTGCCTGCGCCAGTTGTCGGGCGGCGTCGGCTGTGTGACTGCAATGGTCATGCACCGGGATTTCCCGGCCGCCCTCCACCTTCCGGCGGTAATTCTCAAGGCAGCCCAGCCCGGACGGAAGGTCTGCGCCAGTCTCGGAGATTCGCGGCACGTCGGTTTTGCGGTCGAAGTAACTGCGGGACAGAACCTTCCGGAGTTCCCCGATGCCCAGCCAAATGTTGGAAACTCTGGGCACCGTGCGGATGCTGATGTCGGGAATGCCGGCGGCCACAAGTTGGCTGCGGTAGCTCAGTCCGCTTCCACGGTCACGGGTGTCCACGTCGTGCGGGAACAGGTTGAGCGCGATGGGGCGGCCCATCTCCTGCGACCATGCGCGGATCTGGTCGGCGGTCTGCGCGGCTCCGGTCCCGGTCTGCTCGTAGTGCCGGAGCCACAGAATCTGGTTGGGCATGACCTGCACAAGCCACGCCGCTGCGGCGTCGGCAATCCCGATGTCCCACACGGTCAGCAACGGCACGCCGGGTTCCGGGTCCAGTTGCATGACGCGGCCCTTGGCGCGGGCCTGTGTGATCTGCGGGTAAATCTGTCCGGCCACCACGCTGCGGATGCACTCGTCCGGTGTCGATGGGAACTGCGTGAACATGTCCGGACCCTGCACCCTCGCTCTGGCAACGTACCATGCTTGCTGTGCGCGGGTGAGTTGGATGCCATGCTCCGTACCAAGCTGCGCAAAGTAGGCGGCCTGCTCCGCCGGGGCGACCCAGTTCGGGCCGGATTCCAGCACGTAGTCCGGATGCTGCCACCATGCGAAAAACCAGAACTGCCAGTCCTCGGCCGTGAGCGGCTGGCCGTGGGTGCTGAGTGCGTCCTTGAACAGGGCATAGGCTTCACCGTAGGTGCCGCCCTCCATCGTGGTTTCAATGTCGATGCGGCCACCCGTCGGCACGGCGTTCAGTGATTGCCGGCGGATCCGCGCAGCCTTCTGTGGGTTCTCCACTGACAACGGGCCAGCCTCTGACCAATGCAGCCGCTGAGGGGTGCCACCCACAAAGCTCACTCCCGCCTCCTGCTTGCTTCCGTTGCTCCACTCCAAGGTGGAAGCATTCTGTTTCAGCAGCGGGTTGGCCTTGTGGATCCAGCGCCATAGGGTGCCGATCTCCCGGCGCGGGTGCTGCGGGCCTGCGGTCCACGCCGTGCTGGCGATGTCGATCTTTCCCTCGGCGTGTACCTGGGTGAGGTCGATGTGAGCCGCGTGGATTCCTCCCGGCGTCCAGATACAGGCGTCGAGGTTGTCGATGACGATGGCGGTGGAAATGCCCAGCTTCCGGGCCTTCGGCACGAAGTTCCGGTTATGGCGGGTCGTGAGGAATCGCCACTGCTCGGGGCGCGGCACGAACGGAACTAACTGCCCGGAGGCGTCCCGGATCTGGTACAGGTTGGCCAGCCTCCATTCGCGGCTCTGGAGGCGGCTGGCGAATTCCCGCTCGGCTGGTGTCATGTGCTCAAGGCTGCTTTGATAAACGTCGCCGCGACTTGCGGGACGATGGCATTTCCGTAACCCCGCAAGTGTGCCACCCTGCCGGGTAACCCATGAGCCAGCGGGAATGTTCCGCATTCAACAGGCCGCCAGAGTCCATCCCGGCAGAAGAGCCAATCAGAAGCTCCCCAGAAGCTGTCAGCCGTGCTGGTCCGTCCGTCGTTTTCCAGTCTGCTAACCATACCATCCTCCCCAGCAGAGAGTTCTGCGGCACATTCTGACATTCTTGGCCGTCCTTGTGATCCCGTGCTGTCGCCGTTGGCCATCCCGTCATTGCCGCCGCTCCCGGTAACTTCAGAAATTTCTTCCGTGATCCGTCCTCTGCTGTCGGTCCGTAGCAATACTGGCTCCCGGTCGTGTCGTTTACTATCGCCGTTGGCCATCCGGCTATCTGTGCCTGATCCTGAAGCGCCGCAGACCTCCCGCCCTGTTTCCCGTCCGGGCCGTATCTCTTGTAATCCGTCCCCTTCGTGTCGTGGACAGTAGGTGTGGTCCAAACCGACAAACCAGAGTCTTTGTCGGATGTGCGGAGCGCCGACGCCCGCAGCGCACAGATCGGCGGCCCCGACTGCATATCCCAGTGCTTCCATTTCAGCCCGTACAACGGCGAGCCAATCCCTTCCGTCAGCACTCGCAACCTGCTCTCCAAAGACGATTGGAGGCTGGCACTGCGCGATGAGGTCGCGGAAGACTGGCCACAGGTGGCGCTCGTCTGCGGTTCCCTTCCGCCTGCCTGCGGAACTGAACGGCTGGCAAGGGCAGGATCCTGTCCAGAGTCTGGTATCAGATGATACTCCGGCGATGCGCAAAGCCTCAGGCCATCCGCCGATGCCGGCGAAGAAGTGGCACTGCGTGAATCCCTCGAGGTCACTTGGGCGCACGTCTGCGATGCTGCGCTGGTCAACGTGGCCAGGGGGAATAAGTCCGGCTGATATAAGCGACCGCAGTCTGTGCGCAGCATTTGGGTCGAGTTCATTGTAGTAGTTCACGGCTGACTCTGGTACGTTCCTTTGACTACGGCAAAGACGACCATTTCCGCCGCGTGCAGTGACGGGCCTTCGGTCTGCGCCTTGTCCCACCCGTTCATGCGCATGAGGTGGCCAGCGGCTGCCAGCTTGTCCGGCATCTCCACCCGCTTCACCGCGCCGTTTTCATGATACTCGACCTTGTTGGCAATGCGGTGTTCCGGCGTTACTTCGGCAATCGGCGTGCGGATGACGGCTGCGAAAAAGCTTTGGAGTTCGTCCCGGCTGATCTCGCTCCGGGATGCCTGCTTTTCCTTGAGCCAATGCACGCGGGCGGCCACCTCGGGGCGTTGGAGGATGAGCTTGGCGCTTCGGCGGTGGTGCGGTTCGAGCGTGTGGTCGTTGGCCACCTCGCGGTAAACCTCGGCCTCGCTCACCTCCGGGTTGCTCAGGAGGTGCTGGACGAACGCTTCCGAGAATCGGTCCTGCAACGGATGCTCCGGACCAAGAAGGAGTTTCGGGGCGACCTTACGTTTTACGGAGGGCATAGTCTGTGGTTTCGCATTCGAGGATCACGGAACCCCCGCGGCGCAGGCGGCTGCTGATCCGGGTGTCGGCCTGATCCCACTCGGAGGTGGGCAGGTTGGTGGTGATGATTGTCCACCGTCCCAGCCGGGTGTTCAACAGATTGTAAAACAGCCCGATGGTGGAGGCTGTCCGATGTTCGGCTCCGGCGTCGTCGATGACCAGCACCTCAGCCTCGCGGGCAATGTCGATGCGCCGGCGGATGTCCTCGTGCGCCTGCCAGCGGGTGGCGGTGTCCGGCCAGTTGAGGAATTTGGTGGGCGTGGTGCTGCGCAGGTGTGGCCGCACGGCGTCGAGAATCATACTGGCCAGTAAGGTCTTCCCGGTTCCGTTCCCGGCTCCGGCGCGTCCATACAGGGTGAGCCAGATTGGCGGCTGGCGGTGGATGATGGCGGCCGCGTACCGTTCCCCCCACTTCCGCATCTTGCGGAGGACCGGGTCGTCGAACGTTTGGAACCCGTCAAAAGTCGGTGGGGAGGAAGTCCCCGTCGAGGGCGGCCGGGTTTGCTCTGGGCGTTGCCGCCACGTTTCTTGTAGGCTGGCGATTCGCTGGGCGATGGTTTGCATGGGTTTCCAGTTTGTCGAAGTTGAGTCCCTGCCAGTTTCCGGCAATGGCTGCGGTGATTCGGTCGGCCACGATCTGCGGGCCGTGGGATGCGGTGAATGCCTGCACCGAGTTGGCGGACAGGCGGGCGGCCTGCGCGGTCCACGGGATCCGCAGGCGGCTGGTCGGGTGGGATGCGCGGTTCTGACGGTAGGTCTGCCACTCCTTCCACGCGGCCAGCACCTGCGGGCCTACTGATTCCGGCGGGCTGATGGTGCAGGCTTCCGGCTCCGGGCCATAGGTTGTGCGCTTCGGCTTGGGAACCTGCTCCTCGACCGGAGGCGGTTCCGGCGGCGGCACGGAGCGGCGCAAACGCCATGCGGCTGTCCGCTCGGCGCTGGTCCCCTTACCGGGCCGCATCTCGACCGTCCCGTCCGGAGAAACGCGGACGGTGTAGCGGTAGGCGGCGGCGGCTTCCATGAGCCGGATGAGTTCCTCGGCTGTCATGGCGTCAGCAGTTCCGCCTGTGAAATCCACCCGCCGTTGCCATCCGCGATCCGGTTTCCGTCCGGGTTGGCGTAGGCTTTGGGGCCGGGTTTCAGTCCGTGGCTGCGGACGGCGCGGATGGCGTCGGTTTTGGTGCGGGCCATGGCGTAGCAGGAGATTCCGTTTCCGTTGAGGGAGACTCCCCAGCGGCGGAATCCGCGGGGCCAGTGCGAGGATGTCATGGCTGCCCTCCTCCGCTCAATTCCTCAAGCTCCAGTACACGGTATGCCAGCAAATCGACAAGGCTGTCTTCGTGGTTAGGCGTGGCTTCCAAGCGGGCCAGCTTCACGCATTGCATGAAGCACCAGACCTGCTCTTTGGTCAGTATGATTCCTGTGTGCCGCCCGAATAGTTGGGCAATTCGGGCCGCGCTGCGTTCCCGCTTCGCTCCGGTCCCGCTGGTGTCGTATGCGGTGCCGCTCCGTTTGATGGCGTGCAGCGCCCTGGTGAGTATTTCTTCGGCTGTCATTTGATTCGGTAGTGGTTGGTTCCGGCCGCAATGCGGCACGCTTCCGCGGAAAGGCGCCCTTGGCAGATTGCTCCACAGGTTTGCTTTCGGTCCCACGATGGGCGGGTAGCCTTCGGGCTGGGCCACATCGGTTCCCGGCAGACCTTGCACGGCTTCGTTTCCGTCTCCCGCCATGTGGCGGAGCGGGTTGGGGATGGAACCTTGAGGCTCACTGCGCACCTCCTTCCGCCTTCGCGATGGCTGCGCGGGCTTGCTGTAGCAGACCGCACGGAAGCGGCGTGTCGAAAGCTACGATTGCGCCCAGTGCCTCCAGCAGTTCCGGAGCGGCAGCGATCAGACGGGCGTTCGCTTTGCCTTCCGCATCCGGTCTACCATCAACCATCACGGCGACACACGCAAAACGAGCCCACGGTGCTTCGCCGTGAAATGCGTTTAGTTCTTGGAATCCGTCCGTGATGCGGCCCAACTCCCACGGACCCGGTGAATGCTTGCTCATGCCGCACCTCCCTTCGCCTGCTCCATGCCTGCGCGATAGGCAAACAACGCCACCTTTCGGGCGTGGTCCTCATGGTCGGCTCCTTCGTTTACCGGGATGCCGCTGCCTGCATTTTGCCACCATTGATTGAATCCCGGCGTGTCGGCTGCGGCGCTGTCAAAGATAGTCTGCGCTTCCTTCTCGGACTGGCAGACGCATGGAACCTGCGCCAGTTCAAGTTCGGTTTCGAGAGTTGCCACCGCCCATCCGGCGCTGAACACATACCACGCCATCCATTTGGCGTCCGCTTCGCAGCGGAGCGGGCAGGCAATGGTGGTTGCCATCAGGCGCGGGGTGCATGTCCAGAGCCATGCCTTCTGAGCAAGGTGGAGGCGGTCAGGAATGTCCTTGCCAATCGTGCGCCACCAAAGCTCAAAGTCGGCACGCATGTCGCCGTTCTGTGCGGCGGCCTCGAGGCGCTCATGGTAGGTGAGCGGCACGTCGATGATGAAAAGGCCGTGCGGCCTTTCGTCGTGGGTTGGCGCGTCCTCGGGTTCGTAGTGGTCGTGGATGTTCATGGAGTTCTGCTTAGGTTCTTGGTTGGAATGTAGACTTCGGAACCGCCTGCTGTGATGGCGACGGCTTCGGGATGGGGGACGTTTCTGCCGTCCTGATCCGCAGCACGATCTATGACGGTGACGACTGCGCCAGCCTTCAATCCTACGTAACCGCGTAGGCTGGTGCGTTCGGCTTCGCAGTCTTCCTTCAGTGTCATGCGGACGGCGTGTGTCATCACAGCAACGGAATTTGAGTGGTGCGGCGGCCTTCGATGAATTGATGCAGCGCCAGCATTTTGTCTGGTCGTGTCGGGTCACGGAACCATCCGGTTCCATCTGCTGACTGCACGCCTAGGTGGTCACAAGTTTCCAGTAATTCGACCGTGTTGACGCGGCCAACATGCACGGGGCGGCCAGTGGCTACCCATGATTCGACCGTTGACCATTTCCAGCGGCTGGTGCCTCCCACAAACACTACGTCAGCAGCCGGCGGAACGTCGGAGGGGGTCATGCCATCCTGTACCGCAAACGCCAACGGCCAGCCATATCGTGCGGCCACGGGAGCATATACGGACCACAGGCGCAAAGTGGCTTCGGCGTCTGCGACTTGGTCGGGAACCAGCACCCATTGCGGCCGGAGATTGGACTGGCGAATGCGGGAAAGCATGTCGAGCCACGCCTGTTCATTCCATGGCTGCTGGGTTGTCCATGCGGTAAATGCGTCGTTATCCAATGCGAATGGCATCCACGTGCGCAGCTTTGTCTTCGGCGCTGCGGTTGGGCCAATGAGCCACCCGATTTTGCCGGGGTATCGGCCAGCCCAGAAATGCACTTCCGGGCTGCTGTGGTTTCCCGGCATGACCATCATGGGGGCGCGGCGCGTGCGTGCCAAGCATTGTGCCCAGTGCATCAGTCTGATTGGGCGGTTGGGGTTCCGCTGCGGGTTGCGGCTTCATGGAACAGCAGGCCAACGCCAAACACGGCCCCGAGCAGGAAGCACAGGAAGCACAGAATGGCGCACAGGCCGGCGGGAATTCGGTCGTTCATAGGTGGATGCGGCGAATGTGTTCGGCGATCAGGGCTGCATCGACCATCCCAGTGTCTGGCTTGCGGCATCTTTGCGGAATGAATGATTCGTGCGGCCAGAGTTCGCGGGCCAGTGCTATGGCTGCGGGCTTTGTCTGATCTTTTTCGAGGCGTCCCAGTAGGCATCGCTGCCACGATGCTTTCGAGTTCCCGCTGTTGGCGGATGTCCATTCATATCCGGCCAGTTCGATGGTGGAAATTGCCAGCCCCCATGAGATGGCCATGGATCTCATGGCATTCTTGCTGCGGCTGTGGCGCGGGCAAAGTTCGATGGCGACGAGGATTTTCAAGTCCCGAGGTGGGCGCATCACGTGATCTTTGTAGGCGGCGTCATTGTGCAGAGTTTTCAAACAGTTTAGGAGCAGTCGGGGGAAAATACGGTTCGCGTTGAGGTGCCCGTCGAAGTAGACGGGCATGGTGGTCGCGGTGATGAGGTTGCCGGCCATGTTGAGAAGCGCGAGGCCCCCGGTGATGCCGTTGTCGATTCCGATGATGTGCGTGGGTTTCATGGTTCAGAATTGGGATGTTGCTGCGGATCCGTCGTTGATGGTGTCGAAGCCCAGCATTTTCTTGCGTGCCCGCTCCACCATCTTCTCGGAAATCGTCCCCTGCACGCAGGGAATCCACTGCTCGGACGCGGTCACGCCGCCAACCCGGTCCACCCGCCCGGTGGCCTGCCTCATGTGGACGGGGTTGTCCGATGGGAAAATGTAGGCGCTGCGGGGTCGGTCGCCTGTGGTGTCGTGGAGGCTGACGCTGGCACCGCCCGCTCCGATCTGATTGATGAGCAGGAATTCCCGGTTCGCCTGGAACTGCCGCTCGAAGTATTGGCGGCGGGCCAGCGGCTGGCCTCCGTAGAAGCCGGCGGTGGTGTTCAGCAGTTTGTTCAGTGCGGTGCGTGTTTCCGTGAAGCTCACGAACACGGCAACGCTCCGGCCTCCGCGGATGTCTGCGCGGATCCGCTCCGCAATCGGTTCGACCAGAGCTTTTTCGGCGGCCTGCCAGATCCTCATGCGGCAGCGTCTCCATTCGATCTCATATTGCCGGGTGCCCCGGAGGCGGGCAAGGTGGGCTTCGGTGTCGTTCCAGAGTTGGGCAATGCGCTCGCCGGCTGCGCAGCGGATGGGAAGCACGGTGATGGAAGTCTCCGGGCACTCCTCCCCGAGGTCTTGCTTCCGGACCCGGCAGCCCCGGCGCGGGAACAGTTTGGCATTGATCCGGGCCAGCGCGGAGAAGTCCCCGTCCCATTTCCACGTCTTCGATCCCTTTGGCTTCGAGCAGCCATGCCGCACGAGGAAGCGGTTCCAGTCCTCGGCTCCGTCATGCAGTCCCACGATGCGGCCGGCGAACCGGAATTCGCGGGGGTCGATGGCGATGGTGGCGCTGGCGGCGATGATCGGAATGCCCTGCCTCACGGCTCCGGAGCAGAGGGCGACGTTCAGCGTGTCGTCATGCCGGAGGGCCTGCGCCTCGTCGAGAATGAGAATGATGTCGTCCGGCGACTGCCACACAAAGGTTCCGTCATCGCGCTGGGCAACAACGTGCGGGCGGTTTCCGCTTCGGAGTCCTTCATAGGTGCCGATGAAATGCGGCTCGGCTCCGAAATGCTGGAATGCACGCTCCCACCCGGCGCGGCCCACGACCGGGCAGAGGACGACCACCTTCCGGCCAGTGGCCAGCGCGGCGGCCAGTCCCATGTACGTCTTCCCGGTCCCCATGTCCGAAAAGTCCACGGCCCCGGGGTATCCCCATTCCTGCTTCCCGTGGGTCAGGGCGCGGAATAGCTGGCGGGCTGGCGTCACCTGATACCCTCGCAGCTTCCCCTCGAGGCCGTTGGGCAGCGTGTCCAGCACAAGTTCCGGCTCTGGTAGGTCGAGCGTCCCGGTGGCCTGCTCGGCGCGGCGGGCGTCAAGGCGGGCAATGCGTTCCAGCGTGATTGGCGTGAGGTCGCCGTCTGCGGTGAGCCACTGCTGGAGCGTGGTCTTGTCGTTCCAGCTATTGAGTCCCCACCCGGCGCGGGTCATGGCTCCGCCCCACGTTTTCCACCAGGTGCGGAAGCGGGCTTCATCCGGAAGATTGATCGGGACGGACCGGAAAAGGCATAGCCCCGCCGCCGTCCTGCGCGGCGACGGGGTCGGAGGCGCAGACCACCAGTCCGGCCACGCAGGAGGGGTGAGGAATCGGCTGGCTGGTGGCGCTGCGGTCATGGCTGCTGTGCTGTGGCGCTGGGTTGGTTTGGGTTTTGGCGCAGGGCCCATCCGGTGAATGTGTACACGCGAACCTCAAGACCATCGTCAATCCAGCCGTCAACGGTCTGCTTGTCGTCGGTAATCCACAGTGAATCCGGCGTGGATTGGCTGCGGATTGCCCAGACGGTTTCGGCAGGCTCCTTTTGCACTTTGTAGCGGTGCCCGATGACAATTCGCTCCATGGTGGGTTGGACATGCGGCTTGCATTTATGCCAATCTGAATCGGTTGGCGATTTGTGTAGGATGGCGGCTCCATTGGCCATGGCAGCATACAAGGCAGCGCATTCTTGTGCGGCGTCGGCGTGATTCACTGGGCACCTCCTTTCTTGACGATGGTGAGCGCCCGATCCCGGACAAAGAACGGAACCTCCGGTGTGTGGTAGATGTCAAACAGCGCCTGCCGGAGTTGATGGATGCGGTCGCGCTGGCGTTTGATGGTGCGGGCCATGTCGAGGGTGAAGTATGCCAGGATTCCGAGAACCATGACATTGAGAACCTGCGGGAGCGTCATTCGGCACCTCCTTCCGTGGCCGTGAAAACATCGGTTGGCGTGCTGGCCATTGTTGCCTGCGAGGCTTTGAACGCCTGCCGCAGTAGTTCGTGGTAGCGGAGGCGGGCGTCGTGGTACGGGAATTCGTTTTCGATGGTCATTTGTTCCGCCGGAAGTCCGGGAGATACCATGCGAACGATCAGTTGAACTTTGGCGCGTTTCATTCGTCGCCTCCTTTATCGGTAAGTTCCTCGTCGTCGAACATGGTCAACTGGCGGTCCTCCTCCGGAATCCGTTCGTGGCGAATCGCTTCCCATGTGTCGGTCCTGACTAGCGTGCGGCGGTCGGGGTCCACGATCATGCTGCCGCTCTCGTCGGTCCCGGCGGTTTCCCAGATCCAGACGCATTCGACGGCTCTCGTGTCGGCTCCCCGGTCAATCAGGACGCGGCTGCGGTTGATGGCGGACTGCGTTTCCTCAAGGCGGGCCTTGAACTGGTCGCTGGCTGCCTTGGCCTCGCTGCGGATCTGGTCCGCGAGGCTCAGGTTGTCGGTCAACTTGTGGGCCTCTTCGATCATCTCGGCTTCCGTGAGCTGCACGGACAGGCCGCAGACTTCCTTCCGCTCGGGCCAGTCGGCCTGTCGGCTGATGATGTCCGGGATGAACGGCAGGGCATTGGGCGGCTGGGCCGCGGCTTCGCTTGGTTCCATTGGTGGTGGTGGTGTTTTTGGTTTCGGTGGCATAAATCAGAAGATCGGCGGGAGGTTGATGTGGATAGCGCCGGCGTCGTCCTCGGTGATGGGCCAGAGCTGGCGCAGGATCTCCGGCGTGAGCGGGCGGCCGGCTGCCTGCTCGGCTGCGGTTTCGCGGGCTGAACGCAGGAACATGTCGAGGCGCGTGATGCCTTCCTCGCCGGGGTCCAGTCCGAGAATCCGGCGGGCCTTCGCCAGTGGCATGTCCGGGTGATAATGGGCGGCGTCGTGCGGCACGTTTTCCACTTCGAAGGCGCGGGCGTGGAACGGCGCGGTTGTGCTGACCACCACAAAGACAAACCGGGCAGGCCGGAATCCGGTGGCAAGCTCATGGTGGTGGAGATACCAGGCGGCCTGTATCCAGTAGCCACGTTCCCAGCACTCGGACACCCACTGCCGGACGCCACGCTGGCCAGCGACGTTGTGCCGGGTCGTCTTCACGTCGATGACGGCGGAGTGGTCGAGGGCCACCCGGTCGGTGCGCCACTTCCTCCAGAAACCGTTCGACCGGATGACTCCGCTGGCTTCGTTGAGGGCCGGGATGGTCAACCAGTGCTGGGCTTCGGCGTGGCCACGGATGGCGCGGAGGAGAGCGGCAGCCTTGGCAATGTGGTCGGGGGTTACCAATAGCTTGCCGGGGTTGGCGTCTCGCGTGGCACGGGCGGCTTTGGTTCCCAGTCCATCGGTCGGGCTGGCCACCATCCACTCGAGGTGGAAGGCTGGGTCCAGCTTGAGCGGCTCCAGCGCAGCCCAGTGCGCCAGTCGGCCCATCGTGAAGCTTTCGGCGCGGCTTGGAGAATCGTACACGTCCACCTCGGGAGTGGTGAGTTGGTCGAGCATGTGGCCGGGTGTGGCCGGCTTGAGTGTGGAGGCGCTGACGGCTGGCAGGGCGTGATACTGATCCTCCGGGATCTCGTAGTAGTTCCGCAGGCGGGCCGGGCTGAACGCGGCCAGTCGGCTGGTCGGGTCGAAGTATAGCTGGAAGACCTTCATGACTTGGATGCGGCGAAGATTGCGCGTGCGGCGGAGCGGAGTTCGTCCGGGCTGCACTGGTCGATGCCATCCGGCCAAGTGCCTCCGGCCTCGGTGGTCCATTGTGCCCAGGAGGATCCGGAGTTTTCGAGTCGGCCAGTGATCCAGTCGGCAACGTAGGCCAGCAGGCCAGCGTGGTCCGGGTTGGATTTCCAAAGGGCCAAGCGGGCGCGGTGGTCGATGTCCCCGAGGGTGGCGCTGCCGTCCGGCGTCGGTGCGTCGGCCCATGCGCCGTCCATCAGTGCCGGCCAGTTGTTCGGATTGCTGCTCACGGTCGCGCCGGCTGCGCGGCCTACTTGACTGGCGGCACGGCGGGCGTCGTCGTCGTCCCCGGTGGCCACGCCGAACGCGGCGCACAGGGCATACCGTTGGGCGTAGGTGGTGGCGCTACCGAATCGCTGGGCGAAGTTGACGCCGCGGTTTCCCTCGGGCATGGGATACTCGCCAGACCATTCCTCAACCTCACCGGATGCGGCATGCACAATGCGAACCGTCATGCCCTGCACGATCTGCGTGCCGACTTCCCGGATTGCTCCGTGACGGAATGAGACTGCCAGACCGTGGTCGGTCAGGTGCGGCCGCAGCAGTTCCCAGATGTCCGCGAGGGTCGCGTAGCTGGAACGCAGGCTGTCGTTTTTCCTGTGCTTCACGCACACCAGCCCAGCGGACTGCATGGCGTGAATGGCCTTCGCGATGTGGCTCATGGAATCACCTCCAGCAGAAGTTCCACGGTTTTCCAGATTCCGGCCACCGGGAGCCAGATCAGGACGCAGACAAGGCAGAGCAGTCCCCATCGTTGCAGTATTGTCAGTGGCGGCACAGGGAGGTTGCGAGCTTCTATGTTGGCTTCAAGTTCGTCGAGTTGCATGATGGCAGCAGGGTGGTTATTCGTCGATGCTGATCGGCGCGACGTAGTTCGGATTCGGAATGCGCCAGACGCTGACGGACCCGTTGGGGCCATCGGCCACCAGGGCGGTCACAATCCCGTCGCGGGCCATGTCACGGAGGATGGTCTTGTGCCACCACGAGTCCGGATGGCCAACCACGCCCACTGGAACCATTCCCCGGTCCCTGGCTTCGCTCTTGCTGATCGTCTCCACGGTCTGCGCTGGGTTCCGCATCTCAATGGCAGCGTCGAGGTCGCAAAGCGCCTTGCTTCGCGCTCCGGTCATGTACTCGGTGAGCGTTTTGTCTTCCAGTTTAGGCTGGCGGACGGCGGCAATGGCGGCACGGTAGTCCGCAAGCTTTTCGATGTCGTTCATGGGTGCAGGGCAAGGATGGCGTTGGTGAGTTGGCGGCTGCATGCGGCCAGTGTCGCTTCCCACTGGGACAGGGCAACGCGGTCGTTTGCGGCTTCGGCTGCGGCCACGCGGGCGGCGGCTATGCGGAAGCGGTGGCGGGCGATTCTGAGTTCTGGCATGGAGTGTGGTGGTTTGGTTTAGGCGAGTTCCGACTGGCGCACTGCGTCGCCTTTGCGCCAGCGGCCTTGGCAGACCTTGCTCACCATGGTCGGAAGGTAGCAGCTGCGGCCGTTGCTGCGCTTGATGTCGCACTGATATTTGCGATTGGCTGCGTCAGCTGCTTCCTCGCTGCGGTGGAGAGACAGGACGGTTCCGATGCTGTTGGGCTGGCGGTCGAACGTATTTATGAGAGCGTACATGATGCGAGTCGGTTGGGGTTTGCATCGCCGTCATTGGCGACACGACCACCATGCCGGACGCCATCACGCCCGTCCAAACTTTTCTTCTACGCAAGTGCGTATGCGTCAAACCACCGCCGGAGCCTGCCCGCTGGGCGGGTCATCCCGGTGACGCTTCCGGGGAGAAAGCGGCCTGTCGCGGATCGCAACAAGCTCGCGGATGTCGATGCCGTCAACGTGCTGGCTCAGGATCACCATGGCCTGCCAGAGCTTTGCTCGGTCCTCCTCGCAATCCTCCAGTTTCACCGACTGGTTCCGGAACTGTCTGGCGATCCAGATCCACAGTGTAGTGATGGCACCAGTCAGGCCAGTCCAGACAAGGGCTGCGGGTAGGGTGCCGACTGTCTCGGCCAGAGCGATCATTTCGGAGTCATGGGGCTGACTCGTTGAACCGCAAGAAAAATTGGTGCCTGAGGGGTGGGGATTGGTGGGGGAGGATAGATAGGG
>JACCDP010096960.1_pt1 | contig 34220 bp, 41 predicted proteins | sample 7445841 | NCBI WGS metagenome assembly JACCDP01 (sample SAMN15323441, study PRJNA562643) | freshwater metagenome | isolation source: river surface water | place: USA:Blue River Watershed | collected 2017-08-17 | reverse complement strand
CCTTGTTACTGCCTTTCTTCTTGCCGTAACGCCAAAGATACTTAATAGCTGTATTTCTGAATGTTGGTAATGAATCGCCTAGAGCCAACCAAACATCGAAACATTCTATATTTTGCTCTTCAGTCATATAGTGCTGCCCATATGTCTTGTCGATATAGGCATGAAAGTCAGCAATAATCTGATCTTCCTTGTACTTGTATTTAGGTGACGGCTTTGGCATAGTAGCAAAACTAATACCACCATCACCAATTCTTGCCGCTTCTGGTCCAGTTGCTGACCAAACTTTTCCACTCTCAAACTTATAACCTGTTGTCATGGCCAAAGAACCTTCTTAATGTCAGGGGGAGTCCAACCTTCTGGCTTTAGAATTTTACCATCTTCACGACGAACTGGCTTACCGTCAACTAGTTTTGCCATGTTTGATCGGTGAACCTCATCGAATACTCTGTCAAGGGGTATTCCATAAGATACAGCAGTACCACAAACAATGTAAATGATATCAGCCAACTCTTTTGCAATGTTCTCCAAATCATTGTTCTGTTCTCCGATGACATATTCAGTCCACTCTTCTTCAAGAAGTCGCATTCTTAAAGCACGTTCTGCATGTTCTGGAAACTCTGGCTTTTCACCAACATGTTGCCCTACTGCTGTTTGGAACTCCTTAACATCAGTATAGAAATTAGTCATAACAAACTCCTTTTCATTCTCACGTATCAGTCTTCTCAACTCTGCTGCATGGTTATCATTAATAACAATGCCATTCTCTATTATATACTTCTTAGATATGTTTGGATCGTTTAATAGTGCACCGTCATTCATCAGTTTTTTGGTTCGTGTTATGACCTCTTCACTGACATTTTGACTTTGTAGCACACTAATAACAGTTTCAGCAACCTTTCTGTCTTGGTCCAATTTACTTCTTATTTTATTATACCAACCTTCCATTTTTTCTGGAGTTAGTAAGAAAAAATTATCGAAGTGGAACCCTTCAGTTGTGTTTTTGAAGTTACCAACAATCCAAAACATATCCTTCCATTTTTCAAGATGATTATACCCTAGATCCCTTGCTGTTGATACATTGCCTTTAGAAGTGGACTTTAGCTCAAATTCCAGATTTCCAAGGAACGCATCAACACCTTCCCTATCCTCAACACTTTCGAGTTGGAATAGTTTGATCATATAATCCTGTCGGGAATCATCCTGAACAATTTTTTTCTTCATTACTGAAGTAATGATGTCTCGTTAACATATTCCTTTAGAATCTTCTGAGTCTCACCAGCACCTAGATGATGCTCAAGGATTTCCTTAACACGCTGCATCATACCACAAGCAAGCATGATCTGTTCATTACCAGTCTGACACTTTGTGATCTGTTCGTCAACTGGAATCATCAGTTGAGAAATAACATCTAGCTTGTCGTTATCAATATCATCAGTCATATTTTAGTCCTTTCATATTGTTAATAGTTTTAATTTCAGATCCTGTCAATTCACAAACTTTATCAACAAGCTTCTGTGGGGTTAGAGTTATACTCTTATCTCTTGGGATTTTAATACCACCTTTTGCTAGAATAGAAGCTGCATATAATGAACAAACTTCTGAATCATAATTGGGGGTAATATCAAAACCCAACATAGCAGCGCCAATGTAATTATACGATCTTCCCAATCTTGAAAGCGCATCATCTTCTAATTCCTTTGACCATTTTATATTTGTTTTAATAATGTCTACTGGTAGGTTATCACCAAGATATCTAAGTCTAACCCCACCCTTGAAATAAGCATCTAATACATATGCTCTGTCATGTAATGTCCAAACCATACCAACATGGGTATATATGCCCTTTGTCCAGTATGAAATTGCATTTCCTAATATTGAACCATCATTTCTCCACGCAAGGAGATCGCCATTATGAACTAGATTAGATCGAAATTTATGATACATCTGTAGTTCTCTGTTGGTTGACTTGAACAATGGTATCTAGCACCGTCAAATAAAACCACTCTGCCTTTCTTTGGCTTCACTCTTTTATGTTCAACAACCATGACATTTTTTGACTGTCCCGGCGTATCATGTTTGGTTTGTTCATAGATGATAGTATCACCATCTGAATCATTTAGATAATACACACAAGCATAGTGATCTTGTGGTATATCTATATGGATACCATTACGTTCTTTGATGAATTTATCTGCTAGTGGTAACTGTAGGAAGGACCTTGTGTAGTGTATGTCACTTATGGTTATGTTTGTCTTCTTAATCAACTCATTTACGATTGGAACACATACTGCTTCATACAAAGGCGAAACAATACCATGATCTGGATGTTTGTAGATATTATTAAAGCCATATGATGGATTTGCTACTTCATGATCAGCGTATGACATATCTTTGATGAAACGCCATGGCTGTCTCATTACAAGATCATGATACTTATTCTGGTCATCTTCTGATAGCAAATCATCAATAACTATAGTATCTTTTAACTTAAAATCCAATCTGGTGCCTCACGCTTTTTCCATGAATGTAAATGTGTCTTGCCAGTTTTATAGTAATTCCTGTAGTTGTCTACAGCATCACTAGAGACGATATATTTATCGTCCATTGCACAAGGAATGGTTGTCATATCCCAATCCTTTAGGTTTTTGGGAGGTGACTGTAGCATATAGCTAAGTTCACCTTGACACTTATGTTTCTTTTCATAACGAAAAGTGTATTCATCCATAAGTGCAAACATATGGTCAACTAACCAATTATAATTTTCAACGCTTGTGCGGCACCATATAGCAGACGGGTGATTAACATGCGTAGCTTGATAAAGAACTGGTTCACGGGCGTCTCCTAAAATGTATGTCTTTTTCTTTCTATTATTAACCAAGTTGATAACTTCTGTACCATCAAGGATGCGATGGGCAGTTGATAGAAGCTGTGCAGATTCCAAAATCATCTTGACCACATGACGGTCAACCATCATTTGGGCTGCTTCAATCGGATCTTGGCTAAGAAAGAAAATGTTCATCGTTGCCTGTCGAAGATTAGGAACAAGGATACCGCCATATACACTACAGCAGCATATGCCACAAAGATAAGGATTTCTTCAAACTTATGAAGGTGATGGACCTTATCTTCTAAACCCTGAAAATCGAAATACCTCAATTCTTTCTCCATTTTTTTCATTATACCCTTATTCGGGGTGTTTGTCAATAGTTATTTTTGCCATTTCTTAAAAGCTTTATCTCTATGGAATTTATTCGCTCGTTCGAAGAATTTAATCCCATCTAGATGATCCATTTCATGCTGGAATACTCTTGCTGACATTCCAATGAATTGTCTAGTCTCAGTTCCTCCATTAGGCGTGTCAAATCTAACACGAACCATGGAAGGTCTTTTAACTTTAACTAAAAGACCGGGATATGTTAGACATCCTTCTTCAAGGACAATCTCATCATTCGATACCCCAACAATTTTTGGATTAAAACAAACAAAGTTTTCTGGTGCTCCCCTCATAGCAAAAATACGATAGGGAACACCAACTTGGTTTGCTGCTAGTCCTAGTCCATTATTTTCATACATGAATTTCATGATTTTATGTGCGAATTCAACAGGATCAAATGGTGGGTTTGTGAAATCGAAAGACGCACAAACGGCTGATAATACAGAGTTGTCTTTCTTTACTAGTTCCATTACATTTAACTTTCTTGGATCTGTGAGAAGTTTTTGTACTTTACGAACTTGATGACATGATTAAATCTTTCTGTCATCTGTTCTTTATGTGATATAATCACAATGTTGTTATCCTTAGATACTTCATTAATAACAGTCATAAGATATCCAACAGAATTATTATCTAGTGATGAATCTAGGATTTCATCAAAGATAAGAAGATTCGTATTGATGGAATTTCTTAGTTTTGCTACTGCTCTCCACGTGAACAACAAGGCAAGATCAATCTTCTGCTTTTCTCCCTCAGAGAAAGAAGCATAAGTGAAGTTGTCTCTAAATCTTGATTTGATGGTTTCGTTGAAGTTTTCATCAAGCTCAAATTCACAGAACAATTCAAATTCTGCCAGATATTTGTTTATAAGCCTATTTATGATAGGAATATACTGCTTGATGATCTTTGACTTAATACCATCGTCCTTCAATAATGAACCTGTGAAAGATAGAACATTCTTCTCTTCAACTAGTTCATTATATCTTTGTTCAATATCCTTTGCCTCATTCTCAAAGTCTTCAATTTTACCTGTAGACGTTTCAGTGTGAGTATTTTGGATAGATTCAATCTCTTTCATATAGCTATTGATTAGCTTCTTATGAGACATCATAGATGTTGCAATACGTGCTTCATCAAGTTTCAATTGCTGGACTTTGGAATTTTGTTCCAATAAATCATTCAGGTTAGCAGCAGCCTGATTATATTGTTCAACAAGCTTCTTTAGACCATCATTGATTATTGATATTTCTGCTTTATTAGTTCCTACTTTAACTTCACGAAACTCCTGATTGATAGGCTGTGTACAAGTAGGGCATGTTTCATTATCAGAAAGAAACTTGATTTCCTGCTTCATCAGATTTAATTTTGCTTCAATCTGATGTCTTAGTTTTGACAGTTTATCAATTTTTTTCTTGATCTTATCTAGTTCGTTCTGATCAACACGGGATTCCATTATTTCTTTTGTAAGAGATTCCTGTGACTTTTCATACTTGCTGATAGCTTCTTCTGAAGCTTTGATAGCTTGTTTTTTCTCTTCAATAAGTTTCTCTTTATTAATCTCCATTTCAGCAAGGTGCTGTTTAGTCATTTCAATCTTAGATTCAATGACCTTTTGTTCTGTATTGATAGCTGTCAGGCCATCTTTATTATCCAGTAGCTTATCTTTTAGTAGTGAGTTCATCACCGTAAAGATTTGAAGACCAAGAAGATCTTCAATGATTTCTCTACGCTGTGCGGCTGTTAACTGCATAAACGGCTGGAATGTTGCTGTTCCAAGAACAACAACTTGTGAGAATGATTTCTGATTTACCTTGAGAATTTGCTTCTCAAGAATTTCTTGATAATCACCAGTGTCAGCAGATTGGTTTAATAGTATATCATTTTGATATACTTCAAACACATTTGGCTTGATACCACGAACAACCTTATACTCAACAGTTCCAATAGAGAACTCAATCTCTACTACTAGGTTCTTTTGGGTGATTGAGTTTAGAAGCTGCGGCTTGTTGATCTTCCGAAAGGGTTTGCCAAAAAGACCAAAAGTTAGAGCATCTAGAATCGTAGATTTGCCAGCCCCATTTGCTCCAATGATAAGAGTAGTCGCCTTCGTTGCAAGGTCGATCTCTGTGAACACATTTCCCGTTGAAAGGAGGTTTTTCCATCTGAGTTTCTTGAAGTAAATCATAGGTAGATATACGGTAGATTGATTCTAGCACGTTCTTTATTCAGTTCGTCTAATAGTTTGGATAACATATCCTTAACTTGACCATTAGCTTTTTCGTTCTGAATCTTTTCAACGTAATTAACGATGTTTTGGTCAGTTACCATTTTCCAGTGTTCAAGAATCTTGTCTGAATTTTGTACAGCCCAATCCTTAACCAACTGTTCAACATGAGATTTAAGAACCTGACGCATGATCTCAAAGATCAAAGGTTCTTTCTCTACTTGTCTAGAACTATATCCAGAGTTATCTGTCTCAATCCGCTTCTCAAAGAATACTTTTGGAATGGCCTGATTGACAATATCATACAGATCTTCTTCTGTAATTAGATCGCCAATGGGCTGCTTCTTTAGACGTTCAACAACGTTGTCAACGATATTATTGTTCTGCATCACATATTACCTTTCATAGCAAATTCCCAACCATAATCTTTCTTGCAGTCCGAATTACTTAGAATACCATCATAATAGTCATCTACGAGTTCTGGAATATAGAATACTAGAAGTCCGTCTCCATCCCAATACCAACCCATTTCTATACCGTTTGGGTGCTTGAACCAACTAATATCCTTGATGGCTCCACTATCTGAATAACCCCAAAATTCATCAAAATGCTCTGGATCATACTTACGTCCCCACATCATTTCAAATTCACGGGCAGTAGGATCTACCTTTTCAAACTCTGGTATAACATCAAAGCATGAATAACATCCATATTTTTCTTTAAATGCCCAATCACGAAGAACTTCACCCAAAGCATCAGGGTGGTCTTTCATAGCCAATGCGTGTTTGATGAGAATAGGATCAAGGACACTCATTCTGTCACCACTCTCTTCCAATCACCAGTTGCAGACTTTAACCAAAGATTACCATCCTGACCAACAGCCATTGTTACATGAGATCTATCATCAACTTGATACTGACCTCCAAGAACCATAATCGTGTTTGTATCATAAGATTTTGGATTCTTTTTCATACCCATAAGACGCAATGTATTAGCATTGTCATCTGCTGGTTTTTCTTCTCCCTGTGATTCTTTAACAACAGCAGCACCAACCAGAACAGGTGCTAGTGGTAAAAACGAAAATAACTTACGCCTGTTCATCTTTCATTTCCTCTTCAATTGTTTCCAAAACATAGTCTGGAAAAACATAACCAATATCTCTCAAGTAAAGCATTCTTCCATGAAAATCTTCAAGGGTTTTTTCATGAAAAGATTGCCCTGCATGTTCTAAATTTAAATCATAGAATACTGATCCTTCTTCAGTGTCATGCCATTCAAATAGCTTTTTTGATGCTTTTAAATATTCTTCTATATTTTCAGAAGTTAACTCTGGAAGTTTAGGTGCCTTATCAAGATTCTTACGTTTTCTTGTTGCTAGATGAATAGTATATCCACCATAATAATCTTCATATGCATAGACATCACATCGTCCACCCATAGATGACCATCTACAATAAGACATAACTCACTCCAAATTCAAAGCTTCATGATATAGTTCTAGGATTGTCTTTTCTATCTTCTTCTTGTCAACGCCTTTTGATTCACTGGTTTCGATATACTTTTTAAATATATCAATAGTGCTTTCCGCTTCGTTGACGATATCTTCATCATCTTCCATACCAAGATTTAGATGATCTTCCACGATCTGAATTTCGATAGGATTGGATTTCTCAATCTTATCAATAAACCGGTCGAAGAAGTATGGATTATTTTTCTGTGTGACGATTACCTTGAGAATACAGTCTTTGTAGCTTGAGACATTAATCTTCTCCATTAGGCTGGTATCTTGATCGTTATACCAGACCTTCTTAAACATACTGTAAGGGTTTTGAATGAACGTTAGTTCATTCGTTTCTGTGTCAAAAACGTGAAACCCTCTAGGATCATTGTAATCAGACCAAGTGTACTCTGCAGGGCTACCAAGATAATGAATATTGCCACGGTTTGAGCGATGATGATAATGGCCAGAACAGACAATATCAAAATGTCCAAACAGGGCTGGATCGTCGCCATGAAACATGACTGATCCTTTGTACATTTCAAAGCCTTGCAATTCCAAATGCCCGAAAGCAATTTTTGCATCAGTTTCCTTAATTAGCTTGAGAGAATGCTCTCTGTTGTCATCACAAATCCAAGGAACTAATAACGCTTTTACACCATCTAATTTTATTTCAGTCGCTTTATCATATATATTTAGATGTGCGAACTTATAATACCGACCAAATAGTTCCTTGAAAGAACTTACTTCGTTGGTATTTTTGTGATATGTATCATGGTTGCCAATGATCTGGTGCCATGTAATATTGCGGTTTATTGCTGGTTCGATAAGGTCTGTGCGGAGTCTATAAGCTGTTTGTATATTAATATACTTTCGCCTATCCACAATATCGCCGCAGTGAATGACAGTACGGATAGCATTATCATCCAAGTACGGAAAGAAGACTTCATCATAGAACCTTTTCATATAATCAGCAAACGCAGGGGAATCATTACGAACCCCTGCGTGACTGTCAGTTAAGAGTGCTACTTTCATTAAACTCTACGGGCTGGAATTTTTGCAGTTTGCTTAGTAAGAGCAACGTTGCAATAATCACGAATGGTCTCTAACCGAATGATTAGATTCATTCTTTCGTTCTCTTTTGTATTTTTATCATTAATTCTATCAACAATATCAACGATGTTGACAGGAACTAGGTGGATGTTCTTATTCATCATCAGACTCCTGAAATTTTTCAATTCCTACCATTTTAGCCTTTTTTGTGGGCTTTGTCAAGTTGTTTTTTTCCTCAAAGGTCTTAACGATTTCCGAAGAATATTCGTTAGCCTTTAGATGAATATTTTCCGAATCTGACCATAACTCATTCATCATAAAGGAGTTTTCAAAGTTCTTATGCTTGATATAAGTCTGTTTCTTTTCCTTTTGGATTCTTCTAATAAAAGCATTCCATGCAATCTGCGTGAAATAGGCAAAAGGATTATTTGTCTTTTCCGGGTCAAAATTGTCAACAGCAGCCACACAGTCTACAATCGCATCAGCGATCATATCTGCCTTGTATGTATACCCTGAAAAGTTTGGCTTCTTAGAGAGGTTATTACAAATGAGAAGAATTGATTCCCCAATGTACTTTGGAACCTGTGGTTCTCTGTTAAGACGCTTTTCTTTAGCTTCTCTCAATTCATTCTTATAATGAATCATGGAACCATAAAGAGTCTTATTGTTAATATAATTAACTTTTCTCTTCTTCTTTGGGGGCGGCATATCAATCATTGTTTCACCTTTAAATGTACATTGTATATTTTATATTTGAACTTTTCTTCATTATAGATTTTAATTCTTTCCATAAAATGAAGAATAGTAAAGTTCTTCTTTGCCTTCCACGAAAGATTGTCTGCTATATCGTACAGAGTTGCAGCATCCTTTGTATTAGATTTACGTAGTCCACGACCAATGGACTGGAGATTCCGTATACGAGACTTAGAAGGGCTACCAAATATAACGCTATGCAGATTCTTAATATTGACGCCGGTAGAAAAAGTACCAAAAGAAGCGACAATAATAGCATTTGACTCATTTTCTACAATCCTTCTGATTTCTTCTCTGTCTTCACCTTCAACCTGACCAGAGACATAAAACACCTTTCTGTCCTTGGCTTCTGATTGTAACATATTATACAACACTTTTCCGTGTTTGTCAACGAACTGAAACAACAAAAGTGTGTTTCCTTCCAATGATAGTGCTAGGTTTTTGATAAAATTATTTCTTTCAGGGCACCTAACCAGCCAATCCATTTCGTCCTGATACTTATATGATGATACTAGCTTCTTAATATCATCATCATAATTAAGAACAATAGCCTTGATATTGAATTCAGCCAGATGTTTCTGTTCAATAAGTTCCGCTGTAGTGATTACTTTTCTGACCGCTCCAAATAATCCTTCAAGGACGAGGCGGTGGGTTTGAGAACCGTCCAATGTTCCGGTGAATCCGAAACGGTATCTAGTTCTGGATAGATTAGTAAGAATAGTAGTAAGCGATTTCGCTTTGAAAAGGTGGGCCTCATCTCCAATGACAAGATCAAAGTTATCAAAATATTTCTTATCAACCTTGTATATGCTTTGCCAAGTCGTGATGGTGATTGGTTTAGTTGATACCTTGTCTTGTCCAGCGAACACACGATGTACGTAAGTGGCAGAGTCGAAACCATAGTCAGCAAAATCAGAGGCAAGCTGGCTAACAAGAGAAGTAGTTGGTACAATGATGAGAGTTCTTTTTGCATAATACCTCACAAGCAAATAAATGATAAAAGATTTACCAGAGGCTGTGGGAGAAAGGAGCAATGCCCGTCTTTCCCTCACAGCATGAACGAATGCATCCAATTGGTAATCCCTTGGTTGCATCGTAGGTTTCAGTTTTTCAATAAACTCTTGGGCTTCTTTTAATGAAAATTCTTCTGAAGAAAAGTCAGATTCGTATTCTAACTGGTAGTCTCTAGACTTACAGAATTCTTCAACATACTTAGTCAGGCCAGCATATAACATTCCTGTCATAGCATTTAGAAGTCTGATCTTACCATCCCATACTTTATTTCTGACCGTTGGCATAAACTTAGCCCCCGGAACTTCAAACGTAAAGTATTCAGACATTTCCATCATAATGGATGGATCTGATTTAACCTTTATGTATACTTCATCATACTTTGATATTGTGACTATATCCATTATCCGCCCATAGTAAATCTGTTCCATTCAATAGCATTTTTTATGACAAAATTCCTATTAATAATGGTCTTAATAATTGATTCTAGTAAGTCTACCTTTTCCTGCTGTAGACCAATTTTCAGGGTTAAATCAATAACATCCTGATCTGCGTCCATATACATTGGAATGTCACCTTTCAGGATCATACCTTTAGGTGGTAGACGCCATCCTTTATCCTTAGTGTCTTCATTTGGACCCTGAGTAAAAAACTCATATTTATCAAGCTTAAGCTTCTTCATATCCTCAATATATTTACGGAGGACAAGTCTTTCTCTGGTCAATATATTAAAATATTTACTGTGAAGCTTTGGAATCTTTAGGGATTCGTCACCAAGCTCAGTCTTGTCTATATTCGTATCTATATTCCACAATTCCATAATCTCTTCAATATTCATCATCTTCTCCAATTTTTCATATTATAACTGATTTTTTTTGCTTTGTCAACACATTTTTCGCTTGACAAGGTTTCAGAATATTGGTATAATACTATTGTTAAGGAAAAATATTATATTGTTCTAGATATATCAAAGTATGTATACTTGAATGATGCTGTAGCAGTAAGATATCTAACATCAACATCTGTTGTATTAAATGTCACTGGTGATAATGCTACTGGATATGCATCAATGAAATTAATATGATAGTTCATTGTTTTGATATTAGAAAGAATAGATATGGTAATATCTGAATAGATTCCATCACCAGATGCTATTGGTTTATTCTGAATATTAGCATATTCCTCAAAATCATGAGGTTTACCTAATGCTCTAATCCAATCATGGATTTCTAGATAATTCTGCATAGCTTCATCAATAATAAAAGTTACATCAAGATTTGCATAATCAAGATGCTCACCGGGATATGGTATTTTAACAAAAGGATTTGATGTGTTAGCTTCTTTTAGATATAATCTAGGAATAGAAACCTTTTGAATAAAGAAATTCACATGAGGAGCTTTTTTAAGTAAAAACTTAAAATTAAGCTGGCTTAGATAATTAAGATTATGTGGGGTATTATCAACTGCTGACATGTAATCTCCTTTTATCTATTTATCCTAAAGAAAAAGGGGAGATCCGAAGATCCCCCCAAGTTTCTCGCCACCTTGTTTACGTGGTCTACTTAGCCTTATCTTACATAAGGTTGTTAACAACAACTCTACGATAGTAGACGTTAGTGTTAATAGTTAGTGCACCGTTGCCCTTGGCAAGACCCTGTGCGAATGGATTGGCTACCATGCCGTAACGAGTCTTGAAGCCAATCTTTGGCTGGAAAGTTGACTGATCAACTGCACGAACCATCTGTAGTGGAACGTATGGGCAGTAGAAGAGACCAGCATCAAATGCTGAAGAACCCTTATAGCCAACAGTGAAATAGTTGCCACCAATGGCGTAGGGGTCGATATAGACCTTTAGACGACCATTGAGAACACCAGCAAAAGTATTGCCAGTATCGTCAACTTCTAGACGGTTTGAGTTAAGAGCAGGAGCGTAGTCAAGAACACCAGCCATCTGTAGTGCAGAAGCAACGTCTGAAGAACAGATCATGATGTTACCCTTGCCACGACGAGTCTGCTTGGCAATCTGGTTAGCTTCACGCTCTAGCTGGAACATCATACCCTTGAACTTTTCAACTGACCAACGGCCATTTGAGTCGGTGTCAAGATCGAATACGCCAGCAGTAGTAGTGTTCTGCTGTGCACCAGCAACTGCAGTGATGTTGATAGTACGAACAACCTCACGGTTGATTTCGGCTAGAACTTCTGCAGATAGAATGTTGGCAAGCTCAGTCTCTGCGTCTAGACCATGGATAGCCTTAAGATCTTGGGCTAGTTCCATAGTGTACTCTGCCTTTAGAGCACGAGTTAGTGCAGTAACAGTAACCTTCTCAATTGAGAATGCCATCTGTGGGAAGCTGTTGCCTGAATCAACGCCTAGAGCTTCGCCCTGTGCAGTTGTCATACCAGCACCAGTGTTATAGGTGTTAGTAGCAGTTAGTGGAGTAGTGTTTGAAGCACCTGGAATAGTGCCCTTCTGACCCTGACCATAAGTGTTTGCGTCAGCACCAGTTAGACCACCAGCACCAGTGAATGCAGTGTTAACCTCATTATAGAAGGTTTCGTTGTCGGCATAACCGAAGCCACCAGTTGAGTTGGCCTGAGTGTTATAGCGTGAACGCATTGCGAAGATTAGACCAGTTGGACCAGTCATTGGCTGAACGCCGCAGATGTCATATGCAATGAGGTTTGGCATTGCACGACGAACTAGTGAAATTAGAACTGGATCGAAAGTATCAATACCACCAGAACCAGCAGTTGAGCTTGAACCGCCCATGAAGTTGGCTGGTAGAGTTGAAGAAGTCTCAGTTAGAGTCTGATACTGACCATGAGCAGCAGATTCTGATAGAGCCTTCTCAGTGTTCTCTAGCATGATTGCAGTAACTGAGCGTCTGTGGCTATCCTTGATCTCACCTAGTGAGTCATGGTCTAGAACAGGTGCCCACTTGTTTTGAATTTCCTCGTTAAGATACATGTATTTTCCCTTTCTTTACTGAGGTTATGTTTTATTTATAAATAATTACTTTTTAACAGTTCTTGCAAGAGCCTGAACGTAACGGCCTACTTGTGGATCAACATTGACGCCACGTTCACCGGTTTCACCTTCAAATGACTCTTCAATAATGTTTGAAGAATGAACAGAATTATCAGCGAAATAATTCTCTTTGATAATTTCAAGCTTACGGGTGTAAGTCTCAAGATCACCGTCAAATTCAATGCCTTCTGCAAGAGCAGAGAATTTCTCTTGCTGAGTTAGAGCAAGATCAGAAGCTAGTTCTTCGAAGATATCCTTCTTAGCTTCTTCTGATAGAATGCCCTTTAGTTCAGCATTTTCATTGATGGCTTCATCATACTTCTCTTCAAGAGAAGCGACCTTTGCAGCTAATGACTCTAGAACGTCAACTTTATCCTCTGGAATGTTGACATAGTGCTCTGCAAATAGGTTCTTTAGACCACCAATAAAATCATCCATGACTTCATTACGTAGGGTTGACTCAATAGCAACCTCGTTCTCTTCCATCCAATTCTGAACAGTATAATCTAGATAGTTGTCTAGTTTAGCTGATAGATCATCAGCAATTGAAGCAACTTGCTCTTCAAGAGCAACTTCATATGCTTCTTCTAGACGTGCAGTCTCAGCAGTGACACGTGCATTAACAGCGGCTTCGAAAATAACAGAAGTCTTCTCTTTGAACTCTTCTGATAGATCTTCACCATTGAACATGTCCTCAACGTCTTCTGCCCAATGATTCTTTGAATCAAGTCTTGGCATAGCGTCTGCAGTCTTTGGACCCTTTGTTGCGACAGCGTGTGATGGCTTCATATCAAGAGTTGCTTGATTTGAACCAGACTTGTCACCAACACCATAGTCCTTACCTGGACCAAATTGGCCCATTACTTTGTGGAAGAAGTCAATGGCTTCGCCCTTTGACATTGCATTCATGTGACCCATTAGATGGGCCATAGCGTCAGCCTTGCCTTGAACACCATGAGCTTTGATGGACTGAGCAGCAACAGTCTCTTCAGAAACTGCTTCGTCGTCTGAATAGTCTACGGACTCATCAGCCTTGTGCTTACCTTCCTCTTCTTCTTCCTCTTCTTCTTCCTCGTGCTTCTTTGCCTTCTTTGCCTCTTCTAGGGAAAGATCAGCAACAGCTTCAAGGTCTGTTTCGTGTTCTAAGTTAGCCATAAGAATAGTCTCCTATTATTTGAAAATTTATAATTATTTATACTTTATAATTCTTTACCGCTAATGAAGACATATAATCTTCAAAAATAGCGAATTTCTTTTCTTCAATTTCTTTAATTGACATTTTGTTGATTTGTTTCTTGACTTCGTGAAGTTGTTCTTCGTGCCAAGTACCTCTAGCGGCATCATAAATCCATTCAACATTCTCCATGATGCCATTAACAAAGCATCCGGGTCCTGATGGATCTGAAACAATGTCAACTGTTGAAAGTTTAAAATCTGGCTGAACTACCATTACGCCGTTTGATTCTTTTAAAGAACCCATACCACGTGTAGATACGCCAAGCTGGCAACCTGATTCTAAAAGACCACGTGCAATATCACCCATTGGGGTTGAGGTGATTTTTGCCTTGCCATCCACATAATTACCATTCCATTTTAGTTCAGTGATAATATGTGAAACTCTATCAAGATTAATAGTTGGGCCTTGTGGGTGATTTAATTCACCAAGTGCTCTTTTGGCCTTAACTACTTCACGAATATATCTATCTACTTCGTTTTCAATGGCTTCCTTCTTATATAGTCTGCCATTTTTGTTCTTTTCTTCAGTAGTCATGAAACGTCCGACAATGTAAGAATGCTTCTTACCGTCTTCTGACTTCTCAGTGATATATTGTACTTCTTCGTTTAATTCTGTGATAAGTTTCATTTCTTTGCCTTAGTATCTGTAAGCTACTGGTGTTGCGACCATATTAGATCCAATAAGAGTATCTGATGTACCCTTCTCAACAACTATTTCGCTGTTTCCTAATACAGTTGTTGATGCAATCTGAGTACCATTAGAATATTTTTGGATTAGAACTGTATTAGCAGTTCCTCTATTAACAACACGTACAAGAACGCTTGAGTGAACGTTATTTGATGTAGTGTTAATGTCTATTTCGTCTCCTAATAGTTTAAAAATCATATTGCGTATCCTGTATCTCTATCCTTACCAACAGCACCGCTTGGATACTGAATTGGTGTATCTGGACCTGATTCTTTTTGAACCTTTTTCTTTTTGCCGCCTTCAAGCATTGGGAAAGCTAATTCTTCTGCCATTGCCTTCTTGCGAATGGTAGCGAAATAAACTTTCTTGCCCTTCTCAGCGCCATATTCTTGTTGCATCTTTGACTTCATGTCAGAAGGATCAGTCTTCTTCTTGATCATTGCTTCTTTTCTTTTTTCAGCAGAAGTCATATGTCTTTCAATAAGTGCTTCGTCCATCTTTAGCTTGATTAGTTTTCTGGCAGCAATACCAGACTTTTTCTTAGCTAAAGTGTTTGCTTCACGTGCCTTATTATATTCGCCCTGAGTTTTTTCCATATCCTTAAAGAGTTTTGATCTATGAGTTACGGAAGCACCCTTGTCTTTTTTTGCTTTGGTAAATGCTAACTGTGCTTTACCTTTTTCTCTTTCAGTATGCTGTCTGTGCTGATGAGCTTTTTCTTTTCTGACCATGGCTCTAGTTGCAGCTTTTCTGACTGCTTCTTTACCCTTTTCAGTATCACCAATTTCGTCAATCTGCTCAACTTCTTCTTTGGCAAGTTTACTATGTGAAACTCTACCTCCTGTGTCTCCTTTTTTTGGAGCACTACCTTTAAAAAGTTTTACTGTAACTCTTTCTTCTGGATCAGGATGATGTTTTTTCAAAAGTTTAAGAGCTTGTCTGTTGCTGCTGACTTCAATACCACCAGTTTCATTCCCATGTTTATCATAACCCATAGCAGTACGCTTTTTTGTATTTTCATCAAGTTCTACTTCTTCTTTACGAAGACCTAATCTTTCCTTATCACCAGTATAACGAATTGTCTTTGAGTAATCTTTTACTGGTGCAATATTTTTATGTTTCTTAGGATTCTTTTTTCTTTTTTCGTTAGCCTTATCCATGATAGCTTTGAAATCTTTGCCATCACTTTCAGTTTCTTCATTGCTCATATCATAAAGCTTCTTAGCAATATGACCAGCAGTTTTAACTACTAGTTCATGAGCTTTCTTATGGGCTTCATGCTCAGTCTTCTTCTTGTCTTTCTTATCAGACTTTTCAGTTTCCTCTGATACTGGTGATTTCTTTTTACCACCAAGAAGAAGTCTTAGCTTTTTGCCTTTACCTTCATCGCAAGCGCACTCACCATGAACTGGACAATTCTCACCTGATTCTGTATGATTACACTCTGCTGCTTCAGCAACAGGCTCATCTTCTTCATCATCAGAAGCTTCAGTCTCTTCATAGACTTTAGCATCTTGCTTTGGATACTTGGCTTCCTTAGTCTTGCCCTTATAAACATCATCGCCGTTACCAACACGATCAGCATGAACCTCTGTCTTGTGCTTGGCAACAAAATCCTGTTCAGCAGGAGCCTTTGGATCATAATCAACACCGGGTTGAGTTCCAGTTGATCCTGCTCTTACCTTAGATGATTTGACACCGGCTAAAATGTCTTTAAGTGACTTTGCCATTTCTTATTCCTCTGATGCTTCAGCACTAGGTGTGTTAAACATAGCCTGTGCTATTTCTTGTTTTCTATTCTCAACTGCAGAAATCATTCTATCCTTTAATAAGGAATCCAAAGTGTTTTGAAATTCTAAAGGTTTCTCTTCTGCAGCATGAATAATTAAATCGCTTACATCATATTTATCATCTTCTAACATTTACTGTGCTCCATCTGTTTCTTGGCCAACACCCGCTGGTAATCCCATTTTTTGAATTAAATCAGGATTCTTAGCTAGGATTTGTACCGCTGCTTTATACTTTGATTGCTCTTGTGGTGTTCTATTTTCAACACCCTTTTGTTTCATTTGTTTAATGAAGACAAGAGCATTTCTGATATCCATCATCTTTTGATAATTAGGATCTGTTTGATCTTCTGGTGGTGCGATACCCTGCATTGCGTTTTGTTGGTGTGATGCATCAATCTGATTCATCATTTCAACATTCTGTTCAATTGCTGGATTGATCCACCTTGGGTCTTGTGATGCATTCTCAACTGCAATTTGAGCATCCATTAGTTCCATTTCAGCATCTGTCTGCTGTAATAGGTTCTTACGAACATATTCATGTGAATAGTATTTACCAACCATATCCTGAATATTACGTGCCTGATTGATTCTACCTTCAAGAATCTCAATGTTCTTAAGTTCTGTGAAGTAGTTATCCTTGGCAAAATCAAAACGGATATCTTGATAGATTTTGTTAAAATCTTCAACAGTAAGAATATTCTTTAGAACAAGTTGCTTCTCAAGCATCTTTATGAATAGCATTGAGAACTTGTTTCTTAGACGAAGAACAAATCTTGCGAACTTTAATTCGTCTCTAGTGATTTCAGTTGCACGACCAATTGAGAATAGTGCATCTGAATTCAAACGTGAAATGGGAACATTAAGGCAATTCAGAAACTTCTTCTGAAAGTATAGAACATCGTCCATCTGCCCTAATGTTTGGCCACCGGGGAGAGTAGTAACCTCAGTCCCTCTCCCACCCTCTCTACGTGGTAGCCAATAATCTTCTAGCATAGTCATGAATTTACGGTCATCACGAACTTCACCAGTATTACCATCATAAATTAGTCTGTTCTTGTGCTTGACCATAATATCACGAACATACTGCTCTGCCTTCATCTTTGGTAGATTACCAACGTCAATATACCAAATACGGCGTTCAGGAGCACGTGATAGTCTGTAAATGACTAGTGCATCTTCTAGTGTTCTTAACTGATTAAGAGCCTTAATAGCTTTATGAAGATATGATAGAACCATTGTTCCTTGGTTATCAGTTAAACCAGAAACAATATGCAGAATAGAATCCTTGGCAATCTTTAGACCAGTTGTAGTTGGGCCAACAACCTTATTACCATAGGAGAAACCTTTATCATTAAAAATGAAATATTCATTTACAGTTTTTGCAATTGATGCATCACCGGGGTTTTCTGCTGAAACTCTTTTCTTTGAGATCTCACGTACTTTACGAATTTTACGTGGATCAACATATCTTACTTCCTTAATACCAGACTTTGTATCTCTTGGATCAATAATAACATGATAATACAATCTACCATCAACGTACCAGCGGCGATAGATTTCGTAGGCATGGTTTTGGAAGTCTAGAATTCTTAAGCAATTATTAAATTCTTCTGTAACTGCTTTTTTAACTGGATCAGAAAGACCAGTCTTATCAAGATTGATTTTAACAATTTCATCTTCATCAATAGAAATGGATTCGTTAATGATTTCATCAATAGCGGAATCACACTCTGGATGAAGTGCCATTTCACGGTATTTTGTGACTAATTCTGCTTCAGTACGAACAGTACCGTCTAGATCAACATATGTTCCATATGCACCACCGGCAGCAATAACAACTGCGCCATCGTCTGTCTCTTTAGGAGCAAACGAGGGTAATGGATCTTGATCTTTTTCTTTTCTTTTGAATTCGAAGCCGAATAGGGTAACTGCCATTTAATTCTCCAATAATGGGGGGAGATTGACTCCCCCCTGTATCAAACTATAAAATTTATTATTAGGCTGGACCTAATGGGCCATCAATAAATGCTTGTGGACCATAGATATTTACGCCACCAGCTTTCTTATCTGAAGCTTCGATATTTGGTACCCAATAATCATATGCGAAGTTTACTGTGAACTCTTCGACGTTGCCAGTAGTTGACCAGTCTAGGTTAATTGCACCAATGGTAGTTGGGAATGCACCGACTAGGACATAAGAACGGATCTCAGAACCATCCTTGGCGTACTGAATAACTTCAAGATCAGTCTTATACTGTTCAGCAGATAGGACTGGATCACGAACGTTAGCAACCATTCTATTTAGTGCGTTTGACCAAGCCTCAAACATTGCACGAACGGAGAAATCTTCGTCGTTCATGATTGTTACTGACCAAGCACTAAATGTACGTTCACCAGCTAACTTGATGGTTCTTCCGAAGTATGGAACTTCGAAAGAGCCGACTTCTGATGCTGGTAGTTCCGCTGCACGAGCAACGAAGCGGAACTTATCAACTGAAACATTGTCAATACCAATTCCAACAGGAACGGTAAGGAAAATGTTGAAGAGTGATGGTCTAGCACCACCGTATACTAGACCAGCTTGCTTGAATTGGTTAATGTTGAATGGCATTTATTTACTCCTTGAGTTTTTAATAGTATTTATTAGAATTTTCCAACAACTTGTGAGAATTGAACGCCAGTTCCAACAGCAACGAAATTCAACTGGATGAAGTTGATGCTTCTTGCTGGTTTAATATAGATATCACCAATAAACTGGTTGCTATCAATAATCTGTGCAGTGTTGTTAGTGTCATCACATACTACTAAGAAGTCTGTAATACCACGTCTTCCCTGAATAGTTCTTAGATATGGAGTTACTAGATTCTTAAACTGTGCTCTAGTAAATGCATCATTGAACTCGAATAGGGAGTACTTAGCTGCCTGAGAAATTGCTTTCTCAAGAACAATGAATAGTCTACGAACATTGATTCTGTCGAATGCAGATGGCTTGCTCTGTAGAGTCTTATCACCGAATAGGACAGTGCCCTGACCGGGGAAAGTTACTACTGGATTTACACCGTGAACGTAGAGAAGGTCTCTATCAGTCTGGTTTGGATTCCAAGCAAGTTTAACAAGGTTCTTGATCTGACCACGATTGAAGCCAGCAGGAGACCACCAAGCATCGTTAGTATGATCAGTTCTTGCCATTAGACCACCAATGTCACCATTTAGTGGGACCCAACGGTAAAGATCGTTATAACGATCATACTGATACTTATAGCCACTGTCCATTACAGCATATGAGCTATCATGAACAACATTTCTCCAATCAACTAGGGTAGTTGACTCAACACCGAAGTTATTTAGAGTAGTTGCCTTATCTGGTGATAGAGCAAGAACACAATCTTTTCTGTTAGAAACTAGATTGTCAATGATGTAGTTAGCTAGTAGGTAATTGGAAACAGTTGAAGAACCGCTTACAGTAGTACCACCAATTGGACGACCCTGAAGAACAATTGAAATATCAACGTCTTCTATTGAATCAAATAGGTCATAACCAGCAGCAATAGTAGCTAGTGAGACTGCTGATTCATCAGAACCATCAGTACCAAGTGACATTAGATAGTTGCCTGGTGCTAGATTTGAAGAAGATGTTAGGTTTAGACCAGTATTTGAGACAGCATTTGGTCTGTCAGAAGCCCACCAAACATATGCAGAATTTTCATTGATGACATTCTTGTAATAGTTAGTAGTGCCACCCTGATTCTTGGCATCAGTTGATCTTGATAGACCCTTGAAAGTCTCAAGAATGGTGCCGGGAGTACCAGTGAAATGACCACCATCATCAACAACTACAACATGTAGTTCGTCTTGAGCAGCAGTATTACCATTTACAGACTGCCATTCAGATTGACCGGGAGCAGTACCAACAGCATTAAAGAACTCCCATTGTCTGACAATAAAGCCATAGTCAGTATTAACTGCTAGTCTGTATGGGACTTGGAAGTTAAGCTGGAAGGTTGATGCAGAAGAGTTAGTAGTGATTGCACCAATAGTGTTGATTCTTAGATACTGAACATTGATTGAAGAATTACCAAATAGGATCTGATCACCAACTGATAGGCTTGAAGCAATACCTTGTGCAAATGTACCAGTGGTATCACCAGTGAATACTAGAGTAGCAGCATTGCTACCGGTACCAATAGTCATTAGACCAGTTACAGTGTTGTTTGATAGTGCAACGTTAGAGCTATAAGCATTGACATTATCAACTACTGATACTCTTAGTGAATTACCAATAGCACCGGGATACTTAGCAACCCAAGTTACACCAGTCTGGAAATTACCATCCTTTGAGGTATAAGCAGTTTGATTTGTAACGATCTGGTTAACTAGATTTGAAACATAAGTGCCTGATTCTAGACCTAGTGCAGAATAGCTGGTTTCTGGATTGCCGAAATATAGAGTTACGGCAGTACTGACATTTGCAGAAGCTGAAAGCTGAACTGCTGAAGAGTTAACTGATGCAACAGTTACACCAGTGCTAAGAACGCCAGTGTTAGTTGACTGATAAACATACATGCCAGTGCTGATACCAGAAGTGTTACCAGTATTAACATGGAACCATGTGTTAGAAACAGTGTTAGAAACAGTGTTTGCTCTGAAAGTCTGTGAAGCAACGGCACCAGAAGTGTTAGCTGCACGTGATACGTAAAGAGCATTAGTGTATGATAGGAAGTTGGCTGCAGTGAAGAAAGTCTCAGCATTGAAGTTAGTTGGTTTGCCGTAACGAGCAACTAGACGGTCTTCAGTGTCAATTAGAACTCTTTCGCCAACTGGACCCCAACGGAATAGACCAGCAATAGCACCGACTGAGGTTGCTACGGAAGGAACAATTGTTGTGAGGTCAATTTCGGATACATTTACACCGGGGCTTAGTTGAACTGCCATTTTTTTCTCCTTTTAAGACAGAAATTAATAATATTCAATTACAATTTATTTATTAAAAACTGTCTTTTAACGTGTTAGAAATCTACCTGTTCTTGCCATAACCAAGCGTGGGGATTGTATTGCTCATAAGTATCATCATAGTCTTCCCTACCATCTTCCATGAACCCAAAAGGAGCCAAATCCTGTTCAATTTCGTCTTCAGTCTTATCTCTAAGTGCATGTAAAGTATTGATATTAGTATATTCTTTGAAGTATTGCTGTTCCGAAAGCCAAGCATAAAGCACCAGACACATTACAAGATCGTCATGTTTCCCCGGTTCAGCCTCATAAGAATTTGCTTTTTTTGAGAAGGTGGTAAGTTCGTTAATAGTGTCATAGTCATTTATTATCAATTGGTTCTGTTCTATAAGAAGTTTCAATATAGAGCAACCTATTGATTTTACTACTTTTGTTGTTCTGATACCTTTATCAATAGACCCACCACCAAATCCGCCAGTAATTCTTTTACCAGAACGACCAGCATTTTCGGTGAATAAAATATGTTCGTAACCAAAGTCATAGTGGAGGGCATGAGATACCTGTTCACCAATATCATTAATTTCCACTAGCACAGAAGCATTATTATAGGCTTTGGCGACTCTATGAATAACTTCCGCATAATCAACAGGGGTTGTGGCATTACTACGGAAAATAGCAACCTGTTGATACGGCATTTTTGTAACATCAATTAATTGAAAGGCTGAATAGTCCAGACCTTTACCACGGGACACGTCACAAACCATCATATAGACATGTTCTTTTTCTGGATGAAAATATTGAATTAATCCCTCTTTTTGCATAAGAGGTGGTTGATGGACCAATTCTTTAAGCTTCCAGCCAGCAATAAGTGTTCCTGATGAACCAAGGAATTCTGCTTCATATTCCTGAGAGAACTTCTCAATATCAAAGTTCATAGAGGCAAGGGTATCTTGTCTCCATTTTTCGTCTCTGCCGGGAACATCTTGCCATTTGACAAGAATATTATGGTATCCGTTTCTCCCCTCTCTGGCGTTTACCCATGTCTTATGGAAATGGTTCATGCCGTTAGGAGTAGAAACTAGGATCATCTTGGTTTCTTTACCAGATGAAATAGTAGGATAAACTGATGTGAAGAATTCGTCCCAATTATCAATGAACGCCGCTTCGTCAATAAACAGTAGGTTAATAGAGTGACCACGAATACCAGATGCTGACGTGGCAGATGCAATTACCTTGGAATTATTCTCAAGTTCAAGAGAACCTTTGTTCCATTCCACAATACCCTGCTGTAGCCATTTTGGAAGATGCTGATAGGCAAGCTGAATACGACCCAAGATTTCACGTGCCGTATCGCCCTTGTTGGCTAGAAGAGCAACTTTAACTTCCTTATTGAATAGGATGTACCATAGAATGAACGCACAGGTTGTGGTTGACTTACCAGCCTGACGGGCAGTCGTGACAATAGTGTTACGATTATTGGCGAAGGATTTGACCATTTCCTTCTGATAATCGTACATTTTGAATGGGACGAGACCTTCATCAACGTTGATGATCTGCATGTAGTTTTCTGTGAAGTACACAACATCTTGTGAACACTTCACATATTCTTCTACTAGTTCTGGTGTCCATTCAATAGACTGGTTGGCTTTCTTAAGTAATGGATTACCAAGATAGCCTTTTAGATCATCTTCACTCATCAGTTTTCTTATTCATGTCCTTGATCATCTTTTGTAATTCTGCTGTTGAACCAACGAAAAGATTGTTTGTTACGCTCTTTGCTTTCTCATTAACAGGGGAATCGGCGTGTTTGATTTCTCTGATCTTTTCTTGTAAGTCTAATAGTCTTTCATTAGCATTCATCATGGTATCCATAAGTTTGGCATATACCTCGAATGCTCTTGGATGCTGGCTTGATGCCGCAATCTCAGCCAGTTTAATCATGGCCTCTTTACCTTCATTAATCATTTCATGAATGTTCGATCTTGCCATTTCAAAATCTTTGGTGGCAGAATCATTATGACTTTCTATTAAAAGCTTATCAATAAAATCTATTTTAGTCTCTAATGGCTCAAGACCTAAAGTCTTGCCAATAGGATCATCATCTTTTTCATTTTCCATTATTCACCTGTTGCTATATCATATACCTGTGTTATATATCCAAAATCGCTGTTTGCTTCAATTTCTTGATATGGTAGAGTATTAATGCTTGTATTTGGCGCACCATAATAATTGATTGGATCGCCAGTATTTGCATCAACACCGGGTTGAATAGTTACTTTAACTGCCATGTCTGTATTACCAACAGCATCTGCTAGTTTACCATCAGCAACTTCTGGAATATAGAAGTCAACATTGATGAACTTAATAATGCCAGTTTTCTTAACAGGACCATAGAAATAACCTTTTACTGTTAGATCAAGAGTCCAGATAATTTGTCTTCTATCTTTTAGATCACCCTCGTAATTATCAGAATAGTCAATGTTATTAAGGATAACAGGAATATCCATAACAACTTCCATTTCTGGAATTAGTCTTACTCTAGTGGTCCAGTCTGGTGTAAAGAATGGTAGAATTTGTTCTAGAATCTTTGTTCCATCTTCAACGTTCTTTGCATAGATAAAAACTTTGAAATTGACATTATATGGAACTGGATTATACTGATATTTAAATTTACTAGCATCATTTGCTGCAGCATCATTCTTTACAGCAATTCTACCAGTAGTATGTAGCTTTCTAGATCCATCATACTGAATCTTACCCATTTCAAATGAAATCATTGGTAATGGATATGTAGCAGTTGGTCTGTCAATGTCAGGGTCTTGAAAGACACGTGCTAACATTTTGTCTTTTGGACCATAAGTAATAGGAACACGTACAAGAGAAACTTGGTTTCCTTGTTTATCGTATTTTGCTATTCTGATGTCATTGAATAATGTACCAACAAGAATAACATATTTTCTAATGGTATCAAAATACCATGTTTGTCCAAACATTAAATATTTCCTAAACTAAATGGATCAGAAACAGTGAAGTCAACGAACAGATCTGACTCTTGCTGAATTTCGTCAGAGTCATCACCTATAATTAGGTCACTTGTTGTTGAGTTCTCAAGAACAATATAATCGCTATCTTCATTTAATAGAATATTACCTAGTTCGTCTCTGATAACCCAATCAATAGCGTTAAGATCGAACGTTGATTGTAGTGCATCAATTTCTGGAATGCCTGTTGAAATTCTTTCATTAGAATATTCGAATAGTTCACAAGTTACTTTCCAGAGATATAGCTTACCTAATGGATAGTGCATTTCAAATTTATCAACATATTTAATCTGAAAGCATTTTCCATTCAATGGATAGTATATTAGATCACCTTCGTTTGGTCTTGGTTGGGCTGTGATAACACCAACTTCATCCTCAAATACTCTCATAGCAAATGCAAAGGTTACTTGGTCTCTAATTTCAATACCAAATTTGGACATGAAATTACCATCGCCCTTGAATCCATCATAGGACTCAATATACATTTCCATCAATATGGCTGTTTCGTATGATGATTGATCGTCTGCACCATAAATTGAATCGTAATTATTAAGCTTACGTGGTACATACCAACAATCAATACCATGAATTCTTATTGACTCAATGATTAAACTATTGAGTAATTCTTGTTCTTGGGTATACTGATAGTTTTGAAAAAAAACTGAAGTTGCCATTTATTATCCGATCATGTCTGTAACCGGTAGTGAATAACTACGAATCATTTCTTTTTCTAATTCGGCACGTTCTTCAGTGGCTTCGTCGTAAATTACTTGACCGTTGAATTCAATACCACCAGCCATTTTCATACCTCTATACTTTTTTAAGTTCGTGCCATACTGTTGTTTAATTAAACAAGTAGCGTATCTTGCTAACCAACGGTCAGTCCAAACCTTTGAATATACATTAGGATCAACTACCTGATATGCTTCAACGATGATATAATCACCAGCATTTAGTCTGTCCCAATCCATATCAATGTATAGCTTATTAACGTAACGGTTATATCTTAATGGCTGTTGACCGACTAGCATTTGTTCAAGAAACTGAACATGCTGAAGAGCCATGTAATATGGAACCATAGAAACTGATGTAAGGGTATAAAGATCGTTAAGTGCGATCTGATAACGAATGTTGAAAAGATTGTTTGTGTTTAGTGCCTGACCAATTGGGAATATATTCACAGCACCAATGATGTTATCTGGTAGAGTGATATATTTGTTGGTCTTGTCCTGATTTGTTACAGGATACTTGTAGTATGTCTTTTCAGAACCAGAAAAGTGATAGTCCCAAAAATACTGTAAAGCATCATCAATACGATCATCTAGCTGATCATCATCAATATTGATTTCATTCAAAGGCTTGCCTAGACGACGAAGGCAATATTCTTTAAAAGTTGCTCTATCTGTTGGAATCATACCCTTTTACCTTTTTTATTAGTATTTATCTATTTATCAAATCCAAAAGGACATTTCTTCTCTCTTTCGTCATTTCTTTTAACTAGGGAGAAAGTCCTACGCCAACCCATTGTTGTTCCTACAATATTATATCTTTTGGTGTGCCATTCTGCCTCTGTAACAACATGGTTATGGACGACGACTTTTTTATCAGATAATGGAACCAAATGAATTAGAGGATGACCCATGGGAATTAAGAATTGATCGTCAACACTTTTTTTGATAGCTATGAACGTATTGACAGTTGATTGATAGTGAAAATTAATTATTCCCGGTAGAGTTTTAAAACTATAATCCTCCATTGACCATTCTGGACCAGTTAGAAGAAATTGAACATCTTCCTTTGTTGTGACTGCCCATGGGCTTTTCATTTTTAAAATATAATAATCCTGAAATCCCGGTTCTGTCTGGTCATTTTTATGAAGAATAGGACATTCATTATTTGAGTAATGAAAAGATATTCCATCCCTGTTTACATTTACGGCAAAATCACACCAGCTTTCTATAATGAATCCCTTTTTATATAAATCCAAAAAGCCGGGACATGAACGTATTGTTCTCATGGACTGGTTTAGATTGAAATCAATAGACCCACCTTCAGTCAACTTATACTGTGGCCATTTTGTATTAGACTTTTGAATCTTCATTACAGATTCATACCATTCAGGAATAGCCTTTGCTGCCTTTACTACAGGAGTGTATTTGTGAACACTAGCATCTGAGGTGAAGCAATCAACATGGATTCTTGAACTTCTGGTAAAAAACGAAAACATTATAAAATCCTCCATAAATAAATGAGATTGAAACTCACAAAGGAGTCAACCATGGCTATTACAACTCGTACAGTTACATTCCCTGAATTTGACCATTTTGAAAAAGAGAATGGACAGGTTGATGGTATGGAATATGCAACTCATAAGCTTTATAAAGATAATGTTCTACTTGTAGAAATGACCTATTACTTTAATTTTGTGGACTCTATTCCAAGAAAGTGGCCAGTCAAAGTTTCCATTAAAGAACATGTTCCCTGTCTTGTAGAAGATAGAGTTACAGAGTAATTAGGACCAAGAGATAACGCAATAACCAGCGGAGCCAGATGCTCCGCCTGGTGCGTTTTCACCACCGGGTCCACCACCGCCACCACCACCGATAGTCACACCAATACTACCAAACCATCCGGGTGCTCCTGCATCAGTATAATACCATGTCTTGGCTACATAACCACCAGCCCCACCAGTGCCACCAGATGAATAGCCATTGTTACCACCGCCGCCAGCACCACCAGCAGCACCACCACCAGTAGTTAGAGTTGATCCTGAAGGACCATCCTGACCACCAGCAGCACCACCAGCACCGGGACAACCAGCGCCACCACCATAAGCATTACATGCTGTAGATGAAGAGAATGTAGAAGTTCCGCCAGCGCCACCACAGCCGCCATTGTAGCCATAGGCCCAACTATCATTACCTCCACCACCTCCACCACCTCCACCACCACCATAAACCTGTACGGTTAGATATGCATATCGTGGTACTGAGAATGTGGTACTTGATGTGATCGTGCTACTACCGGGAGTTACCCATCTTTTACCATGACCAGTATTTAAATCAATTTGACCGCTGGCAATACCGAATAGAGTTCTAACATTAGTTTCATTTAAACTAATTTCTGCTGTTGAGGATTTTAAAATCTCAACATTAACATCACCCATAGTTATTTGGCCAGATGCTGGTAATCCTGTAGTCATAATTTAACCTCTATATACTTATGTCCAAGAAATAACGCATCTACCAGCGGAACCGGGATAACCACCTCTGTTATTTTCGCCGCCAGCACCACCACCGCCACCGCCACCAATTGTGACAGTAATACCAGAAAACCATGCTGGTGCACCAGCGTCTGAATATCTCCAAGTTTTTGAAACATATCCACCGGGACCACCAATACCACCTGTAGCGTAACCATTATTACCGGGAACTTCTTGACCACCGGGAGAACCACCACCAGTAACAATATTTGAACCAGCAGGACCGGTACCAGATCCAGCAGCACCAGCGTAACCGGGACCACCGGGACCACCACCATAAGCAGTTAATGGACTTGCAGTTGTACTTCCTCCTGCTCCACCTTCACCTCCATTATAACCATAAGCCCAACTATCATTACCTCCACCACCACCAGAGCCACCACCGCCACCCCATACCTGAATAGTTATATATTCATAACGTGGAACAGAGAATGAACCGCTTGCGTCAAAGTTTTGACTGTTAGGAACAACCCATCTTTTACCATGACCTGTGTTTAGATCGACAGAACCACTTGGCTGACCGAATAAAGTTCTAACATCAGTCTCATTCAATCCAGTGGTTGCTGTTGATGATCTTAAAATCTCAACACTAACTTGGCCAATTGATATCTGACCAGAAGCGGGTAATCCTGAAGTCATTTTTTAGCCCTTATTTTCCCATGGCACTTCTACCAATTTCATTTTATATTTTTGTCTTTGGATTTTATTAGTTATAGTTTCATCTATAACTGTCATTTTATTTTGGTTTACACTATTTTGAATCCATTTAAGAACAGTTTTTTCTTTCAATTTACTGAAATCAGAAAAGTCAGCAGAAGCTTGTTCGATGATAGAAGGATCGAATCTGGTCTCTCCTTCGTATGAAGCAGTATTACCGTCTTCGTCATTACCAATCACTCTCCAATAAATTTCAACAATAGCATCTTTCTTGTTCTCTAGTTGAGCAACATTAAAATGAGATATTTTCCAAGTGTATGTGATAGCCATAATTAATCCCCTAACTTTGCTTTTAAAGCATCAACTTCTTCCATGAGACCCTTGATAGCTTCAACAAGAACTGGAATTAGTTTGTCTTCTCTAACGGTGAGATATGGATTCTCTGGATCATAATTGATATCATCCTTTGGAATTGGAACACCGTCTTTGATGTCTTTATACTGAAGCATTTGAACTGCAGCAGCTTGTGGTAGGACAGCATTTACTTCCTGTGCTACAAGACCGACTTGGACACCTTGTTCTCTGTGTGATCTAATCTTTTCACCAAGTTCATTCCATTCGAACCAGTAACCATTAAGACCATTGATGATATCTCTCCAAGTAGAAATCTTTCTGATATTCTTCTTGAGACGACGATCTGACCAGTATGCTGTTACGTTACCATTGGTATAGAAATCACCAGCACCAGTAAATATGGATCTAGTATCATTTTGATAAGAGCCGAATCTGATATAATATCCAGATTCAGAGCCACCTTTGAGGTAAGTTGAATCACCATTAGCAAAATAAAGTCTATTCCAACCTTCTTCAGAAGTATGCCATCTATTATAACCAAACTGAACATATTGTAATCTTGATGTGCCGTTTGGATCACAATACCAGTTGGCGTCGTTCTGATCATAGAAAATAGTTCCATATACTGCACCGTATGACTGAACAGAATCAGCATATACAGCACCCACACGACATGATGGGTCTCCAGCACCACCCCAAAGACGATAACCAGTGTTATTTGGTAGATACATAATATTTGGTCTAATATCATTTAGTCTGGATGTTGAACCCGGATCAATGTAATAACTATTGTCATTTCTATCATACATAATGTATGAATATAGAGTATGGAAGGTTGGTGAATTATCAACACCAAGACTCTGGTTAATTGTATACTGTGTGATATTAACAGAATTAATATTCCAGTTACCAGATGCATTACCACCAGTTAATGTTGGAGCATATGAGTTATAGTTACCAAGATTTAGTGATAGCTGCCCATTAACATAAAGCTGGCTGCTTGGCATTTGATAACTAGAACCATCATAATATAGATATCTATTTTGTGCAGAATTCAAGAATACTACACCGGTAGTACCACCGGGTCTATAAACAGTTAAATCACCAGCATTTAATGTTAGACCATTGTTGATTGTAGTGTAACCATTAATACCAACAGAACCATTTAATGTAGTGGAGGATGATACATATAGAGATCCACCTAATGTTGTTCCTGCACCAGTGCCGTCAATAGAAACTGCACCAGTTGCTAAAGTATAGGTGAACGGTCTTAGAGAATTCCAGCTACCATATGGTGATCCACTAGCAGTTGAAAGTAAGTAGAAACTGGTGCCATCATTTCTGAAGAATGTACCAAAATTTCCTTGAGTAATTCTAAAACCATTTGAGCCGGTAGAAATAACTTCGTCTGATGCTCTGATAACACCAGATACTTCTAATGGATATGCTGGTGATGTGTTTCTAACACCAAAATTACCATTAGCAGCAAGATAAAGTCTTGTAGCATTGTTTGATGCAATAGTTAGATAAGAGTTATCTTGTAAATTGATATATGCACTCTTGTCTGAATATGCCTGACCAATATATAGACCAGATGCACCAGAAGTACCAACAGAAACAATAGACTGTGCACCAGCGCCAGTACTGGTATTTCTGATGATAACACCATCAGAAGTATTAACAGAGCTTACAACGTGAAGTTTGTTACTTGGGTTATTAATACCAAATGAAATTAGACCATTAGAGAAGAAGTATGATGATGTTGCATTTAGTGATAGAGTACCATTAGAACATACAATAGCAGGAACTGTTAGTGAATAGTTGTCCTTGTTGTATGTGAAGTTACCATTGGAACTTAGTGAACCTCTATCGTTAAAGATGATCTGAGTGTTTGCAGGATAATCACCGGGAGCGGTAATAGATGCAGAACCAACAGAACCCCAATATACAGTAGTGTTATTGGAAATTAGAACTTGACCAGTACTACCAGCATAGCCTGTAGAGTCAACGACCGCACCAGATAGTGTTACTGAATTGGAGAATCTCCACTGTCCAGTAATTGTATACAAGGAAGCATTGTTTGCTACTAGAAATTCATATACATAACGGCTGTTGATAGTGTTATAAAGAGTTACAGCACCAGTTACAGCAAGAGTGTTTGAGAAGGTAGCATTACCAGTAACAACCATTGAATTGCTAAAAGAAGCATTTCCTGTTACTGTGATATTTTTTGCTAGGGCTGTATTACCAGCAATATTGATATTACCAGCAACGTTGGCATTTGATACTAGATTAGCTAGACCTAAAACAGTTACAGTGTTGCTGAAAGAAGCTGCACCAGTATGGGAGGTTGCATTAGTGAATGTGGCAACAGCATTAATAGTGGTAGGACCATTAATTAATGTAGTATTACCAACAGAAAGAGTACCACCAAGTGTGGTGTTACCAACAATAGAGAGGTTTGCAGAACCATAAATTGTGGACTGGATATTGGCAACAGCATTAACGAATAGTGACTGTCTAGTGTATAGATTGCCGTTTGCTGTTACTGTGTTTGAGAATGTGGCATTCCCAAGAACTGAAATGGTATTACCGACAGATAAAGTGCCTGTAATTACTGAATTACCTTGGACATTAGCCGTACCAACAATTGTTACGTTGGCGTCTGGTGAGAGAGTATTAAAACCAATCTGACCGTTGTTTGCCCAAATTAGATCGGTGTTTACGACTAGGCCATTTTTGACCTTAAATTCTTTATCTGCCATGGTTCCCTTTTCCCCTATGGTTCTTGTTATTATTGTATTTATATAAAAAAGACGCCATTAGATATCCTCTCAAAGAAGCATAATCTAATGGCGTCACGAATTATTATTTTAAAGGATTAGGAGATAACCTTATCCCCTAGTGGTCCCTCTGGTCTCTGAGCAGACTGTGCTGCCTGAAGCTGTGGGATTACCTGTTTGTTGATTTCCTCAACTAGACCAAACACTGCTTCATATGGTGCCTTACCAAGAGCACCAAGAATGATGTTTAGCTGGTTGACATTAAGAGTTAGATTTACGTTTTCCATATCAATTTCCTTTCATAATGTGGAAAATTATATTAAGTGTTTGCTGATGCCCATGGTGGTGTTGCATCAACAACTGGATTGACCTTAGTATTTATCTGCTTCTGAATCTGCTCATTAACATGGGTTTCATAGTCATTGATTACAATGCCTTTGATCCAGCCTAGAACTGTCTGTTCAGATAGCTTGTCGAATGAGACATAATTTTTAGATTTAACAAATGCTTCATCAACATTGAAAGGAGTTGCACCAGCGAATTCACCAGTGTTTCCGTTTTCATCAGTACCAATCTTCTTCCAATATGTCTGTACAACTACATTATTGGCAGCACCAACTCCTGTAGTCTTTAGTCCTGTAATTTCCCAAGTATATGTAATTGCCATTTTTTAGGTTCTCCTTAACTATGGTATGTTTATTTAGTTTATTTTATAATGACTGATACTAGACTTACTGTGCTACCAGGACCATCAGTTATTATGGTTAGGTCAACAGTATGATTATCCTGTCTGGCTGCTTTGACTATATTATTCAAATTGTTCTGTGCAGTTTCTAGAGCTATTTGATAATCGTCCTTATTCATCATTATATTATTCCTTTATCTTTTAATAGTTGTTTCAACTCATTTAGTTCTTTAACGGTCTCATTTAGAGCCTGAACCACTATGGGTGTAATTTTGTTCCAGTTGATGGTTAAATATTCTGATTGTTCTTCTGTCCCGTCTGGTCTTGATATATTTGCTGATTTGTTAATAACAACAGCATCAGGAAGAATTTCTTGAACTTCTTGAGCAATAAGACCAATTTCTTCTTTACCGGGTTTAAGATCTGTGAAGAAATCTTCTACCTTGTAATTCCAATTAAATCTATATGCTGTTAGATTGTTTAGGATTTGTATAGATTCTTTTCCGATTGGTCTTAGGTTCTCTTTGAGTCTTCTATCTGACCAATAAGCAACAACGTTGCCGGGGAAATGGCCTGATCCACTACTACAATAAAATCTCCAACCACCACCAGCATTTCTATGGAAGCCGTAACTATCATCATTCATCATTAGTGTGGTTGAACCAGCATCAAATTCTATACCACCCCAACCATTTCTTGAGCCTGTAATTTTCCAAGCACCATAAGACCCATCATTTGGTTTCATATGGGCTGCATTGTTAGGCGAATATAGACCAGTGTAGTTAACGAACTCAATCCATTCATGGATATATGTTCTACCAGCTAGTCTTCTAGAACTATTTGGGTCTTCGTAATAATAAGTATCGTTATGATCATAGAAAATACCAGAACGTATCTGTGTGGATAACCAGTCCTTATATGTTCCCATCCATACATTACCGTCACCAGCAATGTAATGGACATCTGTATTACTAGAATTACGAAACACATGATAGTTCCATGATCTATAATAGTTATGGTCTCCATACACCCATAACATTCTGTTATTACCGCCACCATCTTGCCACCAGTTATCAGCGGATCTGATAGTGTTAAATATTGATAAACTGTTTGGGTTAACATAATAACCAGTGTCATTATAATCATATAAAATAGGAGCGTATAGATTGTTCTCTACTCTAACATGATTATCTCCTTCACCAACAGAGAAAATTTTTGTACCACCAGCATTGACAGAATTGTTATAGAATCTGATCCCTCCATATGTACTATAAGCGCCAATTCTAATACCTGTATGCCAATCTAATGTAAGTTTAGTATAGTTTCCATTAAATGATTCCATGCCAGTGTAAATGCTATAATTACCATCAGCATTTGTGCCCATCCACAGTCTGCCGGTCATAGCAGTATCATATGCAGTTCCACCATGCCCACCAACAATAAGATTCTTTACTCTTGATGTATCATTAGGATCGGTATAATAGCCACTATCATTATTATCATAGAATATAGTTCCGTAATATGCACCACCATTTGTTGTAGCGGCACCACCACGATTAATATCACCATAAATCCAACACTGTGCACCAGAAGCTGAATACAAACCGCTTGGGAACCATGCTGCATCACCTGTTCCACCTACGTTACCATTTCCTTGATATGAATATGATTTCATAGCATTTACGTTGGTGGTAGAAGCACCATCAAAATAATAACCAGTATTATCAGAATCATAAAATAAGGGTGAACGCATAGAACCGGTAGCATAAGTGTAACCACCATTTAGAGTGAAATTTGAACCATTCCAATAAAGATAGTAATCGCCTGACTGGCTGAAATAATAAACGCCTGTTCCTGTCGAAGCTGATCTGTAGGATCTAACGTCACCAGAAAAGGTAGCACCAGAAAGTAGAGCATAAGAAGCTGCTGCTGTGCCACCTAGATAAGAAGCATTGTTAGCAGTACCAGTAAAGTTAGTAGTATTTACAGT
>JACCDP011028594.1_pt1 | contig 34226 bp, 36 predicted proteins | sample 7445841 | NCBI WGS metagenome assembly JACCDP01 (sample SAMN15323441, study PRJNA562643) | freshwater metagenome | isolation source: river surface water | place: USA:Blue River Watershed | collected 2017-08-17 | reverse complement strand
TGAGATAGCGCCTGTGCTCGAATGAGTATTTCATCTGTCTCAGGATTATCTACTTTGTCGATCACGTTACCCTTTTCATCTATAACGACACCCATCTTCTTCTTGATCTCGTTCCTAACATAGCTCGGCACCCAATTGTGCCATGAGACAAACAGAGCATTCGGGTGAACATATTTAATATGAAATCCATTTTTTTCCAATTCGGATACAATATACCCGATACATTCACCCTTATCATATATAGGTTCTCCGACCAGGTACTCCGGCACATTGAACCAAATGAATGTGTCGTTTGTATTTTTATTCCGCGCCGTGTGTTGTATGCGCTTATGAATTCGACCGAGTATTTTATTGAAAATTGATATTTGTTTCAAATCCCGTTTCTGTCGTCGTTCATACAAATCATCGATATTTATCTTACGATTCGAATCTTGTTCATGGTCGAATAAAAAAACAGATGACATCCGATATAATATACATAAACAATTAATTATATATATTATAACTAATGATACGACATTTGGTTATTTCAGGTGGCGGACAAACTGGGTTCACGTTCTATGGAGTTCTCCGTGAAGCGCATAAACAAGGATATTGGGATATTGAGAATATCAAGAGCATCTATGGTACGTCAGTTGGCATGATCGTGTCCGTCATATTGTGCCTCAAATACGACTGGGAAACGGTCGACAATTATTTGATCAATCGCCCATGGCACACCGTATTTAAATTCGATATATATTCCGTTATACAGTCATTCGAAAAGCGAGGAATTTTTACAGTTGATACAATCGCACAAATATTGATACCACTCTTTGCTGGGAAAGATGTGCCAGTAGACATAACGCTCGCCGATTTTCATGCGCTAAATGGGATCGATCTTCGCTTTTTCGCTACAGAAGTAAATGGGTTCAAAGTTGTCGATATTTCACATAAAACCCACCCCAATTGGCGGGTTATCGATGCTGTATATTGTTCTTCTACGCTGCCAATCATATTCGCGCCGCACATTAGCGGCGACGAGTGTTTCGTCGATGGAGGGGTCATGTGTGGATACCCGATACGACAAGCGCTAGATAATGGCCTAGATCCGGACGAAATATTCGCATTGAAAAAACACAACGGGCCGAATGCTTCTCATATGGTAACCAGTCAATCGTCACTATTCGATTTTTTGATGATAATTCTAAGGAAAACAATACAAGTTCTCAATGGGCGAGAAGTAGGATTAGTTCCAAATGAAATATTGATAACCGGCGAATCTGTTTCTATAGACGCAATCCTCGATATGGCGGCATCCAAAGACGCACGCGAAAAGTTGATTAATTTTGGTGCGGAGCTGTTTGCTTCTTGGCGACCTCGAACTGCCTCTTGTGCTTTGACATTAGACCACTCGACACCAGAATTGCCTCATACCGATTCAGCGCATCCGTAGCTGATAAGCGCAGGCTTACGCGCGGGAGAACCATATGATGAAATAGAACACGCAAATTAGTGACAAGTTTCGGGTCCATTTTTGAATCAAAATGATTCAGCACGTATAAGAATGTAAGTCCAACACCAAATACGTCTGTAGTATCCATTGATTTTTTAACGAACTGATCATATGTGTCAGATTTTAGATCGTATTTGAACATATCCGACACTGATCTGGTGAAATTGTTTCTAAATTCTTCTCTAGCAGAACCCGGTTTCGTAACATACTCGAGAAATGTCTGGAACTGCTCATCGTCATAGATGGGTGGAACTACGCCAGTTTCTCTCGCAAATATATAATCGACCTTGTTTATAAATCGGAATTCATACGGAAATGACCAGTGCGCAACTCCGTCTTTACATTTCGATTTCTTACAATTGTTTATTATGTCATCTGTCTTGTCCATAAACCCGAAATCGATATAATTCATTCGCTTCGTCTTTGTGTTAAATACGATATTATGCGGTTTGAAATCATGGTGAATAATCCGCGAATCCGACATAACTTTCAATCCATAGAATATGCGCTGGGCTTCTATCCAAAATATCTCGATCGCCCGCTTACTCACGTTTTGTTTTGCGTATTCATTGAGATTTACTCCTCCGTCGGGCATAATCAGCAATTTGTATTTTTCGATGTCCTTCCGGTCGAAATCGTCACATTTGTCTATTGCGCTGAGAGCGGCTTCGCTTTGTTCCGGACTACATTCGATAGGCATTTCCATATGAAATTTGTGATTTGGGTCGGCTCGCTCAATAAGAGCATAATCTTCCATTTCTTCGTCGGCATGCTTAGCTGTCATCAGCTTTGATATTTTATTTTTGTAGTCAATGTTCAATTGTTGATTGTCACATTTAATCGGTTTTCTATGGACACACCCATATGTGCCTTGACCAATCACGTTCATGACGTTTATATACATACACGTCATATTTTTATTTGTCAGTTAGGACTGTATTTAGAAACTCAGCCAGCGACTTCTTCTCAATCTTTGCGTCAAACTCAACAACAGTTCCATCGCCGAGAACCATCTTCACTGTGGGGTAAGATTCGATATTATACGTCGCCATATACTCGGTGATTTCCGGAGTCTCATCCGTGCAGTTGATCGCGTGGCACTTGACGATGACTCCATTTACTTCGCGACCATCATACTCATCGGAAAAGCTCTTCCATGGATCAGCAGCAGCATGACAGTGCGGGCACCAATCTACGTGAAAGAAATATATGTCGGCGGCCTTGTTCCGGCGATTCGCGTTTGCTACATCCTTCGTCTCGTCCGTTTTAATCATAGGCTTCGCGTATTTATTGTAGCCGTAATATCCTACCAATCCGAAAATTAGCACAAGAATTGCGACTAAGATATACGTGGAATATGGACGGATTGCAGTCCTAATTGCCTCAACGATATTCGTCATTTTCTATAATTAATCGAGATATATATATTTGGATATCTGAACATATTTTATCCGTAATTATTATAGAGATCGATGGCTAAAACAAAACACAACCGTAAAACGTTAAAAAATAAAACGTGTAAAAATAAATCGGTTTATACCAGTGATGACTACAATAGTAATGACGGCATGCTAACCACCGTTTGGGGACCCGGAGTATGGCACACTCTGCATACAATGAGCTTCAATTATCCGGTCAATCCGACCGATGACGATAAGCGCAATTATCGCAATTTTGTATTGAATCTAAAGTATGTTCTCCCCTGTGGAAAATGTCGCAAAAACTTGCGGAAGAATTTCAAGAAATTACCACTGGATATGAAGCATATGGCCAGTCGCGATTCGTTCTCGCGCTATATTTATAGGCTACATGAACTTATCAATAAAATGCTAAATAAGACGTCGGGACTGACATATGAAGCGGTTAGGGAGCGATATGAGCACTTCCGTTCGAGATGTACTGTCGAATTGAAACCGAAAGTGGAAAAGGGCTGTGTGAAGCCGCTCTATGGAGAGAAATCCAAGTGTGTTCTCAAAATCGTTCCGCAACAGGAAAAGTGCGAGAGTTTCGAAATCGATGATAAATGTGTCAAACGGGACTTGAGCACGGTATTTTAGCGTTGTAAAAAATAACTCGCAATTATATATAATATATGTCTGAACCCGAATCTAAATCCGATACAGTTCCATTTTGGGGGACGGACCCGAATGTCTTATTTCAACAATTCGAATTCTTCCCAGTCAAAACGATGACATATGAACAAAAACTAAATGCTATCACACGCGGTGTCATTGTTCTCGGCGGCGCCAGTTTTCTTTTGACAATGAGCATTCGGATATTGGCGATTACAATTGTAACAATATTAGCGATCTTTGCGATCCATTATTATGAAGAGCGCGAAGGGATGGTTTCGTCAGCTGTAGAAGTGACGCCCGACGAAAATCCGCTGTCGGATAGGTTACTTGGTAGGATCGGTAAGCAGGATGCGTCTGGCGATGTCCCGCTCGTTTATAAAAAACTCGAAGCGGCGCCTACTCCGATAAAGATCTCGAAACAGAACCCGGCGGACATTGTTTTAAGCGATCGTAATATAGCGAAGAGTGGCGCTTTTGGAGAACCCACTTCGTCGAATCCCTTCGGTAACTTCTTGGTGTCCGATTATGTGAACAACCCGTATAAGAGACCTGCTCCGCCAGCATTCAATAATGACCGCATTCTGACAGAAGCGAAGACGCTGGTCGCCGAACTGAATCCCGGACAACCTGATATTTCCGATAAATTGTTCAAGGATTTAGGCGAACAATATGTGTTTGAACAATCGCTCCGCCAATTTACGTCGAATCCATCGACGACGCTGGTGAATGATCAGACGGGATTCGCTGATTTCTGCTATGGGTCGATGACGTCGTGTAAGGAGGGAAATCTGTTCGCTTGTGCGCGCAATCTACCGAGACATGTGTCTTAACCCTGACCCCATTCATTTAAGCGGGTTAAATGCTATAGTCGCTTTACGAAAGCAGGGGGCGCGCGGGACTGCCAGCTTCGCTGGTATGCGACTTCGTCGCAAGCCCCCGTAAAATATTATATTATAGTATATTATAATACAGTATGGCGGATTTCCTATTCAATAACATGGATCGCATTGGCGTTGATAGCACACAGCGTAATCTTTCGAACACGCGCTACGCCGAATATACTACGGATTCTATCTATACCTCGGGTGACTCGCACGTCCAGTTCGCCACGAGCGCGCCTACCGTCAATTTTAGGGGAGCCAGCGGCGCCGGCCTGCCCGGTTCTTCCGTAGATTTTGACTCGCTTCTCATGATCAAGGCGGAGCAGCAGCGCGCGTTCGAGAAGCTTCAGCTAATCCAGCGCCCGTTTGCCACCGTTCCGTTCTTGGGGCGTGGCGCGGTCGATCCGGCGCTCGAGTCTCAGCTTCGCAGGGGAGAGGCGGCGAGTGAGCGCAAGAGCGTCTCCACGGTTAGTGAGACGACGCACGTCGAGTATCCGATAATGGATAGTGTGAGGGATCGTGTTACGAACCCGACCTATTCGGTAGAGGAGTCGGCGCTTGACGGGTGGGTGCGCGGTGGTCAGGCGTCTAGGGCGTCCAACTTTAGCAAGTAATAGTTATTCGATTAATATACTCTCAGCGGCACTAGCGCTCCATGGTAAAAAGATGGTTATTTCGATGGTGGCAGGAAGCGCCATGGACGAAGAGATAAACCAATCGCGCATGTCGTCTGGCTTAATTTAGAAACAATATTATATATATTAATATTATATATAATGTCAGACGTCCAACAATCAGTAGCACCTTCTCGCAAAAAACTATATAATGACGAAGCGACAGATCTGGGATATGATGTAAAAACTCTTGAAGATGGTTCGAGATCTTTCACAAGCAATGCCTCGCAAAATGAAAAGGATTCCGCTAGAATTGATTATTTGAAAACACAAATCCCATTAATTAATACAAAACTTTCGAGTGCTGGCGATGAAGTAAAAACTAAGGTATCCGAAAAAAAAACTGCCGCTCAAGAAGCGATAACACAAGCCAAAAAAATAGTTATAGAGCTTAAAGATAATCAAGACCAAGAGCTTGCTATACAAGGAGGCAAGCGCACCAGGCGCATGTCCAAGACGCGCAACAGGAAAACTAAGAACAAGCGCAGAAAGCTATATAAACGCTAATAAATATTCATATTATAACTATGTCCTATAATACGAATCTAATTTTGAACTATGACGACGACTTTGGATACAGGCAGTCTATTCGTGACGCATTTGGCATGAAATGTGATGATCTAGAATGTGATTATGATGAGGTAACCAAGGACGAGCTTATGTATGAAGCCGACGCTATCAGCAAAGGTCTCGACGACATTTACGCGAGAACCAAAGACGTTCGCGAATTCCAGGAAATATACAGCATATGCGCCGGGTTCATGTTGTCCGTCGATCCGAACATCGGTCTGGCCGTCGTATTTTCCTATGATTATTTCGATAAGTTCCATCCTTGTTTAGTCGATTTTTTGCGGGACGGGTCCATTTCCAGCGCCAATCGGGAGAACCTTATGAAAAAAATCTCTCGATAAAATAAAGACAAAGATGGCATCTACACGTGATCGCAATACGCCCGGAAATTACCGCATGGAACAGAACATCAATATCGCGCACATTGGAAGGAACATCGCGCAGCATGAAGTAACAGCTTATTACCCAGGGGATGGTCTGGGACCGGCGAAGACCGCGCGCTCGGCGCTCGCCAGCAATGCGTGTGACATCGAGTCGCAACTCTTCGGAATCGGAACCTCGAATTTGGTTACCCCGCAGGCCGCTGTGGTGCCGCAGCTAAAACAACTCAAGAGCCTGGCTGTATTTGACAAGCCGAAGGTATTGATGCCGGAGCCGCTGATTGTCAGCAGTGTGAATCGCCCAATGATTTTTAATTAAGTCGATTCTTCTGTGAATATTTGGAAGATGATGTTGATTGGCGGTTCTTGAAAGAACTATTTTTCATTGGCGGTTTGCTGGTTTTTATTTCCGATTTTAGAACGATTGGTGCCATAGGCGATGCCATAGGCGATGCCATAGGCGGTGGTTGCGAAGTGGAGGAGACAGGTGGTTGCGAAGTGGATATATGAGTGGGCTCTAGCTGCGACTTAGACATATTCTCGAATATTTCAGCCAAGTCATATTTACCTAAATTACTTTTTGGCGGCAATTCACTGCATTTCTCAAAATCAATTTTGGCATGATCATTATAAGTAATATGATGACCATCCGTTTTTATTTCTATAGGTATCCGAATACAAGCGTATACATATTTTTTTTGATCTGACATTATGATTATTATTGGTCGCTATTATTTAATTGTGATTTTTACGAGATTATTTTGCCCAGAGCGCCTCCTCTACCATTTATTTTATGTTCTATCCACTTATTGAGGTCGGCGTCCGATGTTCGGGATTTATCTGCTATTTGTCTTATCTCATCTGTGGTTATTTTATCACCAAAGAGCTTGGTTTTCGTATTTTCGTATATATTTTTGTATTCCGATAACGCCTCGTATATTGCGCCGGCATCGTTTATTTTTTTCTTGTCGAATATACCAGCGGGAAGATATATAAGGTTACTAGGTAAGGATTGATCTCCTATATCTTTTGCTGAAATCAATTTGTGATTGTAATTACGGTCTTTGTCTGAATTAATAGTAAGTTTTATTAAATCTGTATATGATTTTATATCGTTCGCTGGAATAGCAGGCAGGTCTCTAAAATCTTCGGGCCAACCATATTGGATTTTGGTTAATGCGGATTGTTCTTGCCTATGTTTTTCGGCTGCTGCTTTCTCTGCTGCTGCTTTCTCTGCTGCTTGTTCTTGCCTTTGTTTTTCAGCTGCCAGTTCTTGCCTTTGTTTTTCAGCTGCTGCTTTCTCGGCTGCTGCTACAGCTAATTCTTCCAAACGCTTTAGTTCTTCTTCTTGAACGGCATTATCTATAGCATGAGATAGAGCGAGTGTTGCGCTCGTTGCGCTATCCAGCACAATTGCTTTCTGAATGGTTTCAATAGCACTATCAATTGCTTGAGATAATACGAGCGTTGTCCGGGTTGCAGTGTCTAGTGCGTTTGACCTTGCCACTTCTTCGGCTTTCGCTTTTTCGGCTTTCTCCTTTTCATCGATAGCTTGGTCAATTGAGTGAGATAGGGCAAGAGTTGATTGGGTTGCGGCGTCTAGCGCGGATGCTTTCTCTTGTTCTTCGACTGCTTTGTCAATTGAGTGTGATAGAGTGAGCGTTGCGTTTGTTGCGGCATCTAGAGCGGACGACTTATCTTGTTCCTCTGTTGCCTTGTCAATTGAGTGAGATAGAGTGAGTGTTGATTGGGTTGCTGCGTCTAGAGCGGACGACTTCTCTTGTTCCTCTGTTGCCTTATCAATTGAGTGAGATAGAGTGAGCGTTGCGCTTGTTGCGGCATCTAGAGCGGACGACTTCTCTTGTTCCTCTGTTGCCTTATCAATTGAGTGTGATAAAGTGAGTGTTGCGCCTGTTGCGGTGTCTAGCGCCGATGCTTTCTCTTGTTCCTCTGTGGCCTTATCAATTGAGTGAGATAGAGTGAGTGTTGATTGGGTTGCTGCGTCTAGCGCGGATGCTTTCTGTTGTTCTTCGACTGCTTGGTCAATTGAATGAGATAAGGTGAGCGTTGCAACTGTTGCGGAATCTAATGCGGATGACTTCTCCTTTTCATCGATAGCCTTATCAATTGAGTGAGATAGGGCAAGAGTTGATTGGGTTGCAGAATCTAATGCCGATGCTTTTTCTTGTTCCTCTGTTGCTTTATCAATTGAGTGTGATAAAGTGAGTGTTGCACCTGTTGCAGCATCTAGCGCAAACGATCTTGCTTTTTCTGCTTCAGCTTGTTCCAATTTTAGTTTTTCTTCAATAGCCTGGTCAATTCCTTGAGACAAAACTAACGTTGCACTAGTCAAATTGTCGAGTGCGTCTGACTTTATTTTTTCCTGTTCCAATCTTGCCGCTTCAAGTCTTGCTTTTTCTGCTTCTTCTACTGCTTTCAGCCTTGCTTCTTCTTCTTCTGCTGCTTTTTTTTTAATTTCAGCTGCTATTCTTTCTGCTTCTTCTTCCAATTTACGTTTCGCTTCTTCCGCTAGCCTTTTCTTTTCTTTTTCTGCCTGTTTTGCCTTTTCTGCTTCTTCTTCCAATTTACGTTTCGCTTCGCTAGCTAGCCTTGCTTTCTCTATTAATTCATCTGCCTTCTTTTTTTCTTCCGCTTCTTTCGCCTTATTTTGCTCAGTTTCATACATTTCGGTAAGTTCGACACTGCCCAACCCAATCTCATTTGCAGATTTATATAACTTAATTGCGCTATCTAAATTTTCGGATTTTATCATCTTTTTAAACAGTGGATTAATATATTCGATTAGCCATCTCTTTGCTTGTGAAAGATCTTCATCGTCGACATCGGTTATACTATTATATAAATCTTTATATGCTTTGTAAACTTCGCCATAAACCGGGGGTTTTAGTGATAGCGATGTCTGTAGCGTTTCCTTTAATTTTGTTACAGAATCAAGCCAATTCTCAACATAAGGAAGGCGACTGTAGTTTGGATAAATTCTAAATATTGTATCATACAATCGCTTAGTTTCCTTGAATTTTTTGGATTCATATGCGGTTTTAAGTTCTCCTAAGTAATTTTTTAACTTGGGATCATCTTGACTTATTACTGATTGCGATTTTAATTTTGTTGCTCTTAATTCATTAAGGGATCTTGTTAATAATTGAGATCCATTATCTTTGATTTGTGTTAGTATATCATTTATTTTATCTACTGAATCTAATTTTTTTGCCTCGGTTAATATTTTATCGCCTAGTTTCGCGATTTCAATTGTGCTTCTATCCATTGGTTCGACATTATTTTTAGTGTTAAACTCTTCTATAAGTTTTATTAGCGGGTCTTCAGCATTTTGTTCTGTTGGAAGAGGTTTATTTGTCGGTAGCGAAGTAATTGATTGGTTTAAAAAAGGTTGAATTCCTTGAAGTGTCAAACCAGATTGTTGTGACTGTTTACTTATTTCTTTCTTGTTCGAAAAAGTTCCGGATGGTGTGGAGCGAGCCGGCGGGGGCGGGGGCATTCTATCAAATTCGTTTTCACGGTTAGGCTGAGAGGTGGGAGGAGACGGAAGTTTATCTCCACTACTTTTGACAAGAGGTGGATTTTTTTTTATGTATGAATCTAACTCTTGTTTAAAATAAGTAAATATGTCGTTTATTTCTATTTTTGCGTTTTTTATTTTTTCAGGCGACGACTTAGTTTTCGCGTATTCTAAAAGTAATTTCTGTGATTCCGAAACTGTCAGTTTTAATTTAGTTAAGTTCTCAACAGCATTGCCAATATTAGATCTGTTAGTAAATTTTTCAAACAGCAAATTCATTTGACTAACAACTTTATTTTTGTCATTTTGTTTTATATAATTATCTACTTCGGTTTTTTTTATATACGCATTTATCATACCTTTTGCTTCCATCAAAGTTCCCCCATATATCAATTTCCGTGTCCTACGTTTTCCTTGTTTCTTATTTTTCCGCATTGTTTTCATTTGTACCATTTATACTATAATGATACAAATTCTAATTGAATTTCACGATAATCTTTACTGTTTCCTTCTTGATACACTTACACGCCGACACCGATAGCTCCTCTCGCTTCTTCCGTGTCTTAGCACCTTCTTCTAAAGTTTCCTTCCGCTTCGACGTGCTATTCCGCGAATTCATATCACTCTCAATTGTCTCGTAATTTTCCTCAATAAACTCAATGATCTTGTTCTCGATTGTCCATTTGAAAAAATTCAGTTGTCCGATCGTGGTCTCCATATAATTGTCGTCGTCATAGGGTATGGATATCCGCTCCCACCTACAAAACGGGTCGAAACGCTTCTTGCTATACGCCTTGAGTTTGAGTTTATAATCATTATATACCTTGAATCTTGATTGTTCCTCGGACAACTCATAAACCGTGAAATTCTTCTTCGCATAGTTCGTGACGAACCAATCCACAATTCGCAGCGAGATTTTCGATTCGCCGTTGATGATCGAGACCATTCGCTTGAGCGACTCCTTGTTCTCATAGAACCGCATCAGATTATTTAATAGTAGTTCATTTTGGGTATTACACCTTGTTGTCATTAATTGAAATGGTATCTCGTTTTTATATGCGTTATATTTGAAAATGTTAATATAACGTAGAACAAATCACCACTTATTATTAAGAGGCGGGGGATGCAACTTTATTGCAGATGAACGCAGAGTTCAATTGCAGCCCCTGTATGTATTCCCGGATGCGGTCCTCCGGATGCCATCCTAGTTCTGTTAGCGCGGCGTCATCCATGCGGATTGTCTCCTTATAATTATGCTTACGATCCGGTAGGTGGACCCGGGGCGTGTTTTCGCCGAACATGTCACATAGTTCATTGACCGAGTAATTGACACCGGTTCCCAATTCCCACTCTTTGTCCCTAATGTCGGTCTCCATAATCCTGGTCAAACCCTCGCATATATCGAATACATGTGTGAAATCTCGGCGCTGTTCGCCGTCGCCATAAATTGTTAGCGGCTCACCCAATTCGAGTTTTCTGCGCCAAATCCCGATGACCGTTGCATAGTCCCCGTCCAGGATTTCGCCGGGCCCATATACATTATAGAATCGGGCGATTTGGACGTTCATGCCGAACGATGTCTTATACATGCGACAGAGTTGCTCGCCGATATACTTGCTCATGGCATACGGCGACTGCTCCGGATCGTGCCACCTGGATGATGACCCGGCGAATATGACCTTTGTGCTGGTTCTGCGCGCATATTCGAGGACCAGCTGAGTGCCCGCTACGTTGGCATCGAATACGTCGAGTGGGTTCTCAAATGACGGCTGGATTCGGGCGAGCGCTGCTAAATGAAAAATTACGTCGAACTTATCGTCTTTGAATATATAAGCGATTTGGTGGATACTGCCGCGGACGTAGGTACAACCGTCGTGTTCGTTGGCTTTTGTTCCGGTAGCGTAATTATCGAGTGAAAATACGGTATGGCCTAAACTGAGCAGCTTAACTATTAGGTTCGAACCTATAAATCCGGCGCCGCCAGTTACTAGGATTTTTAACATAGTCATTGTTGTTATTATTTATGTTGAGATGTTTCTAAGTTTATTTACATGAAAAAATCTTAAACCTATATTAGCGATAGACGTTTAATAATTACTTGTTAGTTGTGACATTTGAACTCCCCTCTGTTCCAATCCACATTTTTCGTAAAAAGGGATATTCGATGTATTACAATCCAATGTCACCTTATAGCACCCTCGTTCCTTTGCGCGATTCATCAGATGGCTAACAATTTCCTTACCATATCCCTTCTTTCGGCATTTTTCTCTAACGCAAACGTCCTCTATGTGCGCTAAACAACTATTGTTGTATATGTATTTACGTTCATACATAATAGTGCCAGTTGCTACCATTTCGTTGTCAATTAACATAACCCATATTTCCGAATAAGCGTTCGCGTATTGTAGCGTTTCCAAAAACTGGTCCTTCGTAAAGAAAGTCGGGCGAAATTCGTTTATAATAGACAAATACTCGACATAGTCATCACCTATAAGTTTTCTCAGTTCAGACATTATTATAATATATAACGTTTGAACTTATATCTATATTGTTTTATAGAACTATCCAGTCTTTATAATGTAAATCATCGCGATTACCTCTACAGCATACAATGTGACGATCGATGTTTTGATTCAAATACGACCCCCACCACGCCAATGTCGATGACGAAACAATGTTATTTTTGATCAGCGACATAATCCACACATCTACGAAATCCCTGTCATTCGAATATATAAATTTAATGTCGGCATATTTATCCGATGAATTGAAAATGCTTCTGCAATACTCGTGATTGTCGGTCAATACGAAAAATGTTTTCACTTGTTTATTCTGTATCATATAATCAATACATTTAAAATACCCATTGAACCATTCGTCTATCCTGTGTGAAAATAGCTGTAGAAAATCGGGACCAAGACGAACATGTATAGAACAAACATTCGCTTGCGCAACTTCGGGGTATTTTCCATATATGTATGTTTTATCGGAATCCGTAGGTGAAAACAGTTTATGTATCAATTGTTTATGTTCGTCGAAATTTGAAAAATCCTCGTAATAATGTTGGAAACACATATTATTTATGAAAGGGTGGCTTAAAATCTGCGGTATTTGATTCGATGGGTTATATTCACATTGAATGCCCACTGGGTGTGTGTTTATTATATTACGGAATATTGTGTCTTTCTTATCTAGATTTTCCAAGCGTAAATACGTTGACAGCGCTGGCACGTAAAGCGTTGCGTTGTTTTTAATTGAGTACGATATAGCAGACGCAACTTGAAATAACATATTACCTAATCCGGTGTTTCTATTCGGTATATAAAACTCACTCGTCTTCTCGCATTCCGAATAGCACGTTAATCCGCATACGATTCGCCTCTCATTAGTTGTATCGAATACTTCTTGTATAGTTCGAGCAAATTTCGCATCCGCTTGCTTTCTGTTATATTCAATTAATGACTTGATAATATTACATATGTAAATTATTTGATCGTCAGTTAGTTGTATGTGCGACGGTAAGAATAATCCATAGTCGGACACATATTTACTATTTGGAAAATTCTTCGCATCACTGTCGCTGTCGCTGTACATAGGAGTCTTGCTTATTTCGGGGTATGTTTTTCTCGTCTGTATATTATGCTTTTTCAAATACGCCATTAACTCGTCTCGATTATCAATATAAATATCTATAAACCATGGAATCCAGCCATCAAATGCGGGCTTAATCATCTTAACCGCACCACTCAATTCGCGGTAATATACGTCGAAGATCTCGCGCATCCTTCTTACTCGATATTCTAGTTTCTTCATTTGTTCTATTCCAATGACCGCTTGAATATCGGTAAATTTGAAATTCAATCCATATATACCAAAATCGTCGATTCCGCCTTCTTTTCTACCGAAATTTTTGATCATGCATAATTTTTTATATATTTCCGAATCATCCGTTATAACAAAACCACCTTGTCCAGTGCTGATTATCTTCGGCGTGCTCAATGAAAAACATCCGATTTTGCCGAACCTCCCAATATGCTTGTTTTTATAAACGCACCCTAGCGATTGCGCGGCGTCCTCGATCATGTGTATTTGATTACTCTCGCAAAATTTTTGTAACTCTTCAATGTCGCATATACGATTATTCAATGATACGTGAATTACCGCTTTGGTTTTGCTCGTAATATATAGTCCGACCTGTTTGGAATTCATCGTGAGTGAGTCCGAATCTACGTCAATTATTACCGGCGTTGCTCCAACACACTTAACTGCATTTATGGTTGCTATCATTGTATAATTAGGAACGATGACTTCGTCACCTGGCCGTATGTCAAGCGCCATCAAAGACAGGATGAGCGCAGCGGTTCCGCTCGTTGTCATCGCGCAATACTTACAACCGATGAAATCGCATATCATCTTCTCGAGAAGTTCCGTTTGCTTATATTCGGTAACAAAATTGTCCCCATTGCTCATATACGCATAACATGCGTTTGCCTCGTTCATGTCGAAACTCGGTCTGCTCTGTAATATCAAGTCGGTGTTGTTTATCCAATTTTCGCAGAGGTTACTTCCCTTATGGTGTATTTGATAATATCCACCTGATAGCATTTTAACTGGATTTCGTATGGGTTCTCGGGGGTTTGTATATGTCGGGTCGTTATTATTCACATATTTTAAATAATCGCTCAATAATAATATTCGAAAATCCATAGATATGCGAACGTTTTTTTCTACATTGCGGGTGTTGTAATGAGTGCATTTATTGCCATTGAACATGAATAGTTCTCCATATTCCATATCAATGCCGACATAATCCTCCTTCCGGGGCTCTGTTTCGATGAAAATCGTATTGGACCCATACATTCGTGTTATAGGTATAAGAAAGTTCTTTTCGCCATCTGGGTGTCTCCCTATATCATCAGAATCGTAGTGTGGCGGGATTGTAACACTGTCGAAGAACTGGATTCGGACGCTTGGAAAACTTTGGTATATATATACGGTTTCGTCCGGGAAAAACTTGTCGAATATGCTCTGGATAAACCCACAATACAAACTTTTGAATCGCGGATTCGTTTTAATGTCCTTATAGAATCTCTTGTGAAGATCTGTTTCGACATCCGACAATTTGTCACATATGTTATTACTCACATCATTATATGTCTCGGATTGTTTATGTATCGCGTCCAACGTGTCTGTTCCATACAGGTCGAGGAAGTATTGTAGAAACGCATGCTTATTAGTATCATAATTATATATATGGTGTTGCAATCCTATACTTCGATTGTGCGTAAACATTTTGTATTTATGATACCAATATAATCCTTTTATATGTTTTTACACCTTTTACACAATTACACCTTTGCTCATTCAAAACGCCCACTCCGTGGGCAATTATGAGTGAGGAAGGTGATGCTGATTGCGCATTGAAAATGCGCAATGGTATAAAAGTGGCAGTCATTTACAGATTTGAAATGGTTCAAGACATTCAAACAAACTTATTGCTTGAATCGGCAATTACAATATTTTGATGTTTATATCCGATTGTACCATTTGGAGTTTGGAACCGATTTGTCTATAATAATGGCCATTGTATGCCTCTCCTTTGTCTAATGCCTTTGCCAGCGTCTTGTCACTCATTTTAAGAATTTTGATACAATCATACTTACATGCGAAACTTTGACTTAGTTGATTATTTGCGTCAAATTGTCCTACGCCATCTTTGTACAAGAGAGGTTCTCCGTACTTGTTTTCAAATTCTTGTTTGAGATTTTCGTCGCAACTGTCGTATAACAAATAATAGTGACCTCGGGATACCTTAAACTGTTTGACTGGGATGTCGAGTGCCGATGTCGATTCATAACCATTATTAATCGCTGCCGTTTTTCGGTCCAAGTATACGTTAAGAATTTCGGTCTTAGTTTGGTTCAGTTTTGCGATATATCCCGGATTTTTCTGTATAGTCGGCTTAGTTTGCTCTATTTCTGTCAATATAGTCGCGTCCAGATTACGGTCAACCAATCTCCTCCGGAACCCTTCATAAACTGTGTTCTCGGCGACGGCCTTGGCAATGCTCGGGCGTTTGATTTTATTATTCTCGTTCATACACTCGGTAACAGTTTCATATACTTTTACGAGTTGTAATGTCTCTGGGTTAATTTTCTGTAGTCTTGGACCGAGTGTGACTAGCGGCGTATTGAATCCGGTAACAGTTTTTGCTGGTGCGCGATTAATGCTAGATAATATTTCAGCAATTGAATTTTCTAGATTATTTACCTTATTGAGTAGCAATTTATTAATTTCAACTAGTTCAGTTAAACATACATTTGTCGATGTACCATTATAGTCAGTCATCAATTTGAGTTTTTCATTCTCGAGTCTTAATTGCTCGACACTGCTTCCGTCGAAATATTTGATATTATTTTTGATTATATTGGTTATCATTAAATAAGTCAGATTCCTTCCGATTAGAAATAGTTCTCTTTCATTAGCATGTCCTTCCAAATTAGTCACTTGATTAGGCTTGATATTCTCGTGATTATGAATGAAACTTTCGAAATCTTTACTGCGGTTCACCGCGAAACAATCTAGGAGTAATGCTTCATCAAATTTGGATTTGTGCTCTGCAAATCTATTTGTGATTCCGCGGCGACTTTCACCAATTTTTATAACATAGGTACCATTTTCGTATGTCTTGACTTTTACTATATACACAATTGATATGTCTTTATCATATTCCGTTAGTAATATTTTCTGGCGCTCTAATTCCTTCTCTTTGAGTAATTTGGCGTAGGATTCTTTATTGCGGTTTTCAATGTCCTTGTTTTCGTTATTTGCTTGTGTTAATCTCTGTTCTAGTTCGTCGTTCTTTTGTTGTAATGTGTAAGTTCCTTTTAATCGAATTTCCTTTATTACATCACAGACCCATTTTTTGAATTGTTTCGCGATTGGTTTTCTTGAAACAAATAATATATTATATAATCCGATTTCAGTTAAAAATGTAATAGACTGTTGCCCGCCTGGCGTTTTTGTAGATATAGTAATTCGTTCTGTATTATCAAAATCAGCAATCGACGCATTTATATTACTTAATCCCAATACAAGACCTATGTCACTTGCTCTAAATAGCGGGGTTGTTTGGTCCCCAAGAATTGTAATGGGCGTATGCATATCATTGTCTGCAAATGCTTTGACTATTTCCATGGGATATAAATGTATATATTATATCCTTTTTATATACAAATTATGTAAATTTATTTATATATTTGAATGAACTCTAATATCAACAAGACCTGAAGGGTATAAATAGTATTTAGACCCTTTGTAAAATAAAATTTGAGCGTGAGTTCGGTTTATCGGGAATGTATGTCATAATTGTTTATATATTTTAAATATTCAAATAAGTTATTTTAAATATTCAAATAAGTAAAATCAAGATTATTCAATTTAACACGAAATATTCTTACTTTTTATAGTATTATATATGCGATTTATTGTTTTGAATATATTGAATTCAGTGGAATATGGGTCGTATCGAATAAAAACGCAATCTTTAATTAATTGTTTTATTACATTCTCTCTTTCCTTGTCGTCACTTACTTCCGCTTTGTGATGTGATTCGTCACACTCAATTATTATATTATATAAAGGCATGTATAAATCAACCATATATTTACCAAATTTGTGCTGTGCTATCATCTGCTCGCCATTGAATGCTTCTATTATACATTTTAGCGTATCTGCTTCAACGCAGGCATATATAACAGTATTAACATCGAAATTTAACATAGCACATACGTCTATCGCTGCGGGTTTTCTACATTTTGCTAACAATTTGCAAAGTACCTTATAGTTTATGAAGGATTTATATTGTTCTCCTCCATTTGTCTTACGTTTTAAATGAATTTTATCTTCATTTCTGGTATTGCTGCGTATATTTGAAATTTGTAACAGTTTGCCTATGTCATGTAAATTGAATAAAACATGCGGCTCTTGAATCTCGTCTATAATGACTTCACATTTATAATGGTCTCTAATCTTCAGTCCTGTTTCTATTTGAATTTCTTTCGACATTTAATTGTCATGTTATTTTAATAATATGAAAATCAATTTTAATATATTGAGTTTTTTGCTTTCCAAGTTTTAAAGCAAAAAACTGTCGAATAATCGGTACGTCCCGTTTTGTGACATACATGTCGACGATTTAGATTCAACCATACCATACACTAGCCTGAATACGTTATATAGGGTACGCACGTTAGTAGTAAGTTTCGCTTTACCGATCGGGGGAGCAAAACAGTTGATAAAAAATATATAAGTTTATATTTTTTATTGTATTTAGATTCAACCATACCATACACGAGTCTGGATACGTTGATCAGTTGCTGTACGCGACACCAGCCATGCCCGACATAACACGGAGAACGTTGTAATTTACCGCATAGACACGAACCTTGGCAGTCGCCGTGCCGGAAACAGTGCCGGACGAGAGGACGAGCTGGAGGACAGCGTTGTCAATGCGCGAGAAGTTGCACGACCCGCTGGGTTGGTGCTCCTCGGGCCTGAGCGCGAAGGAATACACGTTGATTCCAGTGTCCGGGGCACGGGTGTGGTGCTGGAAGGGCTGGACAACATCGAAGTAGGATCCCTCACGCTCGGAGAAGCGGTCCTGGCCGTTAAGCTGGAGCTTCGCCGTGACGACGGGGTTCTCTCCCCAGCAGTGCATCGTGAGGGCAGTCTCAGCGAGGACGAAGGTGCCAGCATCGGAGACGGCGGACTGGTCCGGGGTCGTGGCAACGACAGCCCCGGCCTCGGCGCTCTCGAAAAGTCCAGTGGAATTAACGATGAATCCATTGTCGCCGACCAAACTGGGGGCGCCGAACGCCTTGATGGAGTTGGGGAGGGCATCAATGGCATCCGTGTAGTTGAAGGGCTGGGCGCCGAGGGTCTTGAAGAGGGTGTTGCCGCCGATGAGGGAGGAGCAGTAGTCGACGTTGGCATCCGGCTGAACAACCCAGACAAGCTCCTTGCAGGGGTGGTTGAAGTTAAGCTTGATCTTGTTGGAGGAGGACCCGACGGACTCGTCTCCAGTGAACTGGAGCTGCTCGAAGAGGTACTCGTGGGGGTTCTGCGCCATCTTCCTGCGCTCATCCGTGTCGAGGAAGATGTAATCAACGTAGAGGGACGCGGCAACAAGGGACTGCTGGTAGGCAGCGGCAACCGAGACGGAGCCAGAGGAGGCAGCCGGATCGCTGACGGCCCAGAGGCACTCACCAATGGGGCGGAGATCGAGGTTGATCTTCACCTCGTGGTACTGGAGGGCAATGAGGGGGAGGGCAAGTCCCGGGTTCCTGCAGAACCAGAACTGGAGCGGAACGTAGAGCGTGGTCTCCGGGAGGGCCTTGCGGGGCGCGCAAACCTGAGCGGGGCCGCCAGAGGCAGCGCAGGGCCCACTGACAGCGGCGAACGAGGGATCCGTCATGTAGGTGAGCTGCGTGGTGTTTCCGATCATCTTGTGGTATCCACGCTGCTGCTCGGCGGAGAGCGTAAGCTGGTTCCAGATGTGCATCCAGTCACCATACTGGCGATCGATGCGCTGGCCGCCAATCTCGACCTCAACCTGGGAGACGAGGTGCTCGCCGATGTAATCCATCCAGCGGGCATAGGTGGCACCGCCCATCTGTCCAATCTCGGGGAGGGTGACCTGGAGGTAGGTGCGGTAAGCGAGATCTCCGTTCCTGGAAATCGTGCAGGTGACGCGGCGTCCGAAGTCAGCCTGTCCGGAGAAGGTCTGCTCGATGGACTCCATCGCGAAGTTGGTGTGGCGCCTGTAGGACACCTTCCAGAAAGTGATCTCGGGCGTTCCCGTGAGGAAAACGTCCTGCGCGCCGTAAGCTACAAGTTGCATAAGAGCTCCGCCCATGTTGTCTTAATATATCATACCAAAAGAAAAAAATCTGGGAAAATAACACATTTAATTATTTTTTGCCTAAAGAATACTTGTCTAAATCCATGTTCATGCCTATGAATTTCTCTAAATAATCCGCCATAAACACTTCCTGTTTACCTTCATGCTTCTTCTTAAAAACGTATGCATCGACGTTTTTTGTAACTGACCATCCGCTATCAATCGCATTCATTATAAAATTCATTTTCTTAAACTGTACACGATCAATTACCACGTTCTCCATTCAATATACAGTTTCGACGTATTTAAAATAACAGTTTTTTACATATAGATCAAAATAAATATAGACAGAACCCATGAATCATTTGTATGTATGAAAAAAAACGATCCTATATTACACTCGATTGATAAAAAACATAGTCAAATGTTAGAAGAATTTCATAATGATGAGGTTGAAAAAATACCCAAACTCATCGAGGAAAAGAATCAATTAAAGACCAAGATTCGCTCGCTAACATCAGATCGCGTCGATGAATATGTCGAAATGAAAGATAAAATCGAACATATAAAACGGTCGATCAAAGAATTACGTCTAAAGAAAAAGAATTATCTTTTGGAGAATTCACAACACGTATTCAATTATTTTGAAGAGAAAAAGAAGATCTCTGCGGGAGAATCAAATAATGTAAATGTTCTAAATTCATTCTTCAAGCTAAAGCATCGTGAGACAGAGACGACGGAGAAAAACTCTTCGTCTAAAAAATCGATTGTCACCTATTGGAAAAATGTGAATAATGAGATTACTAATATCGGAGATTTCGTAATGCCTACTGACATTTGCTTATCATGTAACAAGGGTGAGATGATACCACAAGACGAAGATGGCATTATGATTTGTAATAATCGTGAATGTGGCAAGTTCATTCCTTTTATTGCCGACAGCTCGAAACCTTCCAATAAAGAACCTCCAAATGAAGTGTCCTATACGGCATATATCCGTCTGAATCATTTCAAGGAAATATTGTCGCAATTCCAGGCTAAGGAGACGACTCAGATTCCTGATCAGGTTATCGAAGATATTCGGCTGCGCATCAAGAAGGAGCGTATTTCGAATCTGGCGGAGGAAATCAATTATGATAAGATGCGCGAGATTCTCCGGAAGTTGGGGTATAATAAGTATTTCGAACATATTCAATATATCAACTCTATTTTTGGGATTCGGCCTCCGATTATGAGTGAGGCTCTACACGAAACGTTATGTGTGCTGTTTATTGAGATTCAACAGCCTTGGGCGATTCATTGTCCTCCGAGTCGCACCAATTTTTTTAACTACACATATACATTGTATCAGTTGTGCGTTCTACTGAATCAGACACAATACTTACCGTATATTCCACTCATGAAAGACCGGGAAAAACAACTGGAACAGGACCAGATTTGGTGTAAGGTTTGTAAGGACTTGGATTGGGAATATCACCCGACCGTATAATAAGGGAGCAGGGACCCCTGCGACCCCTTCCTTTATTAATTTTTATAATAGAGAGAGACTATTCGCAAAGGAAGGGGTCGTAGGGGAAACCATTGGTTTCCCTACTATAAAATTGATTCGTTATTATTTCTATATAAAAATAATAACAAAACAAAACAAAGCAAAATGACTACAAACAAGCGATTAAACCTTATATATTCAACTAGTGTTCCCGTTCCATTTATGCCATTCGCCGAGAATGGACTCAATGTCGTTCTAGTGCCAAGCAACAAACCTATACCTCCGATCGGAGTTTCTAATGCCGATTTCGAATTCGAATTGGATTACGAAGATATTACATGGAATTTGCGATTTCCGGAGAACTCTACAGAACCTTGGGTCAAGTTCTTCATGCCCCCTGATTTTGTGCCATCACCTCCTACGCCGCCTTTCGATAATCTTTCACCATTTAACCCTCGTGCGTTCTCGGAATATGTAGCGAAATCGCGCGCCGCCCGGAAATACATAGAAACCTCAGTTACTACAAGAACTTGGTTCTGGAAACAAATCGGCACCACTCGTAATATCAATTGGTGTTTCTATTCGATTGATATGGAAACTAGGACCGAATATAATTATGGAACCGAACTGCTAGAACAATTGAATGAAAGTATAGATCCGATGAAGCGCGGTCGCTGTATCGAAAATCAAACAGGTGATGGAATTATTAGCGGTTCGTGGATATTGAAAAGAGCCGTCGCAAAGGGGTCTGATATACCTGAAAACGTAGGTAATGTTCTCATTGACGGGGTCGAACATTCCTATGAATCGATTTTCGGAAATGAGTAATTTACATTGGTATCTAGAACCTATTTTTTATCGACTCGTTCTGTTTTGCCAACCGCAGGTCTTCCACTTCATTCACGTCAATCGCGTCAAAATCCTCTATTGTTCTCGTGCGATAGTTATCGCCATCATTCCGTGTACATTTAACGTCCCTCCAAAAATTGCGAGATTGGCAACTATAGTGATTGAGCACCAGATATTCATCGCCAAGTATTATGAATTTATCAATTTCGTTCTCTTTATTCGCAAATGTCGCATGATGGACATTCAAATATGTAAATTCATACTCGCTATTCACAAAATATTTCAAACACTGTCGTTTGGTAGTACATCGCGTGAAATTCTGAACGATTCCGCGAGGTTGTTCTATGTGACCATTTGACCCAAATAACGTATCGCGGACCTGGATTTGACCAAGATGCCCACATTGCGCAAGAATTCCACATAAATTTACGTCCGTTGGCGACCACATATATTCATCCAGATCGACCATTAACAACCATTTTGTCTCTTTCAAATGTGGCAATATATAGTGCGTATATACGTCGCGCTGACGACCCAAATACCTACCCCAAGACGATTGAAATAGGGTAACAATACCAGCGTCGACGTATGGTTGGAGAACCTCAACAGAATTATCCGTACTATCGTCATTTATCAAATAAAAGTGCTCCGCGCCATGAAATAAATAATGCTCGATCCACTCTTGAATGCTATCCGATTCGTTTCTAAATACTGCACCTACAGATAAAGAATACATATGGTTTTATGGTATTTATCGAAAATAATTGGTTGGACTCGCCGCATCTGTTTGGTATAGTATATGGATACTACATCAAATTTTTATTATGAAGTGATTTACATCGGCCTGGGGAATCCGACGAGGTTGGCGCCAATACCGAATCCAGCGCCGCCGCGGGCGGAGGACGCCATGGACGGGACGAAGACGTCGAGGATAGAGAACGTCATGGCGGCAGTGAGTGCAATGACGACAATCTCCTCAATGTCAAGCTTCTTCTTGGGGATGGCGAAAGCGGCAACGGCAACCATAACACCCTCGACTAGGTACTTAATGACCCTCTTGATAAACTCGCTAAAATCGAAGCTCTGCATGCTTATTATATACTATAGTAAAATAAAAAAATCCGCCAGATCGAAAAAAATATAATCGCTCTAAATAACTTAAACAGTCTGGTCTATTTGGTATATATAATTGCTAAATGTCTGGATTTGAGAGAAAGCTTAACAATGATGGAAAGCCCAACCCTAAATATATCGACCTGTGCGACGAGGATGCCCCAATCGCCGGGCAGAAGTTCGCGTGTATGTCATTCGTTTCCCCGGAGAAAATTCTAAAGAAGCGCGAACTGTATATCTTTGAGCAGTTCATTAAACAGTGGGATTTCGCTAAATCTATGGAGAAGTCGACTGAATTCTTGGGATTCTTGGCCTACAAGTATAATCTTAAGCCGGATGACGTAATGAGCGATTTCAAGGAGTTCGTAAAGGACGAGGAGGCCAAGCTTAAGAGCAGCTCCATGGATGATGATTTCAAGACGTTCCTGGATAAGAACGAGGATCGTCTAAATGAGCAGTTTGGCAGGGAGCACGCATTCCAGACCTCAGTTCGCGGATTGAAGCTTCGTGGCGTTTTCTCTACTCAGGAGGAGGCGGAGATGAGGTGTAAGAAGCTACGGGACGTCGATCCGACGCACGACATTTTCGTTGGTCCGGTTGGCATGTGGATTCCTTGGGACCCCGATGCGTATAAGACGGGTCGCATCGAGTTCATGGAGGAAGAGCTTAATCAGCTTCACAGCGAGAAGATCAAGAACGAGTCTATGGCGAAGGAGGAGTTCGATCGCCGTGTCAAGGAGACGAAGCAGAAGGCCATTCGCGAGAACATCGAGCTCGCTAAGAAGAGTGGAAACGTGCTGACACAGACACTAAACGAGGATGGCAACCTGGTGGGCGTTCGTGAGACCGTCGATTTCGATTCTCGCGAGGTTTCGGATAGTGCGAGTGTCAATATTCGAAACGAGCTGCTTATGAATAGCAAGAAGTAATCGTACTAGCGGCGTTTTCTAGATTTGCTATTATTTTTATTAGAACGAGACTTTCGCTGAGTTCTACGATTTCCGCCGGACACTTTGGACGAAACCGCTGGCGCGGGCACAGGAGCGGGTGCGGGCGCTTTTGGTTTGGAAAATATATCAAATGGCCACATGCCTCCCTTTAAACTTCTGCTTCTCTTTGGCATTATACCATAAACTCATATTTTTATTTTTTATCGATTTGCTTATAAAAAATAAAATCCGTTACCAGTTATTCTTTTTCACATTGATATTGGCTCCCTTCTTAGCATTCTTGCTCTTCGACGGGTCGTATGCCTCATCTTCATCGTCAGAACCCATATTTTTCGATATATCCCAGAACTCTTTCGAGCCCAATCGGAATGTCGGATGATTTTCCGCCTTATACCAGAAAATTTGGTCCGTCAGCTTATTTGATTTCGCATTGTTATTTATCACCAGACACTCAAAATTTTCGGTGGTGCTGTCCATAACTGCACAAAACGACTCCAATGTCGGGAACATACTCGCATAGTTCTCCCAAATACGCTTCCTATTTGTTAAATATGGCTCTCTCAATATAAACACGTAATCGATGTTCGTGCGCAAGTTAGGCGGAATACCTAACGGGTATTGCATTGTAATAACTAACATTATTTTCCAATGTCTCATCGGATACCATTCTCTATTAGGCATTTCCTCCTAACGTCATTGAATTTATGCTTTTTAAATGGGCATAACATGCTCTCGCATGGGATTAGACTATATCTTAAGGCTTCATCGGAAATGGTTAGTTCCCTCCACCCCACGGGCATTTAGTCGTTGAACAATCTTCATACCCTTACCATAGTGGGTTTAGAAGACTTGCTGCGGGTTGTCTCTATTTTATGCCTTTTTACTATACCTTATGTGATTAGCATAAGCCGCCAATGTATTTCTACACTGGTTTAGTAGCACAAACCTAGCGAGATGTCTCCGCAATTTGGACGTGTTGCATAATATGCTAAACGCATAATACACTAGCCTAACTTTTGATTAGACTACGGCAAACATTTTACCGTTCATAAATAGAAGACGCATCATCTTATCGCGTGTCCAAGATTGGTCATACAAACAATCATCCATAATAACAAACGCGCGAGGATCAATAGTGCTCCGCTTATAAGTCTCAATTTCATTCTTGACTTGCTTTAGAACCGTCTTTTGTCTCCGTAGGATGTTCTCGATGAGAACGCTATTATATTCATCGTGTATGAATAGTTTAGGCACATGTTCTTTATAGAACCCGTTACTGGCTTCTGTTCCAGAGATAACAGTGCCAATTGGAATATCTTGATGATAAAACAATAGATCACGAACAAGATACGTCTTACCAGTATCACGACGACCGATTAAAACGACGACGGGACCCTTGTTTTCATCAGGACGGAACGTAATGTCACGCATATTGAATTTTTTTAATTCAAGAGTCATTTTACATACCATAATAAAAAAATAACTCATTTCAAACCCAGACGTTTGAAAGTAGATAAAAATATATGAATTACTTATAAAAATGTCAGGCAACAAATTCGACATAGGATACAGCCCTCGCACATCACTAAATCTAAAACATTTAGAAGAACAATATACTGCTACGCTTGATGATTTTACAAATGAGTATAATCCATTTTACTTGAATTCTTTCCAATCTGAGCAACCTATATATGATTTATTTTTTGATAAATCTAAAGTTGATCTCGATACAATCCAATTAAACACTAAATACCAAATGGTTGATTTGAATACAATCGTGTCGACTGATACTCAAGTTGAGGAACGCAAACCGGTGTTTATCAAATACTCGCCACTACTTGACCCGGTGAGATACATGATTGGCAAATATGACGCCGCTAGCGAGGAAATACGAACTCTGCCTAAAAGTGGTAAGGGCATTTCTAAATTAACGTCTATACACAACGCATCTTATATTGATGGGTTCTTCAGTTTTTTGGCCAGCAAGTTGCTACATACACACAATATCAAGCATTCGGCTGATTTTTATGGATCGTATCTGGCCGTTCAGAAGCAATTTAAAATGAATATACTTGATGATTATGAATATTTGAGAGATTCCGATTTCTTCTCTCAGAATACAAATAAGCTTTTCCGGCTTACTAAATATACACAGCCCAATGATTTCTCATCTGATAATTCCAGAAATAACAGGGGCAGATTGAATATATCCGATGAAGTTGCGATCGATGATATTATACTTATTGAGACAGAGACGATCGACCCGATTGATGGAGAGAACCTTGAGGAAGTATTCAATAAAACTAACGTTGAAGCAGAATCCAACTCTGACTCTGACTCCGACACTGATTCAAATGATGACACTGATTCAAATGAGGACGAGGACGAGGACGATGAAGATGAAGATGAGGATGAGGATGAGGATGAGGATGAAGATGAGGATGAGGATGATGGAAGCGAATCATATTCAAGTGGAAGCGAAGACGATGATGCCATTTACGCATATATCGACAATTTCCCTGTTCACATGATCTGCCTTGAAAAGTGCAATGGAACGCTCGACCAATTATTCGAGGATAATGAAGTTGACGAAGAAATTGGCGCGAGTGTTCTATTCCAGATAATAATGACGCTGATAGCATTCGGTAAAGCATTCAAGTTCACACATAATGATCTACATACGAATAATATCATGTATGTGAATACAGACATCGAATATTTATATTACAGATTTGAAGGAAAGAATTATAAAGTCCCGACATACGGAAAGATTTTCAAGATCATCGATTTCGGTCGTGGTATCTACAAATTCAAGGGTAAGACATTCTGTAGTGACAGTTTTGATACCGGTGGCGACGCTGCCACCCAATACAATTTCCCGCCGTTTTATAACAAGAAGAAGCCCATTATCGAACCCAATCCCAGTTTTGATCTATGTAGGCTCGGTTGTTCTATCTACGATTTTGTAATTGGCGATAAGAAGCCCACGGATGATCTACAGAAGACCATCCATCGCTGGTGTCTAGATGATAAAGGTGTGAGTGTTCTCTATAAGAAGAATGGCGAGGAGCGATACCCCGATTTCAAGCTATATAAAATGATAGCGCGAAATGTTCATGATCATACACCGAAAGCCCAGCTCGAGTTCCCGTATTTCAAGCAGTTCTTAGTCAAAAGCATTATCGATTCGAATGATATAATTGATTTAGATGGTGTCCCGGATTATAGCGCGTAGCCTTTTTTGTATTGTCATTATATAGAATGACAATAACACGAAAAAACCGCAGTGTAAAGCGTCGTCGCCGTGGCGGAAAGAGCATTAGAAAGGGTCGAAAGCGTCGCACATTAAAGGGCGGAGTTAATAGTCAGTGGTTTGACTACGAAACGCTTATCAAGGATAAAAAAATAAATAAGGATGATATTTGCCCATTATGCCAGGAAGCATTCTCGAAAACTGGTGATAAAGTTATATATAAGTTAACTTGTTGTGGGCAGTTTATGCATAATGATTGCGTGTTAGAATATTGCGACGATAAATCTACAAAACAACTAGTGGAATTTAGTGACAATGTTGATGCAGGCAATCGAAACCGGCCATCTACTATTCAAATGACATGTCCACTGTGTAGAAAGGAAGAAGGTGACCTTTCGAAACAGGGAGAATATTGCGGATTTAGTTGCGATTGTATGGAAGTGTCGGCATTTAAGGGTAAGGACTTTGCCGACGATCATATAGAGCAAATGTTAGGAAAAGGCTCTAGGGTTTTGGATATGTATAATAAGCAACCTAAGAGCGTCCGAAGAAAAAGGGAAGGAGCTTGAGCGCTTTGAGCTCATATGCGACTTCGTCGCAGTCCGAGGAAAAGGGAAGGAGCGTCCACAGGTTTCCTGGATTTGCGACTTTGTCGCATGTAGAAAACTTCGTTTTCTAGAACCCTGGCGCGTCCGTGAAAATCTGCGCCGGTGCTCCTGCAACACTCGGCCCGCCAATCAGCTCGGTGACCGTGTCATTCATCTGAAAATACGCAAATGTCGGTGCGAAGGCGCACGCAAAAACTACTAGGGCATCGCGCACCAGAAATTTAATAGGCCTCGACTCCTTCTCGATAAACTTCATTTCCACAAGTTTTGCTATAATAAATAGCACGGTAGCCGCAATCGATATCATGATCGTGTTCTCCATCGAGTTTGTATAATAAAATATGAAATATTTTAAAATCATATTTTACGCATTATTTATAGCAATTCTTCAATATCGTCGAGTGAAATCTCGCCCCCAGGCGTTTTGCCATTCGAGTGAATATCCAAGAAATCCATTTCACCTAAATCAATTGTATCCGTGTGTATCTTAATCCTATCATCCATGTCTTCCTCTTCATCCAATTTATTCTGGATGGCACGGGACATGCTAAGCGCCTCAAGTCGTTCCGGGTCCTTCGACGCAGTAACGTCAGAGATATCACCTGTTCCCATATCCATCACCCGATCAATATCATTGAACGACAACTTGGTTACAACCGGAATTTCATCAATGTTTTGGATTGACGGAACTACGGGTATCTGTTCTGGTTCCATTTCCACGGGCGGGCCGACCTCCACGTCCTTGATAGGTTCCGACTGGGCAGAGACGGTAGGCTTAATTTCAGACTCCGGTTCCTCAACAATGTTCTCTATAATCACCTCCTCCTCTTGTTCCACGTTCTCGTCCATATACGCGCGAATGATTGCCTCTGTCGGGATACTATCGCGAATCGTATTTAGAATACACTCTTGGACGATCTGCTCCAGTTCCCTGTGATTCCTCTGTACGAGTAGCGGCTGTATATTCTTCTCGAATAAATATACGTTTGTATAACACTTCCGCGCGATGTTAATATACGCCTTGTGTATGAAATTGTCCAGATTCGGAATCGATATGTCAATCTTCTTCTGCTTATTGCCTACGCGAACGCACGTGAGAACCTTGAGCTGGATGATATGGACGCACGTTATCAGATCCTCCAAATAAGAACACCCGCTACGTTCGACGATCCGCTTCCGCTCTTCTTCGACAATATTGGCATTCCACTTCGGAACCCGCGAGATCAGATTCTGAAATGTCATCAAATATTTGCCCGGCTCCTCATTGTCCATACACATTTTCCACGATTCGTTGAAAATCGACCTGATGCCTTCGATCATTAGCGGCGTGAAGATATTCACCAGGCGACTGCACCATTCATTTTTCGACTCGTGGAGATTCGATAGAACAAAATCGTCCATTTATTAGTAAATTTCCATAAACGCTTTATACTCTTTTCTATCATAAACAAGATTTCTACCATAAATTATATTTCTACATAAATGAAATCGCCTTCAGATTCGTATTGTCTCTATTATATACGAAATCTAACATATATAAGATGAGCAGTTTCTCGCACCGGAATTCTGATTTGATTTTATTGAAACACATAACTATATTAGACTTTTCTAATGGTGTCAGGTTCTCCGCTCTCTTGAAGTATTCCACCACATCCAGACACGAATATCCATTTTCGTAAATCGTGATGCTGGCTTCGGCGTTTGTTTTTCCGTCGACCTTATCCATAAATTCGTTTATCCAATCGCGCTTTGTTTGTTCCAGGTTACCGAGATCCATCTTGTTTCGGAGAACATACTGGTGTAGATTTACAATATTACCATTTTCTATATATTCGGGAACATATATTTCACAGAACCGCGACAGGATTGGATTCAACAATTTGTGTTTATTCTCCACAACAATGAAAAAACGCGTAGTAGAGCTGAATAGTTCGATACACCGGCGCAGTGCGGATTGTGCGTCGTTCGTCAAGCTATCGGCATTCAAGAGAACAATGGTCTTGAATTTAACACCCGCATTCGATTGTATATTTGCCCTTGCGAAAAATTTCAATTCTTCTCTAATAAATTTGATTCCTTTCCCATGTGAGCAATTCACCATCATAACATTGCTTTTTATCTTCGTTTTGTCGCCTTCATATATCTTACATATAAAGTCATCGACGAGCGTCTTCTTGCCTGTTCCGGGAGAACCATGGAAAATTATATTCGGAATCTGGGAACTTTTATAGAAGAAATCCAACCGCTCATGAATTAATGTGTGTATATTTAATCGAGTTTCCATATTAAATATAAACATCGCCGAATCTATATATTTCTTTATCCAGAATATAATTATTATACGATAATCTTCACCTCATTTCCCAACAACAATTCAGTATTCACCATGATATCATACCCGGCGAGCTTAATGTTTCTGCAGAATGCCATATCGTGAGTCATAAGATCGCGAACGACTACCCCCTCCGTCGGCCCGGGCGCGAGAATCGCGTCGCATTCAAAATGCGGATACTTCATTGCGTCGAGAACCTCGCGTCTAACACCGAAAAACTTCAACTCGGAATGCCTAACGCTCTTATACTTAGAGTCAGGGTTCGCGCGCTTCCACTCCTCGAAATCGGCAATCTTCGCAAATCCGGCATTAGACTCGATGAACGAGCAGCTCTCCAAGTTCTCCATACGGCTTACTCCAGCAACAACAGGGTGCTCCTCAAGCGACTCGATCAACTTGATAAACTGCTCCGTATTGAAAATGGCGCTCGCCGAAATGTTAATCCAATAGTCGAACGCTTCTCCATTGAACGGCTTCTGCTCGATACCCTTCTTCGGGTCGAAACCCAACGTATTATAGTGCGAAATCAGCGAGTGGCGGCTATTTCCAGGAATAATGACCAAATGATACTTGTTCTCGGAAACGATCTTATTCACTGCCCCGAGTAGCGCAATCATGAACGGCGAGGAGAACGTCGAATCCGGCAGGGCAACATATACAATCTTCTTTGCGCTCGACATTCTATTATGTCAAATAACATAGACAGTGTTTTATATCTTTTTGCCCACTAATTATTTTTACTAACAACCAACTGTTTTGTAAAGGCAAATCGCTCATGGTACATGGTTCTCCGTCTTAAATTACAAGTCAGGCACGCAATCACTACATTCGTTTTATTATGTCCATAGTCATTATCTATACGCTCGAGAGTCCACTGACATCCCTCTCTCACATGCCGATAGAGAACCTTGACACATTCCTTACAGTAAAAACATCGTAAATTTGACTCTTTTAAAATTCGAAGTGTATTCTCCATATCCATGAACTCGCTTTCCACAAACATTTGTTTCAGTGTATCTTGGGATCGATATCCCTGAAGTTTCGTATTCAGTTGTTTTTTGATTATCTCGTAAAGTTCTCCATTACCGGATTGGAGCGCCGACAGTTGCGCCGGTGTTTCATACGCCTCGTCTGATAAATTCAATTGTTTTGCCCGTTCCTTTTTGACGGCGCCTGGCATAGTTACCGAACGTTTCTCATCCATTAACATTAATATATATAATTCAAACTGAATTAGAACTAATGTCTTTATATTATATAAGAACTAGAACTAGATATGTCAGCTGAAAACGAAATCACCACATCCAATCTGGATATCATACTAGAAAATGAGAAACAGCAGAATAAGACCGAATCCTGGAACAAGCTAGATAAGACCATCAAGACGCAATGCCTACATGCGTATGCCGAGAAATACGGCAAGGATAAGTCGATGTCCGCGAAAGAGATCAAGGACTTGAAGACATTTTTCAGTGATTGTTTGCGCCTTAACAAACTAAAGAAGGCGAAGGAGGTTATCTATGACAAGGAGTCGCGATCCGTTACTAATGTTCCGGCGCTGGCATATAATACACTGAATCATAATTTCACACTTCGCATTACCGACCCAAAACGCGTTTCCACACTCAAATCGCTAACGCCGAAGCGCGTTAAGACGCCGGACGCGAAAGAGGAAGAGGGCGAGGTCGATGAATAAATAAATTGTTTTTATTCAAAATTGATTAGAAACAATTTTCGTTACTATGATAATATAACAAATGGACGAACATGAATATCAGGATTTCGAGGAAACTATATATGAACTACTAGACGATATTGTGTGTCAAGACCCACTCCTCTTCTCAGACCCAGATGTCCACGATATCATAATCGAGGACCTATGGGACTTATTTTATTCGGAATGGCTAGATGCCGGGTTACTGGATGAAGACGAGGATTTTATATATGACGCAATCACCGAAATCGCTGATTCGTTTTTCCAACTTTATGCTTGTCCCCGGTCGAGTTACGATACGTATGTCGATACACCTGCCACGGGCATAGAAGCCAAGCTAGAACAACTCAGAAACGCGCCACAGCCCGCGCAGAAAACCGTCGAGTGGCACCTATACCGTCATGACATCATATCCGCCAGTGTCCTTTGGAAAGTGTTCTCAACAGAGTCTCAGCGAAATAGCCTGATATATGATAAATGTAAGCCTTTCAATCCGGACATCAATCGCAATAACTGGCACGCCACGGGTTCTCTCCAATGGGGAGTTTTCTATGAACCGATTTCCATCCAAATATACGAAGCGAAATTCAAGACGAAGGTCGGTGATTTCGGATGCCTGCCGCACCCCCAGCATAAGTGCATCGGGGCCTCGCCAGATGGTATCAATATTGATCCGACGTCCGACCGATATGGCCGGATGCTAGAAGTCAAAAATATCGTCAATCGCGAAATCACCGGCATCCCGAAAGAGGAGTATTGGATTCAAATGCAGGCCCAAATGGAGACCTGCGACCTCGACGACTGTGATTTCTTGGAGACCCGGTTCAAGGAATATGCTATGGAAGAAGAGTTCAAGGCCGACACGGCGCGCGAGTGGAAGGGCATCATCTTATGTTTCATTCAGCGTAATGTGATCAACTCCAAACCGACGTATCGATATTCGCCGCTCGGCCAACCATATGACGTCGACGCTTGGATGAATGAAACGAAGGAATCCGCAAAATCGGAGGACTTGATTCTATTTACTACAACCTACTGGTATCTTGATCAACTATCCTGTGTCTATGTCAAGCGCAATCGGGCGTGGTTCCAAGCAGCGCTACCACTAATTCTAGATACATGGGCCATCATCGAGAAGGAGCGCGAAACTGGATATGAACATAGAGCGCCAACCAAGCGAAATACAGCTGATATATTTATATCTACGGGTTCTGAGGGCGGAACCGAAACACACACAATACATAATATGAAAATCCCACAAAGTATATGCCTGGTAAAATTGGAATAAATTAGTTAGCGACGTTTCGTATAATGCCCTTTTTTATTTTTAGCGCGTTTTGTCTTTCTCATGTGTATTGCCTTAGTACCGCCTCCAAGCCCTTTCGCCGCCCCTCCCCCTTCTCTTAAATTTCGCTGATATTCAACATAACGCTGATAATCAATATAAATAGACGTAGGAAAAAGTATGTATAAACTGGTCTTTGCGAATTCTGGTCTCCTTTCCATCTCAACCAAATCGACTTCTTCAAGTGCCTCATATTGTTCGCCGTATTTTCTGAGAGTATCTTTTATATAATATTTCCCATCTACAGGATTCCAATGCATAGTCGTCGCATGCGCACGACCAGGTTGAGGCCAATGGAAGTCGCGGACGGCATAATACCCATTCTTCATAGCAAACTTGAATAATTGAGGATCCCAAGGCACCAACTTTGCCTGTTCGGCGGCAAACAGTTCTTTTGCGTTTGGCTCAAATCGACCTTGGGCTCCCAAATGACCATTGTATGCCATCAACAAAGGAACATCCCCTTCTATTTCTTTAGCAACATTACGTAATAATATGATTAATTGATTCAATAGATCCTCCATTCCGGAATATAAACCATATTTAGCTTCCGGCGTAATAGTCATGCCTGTGTTTCGTTCATAATTCTCCAACATGCTATGTATTTTTTTATAACCAAGTACCTCAGCCAAACGAGCTTTGTCGTCGTCGGTTATAGGAGGAGAACTCAATAAATCTTTCAAATAGACAATAACCTCATATACAGACGGTGCTCTATGACCAAATCTATGTTCGGCAAAAATATAAAAAAAGTTATATATCGCAAGCGCTAACATTTCGCTTTTAAATTGATTGGCCTTATCAACAGCTATAGGATAATGTCTAGCATACAAATCAACAACAATTGATGCGAACTGATCGCTTGTTTCGTCCATCTGACGCATGTCATAATTAAGTGTCTGTAGAAAATCTAATGGTAAAACTGCAGTATCTAGATTTTTTGCGTATCTAGACAACATCCTAGTAGCGGCATTGATAGTACAAGTTAATGCGCTTTGATCCACTACTGTATTTGATACTTGTCTTAACAAACGCATAGGAGGAGGAGAAGGGGGAGTG
>JACCDP010935257.1_pt1 | contig 34236 bp, 36 predicted proteins | sample 7445841 | NCBI WGS metagenome assembly JACCDP01 (sample SAMN15323441, study PRJNA562643) | freshwater metagenome | isolation source: river surface water | place: USA:Blue River Watershed | collected 2017-08-17 | reverse complement strand
CTGCATGAATGACTGCACGCGCGGCGCGCACATGGCGGCCGCACGCCCCGTTCAACAGGATTATGGCCCGCGCTTGAAGCCGGGTGCAATCGGAAGGCGGAAAGGGGCAGCAGGAACTGTGCTCAACCCGGCAGCATCTTTACCGCCAGCTGTCCAAGCTCGTGTATCCCCATCAACTGGAGCGGATCAAGTCCGGCGATCAGCTGGAAGAGACCATGCCCGTGGAGAAGGGGCGTGCCATCATCAATGTCTTTGACGTGCAGCGCTCCGGCGAGATCAAGCACGAGCGCACGAAGTTCTTCTTCCTGGATGTGTTCCGCTCGTTCTCCGACATCTGCATGCAGGGCTATCAGCACAATCCCTTGAAGGCACGTGCCTTCCGCCTCAAGGAGACCGGCGATGGCTTCATCAGCGCCATCGGGTATCCGTTCCTTGTCGATGACCCGCACTCACTGGCGGATCATGCCGTCGAGACGGCCTTGATCATGTTCCGGGAATTCAACGCAGAGGTGGAACGCTTCGGCTATGGCAATCCCATCAAGGGCGCGATGGGTCTGGCGTTCAACTCGGTGCAGGGCACGTTCCAGAGCAGCGACATCAAGTCCTATGATCTGTTCGGCGATGCCTTGATTCAGGCCTATCGCTACGAGGAGCTGCGCAAGCTGCCAGCCATCGAACACATCATCCACGATCACGCCCTGTCTCTGGGCATGTCGTTCTACAACATCCTGATCGTGCAGGAAGTGATCTACAACTCGCTCAAGCCGGAGTACAAGGCCCTGTTCCGCGCCATCGACCTGCGGGAGATCGGTTACGTGATCCGCGTCGACATCGACGCGCGCTACGTCTATGTTCACGTGCTGCCCTGATCAGGCCGCGGGCGTGGCAGCCCCCTGCAGCCAGCGCAGCACGCCCTGCCCGGCAAGTTTGCCGGTGGCCAGACAGGCCGTCAGCAGATAGCCCCCGGTAGGCGCCTCCCAGTCCAGCATCTCGCCTGCGAAGAATACTCCCGGCCAGCGCCTGAGCATCAGCGTGTCATCGAGTTGCGCAAGGCTGACGCCACCGGCCGTGCTGATGGCCTCGTCCAGCGGGCGCGTGGCGTGCAGGGTCTGGGGCAGGCATTTGAGCGCCCGGGCAAGCTGCACCGGGTCGTGCATGGATGAGCCGGCCAGCTCATGCACCAAGGCAAGCCGGACCCCATCGAGCCCAAGTCGCTTGCGCAGAAAGCTGCTCCGGGATTGCTTGCCGCGAGGTGCCTGCAAGGCCTGACACAGCGCCGCCTCATCGCGCTCTGGAAACAGATCCCAGCAAAGCGTCACGCACCCCTCTCGCGCGATGGTATCGCGCAGCAGCCGAGAGGCCGCGTAGATCAGACTGCCCTGGAGGCCGTGGCGACTGATCAGCGCCTCGCCCTTGCGGGCGAAGATCACCTGATTGTTCTGCAACACCCGCAGCACAACGCCTTTGAGAGGCGCGCCGGCGTGGCGCTGCAACAGCGTGGCCGACCAGGCGTAGTCGAATCCGCAATTGGCCGGCTGCAGCGGCGCGCAGTCGACACCCGCTGCCTGCAAGGCAGCGACCCAGCGCCCGTCACTGCCCAGGCGCGCCCAGCTGCCCCCGCCGAGCGCGAAGACCACGGCGCGCGCACGCACCTCTTGCTCGCCCGTCGGGGTCGCGATGCGATGAGCGCTGCATCCGGCAGGCAGACCTGAGGATGTCACAAACCCGCACCAGCGATGGCGCATATGCAGAGTGACCCCGCTGCCGCGCAGGCGCTGCAGCCAGGCCCGCAACAGCGGCGCAGCCTTGAGCCCCACAGGAAAGATGCGGCCGGAACTGCCCACGAAGGTCGCCACGCCCAGGCCAGCAGCCCATGCGCGCACACCCTCGGCATCCAGGCATTGCAGCCATGGGGCGACGCGGGAGGGAGAGTCATAGCGCTGCAGGAATTCGGTCGCGGGTTCCGCGTGCGTGAGATTGAGTCCGCCGATGCCTGCACGCAGGAACTTGCGTCCAGGCGACGCCATGGCGTCGATGACATGGACAGGCACGCCGGCAGCGGCGATCTGCTCTGCGGCCATCAAGCCGGCGGGCCCGGCACCGACAATCAGCACGGGCCACTCAGCGGGCAGCGTCAGGCTCACGTCAGCACGCCGCCGGGGGAATCAGGCGGGCATCTTCGCAAGCGCGCGCAGGAATGCCGGACGCGTCTTCAGTTCGGCATACCAGCGCGCGATGGCCGGCCAGGCGTCGAGCTTGAAAGAGGTGGCTTCCAGCGCGTGGAAGTACGGCAGGGCGATGGTGTCGGCCAGCGTGATCTCGTTGCCGCACAGGAAGCGATTGTCCTGCAGGGTCTGATTCACGAAAGGCAACTGCTGTTCCAGAAAGCCGTGGGCTTCCGCGATGGCCTTCTCATCCGGCGCCTTCTTGTAGTACTTCATCATCACGACTTCCTGATAGAAGTACACGGCGAGCCAGCGGCCGACGTGATGGCAGATCATGTCCACCATCTGATCGATGCGCGCGGCCCCCAGGGGCTCGGCACTGTAGAGTCGCTTGTCACTGATGTTGGCCAGGTAACGGCAGAGAGAGGCGCTCTCATAGAGATAGTGGCCGTCATGATCGATAGCCGGAATCTTGCCCAGCGGATGTCGTGCCAGATGCGCCGGACTCTTGTGCTCACCTGCCGCGAAATTCAGGTGCACGTACTCATAGGGGACACCGAGCTCCTCTGCCGTGAACAGGACTTTGGTTGCGTTGTAGGTACTGCCGCCATAGATAGTCAGCATGGTGTCCTCCAGGGAGTGGTGGGTTATAGTGCTGGCGGCAATGTACAGAAGCCCCCCTTCACTTGCAACCAGCCCTGGACCCACGCCCATGCCCCACAACATCGAGGAACTGCGCCGTCAGACACCTGGCACGGCGCATCTGCTGCACTTCAACAACGCGGGAGCTGCTCTGAATCCCACCGCCGTCAGCACGGCCGTGCAGGAACATCTGCAACGAGAACAGCGCCTCGGCGCCTACGAGGCGGCGGCCCTCGCCAATACGGCCATCGAGCATTTCTACACGGCCTTCGCCAGGCATCTGAACTGCCAGGCCGAGGAAATCGCCTGGGCGGAAAACACCACCCATGCCTGGAACACCTTGCTGCACGCCATCGCTTTCAAGCCGGGAGATCGCATCGTCACCGGCCAGTCAGAGTACGCCAGCAACTACCTCTCCCTGCTGCATCTGGCGCAAACGTGCCAGGTGCATGTTGATGTGGTGCCGAACACTGCGCAGGGCAGCCTGTGCCTGGAAGCGCTGGAGAAGGCGCTCGAAGGCAATGTGCGGCTGCTCGCCCTGACGCATGTGCCGAGCCAGAGCGGCGTGGTGCATCCGGCGGCACAGGCGGGCGCCATGGCGCGGGCACGCGGCATTCTCTATCTGCTGGACGCCTGTCAGTCTGCGGGACAACTGGCACTGGATGTCGAGACACTGGGCTGCGACATGCTCACCGGCTCCGGTCGCAAGTATCTGCGCGGACCGCGCGGCACGGGGTTTCTGTATGTGCGGCGCGGCGTCCTCGACTCCTTGCAGCCCGCCTGGATCGACATGCACGCCGCCAGCTTCCTCGATGCGCAGCACTACGCCTTGCGCGAGGACGCGCGACGCTTCGAGAACTGGGAGTGTTTCGTGGCCGGCAAGATCGGGCTCGCCGTGGCCGTGGACTACGCGAACGCCCTCGGCATGCCGTGGATCGAAGCGCGGGTGCGCACACTGGCAGCCACGCTGCGTGAGCAACTGCGGGACGTGCCTGGCATCACCGTGCATGAGAGCGGGAACGATCTGTGCGGCATCGTGACCTTCAGCAGCAGTCGTGAGGCGGCCGATTCACTGCAGCAACGGCTGCTGGCGCGCGGCATCAACACCTCGGTGGTACGACTGCGCAACAATCCCCTCGACCTGGGGGCACGCGGGCTTGGCGACCTCAACCGGGCCTCGGTGCACTATTACAACACCGACGAGGAAATCGAACGCTTCTGCGAGGCGCTGCGCAACGGCCGGTGAGCCAATCAGGGCTCGTAGGATTCCAGGCTGAACAGCCACTGACTGGCATCGATCAGGGTCAGCACGACATTGCGCAGCACCCGCACGTTGCCGTTCTCGTTCACCTCGAGCGCCGGGATTCGCAGCTTGTTGTCGGCATAGGTCGCCATGCCGATGGGACGGATGGCCAGGCGCACCAGGCTGTCGGCATTCAGGCGGAAGACAGTGCCCGGCAACTGCGGCTGCAGACTCAGATTCACGCTGTAGGCGCCCAGGCTTGCACCGCCATCGACAGAGGCCATGAGCAGGCCGGACTGAGACTCGAACACGGCCAGTGCCGAACTGTAGCGCTGCACCACTTCGGCATTCAGGGTGACGAAATTGTTGACGGTCAGCTCGTCGCTCTCATCCGTGCTGTGCAGGGGAATCTGCGACTGCACAGTGCCCAGGGCGAACACGGGCAGCAGATTGATCGCGTCCATCACGTTCATGCCGTCTCCCAGCACGCGGCCGAACACGGTGAAGCCGCCATTCTGCACATTCAGGTTGGCGGAATTGTCTGCCAGATTGATGAACCACTCGCTGGTGGCGCTGTTGGGATCGCCATCGAGCTTGGCCATGGCGATGGTCCCTCGCACGTTCGATTCCCGGAACTCGTTCACGATGGGTGGATCAACCGGCACCTGCAGCGGACCTTCAAAGGGAATCAGACGATAGCCCCCGCCCTGCAGCACGAAGCCGGCGTCGAGACGATGAAAATAGGTGCCGTTGTAGGCCCCGCGCTCGACGTAATTGAGGAAGTTGCGGACGGTGACCGGTGCCACGTCATCGAACAGTTCCAGGGTGAAGTCCCCGAAACTTGTGCTGATGCGCACGAGCGTGTTGGCCTGGGCCGTTGCCGTGGTGGCCAGCAAGAGGGCCGCGACCAGACCGGCGCGACCGAGTGAGCGGCGCAGCGCTGTGCTGAAATTCCTGCCGAATAGTGCCATTCAAACTCCCTTCCTGCTTCTGCGGCTGCCTCCGGGGCTGCCGCCTGTGGGTGTGCGTGCCTCAGAGCAACGCAGCATGCTCAGATCAGTTCGCCCTTCGCCTGCTTGTCGGCGTGATAGGACGAGCGTACCAGGGGACCGCTGGCCACATGGCTGAAGCCCAGGGCCTCGCCGTAGGCGCGCAATTCCTCGAATTCATCCGGGTGCACGAAACGCGCCACGGCCAGGTGATCGCGACTGGGCTGCAGATACTGGCCCAGTGTGACCATGTCGATGTTGTGGGCCTTCATGTCCCGCATCACCTCCATGACTTCTTCCTTGGTTTCACCGAGTCCCAGCATCAGGCCGGACTTGGTCGTCACACTCGGAACCCGTTCCTTGTAGCGGCGCAGCAGCTCCAGGGACCATTTGTAGTCGGCTCCCGGACGGGCCTGACGGTAGAGCCGGGGCACGGTCTCCAGATTGTGATTGAACACATGCGGCGGCGTCTTCTCCAGGATATCCAGCGCGATCTCCATGCGGCCGCGGAAATCGGGCACAAGCACTTCGATCTGGATGTCCGGGTTCAGACGGCGAGTCTCGCTGATGCAGTTGGCAAAATGCTGCGCGCCGCTGTCCTTCAGGTCGTCGCGGTCCACGGAGGTGATCACCACATAGCGCAGTCGCATCTCGGCAATGGCCTCGGCCAGTTCGCGGGGTTCATTTTCGGCAAGGGGCTTGGGCTTGCCATGAGCCACATCGCAGAACGGGCAGCGGCGGGTGCAGATCTCGCCCATGATCATGAAGGTGGCCGTGCCATTGCTGAAGCACTCGCCCAGGTTCGGACAGGAGGCTTCCTCGCACACCGAGGCGAGCTTGTGCTTGCGCAGCGTGTCCTTGATGTGGGAGATCTGGGGCGAGGCGGGAATCTTGACGCGTATCCAGTCGGGTTTCTTCAGCAGATCCACGGTGGGGATGACCTTCACCGGAATGCGGGCCACCTTCTCGGCGCCACGCAGCTTTTCACCTTCGATCAGGACATTGCGTCTGGGCTGGTCTGCCATTTTCTCTAACGGTCCTCTGCGGCATGCCGCGCTGTGAAGTTCTTCAGATAGACGTTTCGGCGTCTTCCACCAGGCTGTAGCCAAGACGCGCGGCCAGTGCTGTCGTCAGGGCCGCGGCCGTGTCCTGCAACAGCGTTGCACCTGCCAACCCTGGACCGAGCAGATCGCGCAGCTGGGTCACCGCCATGCCCGCATAGCCACAGGGATTGATGCGGGAGAAAGGCGCCAGGTCCATGTCGATGTTGATGCTCAGACCGTGGTAGGAACAGCCGTTGCGGATACGCAAACCGAGGGCGGCGAGTTTAGCACCATTCACGTAGACGCCGGGAGCCTTTCGCTGCCCCTCAGCCGCGATGCCATGCCGAGCCACCACGTCGATCACGCTCTGCTCGATGCGCTCGACGAGTTCCCGCACGCCGAGGCCTGCGCGGCGCACATCCAGCAGCAGATAGGCCACCAGTTGCCCCGGACTGTGGTAGGTCACCTGTCCGCCGCGATCGATCTGGACCACGGGAATTTCATCCGTATGCAGCAGATGCTCGGGTTTGCCGGCCTGGCCCTGGGTGAACACGCTCTTGTGGGTGAGCAGCCAGAGCTCGTCGGGGGTCTGGGCATCGCGCGCGGCCGTGAAGGCACGCATGGCGTCCCAGACAGGAACATAGTCGAGGGGAGTGAAGGCATCGGCGTGGCCGGCAGACTCAGCACCCACCCGGCACAGACGCCGCACCCGCAGGACGGCGGCGGGCGCAGTCATAAGACCATCTTGACGCTCGTGTGCGCCTTGAGGTCCTGGAACATCACGGTCAGCTGTTCCGTCCCGGTGGCCTCGATCACGATGGTGATGGCGAGGTAATTGCCATTGGCGCTGGGGCGCACGCTGATGTGCTCTTCCCCCACTTCCGGCGCATGACGGCGCACCAGCGCCACCACTTCGTGCTGGAACTGCGGTGTGGCCAGCCCCATCACCTTGATGGGGTAAGCACAGGGGAAGGCAATGCGCGGGGGTTCGATATCCGTCATGGCCGCACTCAACTGAAGAGACTGGTGAAGAACATGGTCAGCCAGTCCATGAAACGCTTGAAGAAGCCAGCTCGCTCCACGGCCTGCAAGGCTGCCACGTCGCCCTGGTAGATGATCTCCTCGCCCAGACGGATCTCCACCTTGCCTAGTACCTGGCCCTGGGCAATCGGCGCCGTGATGGTCTCCTCCACGCTCAGACTCGCCTGCAACTGCTCGGACTGACCGCGCGGGATCGTGGCCACCACCTCTTCGGTGATGCCCAGATTGACCACGTCCTCGCGCCCGGACCAGACGCGCGCCTCACTGATGGCCTGGCCGGCGTCGTAGAGCTTGTGCGTCTCGAAATAGCGGAAACCGTAGGTCATGAGTTTCTGACTCTCGGCCGCACGGGCGTCCTCGCTGGCGGTGCCCATGACCACGGAGATGAGGCGCATGCCGTCACGCTCGCCCGAGGCCACCAGGCAATAGCCGGCCGCCGTGGTCCAGCCTGTCTTCATGCCATCAATGGTGCGATCGCGGAACAGCAGCGTGTTGCGATTGGGCTGGGTGATGCCGTTGTAGGTGAACTCGCGTTCGGAGTAGATGCTGTAATGCGCCGGATGCTCGATGATCGTGGCACGCGCCAGGATCGCCAGATCGCGAGCGGACATGATGTTGTAGGCCTCCTCCGTGTCCAGGCCGCTGGCATTCATGAAGTGGCTGTTGGTCATGCCCAGACGCTGGGCGTGCTGGTTCATCATGTCGGCGAAAGCTTCTTCGCTGCCGGCCAGATGCTCTGCCATGGCCACGCTGGCATCGTTGCCGGACTGGATGATGATGCCGCGCAGGATGTCCTCCACCCGCACCTTGCTGTCCACGTCGACGAACATCTTTGAGCCCTGGGTGCGCCAGGCTTTTTCGCTGATGTGCACTTCGTCATCCAGGCTCATGTTGCCGTTGTCGATCTCCACCTCGGCAATATAGGCCGTCATGATCTTGGTGAGACTCGCCGGGGGCAGCTGCACGTCGGCGTTCTGCTCCGCGATCACCTTGCCGGTGACGGCATCCATGAGGATGTAGCTGCTGGCAGCGATCTCGGGCGGACGCGGCACGATCTGCGCGGCTGACGGCGCATTGGAGGCTCCATTGCCGGGCACGGGCAACTGGGCGCTGACCGGCTGCAGCGTGGTCGCCAGCAGCGCGAATGCCAGCAGCACGGCGCTCCACAGAACAGTGCCGCGATGGCGTGCAGAGCCGGGCTGGCGTGCGGGGGCGGTGCTGTCTTGCATGGCGGTTCTCTCCTGCGTCATTGCGTTCTCACTCGGTAATTCACGATGTTTTTTCATTCGCGCACAGTGTAGGGGCTTCCCAGATCAGCGGCAACCACGCTGTCCGTGATGCGGGCCAGCTCTTCGGCGTCCGGGATCGGGCCCACGCGCACGCGGTGCATGATCTGCCGCGCGCCATTGGTCTCCACCGAGCGGATGAACACCGGACGCGAGGTCATGTTGCGCAGGCGGGCACTGAGCTGTTCGGCCGCGTTCAGATCGGCGAAGGCGCCCACCTGCAGGTACTGATCGCCACTGGCAGGCACTGCCGCTGGCACTGTGGCGGCAATCGCAGTCGCTGCGCTGCGAGTCGGAGTCGGCGCATCGCGGGAGACGATGGTCGGCATGATGGCCTCGACCTCCACCATGGCCGTGCCCTTGTTGTGAAAGTCCAGCATGTACGCGGCGGCATAGGACAGGTCGATGATGCGGTCGTTGTGGAAGGGGCCGCGATCATTCACCCGCACCACGATGCTCTTGTTGTTTTCCAAGTTGGTGACGCGCAGGAAGCCGGGTATCGGCATGCTCTTGTGCGCGGCCGAGAGCTGGAACATGTCGTAGACCTCCCCGTTGGAAGTGTCATGACCATGGAACTTCTCACCGTACCAGGACGCGAAACCGCGCTCGCGATAGCCCTGCTCGCTGGGCATCACCTGGTAGGTGCGGCCATTGACGGTGTAGGGACTGCGATTGCCGGCCAGGGTGCGCGGCTCGATGACTGTCTCGACCTCGCGCACCTGGGAAGGATCGAAGGGCGCCGTCGGCCCGCGATCCTGCTGGATGCCGTAGCGGCTGGCCTGATAGGCATCCGAGGCCGACATGGTCGGCGCGCTTGGCTGCGGCGCAGGACTGCTGGCACAGGCGGCCAGCAGGAACAGCGCCAGGGCACTGAGGGCGGGTCGCTGCACGGGATGGGACGTCATGGGGACTTGCTCTCCTGGATGCTCGATGGGGTCATGGAGCCTGCCGGCTCAACGCGGCAGCACGCGCTTGTGAGTCTGTATGGACATGAGAATGCCGAAGCCGATCAGCAGGGTCACGATGGAGGTGCCTCCCTTGCTCACCAGCGGCAGGGGCAGCCCCACCACCGGCATCAGACCGGACACCATGGCCATGTTCACGAACGCATAGAAAAAGAAGGTCAGCACAATGCTGCCGGCCAGCAGTCGACTGAAGGTGTCCTGCGCCGTCAGCGCGATGTAGAAGCCGCGCCCCAGTACCAGCAGATACAGGAAGATCAGGAACAGCACGCCCAGCAGTCCGAACTCCTCGGCCAGCACGGCCAGGATGAAGTCGGTGTTGCTCTCGGGAATGAAGTCGAGCTGGGACTGCGCGCCATTGAGCCAGCCCTTGCCCTGCACGCCGCCGGAGCCGATGGCGATCTGGGACTGGATGATGTTGTAGCCGGCACCCGTCGGGTCCCGATAGGGGTCGAAGAAGGTCAGGATGCGGTTCTTCTGGTGCGGCTGCGCCAGGAAGATGTACCAGGCGGGCGAGGCCGCGAGCACGGCCGTGATGCCGGCGAACACGATCTTCCAGCTGATGCCCGCGAGCAGGACGGTGAAGACGCCGGACATGATCACCATGAGAGCGGTGCCGGTGTCGTTCTGCAACAGGATCAGGACGGCCGGGATCAGGATGATCACGCCGCACACCACCAGGTCCTTGAACTTCGGCGGCAGGGAGCGTGTCGACATGTACCAGGCCAGCATCATGGGCACGAGGAATTTCTCGAGCTCCGAGGGCTGGAAGCTGGGCAGGCCCGGCAGGTCCAGCCAGGCCTTGGCGCCATTGACCTCGGAGCCGATGGCCAGCACCACACCGAGCACCACCAGGCCGCCGACGAACATCAGCGGCGCTCCCCGACGGAAGAAGTCCACCTCGAGCTGCGCCACTGCCGTCATGACCACGAAAGCCACCACGATGGCGGCTGCCTGACGCTGCACGTCGCCCACGTTCTCGCCGCTGGCGCTGAACAGCACCAGCAGACCGTAGGCCGCCAGGCAAAAGAGCGAGAGCACCAGCGGTGGATCAATGCGCAGCGACTGCCAGAACTCGCCACGGCCGGTGGAGAGCTGGTAGAAACGGTCGCCGAGGGGGCGACTGGAACTGCGGGTTGCCATCTGGGTTCAAGCCTTCCTGACAGTTTTCAGCGACGCCGGCTTGCGGCAGCGCGGGTCAATGGTCGTGGTCGTGGTCGTGATCAAGCTCGTCGACCGCGTCATAGGCGGCCAGCGAGACTTCCGGGTAATGCTCGCCTTCGGGCAGCAGATAGGCATCCAGCACTTCGCGGGCCACGGGAAAGGCGACACTGCCGCCCCCGCCGCCGTTCTCGACGAAGACAGCCACCGCAATGCGGGATTTCTCCGAGGCATCGAAGGCGATGAACATGGCATGGGTGCGGAAACGCTCGTCCACTTCCGACTCGTCGCGATTGCCGGCGCTGTCCACACGGAACTCCACCACCTGCGCCGTGCCCGACTTGCCGCCCATGGGGTATGGCAGCGGGCGGCCGCTCTCGCGCAGCACCGGATAGGCCGAGCCCTCGTGACGCCGGTTGTTTGGGTCGTAAGGCTTGTTCACGACATCGACCATGGCATTGCGCACCAGTTCGACCTGCTCTTGCGAGGGCAACAGCTGGCGCGAGGCCGCAGTGTCCTCGAAGATGACATCGGTGATCTCGCCGTCACTGCCGATGGTGCCCTTGAGCAGGCGCGGCTGCCTGATCACCCCGTGATTGGCAATGGCGGCGGCGGCCGAGGCCATCTGCAGGGTGGTGGCCTGGAAGATGCCGTTGCCGATACCCTCATAGGGCGTCTCCCCGACATACCAGGGCTCGTTGCGATTCTCGCGCTTCCAGGCCTCGGACGGCACGATGCCGACGCTGGCTTCCGGGATGTCGATCGCGAGGTTCTGCCCGAAGCCGAAAGTCAGCAGGTAGTCGTGGATCTTGTCGATGCCCAGATCCACGGCCAGCTGATAGAAATAGGTGTTGCAGGATTGATAGATGGCGCGGCGCAGATCGATGGCCCCGTGGCCGCTCTTGTCCACCCACCAGGTCCAGTCGTAGTAAGGGCGTGAACGGCCTTGCAGACGGAAATAGCCCGGGTCCCCGATGACCGTCTCGGGCCTGATGACACCGTTGTAGAGACCGGCGAGTCCGATGAAGGGCTTGATGGTGGAGCCCGGCACGCGCGACGCGATGGCGCGATTGAACAACGGGGTGTGGCCGGAGCGGTTCAGCTCGGTGAGCTGGTCGCGGCTGATGCCGGTCACGAAGAGGTTCGGGTCGTAGCCGGGCTTGCTCACCATGGCCAGCACGCCGCCCGTGGCCGGGTCGATGGCGACGACAGCGCCGCGTCGCTCACCCAGAGCCCGCTCCGCCGCCGCCTGCAGCCGGCTGTCCAGGTGCAGCACGATGTCGCGTCCCGGCACAGGGTCAGTGCGATCGAGCACTCGCATCACCTGTCCGCGATTGTTCTTCTCGACGGTTTCGTAACCGACCGTGCCATGCAGCATGTCTTCGTAGGTCTTCTCGATGCCCGTCTTGCCGATCTGATGCGTGCCGCGGTAGTTCTCCGCTTGCTCCGGCGACATGGCCTCGAGCTCTTCCTTGTTGATCTCGGAGACATAGCCGATGGCGTGGGCTGACATGTCGGCAAAGGGGTAATGTCGCACCAATTGCGCCTCGACGGCGAAGCCCGGCAGCATGTGCTGGTTCACCGCGATGGCGGCGATCTCTTCCTCGCTCAGCTGGTAGCGCAAGGGCACTGATGTGTGCGGCACCGCCCGGCGACTCTGCCGGGTGCGATACTGCTCGATGTCATCGTCCGAGAGATTGATGACCGATCGCAACAGATCGAGCGAGACATCCAGGTTGGTCGCCGTCTCGCGCACGACCGTGAGGTTGAAGATGGGGCGATTATCGGCCAGCAGCACCCCGTTGCGATCGTAGATCAATCCGCGGTTCGGCGAGACATACTGGGAATGCAGGCGGTTGCCATCGGAACGTGCGGCGAAGTACTCGTAACGGTAGATCTGCAGATAGGCCATCCAGGAGGCCAGGCAGGCAAGCAGCAGCAGGACGAGTATTCCAGCGACGATCATGCGCCCGGTGAATATCAGGGTCTCGCGCTCATGATCATTCAGCTTGAATTTTTCTGCCATGGTTCCTTCAGTCTGGTGCCGGCCTTTGCTCTGAGACAAACTTTTCGCGCGAAAGTTTTGTCGGCGCCACGATGCGATTCACATCAGGCTCGGTGATACGGGTGTCCGTTGAGCAAGGTCCACGCCCGGTAGATCTGTTCAGCGACGACGATTCTAACCAATGGGTGCGGCAATGTTAACGCCGACAAGGACCATTTTTCGTCGGCGCGCTGCAGGCAGGCCTCGCCCAGTCCATCCGGGCCACCGACCAGCAGCACAATGTTGCGACCATCACACCGGATCGCATCGAGCCGCTGCGCGAGTGCTTCAGTGGACAAGCGCAAGCCTGTGACCTCGAGTGCCACCACATGATCCTGAGCCCGCACGCGCGCGAGCAGTGCGTCGGCTTCCTTGCGCACGGCCTGCTCGACATCCTGCCCCTTGCCACGCCGCCCAAGCGGCACATCGCTCAACTGCAACGCGAATTCCGAGGGCAAGCGCTTGCTGTATTCGGCGACACCCGCATCCACCCAATCGGGCATGCGTCCGCCCACACTAAGCAGAGTGATCTTCATCCCTGACCGTCTTGCGCGCCGCCTTGGCGGCGCTGGAATCGAAATTCCACAAATCCTCGAGACTGTAGAGCGTGCGAGTGCGCGCCAGCATGACGTGGACGATCACGGCGCCCAGGTCCACCAGGATCCATTCGGCCTGCAGTCGGCCTTCTTCACCGAGCACGGGCTGACCCGCCTCCTTGGCGCGCTTGCTGACTTCATCGGCCAGCGAACGCAGATGCGTGGTCGATGTGCCGGTGACGATGATCATGTAGTCGGCGATGGGCGTGAGCTTCTGCACATTCAGGCAGACAATGTCCTGCCCTTTCATTTCCTCGAGCGCATGGACAGCCAGCGCCGACAGTTCCTGTGTATTCAAACCGGGTCATTCCTCATGGTTGGGTAACGGGCAGCGCCCGCATCGTTGGCTGTGTAGAGTCCGTGCATGTCAATGTAGTCCCGCACGCAGGCAGGCAGCAGCCTGCTGGAGTCGCGCCTTGATTGCAGTGCCTCGCGCACAGCGGTGGACGAAATGTCCATCTGCATGTTCCTGCTGCGCAGCACGGCGCCACAGGGATGTTCGAACAATGCCTGAACGGTGTCGACCTGGCACCTGCCAAGCAGATCGGTCAGCGTCGGCGACAATGACCAGGCCGCGCCCGGCCGACTGACCACCAGCAGATGAGCCAGCTCGAGAAGCTGCGACCAGCGCTGCCAGCGCTCGAGCCCCGCGAAGGCATCCTCACCCAGCACGAGCACCAGACTCGCAGCGGGGAACTCGTTGCGCAGCGAGCACAACGTGTCCACCGTGTAGGAGATCTCCTGACGCCGACACTCGCGATCATCAATCACGATGCGCGCGAGGTCCTGCGTTGCGAGTCTCAGCATGGCCAGCCGCGCCTGCGTCGACGCAGCGGCAAGTGCGCGATGACCGGGCAGATGACAGGGCACCATGTGCAGCGCATCCAGCGTGAGTTCTTCCAGCGCCAGACGGGCCAGCTGCAAGTGCCCGAGATGCACGGGATCGAACATGCCACCCAGCATGCCGATGCGATGTGCGCTCATCTCATTCCCTGATCTGGCCATCGCCCAGCACAATGTATTTCTGGGAGGTCAGACCCTCCAGCCCCACCGGACCGCGGGCGTGCAGCTTGTCGGTGGAGATGCCGATCTCGGCGCCCAGGCCGTACTCGAAGCCATCCGCGAAACGCGTCGAGGCATTCACCATCACCGAGCTGGAATCCACCTCGCGCAGGAAGCGTTGTGCGCGGGAAAAGTCCTCCGTCACGATGGCTTCGGTGTGGGCCGAACTGTAGCGGGCAATGTGAGCGATGGCCTCGTTCATGTCATCGACGACCTTGATGGCCAGGATGGGTGCCAGGTATTCCGTGAGCCAGTCCAGTTCGACGGCTTCCAGGATATCCGGCAGCAAGGCGCGCGTGCGCTGGCAGCCACGCAGCTCGACGCCGGCACGGGCGTAGGCCTCCCCGAGGGCAGGCAACACCTGCGCCGCGATGCCTTGCGCCACCAGCAGGGTTTCCATGGTGTTGCAGGTGCCGTAGCGATGGGTCTTGGCGTTGAAGGCGATGCGCAGCGCCTTGTCGATATCCGCCTTGTCGTCGATGTAGACATGGCAGTTGCCATCGAGATGCTTGATCACGGGCACCCGGGCATCGGCGCTGATGCGCTCGATCAGCGACTTGCCGCCGCGCGGCACGATCACGTCGACGTACTCCGGCATCGTGATCAGACGCCCCACCGCCGCACGATCCGGCGTGGCCACGACCTGGACCGCGTGTTCCGTAATGCCGGCGGCGCGCAGGCCTTCGCCGATGCAGCGGGCCAGCGCCTGGTTGGAATGCAGGGCCTCGGAACCGCCACGCAGGATCACGGCATTGCCGGACTTCAGGCACAGACTGGCCGCCTCGCAGGTGACATTGGGGCGCGACTCGTAAATGATGCCGACCACGCCCAGCGGCACGCGCATCTTGCCCACCTGGATGCCGGACGGGCGATAGCGCAGATCGGAGATGGCACCCACGGGGTCTTCCAATGCAGCCACCTGCAGCAGGCCCTCGATCATGCCGTCGATGCGCGCCGGTGTCAGGGCCAGCCGATCGAGCATGGCGGCATCCAGACCCTTGTCACGTCCGGCGGCCAGGTCCTGCGCATTGGCGCTGGCGATGTCGGCCCGTTGCGCGGCAATGGCATCGGCCATGGCACGCAGCGCCGCGTTCTTCTGCGCTGTGCCGGCACGCGCCGTTTCACGCGCAGCCGCGCGCGCCTGACGACCGAGAGCCGTCATGTAGTGATCGATGTCGATGCTGGCCGCCGCTGCCATCGTGCCCGTCATTGCCGTTCCCGCCTGATGAAAAAGTGGCGCATTATAGCCTCGCGGCCCGCCACGGGACAAAGAAACAGTCAGCGAGAGCTCAAATATCGTTTTGCAGACTCAATTCGGCAGGATACGGCCGCATGTACCAGGAATCGCGGATGTAGTCGTTGGGGTGCTTGCGGAAGAAGTGGTTGAGCAGGGTGATGGGCACGATCAGGGGCACCTGCCCCTGCTTGTAGGCGGCGATGGCCTCGCTCAATTCGGCCTTGTCGTCCGGACCGAGATGCTTTTTCAAGTAGCCCTGCACATGCTGCAGCACATTGGCGTGGCGCCCGCGCGTGGCACGACGCCGCAGCGCCGCCATGAGCGAGCGCAGATAGACCGGCGCCACCTCGGCGAGCGTGGCACGCGTGGTGCCGGCCACCAGCCGGCCGAGTTCACGATAGGTCTGCGGGCAGTGGGACATCAGAATCAGCTTGTGTCGGGCGTGGAAATTCACCAGGCCGGCCACGCTGAGCCCTTCAGTCAGAAGCGCCTTCCAGCGCGCCATCACGTAGACACGCTGAATGAAGTTCTCGCGCAGCACCGGGTCCCCCAGACGCCCTTCTTCCTCCACCGGCAAGTCGGGGAAGTTGCGCATCAGCGTGGCGGCATAGATGCCGGTGCCGTCGCGCCGGGCCATGTGGGTCTCGTAGACCTTCACCCGCTCCATGCCACAGCTGGGCGAGGCCTTCTTGAGAATGTAGCCGCACAGCTGCGCGTGCCAGTCACGCTGGGCATCGGCGCAGTCTGTCAGGGCCTGGGTGTAGTCGAGGGATTCGTCCACCGTGGACACGCAGCGCACCGCATCGCCTGCTGCAATCAGGCGGATGGGGCGGCGGGGAATGCCCAGCCCGATGGCCACTTCGGGACAGAAGGCGCGGAACTCGAAGTAGCGGCCGAGGGTTTTTTCCACATAACTGTCGAGCTGGTGCTGACCGTCGAAGCGAACCTTCTGACCCAGCAGGCAGCTGCTGATGCCCACGGGAATGCGCTCGATCTGCATCAGCGTGCCGCCTGCGGCCCGATGGCTTCAGCCGAGTCGGCATATTGCGCGACAATGCGATCGACCTCTGCGCGGAAGGATGGCGAGTAGTTCATGCGCGTGGCCACCCAGGCGTCGCGCACCGCTTTCACCCGCATGGTGGACACCCAGCGGTTCATGCGCGGCTCGAATTCGTCGCGGTCGAACAGTCCCTGCTCGAACTGGTAATGGGAGTTCTCCCACTCGCGCCACACGCCGGCCAGGAAATAGGCATGCTGGACGGCTTCACCAGGCGTGAGCTCCTGCCCGGCAGTGACCTTGGCGATGGTGTCGGCCAGCTCGATTTCGGTGGCCACCCACTCCGAGAACATCATCTGCTTCTCGGAAATGGCATCCCTGGTCTGGGAGCGCATCATGTCGGTGTTCTGGCGAATCTCTAGGCCCAGGAACACAATACCCATGATGACAGCGATACTGGCGGACAGATTCATCCAGTCAGTGGCTTTGCTCATTGTTGTCTTCTCCTTGCGCCATCGGATCGGGTGCATCCCAGCCCAGCGACGCGATTGTCAACTCGCCTGCAATCAATCGCAATTTCTGCTCTCGCGGCAGCTTCTTCAGTCGGTGTTCCAGCACACTGGCCTGCGCGCGGGTCCCGACTGCCGTCCTGTATACCAGCTCGAGCGGGCCTTTGCCACGCAGATAACGCGCGGCTTGCGAGCCCCCTCGCACGTGTTCCGCGAAGCGGCGCTCGACATCGGTGGTGATGCCGGCATACAGGCTGCCTTGACGGCAGCGGATCAGGTACAGATGCCAGCCTGCGTCAGATCCCATCGTGCCCTCCCGTCCAGAGACCGTTCGACTGGCGGGCCCGGCCTTCTGCCTCCAGCTTCAGCAGATGGGCAAGCAGTGTGCGACAGGCCAGGGGCAGCAAGGCCGGGGCAATGTCGTCGTAGACCTGGTCGGCCAGCGCCTGCAGGGACAGAGGACGGGACTGCTGGGCCAGTGCCGCCAGCAGCTTGCTCTCGCGGCGCGCGCGGTGGCGCAGCAGGGTCTCGATGACCTGCAGCGGCTGGTGCATCAGCTGCCCGTGTGCCGGGGCCAACGCCCGCAGAGGCAATGCCTTGAGCCCTTCCAGCGCCTGCAGATACAGCCGCATGCAGCCGTCGGGCGGCGCGATCACTGGCGTCATGCCGTCCAGGATGTGGTCCCCGGTGAACAGCAGGCCATCCTGCTCCAGCAGGAAGCACAGATGATTGGAGACATGCCCGGGCGTGTGGATCAGGCGCATGCTGAACTCGCCGCAGTCGATGCGCTCAGCGTCGTGGAAAAGACGTGTCGCCTGGAAGGACGGGTCCTGACCGCTGCCGGGCGGCGGCGGCAGGCCGATGACCTGGGCGCCGGTCTGCGCCTGCAGCGGTGCCGTGCCAGGCGAGTGGTCCCCATGGGTATGGGTCACGAAGATCCAGTCGACGGGACGCCCCCCGGCGAGATCGAGGATGGCCTGAAGATGCAGCGCGTCGCGCGGTCCGGGGTCAAGCACCGCCAGGCGGCGCGAGCCAATGACATAGGTGTTGGTGCCCGGGCCGGTCATCGGGCCGGCATTGCGCGCGAGCAGGCGCTGCACCGGCACGCTGCCGATTCCCACCGTCTCTGGCACGCCTGCCATCATGCCCCGCTCTCCACCCAGGCGGGCCGCAGCCCGCGATGCGACGCATGATAGCCGGATAGCGACGGAGCGAGAAACGGGCTGCGCAGAGCTTCAGGGTCTGCTCCCCACCCACGTTCGGCGCTGGCATTCGAGCCCGTTTCGGGATATAAAGTGCGCCTTTAAAAACCCCGGCGCGTATCCCGATCGATCCTTTTTCCTGTCCTCCGTGCACCTGGCTTCACTCAGGGCTTTGACGAAGTTGTCCGCTCCATACGTGCCCAGATCGCTGTCCGCAGCGCATTCAAGGTAACCACGATGTACAAGATCCAGACTTTCAACCAGATTTCCCCCAAGGGCCTCGTGCGCTTCAACAGCAGCTATGAGGTGGGCGCCGGTCTCAGCGACGCCGATGCCATCCTCGTGCGCAGCCACAAGCTGCAGGACAGCGACGCCAACCCGAATCTGAAGGCCGTGGCCCGTGCCGGCGCCGGCGTGAACAACGTGCCCGTGGCCAGCTACACCGAGAAAGGGATCGTCGTGTTCAACACCCCTGGCGCCAATGCCAATGCCGTGAAGGAACTGGTCCTGTGCGGACTGCTGCTGTCCTCGCGCGGCATTCTGCCGGGCATCGCCTACGTCAATTCCCTGCACGAGATGCAGGACAACGCCGCCATGTCCAAACTGCTGGAGCAGGAGAAGAGCCGCTTCAAGGGCTCGGAGATCGCTGGCAAGACCCTGGGCATCGTCGGCCTGGGCGCCATCGGCTCCCTGGTGGCGGAAATGGCCATCGGCCTGGGCATGAAGGTGCTGGGCTATGACCCCGCGCTGTCCGTGGACGCCGCCTGGCGCCTGCCCAATCAAGTGCGCAAGATCGAGAACCTCACCGCCCTGCTGGTGAATTCCGACTTCGTCAGCCTGCACCTGCCGGTGCTGGAATCCACTCGCAACCTGATCGATGCGGCGGCGGTGGCCAACATGAAGCCTGGTCTGTGCCTGCTGAACTTCTCCCGCGACGAGATCGTCAACACCCAGGCCATCGTCGAGGGTCTCGACAAGCAGCGCCTGCGCATGTACGTCAGCGACTTCCCCTGCAAGGAACTGATCGGCCGCGACGACGTGATCCTGATGCCGCACATCGGGGCAAGCACCGACGAAGCCGAGGACAACTGCGCCGTCATGGCCGCCGACCAGCTGATGGACTTCCTGGAGAACGGCAACATCCGCAACTCCGTGAATTTCCCCAGCGTGGCGCTGGACCGCGCCCCAGGCGCCGCCCGTGGCACGCGTCTGGCCATCAGCAACAAGAATGTGCCCAAGATGCTGGGCCAGATCCTGTCGATCCTGGCCAACCAGAACCTCAACGTGGTGGACATGATCAACAAGAGCCGCAACGAGATTGCCTACAACCTGATCGACGTCGAGTCGCGCCCCTCCGATGCGGTGCTGGCCGAGATTGCCGCGATTCAGGATGTGATCAAGGTGAGCGTGCTCTGAGCGCACGCCATCGGCACAACGAATCACCCATTGCCAACAGGAAATCATCATGAATCGTGTATACAACTTCGGGGCCGGACCGGCCATGCTGCCACTGCCAGTGCTGGAAAAGGCCAGGGACGAGTTTCTGGACTGGAACGGACTGGGCATGTCGGTCATCGAAGTCAGCCACCGCAGCGCGGAGTTCGAGGCCCTGCTGACCGAGACTGACAATCTGTTGCGCGAGCTGGCCGGCCTGCCGGACAACTTCGACATTCTGTATGTGCACGGCAGCGCGCAGATGCAGTTCGCCGCCATTCCGCTGAACCTGATGCCGTTGAAGCCCGCGCACAAGGCGGCGTTCATCGAGAGCGGTCACTGGACCGTGCTGGCCCGCAAGGAAGCCGCGCGCTATGGCACGGCCGTCACCGTCGCCAGCAGCGAGGCGAGCAACTTCAACCACATTCCCGACTACGACGTGTCCACACTGGATGCGGACACCTCCTATGTCCACATCACCAGCAACAACACGCTGTTCGGCACGCGCTGGAACGAATTCCCCGACACCGGCGACATCCCGCTGGTAGCCGACATGACCTCCGAGCTGATGTCCCGCGTCATCGACTACAACAAGTTCGGCGTCGTGTTCGCCGGCCTGCAGAAGAACCTCGGCCCGTCCGGAATGGCCGCCGTGATGATCCGCAAGGACCTGATCGGGCATGCCATGCCGCAGACCCCGAACCTGCTGAACTACGACACCTATGCCAAGAACCACTCCATGCCCAACACCATCAACACCTTCGCCGTGTACATGATGAATCTGGTGCTGAAGTGGCTGAAGGATCAGGGCGGCGTACCGGCCATCGAGAAAATCAATGCGCAGAAGGCGCAGCTGATCTATGACGCGATCGACGCCACCGATTTCTACCGCGGCGCGGCCCAGAAGGCCCACCGCTCGCAGATGAACATCACCTTCACGCTGGCAGACAGTGCGCTGGACAAGGCCTTCCTGAGCGAAGCCGAAGCCCGCGGTCTCTACGCTCTGAAGGGGCACCGTGTGGTGGGCGGCATGCGCGCCTCCATCTACAACGCCATGCCGCTGGCAGGGTGCCAGGCACTGGTGGATTTCATGCAGGACTTCGAGCGCCGCCACGGCTGAGCCGTGGTGAGCGACGAGAATGCGAGGGGGTCAGGGACACTTGCCACGGCAAGCGTCTCTGACCCCTTCGCGCTTGCGCGTCCCCGCAAGATCATTCACTGCGACTGCGACTGTTTTTACGCCTCCATCGAGACCCGCGACAACCCTTCACTGCTCGGCAAGCCCGTGGCCGTCGGCGGACGCCCCGAACAGCGCGGCGTCGTTGCCACCTGCAATTACGAGGCACGCCGTTACGGCGTGCACTCCGCCATGCCCATGGCCACCGCGCTGCGCAAGTGCCCCCAGCTGATCGTGATCCACCCGCGCATGGACAAGTACCGCGAAGCCTCTGCCGCCGTGCACCGTATTTTCCGCGACTACACCGAGCTCATCGAGCCTTTGTCCCTGGACGAAGCCTATCTCGACGTCAGCGCCGCCACGGCCTGCCAGGGCAGCGCCACCCTCATCGCCCGCGAGATCCGGCAGCGGGTGCGCGAGAGTGTCGGCATCACGCTCTCCGCCGGCATCGCCCCCAACAAGTTCATCGCCAAGATTGCCAGCGACTGGAACAAGCCCGACGGGCAGTTCGTCGTCAAACCCCACGAGGTGGACGCCTTCGTACGTGCCCTGCCGGTGCAGAAGCTCTTCGGCGTGGGCAAGGTCACCGCCGCCCGCCTCAATGCCATGGGCATCCACACCTGCGAGGACCTGCGCGCCCTCGACGAGGCCGCGCTGGGCGAGCACTTCGGCAGTTTTGGCAGCAGTCTGCACCGGCTCTGCCGCGGCATCGACGAACGGCCGGTGGTGACCGACCGCACGCGCAAGTCCCTCAGCGTCGAGAACACCTTCCCCGCCGACCTTCCTACGCTCGAGGCCGTCCTGGCCGAGCTGCCCGAGCTGCATCGCCAGATGCTCGCCAGGCTTCAGCACGCACTGGGGCAGTACCGGGTCAGCAAGAAATACCTCAAGCTCAAGTTCGACAATTTCGTGTCCACCACCATCGAGGCCAGCTCGCTGGAGACGGACCTCACCGGCTATGAGCAGTTGTGCCGCGAAGCCCATGCGCGCGGCGACAGGGCCGTGCGGCTGATCGGCCTTGGCGTGCGCCTGGAACCGCTGGGGGGCGTGCAGGAAAGCGCCTCCTCTTACACCCTGCATCCCGCACGCCGGCAGCTGCCCCTGCCCCTGGACTGATGCCAAGCCGGCGGAATTCGGCTATCGTGCCAGCCTGATCGCGACGGCCGATGCACGGCCGCCAGTGCCTTGACCCCAGGAAGCGGCCCGACCGCAATGCATGATGGCAGACGACAAACCCCGCCCACGAATCTCGAACTACATCACCGTCGAAGGCGAGCAACGCCTGCGCGACGAACTCAACCATCTGTGGCGCGTCGAACGCCCACTGGTGACACAGCAGGTGGCCGATGCGGCCGCATTGGGCGATCGCTCCGAGAACGCCGAATACATCTACGGCAAGAAGCGGCTGCGCGAGATCGACCGCCGGGTGCGCCATCTGCGCAAGCGCCTGGAACTGCTCACTGTGGTGGACAAGCCCCCCAGCGACCCCTCGCGCATCTATTTCGGGGCCTGGGTGACGCTGGAAGATGAAGAAGGGGCGGAGCACGAGTTCCGCCTCGTGGGTCAGGACGAGATCGCGGAGAAGCCCGGCTACATCAGTGTGGACGCCCCGCTGGGCCGCGCCCTGCTGGGCAAGGCGCAGGACAGCGAGGTGAGCATCGAGACCCCTGGCGGGCGGCGCGAGTGGTATGTGCTGCGGGTGTCCTACCAGGGTGAGCGATGAAGCACGTCACCCTGCTCGCCATCGAGAGCGCGCTGGCCTCCAGTATCACGATTCCGCTGGAGATGATTCAGGCTGCCGAGGTCATCCAGCGCATCCGCCGGCGCCGCAAGGACGAACACCGCTTCGTGGTCGCCAGTGCCGACGGGCAGCCCCTGCCCATGGTCGGCGGCATCCGCGTGCAGCCGGAACACAGTCTTGCCGACATCGCGCACACTGATTTGATCTTCATTCCCGCCCTGTGGGGCAATCCCAATGCCGTGGTGCAGGCCAATCCTGCCATCACGGCCTGGCTGTGCACGCAGTATGCGCAGGGTGCGACCATCTGCAGTGTCGGCACCGGCAGTTATTTCCTGGCAGAAGCCGGGCTGCTGGACGGTCGCAACGCCACGACGCACTGGTATTACTTCGATGACTTCCGCAAGCGTTACCCGCGCGTGACCCTGCAGCGCAAGCGCTTCATCACCCATGCCGACCGACTCTATTGCACCGGCAGCGTGAACGCAGTGCGCGATGTCATGCTGCATTTTGTGGAACGGCTGTTCACGCCCGCGGTGGCTGACGAGGTCTCCCATCATTTCACGCACGAGCTCAAGCGCTCCTACGAGTCCATGCTGCTGGCCAGCGAGGAAAAGGACACCCACCACGACGAGCAGATCATCAAGATCCAGGAGTGGCTGAAACAGCATTATCAGAACGAGGTGACGCTTAAGACACTGGCCGCGAAGTTCGACATCAGCGTGCGCTCTTTCAATCGGCGCTTTCGTCTTGCGGCGGGGCAGACGCCACTGCAGTACCTGCAGGAAGTGCGCCTGCAGCAGGCCAAGGCCCTGCTCAAGCAGAGCAACTTGAGCATTGCGGAGATCGCCTATGCGGTGGGCTATCAGGACACGAGTCATTTCTCCACGCTGTTCAAGCGCGTCAATGCCATCACGCCCAACGAATACCGGCACCTGGTGCGCACCAAGCTGTTCAATGTGGAAGCGGAGACGCTCTGAGGCTGGAGGGGGCTGCGGGTGTGTAGACACTGCAGAACCGTGACCAGCACCTTCGCACTGACCACGGCCCTGCAGGGCCTCTCCCTTGTAAGCTATTGCGGATTGACGGGCAGCTGGAACTTTTCCTTCCACTGCGCGTAAGGCATGCCGTAGACCATTTCCCTGGCCGCTTCGTAGTCCACTGCCAGCCCCTTGTCCTGGGCGGCAGCGGCATACCATTTGGCCAGGCAGTTGCGACAGAACCCGGCGAGGTTCATCAGGTCGATGTTCTGAACCTGCTTGTTGTCATCCAGGTGCTTGAGCAGTCGGCGGAAGGCTGCTGCTTCAAGTTCCATGCGCTGTTGTTCTGTCAGTGACATACCTGCGTTCCTGTTCGGCGCTGCTCAGGCGGCAACGCTCTGCGTAGTGGGGACATCCGGCACCACCTCGAAGTTTTCCACTTCCAGGGTGGCCTTGCGATGTTTCTTGTCGATGGCCTTGAGCTGACGTTCCGCGGCATTGAAGGCATCGCGGACGGCTACATAGATATCCTCGTGCTCAGGCTTGTCATGCTGACCCTGCTTGACGATCACTTCGCGCGAGGCAGTGTGAATCTCGATGGCAACGCTGAATACCTTGCCCTTGTGGTGATTGTTGTGAGGACAATCGAGAACGACGCGTCCACCGATGATGTCGTTGCTGAAACGCTGCAACTTCTGGATGCGCTTGTTGACGTTCTCGGTCAATGCGGGTGACTGGTCGATATTGTGAAAAACAATCTGGAATTCGTTGGTCATTGCGAAAATCTCCTTGTTGTCGTTACACGTTGCTTGTTGATTCAATGCTGCTTCTGTCGTGCCCTCCTCGTCGTTGATCTGTCGCAAACTCTGCGACGCCTGTTGATGAATGTGGTGTGCCTTGTCCGCAATTCAATCCCCCGCCAGTCGATCGGCCAGATGGCCGATGGACAGCGCATAGTTGTTCGCACAGTTGTAGCGCAGAATCGCGCGGAAATTCTGGTAGGTCAGGAAGGCGCGCCCCTCGGGGCCATCGGGCTGGATGATGGACGCCGTGAAATCATTGGTGGGCAGATCGCTGCCGTCGATGCGTCGCACGCCGATCTGCTGCCACTGCGCCAGCGGCAGCATCTGTGTGTGATGCCGCACCACGCTGCAGGAGTGCTGCGCCGGGGGCTGCGCCCACTCTCCGGCACGGGCCTGATAGTCGGCGGGCAACTGCACCTCGCGCCCCCAGGTCTGATCGTCGCGCCATTCGGCGGCTTTCAGATACTGGGCGATGGAGGCAAACACATCGGCCGGCGTGGTCCAGATGTCACGGCGGCCATCGCCATCGAAGTCCTGGGCGTACTTCACGAAACTGGAGGGCATGAACTGGCTCTGCCCCATGGCGCCCGCCCAGGAGCCCTTCATGTCGGCATGCGTGATGTGGCCTTCGTTGAGAATCTGCAGTGCACTGAAAAGCTCGCGGCGGAAGTAGTCGGCGCGGCGCGGGTCGTAGGCCAGTGTCACCAGCGCACGGATGACGTCGGTGCCCCCGGTGAAATTGCCGTAGTTGGTCTCGATGCCCCAGAAGGCGACGATGAAGCGCGGCTCCACGCCGTAATGCGCGCCGACTTGCTCGAGCAGTTCACGGTGCTGGGCCAGGCGGGCACGGCCGGTGTCGATGCGCCACTGGGTGACACGCTTTTCGAGGTATTGCTCAAAGGTCTCGGTGAATTCGGCCTGGCTGCGGTCATTGCTGATGACCTGGGGGATGGGGGTGACGGGGACCAGCGCCTGCTGGATGATGTCCTCGCGAATGCCCTGCTCGCGGGCCTCGGCAATGACGATTGCGAGCCAGTCCTCGAACGGCAGCTGCGAGTCCTGCGCCAGCGCCTGGAGCGAGGTGACGAGAATCAGCAGGGCCAGCAGACACTTCACTGCGGCGAGTCGAGCGGTTCGCATTGCCTCTCCTTCTTCAACTTTCACTGGCAGCCTACCCCATTGCTTCCGACTTGTTCAAGTCGAATAGCACCAGTGCCAGGGCTCGTAGCAAATGGCCGACTGGTTGTGCCGCGGATAGCTCAGCGTGAAGCCGAATGCGGCCGCGCGTCCTTGCAGCCAGGCGAAGGCAGGCGTGTTCTCGAAGACTTCCTCGAGGTCGGCACAGCCCGGCGTGCCGATGTCGATGGCGCGGCCGGTATGGTGTTCGCTGTAGCCCGGGGCGGCATTGACCTGCAGGATCTGCTCCAGGCTGCGGCCGGCTTCCAGCTTGCGCCGGATCAGCTGAGCCTGATAGTCGACACTGCGGAAGGCGGACACCAGATGCAGCACGATGTCCTCGGCCGCCGCCGCCTGCTTCATGGCCTGCCAGGCGGCCAGGCACTCGGGCGTCAGACGCAGCACGCGTCCGTGCACATCCGGTTCGGTGTCGACCAGCGTGCAGGCTTCCTCGTGCGGGGACAGGCGGGTCGTCCGGGCGTAGTCAGCGGGAATACCCAGCGTCTGGTGCAGCTGGCTGAGGCGTTGCAGATAGTCGGCAGTGATCATGAGGCTATGCTATAGCGCCGGCGCGCGGGGGCGCAATGCACAGGCGTGCGGCGAGATGGCGGTCCAGGAGCGCGCGTCGTGGCCAGAATGGACAGCAAACTGTCCCTTTTGCCATAGTGAAGTGCGGTTACGTCTCACTATAGTAGCGACGCCTTCACGCTACAGGGGACTCCACATGGCACATCTTCCCGTCATCATCGGCATGGGCGGCATCAATCCTGCCGGCCGCAGCTCCTTGCACCACGCCTACCGGCGCCTGGTGCTCGACGCCCTTGGTGAGCACGAGGCCATGCAGACCCGGGCCAGTCTGGCTGCCCTCATGGGCCTTCTGAAGCAGACCGGCGGCCAGTGGTGTGATGCCCTGGGCACCCCGGTGGAGCTCGGCCCCTATCTGCACGCGCTCGACCCGGCGCTGCGCGCCGGCACGCTGATCCGGCGCCTGGAAAACAATCTGTTCGACCCGCAGGCCGTGCCCTATCACAAGCGCGCCACCCTGCAGGCCGCCGCCAATGCCCCCATCAGCTTCCTGCTGCGCACCCAGCATCTGCCCGACGCGGTGCCGGAACACTGGCAGCTGAGCGGCGCTCCGGACGGCCTGGTGCGCGTGCAGGTGCAGGGGAGTCTGGACATCCTGACCGAGAACCTGCGCCGCAGCGAGGTCAACACAGCCGGGCAGCTGCCCAGCGGTTTCGACCCGAAGGCACTCTACCCTTCGCGCAATCACCCGCGCGGCCTGCAGATGACCATCTTCGGCGCCAGCGATGCCGTGCAGTCCCTGGGCATCGACTGGGACACCCTGCTGACTCATGTGGCACCCGACCAGATCGCCGTTTATGCCGGCAGCTGCATGTCGCAACTGGATTTCAACGGCAATGGCGGGCTGCTGCAGTCGCGCCTGCTGGGCAAGAAGGTCACCTCCAAGCAGCTGCCCCTGGGGCTCGCCGAGATGCCCGCCGATTTCATCAACGCCTATGTGCTAGGCAATGTGGGCACCACTGGCACCCAGGTGGCCGCCTGTGCCACCTTCCTTTACAACCTGCGTCAGGGCATTCGCGACATTCAGGACGGTTCGCACCGGCTGGTGATCGTGGGGGCCAGCGAAGCCCCCATCACCTCCGAAGTGATGGAGGGCTATTACGCCATGGGCGCACTCGCCAGCGACGAGGCCTTGCGAGAGCTGGACGATGTCGCCCAGCCCGATCACCGCCGCGCCTGTCGCCCCTTCGGCCAGAACGCGGGTTTCACCCTGGCCGAATCAGCCCAGTTCGTGGTGCTGTGCGCGGACGACCTGGCCCTGCAGACGGGGGCCAGCATCCTGGGGGCGGTGAACGATGTGTTCGTGAACGCCGATGGCTACAAGAAATCCATCTCCAGTCCCGGCGCAGGCAATTACATCACCATGGCCAAGGCGGCCGCCGCCACGCGCAACCTGATTGGCGAACGCGGCCTGCGCGAGCGCAGCTATGTGCAGGCCCACGGCACGGGCACGCCGCAGAACCGTGTCACCGAGTCGCATATCCTGAGCACCGTCGCGGCCTCCTTTGGTATCGACAAATGGGCGGTCACGGCGCTGAAATCGCAATTGGGCCACTCTCTGGCCAGTTCTGCAGGCGACCAGCTGGGCGGCGCTCTGGGGCTGTGGCGCTACGGCATTCTGCCGGGGATTCTGAGCACGGAACGCGTGGCAGACGATGTGCACACGTCAGGTCTGGACTTCGTGCTGCAGCACCGCGCGGTGGGGGCGCAGGGGATGGATGCGGTGCTGATCAATTCCAAGGGCTTCGGCGGCAACAACGCCACGGCCTCGGTGCTGGCGCCGCACGTGGCCCTGCGCATGCTGGAGAGGAAACACGGCCGCGCCGCCATGGCGGAACATGCGCGACGCAATGAACCGGTGCAGGCCGCGATCGCAGCCTACGACGAGGGCATGACTGCCGGGCAGATCGCGCCGATCTACCGCTTCGATCATCAAGTGGTGGACAGCGACGGCGTTTGCCTGAGCGGCCAGTCGCTGCATATCGAGGGCAGGCAGACCGCGGTCAACCTCGATCTGCCCAACCCCTACGCGGACTACTGCGACTGAGCCTTACTTCACCGTCACCTTGTGCGCGATGATCTCCTGCCACTGCGCCGGCCCGGTGCGGTGCACGGAGGTGCCATTGACATCCACCGCCACGGTGACCGGCATGTCCTGCACTTCGAATTCGTGGATCGCCTCCATGCCCAGATCGGCGAAGGCCACCACCCGCGCCTTGCGGATTGCCTTGGACACCAGATAGGCCGCGCCACCCACTGCCATCAGATAGACCGCCTTGTGCTTCTTGATGGCATCGATGGCCACCTGCCCACGCTCCGCCTTGCCGATCATGCCCAGCAGACCGGTCTTGCTCAGCAGCTCCTCGGTGAACTTGTCCATGCGCGTGGCCGTGGTCGGACCGGCCGGGCCGATCACCTCGTCACGCACCGGGTCGACCGGGCCCACGTAGTAGATGAACCGCCCTTTCAGATCCACGCCATCCGGCAGCGCCTCGCCCCGGGCAAACATCTCGCTCATGCGCTTGTGCGCGGCATCGCGGCCCGTGAGCATCTTGCCGGACAGCAGCAGCGTGTCGCCCGGCTGCCACTGCGCCACCTCGTCGGGGGTCACGGTATCCAGATTCACGCGGCGTGCACGCGGGCCGGCCTCCCAGGTGATCTGCGGCCAGTCTTCCAGACGCGGCGGCTCCAGGTGGGCCGGGCCGCTGCCGTCCAGGGTGAAGTGCGCGTGCCGGGTGGCGGCACAGTTGGGAATCATCGCCACGGGCAGCGAGGCCGCGTGGGTGGGGTAATCCTTGATCTTGATGTCGAGCACGGTGGTGAGCCCGCCCAGTCCCTGCGCGCCGATACCCAGCGCGTTGACCTTGTCCATGATCTCCAGACGCAGCTCTTCCACCCGGTTCTGCGGGCCGCGACGGCGCAGCTCGTGAATGTCGATCGGGTCCATCAGCGCTTCCTTGGCCAGCACCGCCGCCTTTTCGGCCGTGCCGCCGATGCCGATGCCCAGCATGCCGGGCGGACACCAGCCGGCGCCCATGGTGGGCACGGTCTTCAGCACCCAGTCGACGATGCTGTCGCTGGGGTTGAGCATGGCCAGCTTGGCCTTGTTCTCGGAGCCGCCGCCCTTGGCCGCCACGATCACCTCCAGCTCGTGACCGGGCACGACTTCCATGTGAATCACGGCGGGGGTGTTGTCCTTGGTGTTCTTGCGGGCCCCGGCCGGGTCATTGAGGATGGAGGCGCGCAGCACATTGTCCGGATGCAGATAGGCGCGACGCACGCCTTCGTTGACCATGTCGGCCACGCTCATGTCGCCCTGCCACTGCACCTGCATGCCGATCTTCAGGAACACCGTCACGATGCCCGTGTCCTGGCAGATGGGCCGCTTGCCCTCGGCGCACAGCCGCGAATTGATGAGGATCTGTGCCATGGCGTCCTTCGCTGCCGGGGACTCTTCGCGTTCATAGGCCTCGTTCACTGCCTGGATGAAATCCAGCGGGTGGTAGTAGGAAATGTATTGCAGGGCGTCGGCGACGCTCTGAATCAGGTCTTCCTGGCGAATCACAGTCATGACAATGCAGTCCTTGAAGGCAAGATGGCGCGGCACGAGGCCGCCGGTGGTGGAATTTGCGGCAGATTCTAGCATAGAGTGCCTGCAGAACCCCCGGCGCGAACCTGCCTGCAGGCTCCCCCAGCCCCTTCACTCCTCAGGAGGTCACCATGCACGCCAGCGACAGCCCCGAGATCCTCAGCAGCCTCGACCAGGGCGTGCAGATCCTGCACATCTGCCGGCCCGAGAAGAAGAACGCCCTCACCCGCGCCATGTACCGGACGCTGGCCGACGCGCTGCGCCGCGCCGACACCGATCCGGCCGTGCGCGTCATCCTGATGCGTGGCGAGCCCGACTGCTTCACCAGCGGCAATGACGTGAATGATTTCCTGGAGGAAGAGGAGCACGCGGCGGAGCGGCCGGCCGTGCAGTTCCTCAAGGCCATCGCCCATGCGCGCAAACCCCTGGTGGCCGCCGTGAACGGACTGGCGGTGGGCATCGGCACCACGCTGCTGCTGCACTGCGATCTGGTCTATGCCGCCGAGGACGCCTGGCTGCAGTTGCCCTTCACGCGGCTGGGCCTGTGTCCGGAAGCGGCGTCCAGCGTCCTGGTGCCGCAGCTGATGGGCCATCAGCGCGCCGCGGAGCTGTTGCTGCTGGGGGAGCGTTTCACGGCGGCGAAGGCGCGGGAGTACGCACTGGTGAACGAGGTGCTGCCGGCGGCACAGGTACTGCCTTACGCGCTGGCCAAGGCCCAGGCACTGGCGGCACTGCCGGCAGAGGCGGTGCAGACGTCCAAGCATCTGCTCAAGCGCGGCCAACAGGCCAGCATCGACGACATCATGACCCTGGAGCTGGTGAACTTCACGCGGCTGCTGCGCAGTCCGGAGGCCAGAGCCATCATGCAGGCGTTTCTGCAGCGTAAGAGTGGGTGACCGGAAAGGGGCGTTTGAGTGGGGTTCGCCTGCAAGCAGGCTCCTACGGGTCAGCGGCTACAGGCGCTCGAGTAGAAAATCCCGAGCCAGGTTGATCTTGCGCGCCAGATAATCCGAGCCACCACGATCCGGGTGCATCTTCTGCATCAGGCGTCGGTGCGCCTGCACCACGTCGTCGCGCGTCGCCCCCTTTTGCAGGCCCAGTATCTCCAGTGCCTCGGTCTCGGTCATTTCCGCACTCGGCGTGGGTGTCGCCGTGCCTGCCTGCTCCGTGGAAGAAGCCTGCCCGGAGCGCCAGTCCGGGTGCACGCGGTCCATGTACGCTTCCAGAATCTGCAGCGAATCGGCGTCCTGCAGGCACTCCTGCGCCAGCACCAGCAACTGCTCTAGACTCAGCGTCGACAGGCGCCGACCGCTGAAACTGCCCTCCAGCACCTCGCCGTCCATGTCGCCGGTGGCATGCTGCAGCTGCATGAGCAGGAAGCGTGTGCGAATGCTGGAACTGTCGCTGGCCCCCGCGCTGCCGTAGGCGCTCTTTGCGGTGCGGCTGCGCAGCATCTGCCACAGCGGCAGCAGGCGGATCAGCAGGTGCAGATTGCGCAGCAGGAAGGTGGCCGCCACCATGATCGGCGCGATGATGAACGTGGGCGACAGCCGTCCCAGCAGGATCAGCACCACGATCACGGTGAGGATGCTGGCGAGCACCAGCAGCAGATTGAACTGGCGCTGATTCAGCGAGTACTTGATGGCGAGCTTGCGCAGGCCGATATAGCCCAGCACGGGAATCAGCAGGATCAGCAGATAGCGCAGCAGAATCATCGTTCCAGTCTCCGGCAGCCGGCTGCGTGGCCCTTCATGGGCGCAACTGCTGTGTCAGGCGCTGCACGGCCGGACTCGCCGTGGCACTGAAGTGTGCCAGCGCCTGACGTCCCCCACTCGCGTAGACAGCCACCGCACGCAGCAGATCCCGCAACTGCGCCGCACTGGCCCCATCGAAGGGCGACCAGGCCCCTCCGGAAAGCTTCGCGATGGTCTGGAAGGTCTGCTGTGCCCGCGCATCGGCCCCTTCCTGAAACACGAACACCGGCACGTTCAGCAGCCCGAGCTGCCCCGCCAGCTGACAGAGCACCTCGGCGTTCTCTTCCATGGCATCGCCGACATAGACCACGCAGTGAATGCGCTGCGCCTTGTTCTCGGCCAGCGCATGGCGCAGCACGCGCTCGATCTGCGTGGTGCCGGCGCGGCAGCCGATGCCTGTCATCAGGCCGAGCAGCACGGCGGCATCGCGGCACCAGGGCGTCTTGTAGAACTCGATGAAGCCGCGGAAATAAGTGAGCTGGATCTGCAGTCCACCCTGGGCACGGGCGGCCAGGAACATCTCGGCCTGCAACTGAGTGGCCTGGTCCCAGGTGTGTTCACGACTGCCGGTGGCATCCAGGGCAAACAGAAGGCGTCCGGCCCCTTGCCCTTTCGCCACGGCAGGCAGGCTCGCCACTTTCTGCAAAAACGCAGTGACTTCGCTGCGGGCAGCAACGCGGGTGGGAAGGTCTTTCGGGGAATCGGACATGGCAGCGGCCTCGCGGAAACGATCATGCAATCCTGAAGCAGGAAACCCTGGTGCGGACGGAGAGACTCGAACTCTCACACCTTGCGGCGCTGGAACCTAAATCCAGTGTGTCTACCAATTCCACCACATCCGCGGGCGGGTTTCGCTCAGGGTGCGGGGCGCGCACCACCTTGCAGGTTCTCGATGTTCTGTTGCAGGCGACTCAGCGTCTGATTGACCTGCAGACGGTAGGCATCGATGGATTCGACGGCTTCCTCCAGATTGACCATGCGGTCCTGCAGGCCCACCAGAGTGCTGTCGCCGTTGTTCAGGCTGGCGCGGATATTGGCCATGTCCTGCGCCACGTTCTGCAAGCTGCGCAGCGTGGTGTTGATGCTGGCGAGGCTCGTGTTGATCTGTTCCAGATCGGCCTTCACGCTGTTGACCTCGCCCAGGGTGGCCTGATTCTGCTCGGTGTTGTTGGCGATCATCTGGGCCAGGGTCTCGGTGGTTTCCGTGTGCCCCTTGCTGGCATCCTCGAGCACGGTCAACTTGCCGGTCAGCTCGTTCACCGTGTTGTTGGTGGCGTTGCGGGCGGCCCACAGCTTGTCGATCTCGGAGAAGTTGAAGTCCAGCCGCTCGATCACATTGGCCGTGGTTTCCTCGGCGGAATCGCCCACCAGCGCCAGACGGCTCTCGAGGTCCTCGATGCGGCGATTGGTCTGTTCGAGAGTGCGCAGGTTTTCGGCATAGGCCTGATAGCCCAGCCAGGCACCGCCGCCGATGGCCAGCGTGAGCATGGCCAGCATGATGCGCACCGGCCAGGTGCTCACCTTGATGATTTCACCGTAGTTTGGCGTGGACTGGATGTCGGAGCCCTTGCGAGCGGACTGGCGTTCGACCACGTCTTCCGGCGCAAGCTTCAGCGAGGGAATGTCTTTGAAATCGTCGTTGTCTTTCATGGCGGCATTATCCTGCAAGTGGCTTTGACGGGTCTACCGGAAACTTGACCCGAAGGGCGCTTTCCTTGAATTGGCCGGCACACTGAATTAAGCTCGCCGACTCTTTCCCAGGCATGATCCAGCGCTGAAAACTGCGGCAAATCTTAGCCGTGGATGCTGGAAAAGCAAGATTTTTCAATGCATAAACCAACCGAGGTCACCATGAAACTTGAACTTCCCGCCCTGCCCTATGCGACCAATGCTCTTGAGCCCCACATGTCTGCGCAGACCTTCAGTTTCCACCATGCCAAGCACCACAACGCCTATGTCGTGAAGGGCAACGAGCTGCTGGAAGGCGCCGGCATCCAGGCTGACACTCTCGAAAACCTGGTCAAGGCGGCAGCGAAGGTGGGCGGCGCCCTCTTCAACAACGTGGGCCAGTGCTACAACCACGAGTTCTTCTGGAAGAGCATGAAGCCGAACGGCGGCGGTGCTCCCACTGGCGCAATTGCCGCGAAGATCGCTGCCGACTTCGGCAGCTATGACAACTTCAAGAAGGAATTCGTGGCCGGCGGCGTGGGCCAGTTCGGCAGCGGCTGGGTGTGGCTGGTGCTGGATGGCGGCAAGCTGAAGATCGCCAAGTCCGCGAATGCCGAGACCCCGCTGACCAGCGGCGCCACCCCGATCATCGTCTGCGATGTGTGGGAACACGCCTACTACATCGATTTCCAGAACCGTCGCCCGGACTTCCTGGCCTGCTTCGTGGACAACCTGCTGAACTGGGACTTCGCCAACGCGAACCTGGCCAAGGCCTGAGGCATGGGGGTCAGAGACACCTCGTGTCCCTGACCCCGAATTCCCGCTTCACACCAGCCCTCGCCGCCTGAACCACACCTCCAGCGGCCATGTCACCAACGGCGGAATCGCCGCCAGCACCGCCAGCGTCGTGGCCCACCACGGCCAGCGCAGCCGAATGCCCGCCACGAGTGCCGTCACGAAGTACACGATGAACGCCCCGCCATGCAGTCGGCCGAACAGCCATACCCCCGGGTCGGTCACGGCCAGCCCATGTTCCAGGAACATGCCGACGAGCAGACCTGCCCAGGTGAAGGCTTCGAATCGGGCGATCAGGATGAAGAAACGTGGGAGGGTCACAAGGGGGATACTTCCTTTGCAGTCATGATTCATCGAG
>JACCDP011464980.1_pt1 | contig 34273 bp, 34 predicted proteins | sample 7445841 | NCBI WGS metagenome assembly JACCDP01 (sample SAMN15323441, study PRJNA562643) | freshwater metagenome | isolation source: river surface water | place: USA:Blue River Watershed | collected 2017-08-17 | reverse complement strand
GATGCTCCAGGGGCCCACAATCAGTGCTGCGGAGATTTGTGACAGCTCCGAGGGACCAGCACTCTCCGTTCCCGAATCCTCCGCGGGACGGAACAGGCTGACGGCGTCTGACTGAAGGCGGTGTTTCCGTCTGGAGGATTGCTCAACCCTATTCGCTTTGAGTAACCTCCGGTCGTGGCGAAATCTTCTCGTCTCCAACAAATCCAGGCCGATGTCGCAGCCACCTTCCGCGACGGTGTACCTGCCCACCCGGACCCTGAGTCCCTGTCTCCGACCCAGAAATTCACCCACTTCTGGGCATTGGTCGTTCGCTTCTTCTGGAAAAACCGCTGCCAGGTTCGAGCCTCGGCGTTGGCTTACACCACGTTGATGGCCTTGGTTCCGCTGCTCGCCGTTTCCGTCAGCATGCTGGCGCTTTTCCAAATCGGTAACGCCAAGACTGCGATTGACCACTGGATCTCGCAGTTGGTGCAACATGTGGCTCCCACGCTGGGTCTTTCTGGTCAGCAGGGAGCGGATGCCTCCAGGGAAGCTGTCGTGACGAACATCGTCACCTACGTCTCCAATATTCGGTTCGGCACCATTGGTGTGACCGCCATGATTGGATTGGTCTTCGCGGCCATCTCATTGATGCGGACCATCGAAGCCGCTTTCAACGATATTTGGGGAGCCACCCGTTCCCGCTCTTGGTGGAATAGCATCCTCCTCTATTGGGGTGTTTTGACCCTTGGGCCAGCGGTTCTGGCCTTGGTCACCACCTCGAGTTATGTGCGGGCCACCTTCGATCATGTCGAGTGGATGCAGCGCCTCCCGTTGTTGGGGGTGCTCAATACCGCTCTCCTCCCCATCATCACCTTGACCATCGCCTTTGGGCTGTTCTACCTCCTCATGCCCAATACCCGGGTGGATCCTAGAGCCGCTGCGGTCGGCGCTGCGGTCGCCGCCACCTTGTGGTGGGGCAATACGCAACTGGGAGCTCTTTACAATACTAGGGTGGTGACATACTCAAAAATCTATGGTTCGCTCGGTGCCGTTCCATTATTCCTCTTGGGGCTGTATTTTTCATGGTTGATTCTCCTCTTTGGATCCCAAGTGGCCTACGTCTTCCAGAACCGCGGCGCCTACTTGCAGGAACGTCAGGCTGATTCCATCCACCAGAAGGGTCGCGAATTCGCCGCCTTGCGTTTGATGGCGGCCATTGGCCTTTGCTTCCAACGAGGTGACCGACCACCCGCTGCACCCGCCCTTGCCAACCAATTGGGCATCCCGCCCAAGTTGGCCGACCATCTTCTCAGGTCGTTGGCGACTTCAGGGCTGCTTCACGAAACATCCGGATCCGATGCCACGTTCGTTCCAGCTCGCCCGCTCCACGAGATTTCCGTTCATTCCATCTTGTCGGCCATTCGTACGGCCCATGGACGGGATTTGTCCACCTCCGAAGATACCGGTAGGCTTCCCGTGATCGAAGCCTTGGACGCCGTTCGCCGGGCTGAAACGGCATTGTCTTCAAAACTCACCTTGGCCGAACTGGTGGAGAAAGCCATATCTCCTGCCCTGGCAAGGAACGTGAATCCTCCCTCAGGTCCTCTGATGACGTCCTGACCCTTTGGCCGGAGATGGCGTGACGGAGGTCATCGCGGAGCCGGCCCGTCAAAGGAGAGCTCGGTCTTGGTACCTCGGAGGTCGTCCACCATGCTGACACTGCAGCTCCACCGATCGGCCTGTTCCCGGAATTGGGTGATGGAGAAGTGCTTGATGCGGACATTGCGCGAGTCGTACACCTCAGCGCTCAGGACCACACCCAGTTTCTCATCGATCCACGATCGAACAGAAGCAGGCCCGTCTGGTTTCTTCGAGACACTCTCGAGCACCTGACACCATCGGCCGTTGCTCAGTTCCCGGCCTCGAATGCGCTGTTCCGGCCAATGCAGGAACTCCATGCCCAATTCCCGGAGAAGAAAATCGCTACCGGCTATGGCTCGTTCACCCGCTGTCCGGCCTTCATGAACCTCAGGTTTCCCTTCTCCTCCAATCCGTGCCTCGAAAAGGGGAGCGGCCTCAGCGCTGTACAGAATCTTTGAGACTTCCCGTTGCCCCTTATCGCCGCCCTCTCCGGCCCTGTACTCCACCGTCCAGCGATCCTTGCCGGGCACCGTCACGACCGTGACCGGTACCTGCCTTCGGCCCTCTCGGCTACGAATCTTCAGGATCGCTCGATTGGTCGACGATTGTTCTGGAGCCACGGAACGCAATTTTTGAGCCCATTCCCGCCCAGCCGCCTCGGCAGTCGCTTCCTGACTCTCGGCATGGCTTTGCTCAACGAGAAACCAGACAGCCAGAAAGACGATGAGCAGTCGGGTGATGATGCCAACGCCGCTCTCGAAACATGGAATCAGGCTCTTCAACGGAAGATGACTTGGGGTCGTTCACCGCGTCGGCCCCGCACGATCAATCCCGGAGCTCCCGGCGTCGACCCGCCCGAGCAACCGCAGTCTGAAGCTGAATGGCCCCACCGATTCCGCCACCGTCTCGGGACCCATTTTGTTCGAGCGATCTTCGGCCACAGAAACAACCCCAGCGTGATCCCCACAACGCTCAGTGCCGCCGGTTTCTGCCAGTCCATGCCTCCCAGCATAACCGTCGACCCTGATCGGGCAACTCCTACGGCTAGCACCTTGGCATATCTCGGCCACTCCGCGCTGTTGACCCCGTGGCTGGGCATGCTTGTCTGTCTTCGATGCGCCTGCCACCCCCGGGAACTGCCGTTCCGTTTCCCCTGATGAGCTTTCTGATCGTCTGCGGGCTCAGTTTCAGCGGCTGTTCGGGTTCTCGATCCCCTATCCTGACACCTGCTCCCGATTTCCCAGCCATCATCCGCCCCTTGGATGGCAGCGTCGGTACCGTGGTGCTGGTCCATGATCGCCTCCGGTTCGTCGTGCTGGACTATTCCTTCAGCGCCATCCCTCAGGCTGGAAGCGTTCTGGAACTGTATCGAGACTCCACTCGGGTGGGTCGCGTCCGATTGTCCCGCTGGAACAATCCCACGACCGCTGCGGCCGATGTGCTTGAGGGATCTCCCCAAATGGGTGACACGGCTCGACCCGACTGATTCACGATCGACCCTTCAGACCGTTCTGGTCAGCCGATCCGAGGGGGGCTCTCTTGACCCCCGCTCATGCCGGTCTCTACGCTGAGGCCGTGCGATGCCTTTCTCACTTTGTCCGCTGTCTGATTCTGGCTTTGACCGCGGGCTTGAGCCTGATTCGCCCCGACTCTCTCTCGGCCGCTGAAGCCACCGCCGGTCTTGCTCAAACCCTCCGTTCCGGGACCGCTTCGGATCATCGAGCCGACGAACACATTGCCCTCTTCGTACCAGCCGGTGAGCCGGCGACCCCTTTCCTTCCCGCTGGCCCATTCACGTCCGTGTGGTCCGGAGACCTGTCGGTGGACCTCCGTGGCGAATACACGTTTCACGGACTCTTCAACGGCCACCTCAAGCTCGCCATCAACGATGTCGTCGTGCTCGACGCCGACGGAAAAAACCCCGTTTGGATCGAGAGCGCGAAGGTTCGCCTCAACAAGGGCGCCAACAAAATAATGGTCGAGTATGCCTCTGCCCAATCCGGGGAATCGGTGGTGCGGGTTTACTGGTCGGGCAAGGAGGTTCCCTTCAATCCCATTCCAGTCGGAGCGCTCAATCACACAACCACTCCTGAGATCTCCCTGGCCAATCAACTCCGCAAAGGTCGTGACCTTTTTGCCGAACATCGGTGCGCTCACTGCCACACCACTCCCGGAGGCATGCCCGATCTGGCTGCTGATGCTCCTGCCTTCTCCGGGATTGGCTCACGCCGCCGCTTTGGCTGGCTGGCTCAATGGGTGGCCAATCCGGCGTCCATGCGTCCTGGAACCCCCATGCCATCGCTCTTCCATGGAGCCGATGCGGTCGCCCATTCGGATGCGGTCGCCGCCTACCTCACCTCGCTCAAGTCACCCACTCCGCCTGTTCCCGCAGCTGGGGCGACCTCCGACCTGGTGGAAGCCGGCAAGGCTCTGTACGAGAAGTTGCACTGCGTGGCCTGCCACGTGGCCCCGGACGATGCCAAGGCCGATGCATCCAAGATTTCCCAAAAGCAGGTGGTGGCTAAATTCACTCCCGGATCCTTGGTGGCTTTTCTCAAGAAGCCATCGGAACACTTCGCCTGGATTCGGATGCCGGATTTCAAACTGTCCTCGGAGGAAGCCTCGCAGTTGGCTGCCTATCTGGAATCGGCCGCGGATAAACCCGTCGAACGCCCAGCCCCCTCCGACGATGCACTCATCCAGAAAGGCAAAACTTTGGTCCAAAGCTCGGGCTGCTTGAACTGTCACTCCTTGGACCTTCCCAACACCTTCAAGGCTCCGGCTCTGGCCTCTCTGAAGCCGGAAGCTTGGAAATCCGGTTGCTTGGCCGAATCTCCATCTTCGGAGTCCAAGGCACCGCTCTTTGTTCTGAGCGCGGCTGACCGTTCGGCCCTGGTCGCCTTCGGCAAGAGTGACCGTTCCTCACTCACTCGACACACGGCTGCCGATTTTCTCGAGCGTCAGTCCACCTCCCTCAACTGCCGCGAATGCCATGGCAAGTTCGAGGGATTCCCCGCTTGGGAACTCTTGGGTGGAAAACTCAAGCCGGAGTGGGCCACCCGCTTCATCGGTGGAACCGAATCATGGAAACCTCGGCCTTGGCTCGAATCCCGGATGCCTGCCTTCCCGACCCACGCAGCGTTCCTGGCCAAAGGCTTGGCCACGGCGCACGGATTGCCGCCGGTCACCCCTGCCGATGACGCTCCCGATGCCGAACTCTCGAAGGTCGGACACAAGTTGGTTGGAACCTCCGGCGGATTCGCCTGCATCTCCTGTCACAGCATTGGCGAGTTCGGTGCCACTCAAGTGTTCGAGGCTCCTGGAATCAACCTCGCCCACTCCTTCGAACGCTTGCAGCCCGATTTCTATCGGCGCTGGCTGCGCAATCCGGTGTCTCTCGACCCCAACTCTAAGATGCCTGCGTACTTCGATGAAGAGGGCAAGAGCGCTCTGGGCGACGTGCTGGAGGGCGACGGGCCCAAGACCATTCGGGCCCTTTGGGAATACATCCGTCTGGGCTCGAAGATGCCCAAACCGGAGTGAGTTCATTTCAAAAGAAGGGCCCCGGCCGCTCATGGCGAACCGGGGCCTTTTTTGTCGCAGCCTGTTTGATGGGTCAACGCGGCCGGGGAATCACCAGCGAACACCCTCCAGGTACTTCAGGGACTGCGGGATTTGTTCCACGCTGGAAGCCGACTCGTCTTCGATGAAGTAATGCTTCACTCCGGATTTCTGGGCTGCTTTGAGGATCTTCGGCCAATTCATCTGACCCGTTCCCAACGCCACGTCGTTGTTGGGATCGGTTCCGCCGTTGTGGAAACCGGTCGGCACACCTTTCTTGAGGTCCTTGAGGTGCATCAATTCCCAACGCCCCGGATACTTGGCCAGCCATGCCGCCGGATCTTCTCCGGGATATTGGACCCAAAGGACATCCATTTCATAAGCCACATACCTCGGGTCCGTTTCCTGGATCAGGATGTCCATAGCCTTCCGACCTTGGGCATCCTGATGTTTGAATTCATAGCCGTGGCAATGGTAGAAAACCTTGATCCCGTGCGCGGCCAAAGCCTTGCCCGCTTTGTTGAAATCAGCAGCCGCCTTGTGCGCGGCTTCGATATCGAATTCGCCCTTGCCCTTGATCCAGGCCGCTCCGACGTAGCGGATCCCTAGCTCCTGACATTCCTTGGCTACGGCCTCGGTTTCGCCGGTGATGCGGTCCATCGGGAAGTGCCCTGCGATCGGCTTGAGACCGGCTTCCACCAGCATTTGCCGCACAACCGGATTCTTGAGATTGTAGTTTCCCGCCAATTCCACCTCGTGGATGCCGAAACCCTTCACCGTCCCGATGGTTTGGGGAACATTGCGGGTGAACTGGGCTCTGAGGCTGTAGAGCTGAATGCCAACAGGTCCCCGGAAATGGGAACCCGTGCCCACGGCCGCTGTGTGACTGGCACAACCAACGGCCACCAAAGTGGCCACCAGAGCGGCCCAAGCGTGACGACGAAACGGAGTCTTCATGGAAGAGCCCGAGTCAAGCGCATCGCATCCCCCAGAAGCAACCGGGGAATGCGTTTTCCGTTAAGCGGTTCCGGGCTATCAGAGCCGGCTTGGGCCTGAGGCTCAGCTCATGCGCATGGGCATGATCACGTACAGGAATGGCTCGTTGGTCTTGAGAACGCCCGGGCTGAGCTCATCGATGAGTTCGAAGAACACTTCATCGGTGTCCAAGGCCTTCAGGGGATCCATGAGGTAGCCCGGATTGAAGGCTATGGCGAAATCCTTGCCCTGGTATTTGATGGCCACCGTTTGTCGAGCTTCTCCGACTTCCGGAGCATTGGCGGTGATGGCCAGCTGGTTGCGGCTGAAAGTCAGTTTCACCGAGTTCTGCTTGTCGGTGGTCATGATCTCGGCCAGGCGCAGCGACTTGAGAAACTCCTCGCGATTGAGTGGCACGCGCTCCAACGGTTCAGCAGGAATCACCTGTCGGTAGTTGGGATACACACCGTCAACCAGCTTGGTCACCAGAATGGCCGAAACGGCCCCTTCTGTGGCCGGGAGGGTGGCGAAGGACGCCTGATTTTCAGTGAACTTGACTTCGACATTGCCGCCGCCCTGCAACAGCCGGGTCAACTCGTTGATGGCCTTGGTCGGCAAGATGAAATCGGCCTGATTGTCGGCTGAGATCTCCAACTCTTCTTCACACAGGGCCAACCGACGTCCGTCGGTGGCCACCAGGATGAGCTTGTTCTCCTTGAGGCTGAAATAGATGCCGTTGAGAACGAATCGGCTCTCATCGGTCGATACAGCAAAGCTCGTCTTGCGAAGCATCCCCTTCAGCTTGTCTTGGGGAATGACGATGGTGCGGTTTTGCGCGAAGACCGGCAGAGGGGGGAATTCTTCCGCTGCCAGACCGTTGACCTTGAAAAAAGCGCTGCCGGCGCGGATGGACGCCACGGACTTCTCATCGATCTCGATTTCGATCTCGGTCGCCATCAGCTCACGGGTGATGTCGACCAGTTTCTTGACCGGCAATGTGGCGCGACCGACTTGTTCCACCGTGGCGCTCACCGCGCAGGTGATGGTCACGTCCAAATCGGTGGCCGTGAGGGAAAGACGGCGATCACCGGCCTCGAGGAGAACATTGGACAAGATAGGCAGCGTCGAGCGGGACCCTACAATGTTCTGGACGGCCTGAAGGCCAACGAGCAGCTGATCCTTGGCGATCGTTAGTTTCATGTGCGGCTTACTATCAATGGAGAGTCTTCAAAGAGAAAGTCCTTAGTAAGGACGGTGAACAATCCTTACAACCGATTCAAACCCCGTCAAACAGGCCCAAAGATCACGAAGGATGATGTGAGCCGTTTTGGGAACAACCCGAGGCCAACCCTGAATTTGGGTTTGTTGGCGCTCTGTTGGAACTCCGTTGGCCGGTTGTTCCCAAAACCGTGCGAAGAACTTCCCGAGGCCAAAGCTTGAAGCCGATAAATCCAATCGTAGGGTTTTGAGCCCATGGAAAACACCGCCAGAAAACCGCAGCTTGGCTGGATCAAGGAGGGGCAGTCCTTGATTCGGACGGATGTTTTCGAAGACTTCGCCGGTGCCATGCAGTGGGTGAATGAGGTGGCCGCTTTGTCTGAGCGCCGAAATCACCATCCGGACATCGACATCCGATGGAATCGCGTGACCTTGAAGCTTACCAGCCATGATGTCGGAGGATTGACCGACCGGGATTGGGAATGGGCGGAAGCGGCGGTCGTCGATTTGGGTTTGGAACGAGTTGACGTGATCAGCGGTCGACATGAAGCAGAGAAAGTGGCCGAAGAACCGGTCAATCCCTCGTAAGAAAATACCCGCGTTGTTTGGCACTCACCGGATAGCCTGCTCGTTCCAAAGCCTGAAGCATGTCCTCCCAGACCTTTCGCTTTTCCGAAAGAGCCTGATTCCGCAGCAAATAGGCCGGATGATAAGTCGGCATCAACGGAATACCCCGATAGTTTTGCCATGAGCCCCGCAGCTGGCTGATTCCCGCCGTTCCCTTGCCCAACAAGCCTTCGACGGCGGTGGCACCCAAAGCCACCATGACCATGGGCTGAACCAGATCTATCTGACGCTCCAGCCATGGAAGACAGGTGGCCATTTCGTCCGGAGAGGGTTTGCGATTGCCCGAAGCCTGTCCCGGGGTATCCGGCCGGCATTTCAAGATGTTGGCGATGAACACGCGATCACGACTCAATCCCATGGCGGTGATGATCTTGGTCAAGAGTTCACCCGCCATGCCCACAAACGGTTCGCCCCGTTGGTCCTCATCGGCCCCCGGAGCCTCTCCGACAAACAAGATCTTGGCGTGGATATCTCCGACTCCCACAACGACGGACTGTCTCGAGGCGACCAAGTGAGAACATTGAGAGCAGGCCAGGATCTGGGCTCGCAATTCCGTCATGGCAGCCGATCGGGCCTCGGGAGGGAGAGGAGGAGGCAGCGGCGGGGAAGCTTTGATCGATCGGGGAACAACCGATGTTGTCGCCACCGCCGAAGCAGCCCGGGACCATCGGGAACGAGCCGCCTCCGATTGGACCGGGCTCTTGGATTGAGGCACGGGTGCCGAACCCACTGAACGTTCAGCCGGAAGGACTGAAGCGGTTGAAACATCCCCCGCGGGGCGGGCAATTGGAGAGGAGTCCCGAGAAACCATCGCGGGAACCCACTTCGGAACCGGAGCCGCGATGGAAGACAACGTCTCACGACGTACCGGCACCCAGGCGACACCCCGATCTTTCAGGTTTTCCAGATGCGCGATGGTGGCATCCAAGAGTTGGGTGTATTCGGCGGACATCGGTTCGCAAGACAACGATCCGAACAAATGGCCGATTTGCCAAGTGCCGTTGACCCTGATCCAGATGGAGTGATGCTCAGGGCAGACAACATCCCGAGCAACAAACCATGAGCATCCACGGTTTCCGCAAGACCAAGATCATCGCCACCCTCGGCCCGGCTACCGACTCGGCTGAAATGCTGGAGCGCCTGATCCTGGCCGGAGTGAATGTCCTGAGGCTCAACATGAGCCATGCCAAACCCGAATGGGTTCGTCGAGTCGTTCAGGACATTCGAAGTTTGGCCGAGCGCCACAAGCGCGCTGTCGGAATCCTGTTGGACACCCAAGGTCCCTCGATTCGCACCGGTGATGTGGCTCAGAAAATCCCGTTGTCGGTCGGGGAACGGTTCACATTCACCGTCCGTGGGAAGGTTCCGACCGAGGGCAAATGGACCAGCGTGGGCTATGACCAATTCGCCGATGATGTCCACACCGGAGACACGTTGATCGTGGACAACGGTGAAATGAAAATGCGGATCGTTTCCAAGACGACCGATGCGGTGGAATGCGAGGTGCTCACCGAAGGAACCTTGGGGAGTCGCCGCCACATCAACTTGCCCGGAGTGCACGTATCGCTTCCGGCCCTGACGGACAAAGACAAAGACGACATCCGTTTGGGACTCGAGGTGGGTGTCGATTATGTCGCTTTGAGCTTTGTTCGAGAACCCCACGACATCGAGTTGCTGCGTGCATTCCTCAAACAGCATCCGTCGGCTCACCTGCCGCAGATCGTGGCCAAGATCGAGCACCAGTTCGCGGTGAATCATTTCGACGCCATCGCCCGGGAAGCCGACGTGATCATGGTGGCTCGAGGAGATTTGGGCATCGAGTGCAACTATGAGGAATTGCCCATCATCCAGCGGCGCATCGTGAAGACGTGCCAGCAATTGGGACGTCCGGTCATCGTGGCCACCCACATGCTGGAGAGCATGATCCAGAGTCCCTTGCCGACACGGGCCGAAATCACCGATGTGGCCAACGCGGTCTTCGAGCAAAGCGATGCAATCATGCTGAGCGGTGAGACCACCGTCGGAAAACACCCACTGGGTTGTATCGAGGTGATGGATACCATCGCCCGCCGTATCGAGCGCAGCGGAGGGGCCAATTATCAGGAGCGGGCTGAGATGACTTCCGCTCGCCAGAAGTTGGTTCGCAGTGCCGTGGGTTTGGCCGACGATCTCAAGGCCGATGCCATGCTCGTCTTTACCAAACGCGGTCACATGGCACGCTTTGCCTCATGGATGAGACCGCGTCACTCGGCGATTTACGCCTTCACGGATCGATGGCCGACAGCAGACGGATTGACCTTGCTGCGAGGCGTGGTGCCGAGGGTGATCGCCTTCAACGCCGAGAATCCGGACCAGACGGTGGATGCGGCGGTGGCTCAACTCATGGCCGACGGATTGTTGCGTCGCGGCAACACGGTGGTGGTGGTGACCAACATGGCCTCCGGGGATCGGATCGTCGATGGGGTGAAGATCCGGACACTTGACTGAAGGTGACGGCCAGACAGGAATCATCCCACTTGAGTTCCAATATCCCATCCTGGAGAGCTTGGCTTGTTTTGGCCCGGGCCTCGAATCTGCCGACGGTGTGGTCCAATTGCTTGGCAGCCGGAGCCTTGGGGGGAGGCTTGGAGACCGGTCGAATGGTGGCCGTGATGGTGTCGGCAAGCCTGATCTACGTCGGTGGCATGATCCTCAACGATGCCTTCGATGCCGATTTCGATCGTCAGTTCCGACGCGAACGCCCCATCCCATCCGGAGCGGTGTCCGAGCAGCGGGTTTGGCAAGCCGGTGGGTCGCTGATCGCGGCCGGCGTTCTCGGCTTGTCCATGCAGGGTTGGTGGACCGCACTCTGGGCCTGTTTGCTGGCGGGGTCGGTGGTCCTCTATGATGCGGTCCACAAACGGGTCACGCTGTCACCGGTGCTCATGGCTGCCTGTCGGTTCTTCCTCTTCCTCACGGTGGCATCGATGGGTGAAGCCGGGGTCACCGGAGAAGCCATGTGGGCTGCGTTGGCGTTGTCGGCATGGATTGTCGGATTGAGCTACATAGCCCGACGGGAGAGCCGTAGGGGTCCCTTGGCGTACTGGCCGCTGTTGTTTCTGGGAATACCTGGGCTTCTGGCGGGATTGGTGCATGGAGATGATCCGGGTGTCGGTGTGATTCTCGGTGGTTTGTTGTTCACGGGTTGGACCCTCTGGAGCCTGAGCCACACCGTGGGTCGGGCCCAACCCCACTTCGGACGGACCGTCTCCGGACTTCTGGCCGGCATCTGCCTGGTGGACTTGCTCGCGGTGGCTCCGGACCCACGGACGGCCTGTGGGTATGTGGGTCTGTTCTTGGTGTCGTTGCTGACCCAACGATTCGTGCCGGCGACCTGACTCAACGGCCCGCACGGCGGGGTACGATGCGGTGTTGTCGATGAATTGACCGGAAAGGGTTTCTAAACCGTGGTCCGCATCGGCACTCACTTTCCTTTTGGCGGGGACAGGCCTCAGGTCCATACTGTTGGTCGTTCGGGGAGCCGTTGATGTCACGGCTGAGAGGGGTGCCGCAGCACCCGACCCGTGGAACCTGATCCGGATCATGCCGGCGAAGGGATAACCCTTCTTCCAGCCTCTCCGCATCAAGTCTCCGTCCGGAACGTTCCTGAAGGAACGCACGGAAACCGCCCCTTTGTCCGATTCGAGATTCAGAGACCTGATCCAGAGACCCGATCCAGAGAAAAACCCGATACCATGATCGCCGATCCCAAGACTTCGTTTGAACCGCACAGCCGGGAACAATTGCCCAACTCGAGCCGCGTGTATGTGCCGGGCACCTTGCATCCGACGATCCGGGTGCCTTTCCGGGAGATCAGCCAGCACCCGACTCACACGGTGAGTGGAGCCCAGGAAACCAATCCGCCGGTGCGGGTCTACGATTGTTCAGGTCCTTGGGGTGATCCTGATTTCACCGGTCGTCCTGAGGAAGGCTTGCCAGCACTGAGGGCGGAATGGATTCGGGCCCGCGGCGATGTGGAGGAATACGAGGGTCGCGAGGTCAAGCCTCAGGACAACGGATACCTGTCCGGCAAGCACGCCGAATATGCCAGCAAGGCCGAGAAGAACCGGCTGGTCGAATTCCCCGGGCTCACAGCCAACCGCCGCCGGACTCTTCGGGCGAAGGCCGGCAAAGGGGTCACCCAATTGGCCTACGCCCGGGCGGGGGTCATCACTCCGGAGATGGAATTCATCGCCATCCGCGAGAACATGGGACGGGCCAAATTGGCCGATTTGGCGGGTGATCCGGCGCGCAACGATTTGGCCAAGCAGCATGCGGGATCGAGCCAGCTTTCCGGCAGCGCTTATTCTCCGTCGGTATTCCGCCGCTTTCCCCAGCGTATTCCCAATGAGATCACGGCGGAGTTCGTGCGCGGCGAAGTGGCCGCCGGACGGGCGATCATTCCCAGCAACATCAACCATCCGGAAAACGAGCCGATGATCATCGGCCGGAATTTCCTGGTGAAGATCAATGCCAACATCGGCAACAGCGCCGTCGCCTCGAGCATCGAGGAAGAGGTCGAGAAGATGCGCTGGGCCACCAAGTGGGGGGCTGACACCGTCATGGATTTGTCCACCGGCAAAAACATCCACGCCACCCGCGAGTGGATCCTGCGCAATTCGCCGGTCCCCATCGGCACGGTTCCGATTTACCAAGCCTTGGAGAAGGTGGGTGGCAAGGCCGAGGATCTCAGCTGGGAAGTCTACCGAGATACCTTGATCGAGCAGGCCGAACAGGGCGTCGATTATTTCACCGTCCATGCCGGAGTGCTCCTGCGGTTCATCCCGATGACGGCTCGCCGGATGACCGGCATCGTCAGCCGCGGCGGCAGCATCTTGGCGAAGTGGTGTCTGGCGCATCATCGCGAGAATTTCCTCTACACCCACTGGGATGAAATTTGCGAGATCATGGCCGCCTACGATGTCAGCTTCAGCATCGGCGACGGCCTCCGGCCGGGCTCGATCGCCGATGCCAACGACGATGCTCAATTCGGTGAGCTGCAAGTCCAAGGTGAACTCACCGAGCGGGCTTGGAAGCACGGCGTTCAGGTGATGAACGAGGGACCCGGACATGTGCCCATGCACATGATCGAGGAGAACATGGCCAAGCAGTTGGAATGGTGCCATGAGGCCCCCTTCTACACCTTAGGCCCTCTCACGACCGATATCGCACCGGGTTATGATCACATCACCAGCGGCATCGGAGCGGCGATGATCGGTTGGTATGGCTGCGCGATGTTGTGCTACGTGACGCCCAAGGAACACCTAGGCTTGCCCAACAAGAAGGACGTGAAGGATGGGGTCATCACCTACAAGGTCGCCGCCCACGCCGCGGATTTGGCCAAGGGACATCCCGGAGCCCAGTACCGCGATAACGCCCTGAGCAAGGCGCGCTTCGAGTTTCGTTGGCAGGATCAATTCAATCTCGGTCTGGATCCGATCACCGCCCGCGAATTCCACGACGAAACCTTGCCGCAGGAAGGAGCCAAGACGGCCCACTTCTGCTCCATGTGCGGCCCCCACTTCTGTTCGATGAAGATCACCGAAGACGTGCGGAAGTACGCGGCCGAACAGGGTGTGGCTGCCGAGGAAGCCTTGAAGAAGGGACTCGAGGAAAAATCCCGTGAGTTCGTCGAGCAAGGCGCCGAAGTGTATTCCAAGGCCTGAGAAAAGGTCTGCCCGCAAAAACTCCGGGCAGAAGAATCTGGGGCAGAAGGTTCCAGGCATACTGTTCTGGAACCCGCGCATCCGGGGTTTTGGATGCGGCTTTGGCCCTTCAGGCCTTGCGCACGAAGCAGGCCTTCAAGCCGACGGCGACTCCGTCGATCTTGCAGGAGATTTCGTGGTCTCCTTCGACCAGCCGGATGGGTTTCGATTTCAATCCTCCCTTGAGCACTCCGGAGGATCCGCGGAGCGGGAGGTCCTTGATGAGGATGACGCTGTCTCCGTCGTTGAGCACAGTGCCATGGGCATCCTTGACGATGCGGGGACCTTCCGGAGCGTCTGCTTCGGCCTCCCGTTCCCACTCATGTCCGCAGGTGAGGCATTCCCATTTGTCAGGGTGTTCCATCACATCGGTCATTTCGCACATCGGGCAGGCAGGCTTGCTCATGGAGGGGTCAACGTATCGGACCGACGGCTTCGGAGGAAACGGAAAGCGGTGCCTGTCCTCTTGCGATCGAAGATCGCCGCTTCAAAAGGTGAATGTCCATTCCACCCAAGCGTAAAGGGTATCGCCATTCGAATTGGCATTCGGAGCATTCTCGAGGAAGGAACCCTTGAAGAGGGTGGTGACACCGGTATCCAGACGACAGTTGCCTGGGATGATGTCCCAGCGGATGCGACCCTCGAGCTGTTGGCCGACGTATGACCCGGAATGGCCGGAAGCGTCCCGGACTCCAGCCGCGGTGAACGAATCAAAGGGGCTTTCGAGCCAGATCCACCGGTGAGCGATGGAGGTCTCGATGGTTTTGAGCGGTTTGGCGGAGGCCCGGATTTCCGGGGATCGCAAGTTGGCGCGGGCGATGGCTCCGTAAAGACCGGTGGGACCAAACTCAAATCGGCGGGCTCCGAAGAGCGTGTCGAAACGTTGGTTTTGTCCATCGCTTGGATTGCGATCGCCGCTGGCTTGATCGACGCGGACGCCGAAGCGCGGTGTTCCGCGGGCATCCCAGGTGTAACCGGCACCGCTCTGAAAAAACCACGCGCTGTGGTCCAGATCCGGAGACAAACCGGTGTTGAATCGCGAAGTTCCCTGTTGGATGGCCGCCTCCGCCTCAAAATCCCAATGGCCTGGCTTGGCATTGCGAAAGAGCCGGCTGCCCGTGGTGTGGAGCCGTCGGTGGCGACGCGTCGGATCGGAGTCTTCGAAGAGACCCAGCCAGTAAGTCTCGAGCCGGCTATCGAGGGCCAGCCGAGGTGTGGTGGCATACACTCCGTAGAACTGTTGTCCCAAGGTCTGGGTGTCTGCGGTGATTTGATTGTCCAACAACGAGGCAGCGTCCTCGGGCAGGCGTCGCACGGGCAGGAATGCAAAGCTCCGGATGGATCCTCCGCTGTCGGAGGTCCACAACCAATCGATTCCGGTGAACGAGTTGATGGTGTTTCGGTAAGCATTCCGGGCAACCAGCCGGCGATTGCCCAGATCCAAAGTCTCTCGTCCGATCTGGAATTGATGGGTGCCTCCGGTGAACAAGGGTCCGGGTTTCCAGCGTACGTATCCCTGCAAGAGGTCGACCGCATTGACCTGGGTGGTGTCGATGGCACTGCCTGAATCAGAAAGGTACTGCCGGGAGTCCATCAATTCGGCCACCACACCCACGGGCTCCGTCTTGATTTGTCCGAGCAGGCTGGTTCGCATTGCCAGGGCTTGGTCACTGCCCGGTTTGCCGGTCCTGAAGTTGTTGCCCAACGACTCGTAGCGAAGCCGCTGTTCCAGGTCTACATCCGCCCAGGTGGGCAAATCCAAGGCGGCTTTCAAGCGCCAGGGTCCGTCGGCTCCAACGGCCGATGCCAAGCCCACAAAGAAACCCAGGGCCAAGAAGGCCACCTGGTTAACGGTTAACGGAAGCATGCAACGATTGGGGGCTATCAAAAGGGCGGATCCCATCCAGGTGAAGCGTTTTCAAGACCTTCGGGGGAATTAAACCCTCGACGGCACAGGAGTGGGGCGTGATACCCCACCCATGCCGTCGCGATGCCAAACGGCCTGATCCCTCATGACCTTCATATCCTGGAAATCACGCACCGTCGCGGTTGCCGCGGTTGCTCTGTTGACCACGCCTTTGTGGGGACAGGCTTTGTTTCAAGATGGCTTCGAATCCAAACCCTCGGCCAACGACGATTTGCGGGTCAGATTTTACGCTGGGACCTCCACCGACGACGATATCCTCGGTGGGTCCCACGACTACAGCACACGGACCGACAATCGCCTTGCCTCGGAGACACCCAAGTCTGTGCTCGGCACGTCCAAGGGTCTCAAAATCAGGGTCAACAAGAACGACGATGATCCGGGTGGTATTTCCATGAGTCTGCACCCGCTGACCAAAAGTGCCGCCTTCATTCGAACCACCTGCAACTGAATCCCAAGCCTCGGTCGCCAACCAGGATCCCCTCTGAATCGGGGGGCGTGGTTTGTGGCCTTTGACTGAACTCTCCATGAAACTGGTGTTCTCGGAAGCGGTGGCCGACCCCACCCGATACGTTTATCCGTATGCGGTTTGGGCCTTCCCGGAATCATCAGAAACTCCAGCTGATCTCTTTGCGGCGGGTTTCCTGCCCTCGGCTCCTGACCTCTCCCGCTTTTATCTGGGACGTCAATTGAGGGTTCCCCTCGCTGAATGGCGGGCTTCCTCGGAAAATCGGCGCGTGCTCCGCAGGGCGGGAGATTTAAGGTGCGAACTCGTTCCGCGGGAACGCTTCGAGGTGACCCCGGAGCGACGGGCTGCTTGGTTGGCGTTTGCCGACGCCCGTTTTGGTTGTGGCGTCATGCCTCCAGCCCGTTTGGATCGCCTGCTCTCCGGACGGGTGATTTCCCACGTGCTGGTCTTTCGACCGGATAGCGGCGACGGCCCGGAGTGTGGTGTGGCGTTGATGTACCTCGAGGCGCCCCGCATGGCGTACTACTACTATGCCTTCTACGATCTCACCAAGATGGGTCGGAACCTGGGCATGGCCATGATGACAAGGGCTGTGGCCTGGGCCCAAGAAAGCGGTCTGGCTCATTTGCATCTGGGGACCTGCTATTCCGAAAAGTCACTCTACAAGACCCAGTTTGAGCCCATGGAGTTTTTCAACGGGCACCGCTGGTCCCGAAATCAGGAAGAGCTGCGTCACCTTCTCCGTACCCAACCTGAAACCCATCGATTGGAGTCGGTCGAGTATCAGGCTTTTCTGGAAGGAGGACTGTCCTCGTCTGCTGCCGCCTCTCAGTTCCGCGTTGAGCTCAGTGCTTCAAGCGGTCCTCGATGCCATTGAGGACCGGCTTGAGCCACGCCGCATAACCGTTTGCATTGAGGTGCAGCCGGTCGGCAGCGAAGAACCGCGGATCCGGTTTTCCCAGGGAATTGAGCAGAGGTGACGCGACATCCACGACGTGGACCCGACGCCGTGCAGCGGCCATGGCTTCGAGTCGGCGATTGAAATCCCGCTGAGCATCCAGCAAATGGAGGCGCGATGGGCTGGGTTTTACGGTCAAGAGAAGGACCTTCGTGCCGGGCAGTTCACTTTCTGAACGATCCAGCAAAAGAGCCATGTCCCGCGCGATACTGTCGGGCGTCTGTCCTTCAGCCAGATCGTTGTCGCCCTCATAGACCACCAAAACCGATGGACCATAGGGAAGCACCACGCGGTCGAAGTAGCGAAGCAGGTCCTTGAGCGTGGAGCCGCCGAAACCGCGATTGAGCACCGGGCGGCCGAGACAAGAGGTCGGCAGATTGGTCCACAATCGGATGCTGGAACTCCCGACGAAAAGGATGGGTTTTGGCGGCGGTGGCGTTCTGCGATCGACCGCCTCGAACCTCAGGATCTCGGGTTCAAAGCGGTGGGTGGTCGCGGATTCCGCCCCGTTCAAAGTCCCCAGAAGCATGAACAGCAAGAACAGAAACGGATGCCAACACCTCATGCGTTCCGAGGCGGTGAAAATTCATCGGCATGGTACGAACTGCGCACCAGTGGGCCGGAGGCCACATGGGTGAATCCCATGGCTTCGCCTTCCCTTCGAAGAGTGTCGAAGACCGAAGGTGCAACGTAGTCCACCACCGGCAAGTGTTTGAGGGTGGGCTGCAAGTACTGTCCCAGAGTGAGGATGTCGCAGCGGGAATCCCGAAGGTGGCGCATGGACTCGATGACCTCATCGAACGTTTCGCCCAACCCGAGCATCATGCCCGACTTGGTGTGGACCGCGTCGCCGAGCCGGTCCTTGACCTTGGCCAGCACTCGCAGCGACCGGTCATAGGTGGCGCGGTGCCGGACCGACGGAGTCAGGCGGCGCACGGTCTCGAGGTTGTGATTGAAGATCTCCGGTCGAGCGGCGAGCACCGAATCGATGGCCTCATCGCGATCCAAAAAATCCGGGGTGAGGACTTCGACGACGATGCCGGGATTGAGTGACCGAACCGCCTCAATGGTTTTTCGGAAGTGTTCGGCACCGCCGTCCTGCAGGTCATCACGTGCGACGGCCGTGATGACCACGTGCCTGAGACCCATGCGCCGGGTGGCTTCGGCGACCCGTTGGGGTTCATCCTGTTCGAGGGCCAGCGGCTTGGCCGTGGAAACGGCGCAGAAGCCGCAAGCTCGCGTGCAGCGGTCCCCGGCGATCATGAAGGTGGCCGTTCCCTTGCTCCAGCATTCCCAATGATTGGGACACTTGGCGCTTTCGCACACGGTGTGGAGACCGAGGCCGTCCAGCAACGTGCGCGTGGCCGTGAAGGCGCTCGAAGTCGGCAATTGCACCTTCAGCCATTCAGGCAGACGGCGACGGGGGAGCAACGGGATCGAGGCCGCCGGGGCCGCAACCGTGGAAGAACACGAACTCATCGACAGCCTCTACGCTCAAACCGGAGCGCTGGATTGGCAACAGCTTTTGGAACGACCACTTTCGGGATGAACTGCCGTTGTCTCGATGAAGTCGCAGGCGTTGGCGGCGATGACATTCCAGTCCAGTCGAGCCGCCACCCGGTATGCAGCGGAACGACCGATGGCTTGGCGTTCCTTCTCAGGCAAATCCAGGAGCTTCAGCACGGCTTCCGCCATCGAGCGTCCAGTCCAGCCAGAAAACCGGATGGCCGGTTCATCATCGAAGTACCGGGAGAGGTTTTCCAGCGGCGTGCTGACGCAGGGAATTCCGCAGCCCAGGTATTCGACGGCTTTGGCCACGAAGGCGCAGTGAACGCCTTGAGACTCCTCATACGGTACCAATCCCACCGATGCACCCCGCAGGGCCTGAGCCATTTCCGAGTAGGGAATGAATCCGGTCATTTCCAAGGGAATACCCGGTGCAGTCGTTCGGACATCGTGGGCGAGACTTTGGAGGGCTGGTGTGACCTTGCCGAGGAACCGAAAGCGCAAGTCAGGACGGCGTGCGTGCAAGTGGAGCAACGCCTCACGGGCAATGGGACCCAGATGATGGGTGTCGAAGGACCCGTGCATCACCACCACCGGAGGTTGGGAACCCTGGGGATCCGGAGGGCTCGAAGGGTCCGGCCTGAAGAGGCTGGCATCATAGCCATACTGGATGACCCGAATCCGATTTTCTGGATAACCCGTGGCCATGAAGCGCTCGGCCAAGGGTGTGGACACAGTCATCACTCCATCGGCATCGAAGCGTCGTGGCAGAGACCGCTCGAAGTGGTTGAGCCACGGAACCAGACCCGTTCGCGTGAAGATCGCGGGCCAGGTTTCCATGAAACCGGTGAGGTAATCCAAGAAGTTGAGGACGATGGGTACCCGCCACCGTCGTTTCAGCAAGCCGGCGGCCACCGCGGAAATCGTGTGCTGCGAGAGGACGGCATCGAAGTGGAACCCTGCGGTGCCTTGCCTGCGAATCGCCTTGAGCGTCTGGTCTGCATGTCGGGCCAAGGCGGCCGGGTAGAGCAAGTATTTGAAATTCCGGTAGGCCGTGTAGCGGCCCATGCGCCAGCCCGTGAAGGGGTGTATTTGGATCCCGTGGTCGCCGGCGACGGATTTCCAATTTTCGAAGACTGGACAGAACAAATGCACCTCGTGACCTCGGCGAACCAATTCCCGGATGAGGTAAATGGCCTCTGCCGAGCCGCCTCCGCTCGGAGGGAAGTACGGTTCATGGGTGAGGAAAGCCAGGCGCATGGAACTCCGGAAAAATCAGTCCAGTCCGCGGAGGAACCGTTCAAGGATCTGGATGGATTTCTCCAACTGAGCAATCGCCAACCATTCCCGATCGGTGTGGGCCTGGGCGATGTCTCCGGGACCGAAAACCACGGAGGGGGTGCCGCCCGCGGCCAAGGGCGCTGCATCGGTGAAATAGTGAACCCCTCGAGTACCTTTGCGCCGGGCTGCTCGGGTGAGCGATTGGACCAGAGGCAAATCTGGGCAGGTATCGAGCGGCTCGCAGGGGCTGGTTCGGAGGTTGTCGTAGGAGGCCTTCAACCCGTTCCGTCGCAGCAGGGCGATGATTTCGCGGCGTACACCGGCTTCGGTCTCGCCAGGAAGAGTCCGCCGGTCGATGTCGATGGTGCATTCCGCTGGCACGATGTTGGGTTGGCGTCCGCCCTCGATGCGTCCGACGTTGATGGTCGGTCGACCCAGTCGTGGGTGTGGTGGTCGCGCAGCCAGTTCGGCCGAGTACTCCGTTTCGAGGGCGAGGACGATGCGGGCCATGGCGGTGACGGCATTTTTACCCCGGTGAGGGGTGGCTCCATGGGCTGAACGTCCGGAGGACCGGAGTCGCAGCCAGACATCGCCCTTGTGCGCGGTGACGATTTCCAGGCCCGTGGGTTCGCCGACGATGGCCAAATCGCCCTTGGGTCCGTGCTCAGCAAAATGACGGGACCCGAGCTGCATGTTTTCTTCATCGATCAATCCGACGAAGACGATCTCGGTATGGCTCGGCCGGGATCCCGAAGCGGCGACGTTGAGGAGGGATTGGAAGAAGGCCGCCACCGAACCCTTGGTGTCGCAGGCACCACGGCCATAGATTCGACCATCCCGCACCACGGGCTTGAGCTGCAGCGCGTAGGCGGGTTCACCCACGGTGTCCATGTGCGGAGCCAGCAGGACCCGACGTCGTACCTCACCCCGTGGAGCCAGTCGAACCACGAGGTTGGAGCGTCCGGGAACCACCGCCTGCGATTCCACATCCAGGCCCTGGCGACGGGCCACCGACTCCAGGAATTCCGCCACCCGGTGTTCGCCATGCAACTCGGGATCGCTGAAGAAGGCAGGATTCACGCTGGGCAGCGCGATCAGATCCTGAAGCAACCGGACGCTGGCGGGTTGGGAAGCCACGGTGTCGAAGACCGTACCTGCCGATTGGTCTGCCGGCGATCCTCAACTTTTCCGGACGGAGGCGCGTTGGGTCGGAGTGGCCATCGGATAAAGTCCCGGGCAACAGCCGAAGGTCTGATGAAATGCAGAGCTGAAATGGCTCAGGCTGGAATACCCCACCTCCAAGGCCGCTTCCGTCACGTTGAAGGAACCGGATCGCAGGAGGGTTGCCGCTTTCTCCATGCGTAGTTGCCTCAGGTACTGAGGAATGGTTTGGCCCATTTCCTTCGAGAAAGTGCGGCTCAGGTAGAATGGGCTGCAGGCGGCCTCCCGGGCGATGGATTCCAGTGACGGGGGGTTCGCCAAATCTTTTTTGAGAGCCTCGAGCACTGTTTCCACGCGGTCGCGTGCGACGCGCTGCTGTCGATGGCAAAACAGCTCCGAATTCGAGGGCGGTGCAAAGAAGAATTCGCTCATCAACTCACGAACCTTGGCGCCATACCACAGGCGTTGGGCTCCGGCCAGGACGGGAGGTTGGCGCAGCGCCATGACGAGGTCTCTCTGGCGGGAGGTCAGCGGTTCGGGATCAGATATGCCGGATACGGCTGGCTCGTTTTCGAGGGAGGCTTGGATCAATGGGTGGAGGAACTCGCGGCTTTCTGCCAGCTCCCGAAGCAGAAAATCAGCCCGGAATTCCACCGTGATGAATTGATGATTTTGTTCGGCCAAGCGCACGGCTGTCAGAGGGTTTTTGCCTTGCCGATAAAACCCCGCCGACTGGTTGTCGAACCGAGCAGACTTGGCGCCGCAGCTGACAGAGCCTTGGCCCGTCAAATTCAGGCACAGTTCGACGCTGCCGGGATGGAAGCTTCGGGCCCAATCGATGGGTTCAGAGGCGTTGAAGTCGTGCCACTCGAGACTGAAGCCCAGACTGCTGAAACTCCCGAACAGTTGGCGCCAACCGGCTCCGACCGCAGCCCAAGCAGCCACCTCGCCTTCAAAGCGGGGTGAAAGGATCTTGGGGGTCCGGGGCATATCAGCGGGTTCCGTGGAGTTCCAGAGTACGGTTCAACCGGTGCACCGACAAGGCTTCCGGCTGACTGCGGGTTCAGCAGTGGGGTCGTGGGGTTCTGGGCAAATCCCTCCATGCCGCCGTGCAGAAAACACCAACTGCACGATGCCTTTCTATTTTGAACCCGGACATTAGACTCCTTCCCATCACATGGCCCTGTGCTTGTTCAATTCCCTCCAACGTCGCGTTGAGGCATTCACCCCACTCTTTCCCGAGGCTGATGCCATCGGGTTCTATTGCTGCGGGCCCACGGTGTATGACTTCGGTCACATCGGAAACTTTCGCACCTTCGTCTTCGCCGATCTGCTGAGGCGTTATCTCGAATTCCGAGGCCATCGGGTCAACCACGTGATGAACATCACCGACGTGGAGGACAAGATCATCCGTCAGGTGGCAGCCACGGGTTTGTCGCTGGCCGAGTTCACCGGGAAATACACGGAAGCGTTTCTCGCCGATTTGGCCACCTTGGCCTGTCTCAAACCGCACCATTTGCCCAAGGCCACCGATTACATTCCGCAGATCATTGACTTGATCGAACGATTGGAGAAGCGGGGCATTGCCTATCGCGCCGGAGATGGCTCGGTTTATTTCAGCATCAACAAATACCGAGGCTGCGGGTGCCGATATGGTCAGTTGGTGACGCTCGATCCGGAGGCCCAGCGGCGGACCGAGCGGGTGTCAGGCGACTCCTACGACAAGGACGACTTGGCGGATTTTGCGCTGTGGAAGGCACGGGTTCCGGGTGACGGCGCGGTGTTCTGGGAAAGTCCCTGGGGCGAGGGGCGACCCGGGTGGCATATCGAATGTTCGGCCATGAGCATGGCGCTTCTGGGTCCCAGCTTCGATCTTCATCTGGGAGGCGAGGATCTCGCCTTCCCGCACCACGAAGACGAGATCGCGCAAAGTGAAGGGAGCGGGTTGCAACAAGAGGGGCGACCGTTCGTGAAACATTGGGTGCATGCGGCTCATCTCCTGGTCGACGGCAAGAAGATGAGCAAGTCGCTGGGCAACTTCTTCACCGTGCGTGATTTGCTGAACAAGGGATTCCTTGGGCGGGAAATCCGATTCCTCCTCATCAGCGCGCATTACCGGGAAACCTTCAATTTCACCCTGGAAGGCCTCGATGCATCGAGATCGGCCTTGGCCCGATTGGATGCCGCGGTGGCTCAACTGATGGAGCGCGCGGGTTCCGCCACCCCTCAACCTGGTTTGGCGGCGTCTCGTTTTGAGGTCGCATTCACCGAGGCCTTGGACGATGACCTGAACGTGTCCAAGGCTTGGGCGGTGATCTTTGACTGGGTGCGTGAGACCAATGCCGCCTTGGCTTCCGGTTCGCTGAGTCCAGCCGCCGCCGCTGAGCGCCTGCATGCTTGGCGACGTGTTGATGGTGTCATGGGTTTGGGGGCCAGGCCTCCGGAAGAAGCCCCCGCCGAAGCCCTTGTCTTGCTCGAGAGGCGCAACGCCGCCAAGGCGGCCCGCGACTTCGCTCAAGCGGATGCCGTGCGCAATGAGCTCAAGGCACTCGGGTGGACCGTTGAGGACTCCAAGTCCGGTTCCAAACTCAAACGTCTTTGAAACAGCCGATGGAAACCCATCCATCCGCGTTCACCCCGCTGGAGTTCTGGGAAAAGGCGGTGCTCAGGCATTTGTTGCTGGCCGAACCTGACGCGGCTCTGGCGACGCAATTGACAGGGGTGACGGTGGTGCATCGGGAGCGCATGGGACCGGCTCTGCTCATTCGTCTTCGCGCTTCGAAAGGTTCATTTCCCGGACCCCGTGGTGCCGTGTTTGGAGGGCACACTTTCGCCCGCCTGGAAGGATGTGACGCCAACGCGGCCTTCACACTGCACCTGGATGCGGACGGATGGGTGAGCCATCTCTTTGCCTTCATGGAGGACGATTCGTCCTGGCCTCAGAAGACCGGGGTGGTCGAAGTGCTCGGAGCGGTGCGTCAACGGTGAACGGCCGACAATGCGTCCGCATCCCGCGTGGCTCGGGCGACGGCCCAGACAATCACCCGGTCCGCTCCCAGACCTTTGAGGACCGCCGCCACGGCCGCGGTGGTGGCACCGGTGGTCAACACATCATCGACGATGATCCATGAGCCCTGGATTCCGTGCGATCTCTCAGGCGCAAAAGCCGATTGGACATTCCGGGTCCGATCTTCCCGGCTGAGGGACGCCTGGCTCAACGTGGCTTCCTGGCGTCGGACGAGATTTGTCACCAGAGGTACTCCCAGTGCGCGGGCAAGCGGAGCAGCCAACCGTTCGGCCTGATTGAATTCGCGCTCCCGCAATTTGACCCTGTGAAGGGGCACCGGCACGACCCCCTGCCAGGAATGGCCGGCCAAACTGGGCAAGGCGGCTTCGGTCAGCAGCCTCGACAGGAAGGTCGCGAACCACGGTTCCTTCTGGTATTTTAGGCGGTGAATGCACTCGAGGGCCACCCCCTCGGCGACAACAGCCGCCCGGGCTTCATCCCAGGCATAAGTGGCTCCGCGACAATCGGCACAGAGGTGGGATCCGGTGACCATGCCAGACCAAGGCAGCCCACAACGTTGGCAACAGTGATTGCCGATGCGGCGCAATCCGAGGCTGCAGGATGGGCAGACATAGCCGTCCCTCCGATCGGCGCGGTGACCATGACACAGTGCGCAGACGCGAGGATACACCAGACCCAAGACCGTCTCACCCCAATCGCTGAGGTGGTTCACGAGCCAGGGGTTGCCTCGATCAGGGTGCATTTCTCAGGGAAGGATCCGCAGACTTCTGGAATCCGCCCAGAGCGCGGACAAACAGCGCCGTGGTGACGGCGATGACTCCGAAGGTCAACCATCCGTCGTGGAGCCGGGCCGAACCCCACCACCACGACTGCGCATCGTGACCCGGAACCGGGTCAGTGAAGAACGTGTAGGACTTGAACCAGAAGATCCATCCGGCGTGCAAACCCAGCGGCAGCCATAATCCACCGGTCCGCTCGCGGCACCAGGCCAACAACCATCCGATGGCTCCCAAGGTGAGGATTCCCGGAAACACCATTGAGGGATCACCCAACCCTGAAAGCATGCGGCCGAGCATGATCAGGCCGGTCCACGGGCCCACCGACTCCGGGGGATCCGGACGTCGGAAGAAATGGACCAAGGCATAAAGCGTGGCGCTGGCGATGGCCGACATCGCGACCGGAAATCGACGCCGCAGGGATCCGTAGACCATGCCGCGAAAAAGGAGTTCCTCCATGAAGGAGACCGCGATCGCGGCACCCAGCGCACGGACCGCATGGGTCACCAGCAGGTTTCCAGGATGCCCAGAATTCCAAGACCGGGCGCCAAAGCCCAATGCGAGGACTGCGACAATGGCGAGCGACAGCATTCCACCCGACAAACCCATCGACAACTCCCGACGGGAGGTGGACCTCCAGGCCAAACCCACGGTTGACCATCCGGGGAAAAGTCCGGTCCGTGCCATGGGCCAGAGCCCGATCAGGGCCAGCCCGAGGAGGCAACGGTCGACGTAGCGGCGGAAGGGCTGCACGGCCAATGGGGTGCCTGGAACCAGATGCTGTGCCAGAGTCCAGAGCCATGGTGCCAGCAGGGCTCCGCCGACAAACACCGCCACCAAATACCCGCAGAGGATCGGAGCGGGATTTCCCGGTGATCGAGTGTGGGTGGTCCGATTCATGGGTGCCTGACAAAAAAACGGTGAGTGGAGTGCTTGATGACGGCTTGGACGCCGGCGCTTCCGATCATGGCACCTGGGCCGCGCAGCTCAAGCCGTTCGGCAGGTCGGACAAACGCCGAAGAATTCCATTCGATGGGAAATCTGGGTGAACCCGTGGCGTCGGGAGAGCTGATCTTGGAACTCACTGAGGAAGCAGTCGTCGAGCTCGATGATTCGGGCGCACTGTGTGCAGACCAGATGGTGGTGGTGGGCGTCGCCTTCCTCCGGCGACAACTCGAATCGGGCCGCGCCGTCCCCGAAATCATAGCGCCGTACCAATCCCATGCGCTCCAAGGTGTGCATGTTCCGGTAGATGGTCGCCAGATCGCAGTCCATCTTTCCCAGCGAGGTATGGATCTCCTTGATCGTCAATGGAGACGCATGCTTGCGGAGCACGTCCAGGATGGCCTGGCGCGGGGCGGTGATCTTCAGTTCTCCGCGGCGCAGCTTGTCCGTCAGGTCGGACAGCGGTTGCTGGATGAGTCGGTGAGGATGCTGGTGCTGGGGACAGGGCCGGCTCATGACACGTTCCGGATGGGACGTTGCAGCCGTCCGCCGAGCAGGGACAGCACAAAGAGCCCGGCCAGAGTGAGCGTGATGCAAGGGCCGCTGGGCAGGTTGAGTGGATAGGAAATGGCCACCCCACCGACCGCGCCGACCAGTCCCAGGGACAGACTCATGAGGATTTGCTGTCGAAGGCTCCGTGCGAGATTCCGCGCCGCGGCCGGAGGGATGACCACCAGCGAGGTCACCAGAATGATGCCGAGCAGTCGAATGCTCAGGGCCACGGTTACCGTCAGCAATGCCACGAATCCGTAATTGAGCCAACGGACAGGGATTCCAGAAACATGGGCCAAATCCGAATGCGCGGTGAGCAGGGCCAATGCGTTGAGTTTCCAAAAGAGGATGGATCCCACCGCGACCAACACGAGGAACGCCAGAACCGCATCACCCCAACCGACCGAGAGAATGTCGCCGAACAAATAGCGATCGAGCTCCCCGCGATGCCCCCGCAAGAAACTGAGGATGACCATTCCGAAAGCGACCGATCCGCTCAACAACAGCGCCATGATGGTGTCGTTGAGCAAGGCGGTGTGTTCCTTGAGCCAGAGGATCAGTCCGGCGATCAACAGGCTGAAGAGGATCATTGGAAGCGTCGGGTCCTGCAGTCCGAGCCAGAAACCCAGCGCCACACCCGCGAGGGCTGCATGGGCCACGGTGTCGCTGAAGAAGGACATGCGCCGCGCTGTGACAAAGACTCCGATGAATCCACAGAGCGGTCCCAGGAAAAGGGCGGTCAAGAGCGCCCGCAGCATGAAGGGTTCAATGTCCATGGCCGCCGTGGGAATGGTGGTGGTGGTGATGGTATGGGGTAAAATGGATGCCGTAGGCCTGTTTCAAGGACTCGGCGTTCATCACTTCCTCAGGCGCCCCCTCGCAGCAAATGACACCATTGAGGGCATACACGCGGCTGGCGTGCCGATAGACCATGGAGAGATCGTGCGAGACCAGGACCACCGTAAGCCCTCGCCGCCGGTGCACCTCGGCGATGAGCTCGTAGAAGTCGGCCTCGCCAGGGGTGTCCACGCCGGCGGTAGGCTCATCAAGCAGGAGCAATTCCGGTTCGTTGAGAAGGCTGGAGCAAATGAGGACGCGTTGGAGTTGACCGCCGCTGAGCCCGGCCACGGGGCGGTCGAGCAGTCGGGTGACGTCCATTTCGGCCACGGCCGAGTGCAGTTGCTCATCGGTTTGACGGGAGGGGCGCCAGAACCAACTGGCCGTGACCGGTCGTCGGATGGCCAGAAACTCCCGGACCGTCAGCATGAAGCTGGGATCGAGTTGAAGGCGTTGGGGTACGTAGCCAATCCTTCGAAGAAGCGACGGATTCGGTGGCCCTTCCTGCAGGAGCCGGACCGAGCCGGAGTGGGGTTCCTGAAGACCCAGCAGGCAACGTAGCAAGGTCGTCTTGCCAGAGCCGTTGGGTCCGATCAACGCCACCATGCGCCCGGCTTCGATGCGCAAGTTGACGCCCCGAAGGACCGGAGTATCACCCAAGCGGACGTGCAGGTCCCGCACCTCGACGGCGGCGGGTTTTGGTTTTCGGAAGGCGATGTCCATGGAGCTTCAGCGCAGCGCCGATTCCAGCGTGCGCAAATTGCGGCGGAGCCCGTCGGTATAGAAGGTCTTGGACGCGGTGCCGGTTTCCAAGACATCCAGTTCAGCCACTCCGATCTGTAGGTCGCTGGCCAGACGCTTGAGCAATCGCGGATGGAATTGGGGTTCCGAAAAAATCACCCGAACCTGCTGGGCCCGGATGGCCCGTGACAATTGAGCCAAGTACTTCGGAGAAGGGTCCACACTGGGTACCTCTTCAACGACGCCCACCAGCATGAGGTCGTAGCGCTGGCAGAAGTACGGAAAGGCATCGTGAAAGGTGACGACCTTGCGATTGGTCAGGCTCTGGAGTGAGGCGCGGATCTGGGAGTCGAGTTGATCGAGTTCCTGAAGGTAGGCCGTTCCGCGGCCGGTGTATCCTTCAGCGTGGGCTGGATCGGCCTGACAGAGAGCTTGGACGATGTTGGACACGCAGTGTTTGGCGAGAATGGGGTCCAGCCAGACATGAGGGTTGGCACTGTCGCTACCGTGGTCGTGGGTGTGATCGTGCTCTGGGTGGCCTTTCTTGGATGGGGTCGGGTCGATGGCCAGTGGGGTGAGGTGGTGAATGAGTTCCTTCTTCAGACCCTCGGTCACGGTCACGACCCGTCGCGTTGGCTTTGATGCTCCGCGGGCTACGGCCCGGGTGAGCCAGGAATCCACCCCCAGACCGTTCATGAGGACCACGTCTGCCGCCGCCAATCGACGGAGATCCGAAGGACGGAATTGGAAGTCGTGCGGTCCTACATTGGCCGGTAGCAGGTTTTCGACGATGGCTGCGTCTCCAGCGACATTGGCGGCCCATGAATGAATGGCCGGCAGGGTGGTCAGAATCCGGATTTCTGCCTGAGCGCCCAAGGCACAAAACAGGCCGAGCATCCAGACCATGAGTTGGGAGCGGGATCCATTCACGATCCGGCAGGGTAGAAACCGCAGACGAAGATTGCAAACCGCTTGCATCCTCATGAGGCAACAAAAAACCCGCCGGCGAACCGGCGGGTTCCATGAAAGGAGTATATGAAAAGAAATATATGAGGAGATACAGAACCGGATGAACGGTCAGCCGGTTCGCTTCATCCGGAACCTCACTTCATCAACAGCATCTGCCGAGCGCGCTTGATCGCCAGGCTGAGCTTGCGCTGGAAGGGAGCCGGCAGACCGGTATACTTCCGGGGCAAAACCCGTCCGTTGTCGGTCACGTACTGCTTCAGCAGGGCAACGTTCTTGTAGTCGATGGCGTCGATGGTGAACTCGACCTTGGGCTTCGGACGCGGGGTCCGGGCTGCGGTCGATCGGCGCTTCTTCTTTTCCTCGAGCTTGGTCTTGCGGGGCATGGCTTACTTGATTTCGCGATGCAGGGTATGACGGCGAAGGAAGGGATTGAACTTCTTCTTTTCCACCTTGTCGGTCTGCAGCTTCTTGTTTCGGGTCGTCTGGTAGCGGGAGACGGGCTTACCCTCCTTCTTCGCTTCCGTACACTCAATGGTCACAATCTCACGCGGCATAAATCAATTTTCCTTGTCCTTGGCGGGTTTCTCCTCGACGTCGCTGTCGTCGTCTTCGACATCCACCGAGGCACCGGCCTCGACGGAGCCCAGCGAACCGAGGCGGTTGCGCTGGCGCAGAACGCCTTCCTTCTCGAGTTGGGCCTGCGATTCAACCGTGAAACGGGTCCACGGAATCGCTTCCAAACGGGCCTTGGGGATGACCTTGCTGGTCAACTCACAGACGCCGTAGGTGCCTTTTTCGATGCGTTTGAGGGCTTCCTCGATCTCATACACGGCATCCTGATCCGAGGACAGGAGGCTGAGAGCGAAATCGCGGTCGAAATTGTCGGTGCCGGAGTCACCCATGTGGAGACTGTAGCTCTCCATCTCGGCCTGGGATTCCTTGGCCAATCCGCTCATCTGGCCCCGGAGGCGCTCATGCAAATCAAGCAGGTTCTGGTAGAACTTCTGCCACTCAGGCTTGACCCGGGAAATGGGCATCCAGCTCTGGGTCTCCGGCGCAACGGCCTTGCTGCCTGCCTTGGCCAAGGGTCGGCCGAGGATCATGGCCGCACTGGCCGCGCCCACCTTGTGGTGTGCTGCCTTCTTGATCGGAGTGATCGGAGCGGGTGCCGGTTTTTTCGCCATGGCGTCTCTTTCCCAGTTGCTTGCTGAAGGCGCTCGTCCACCGCGGACGACTCATCCGCCGAGTGCCTGTTCCCACGACTCATTTTGAATCGAGGGCCGTGGAAATTAGCAATTGATACACGGAACGCCACCAAAATCTTTGGATGCTGACAACGCGGCGATCACCGGGTGGTTCCGTGGGCTGGCTTTTGCAGGGGTTGGATCGCGGTTCAAACCCACCGGAATTCTCCTCTGTGGGTCAAACCCCGTGAAGCGTCCGGTCCAACCCAGCACGATTCAGTTGGGAGGAAAGGGATGGCATCGCGGATTCTTTCGCAAGACGAGGCGAGAGCGACGCGCGGGCCGATGGAAGGCCAATGGTTGAGACCCGGATCGAGCGAACAACGAAGCTCTTGCGGAAGAAGACACAGCCAGCGCGACCGATCCAATTGAATCGTTCCGGCTCAGGGGAACTCGAGTTGTTCCGTTCCTTCGCCTTGCTTCGTGGGAGGGCTAGCGCACACTCCGCCCCGCTCTGGCGATGCCAGGGCTCCTTTTCTATCAGAGTCTAATGAACGCGATTCTCGCCCTCGAAGACGGTTCGGTGTTCCGCGGCCACGGATTTGGCGCGAAAGCTTCGGCATCCGGGGAGGTGTGTTTCAACACATCGATGACTGGCTACCAGGAGATCCTGACTGATCCTTCCTACAAGGGCCAGATCGTGACGATGACCTACCCGATGATCGGCAACACGGGCATCAATCTTCAGGACATGGAGTCCTGGAAGGCCCATTGTTCCGGGTTTGTCATCCGGGAACTCAGTCCGGTGGTGAGCAATTGGCGAGCTGACCAGTCGTTGGCCGCGTATTTGGAACAAAACGGCATTCCGGGAATCCAAGGTGTCGACACGCGGGCCCTGACCAAGAAGCTTCGAGTGCGGGGAGCCTTGGCCGGGTTCCTGACCACAGAAACGATTTCCGATGAGGACGCGGTGGCCCGGGCTCGCCAGTGGGGTTCGATGGAGGGACGCAATTACGTCGTCGAGGTTACCCATCCGGAGAGTTTCATCTGGGACGAGAAGGATCAGGACTCGGCGGACTTCGCGGTGACGCAGCAACATTCGCCGGCTCAACCCCGGCACGTGCGGCTCCCTTTGCGCGCGGCCGACATTCCCATCGTGGCCTACGATTTCGGCATCAAGTACAACATCCTGCGGCGTTTGCGGCAGCGCGGTTTCCGTATCCGCGTCGTTCCTGCAGGAACTTCAGCCGAAGAGGTGATGGCCCACAAGCCAGCCGGTGTGTTCCTCAGCAACGGCCCGGGCGATCCGGGAACCTTGGGAGGGATTGTCCGTGAGGTGAAGAAGCTCGTGGACACGGGCATTCCGATCTTCGGGATTTGCCTGGGCCATCAGATTTTGGGTCAGGCGTTGGGTGGCAAGACCTTCAAGTTGAAATTCGGACACCGGGGTGGGAATCAACCGGTGAAAGATCTCGAAACGGGTCGGGTGGAAATCACTTCCCAGAACCATGGTTTTGCGGTCGACCCGTCATCGTTGCCGTCCGATGTGGCGGTGAACCGGATCAACCTGAATGATCAGACGGTCGAGGGATTGCGCCACAAGACCAAGCCGGTCTTTTGCGTACAGTACCATCCGGAAGCCGCCCCCGGTCCCCACGACTCCTCGGTGCTGTTCGATGAGTTCAGGGAGCTGGTGGAGAAGAAAGCCTGAAGGCTCATGGGTCACGTTTCATCGGGTACAGGATCGTTTCGTATTTGAGGGGAAGACCCTTGGAACGGAGCGGCTCTGGCACCGAGCAGTCAAGGTTGCCGGACTGCCCGATAGAGCCGACCCGGATTATGATTCGAATCGGGATCGATCCATGACTGAGGTGAGGAGTTCAGGGTGATCCGCGTCAAGGGTGTCCAGTCAGCGGTTTTGGCGGACGCTCGGAATTGAACCTCGTAGGTGATCCCCACTTCACCGACGATGCGCAGCCCGACAAAGGTTTCCACCACCAGTTGGGGATCAAGAACTTCTACCTGGGCTACTTGGCTAGGGACGAAACCGCCGGCGTTTCGGACTTCGACTCGATAGTTGCCAGCGTCACGACCCGTTGCCGCAGAGATCAAGAGTGAGGCGTTGGTCGCGTTGATCAGACTGGTTCCATTCCGAGTCCATTGGTAGCTTAGGGGACCGACTCCACCGGCGTCTACTGTCAACGTGATGCTTTGGCCGATGCTCAGACGGCCACCCCGCGGGCCGACCTTGATCCATGGAACAGGAAGCAGGCCTGGGGGCGACAAGAGAAACGCCCTAAGGGATCCACGGAAGCGTCCTTGTCCAACGATTTCTCCTCTGTCGTTGATGGCCTTGGCCGTCAACAGTTCCCATCCACGGTCGTCCGGTTCCTGAAGGAGGTTGTTCAGGTCCACCAGAACACCTTCGGAACAGAGGAAGGCGTGGGAGATACCGCCGGACGTTTCGGCGTCGCCTACTATCTGGCCTTTGTTGTTGATGTCGAGGGCCACACTTCGTTGGCCGCCGAGGGTTCCCAGATCCTCCAGGGTGCCGCTGGAGCTGCGGAAGGCATGACGTGGACCTGAGATCGAGGATTTCATCGCTCCCACCACAGCACCGGAGGCGTTGATGCCGTACGCGTCACTCCAGTGGTTTTCATCCGAGGAAACATCGGTGAAAGACAGGTAATCCTCTGGCAGGGAACGGTTATCAATCACGGTGATCGCTCCATCGGGCGCAACCACAATGGCCCGGCAACGGTATGCCCGAAAATCACGGAATGCCGTTGATTCGATCCCTCGGGATCCGGCGAAGGTTCCGGAGGCGTTGACCGCATGAAATCGGGAAAACCCTGGTATTCCCAAGGATCCACCCACTTCGATGCCATTGTTGTAGCCGTGTGGGGCGCTCACCTGCCATCCGGAGACCGTGCCCGAGTTGTTGATTCCCGTCACCGTTGGCGGATTCAGCGGGTCTCCCAGAATCAATGTTTGGGTACCTGAAATCCGGATTGCGGTATGGACCCCAGTTGCGACGGAGACGGTGCCGACCCGATCGTTGGCATCATTGATAGCCATCAGGCTGCTGCCCAGCACCGGGATCAGGGAAGGTGGTGCTGTTGGATCGGCCAAATTAGTCACCGACAAGTGGGTGAGAGACTCCCAGTTGGTGCCATCGAAATGGAAACCGAATCCTCCGGAAGTACCCACCACATTGCCAGACCCATTGATGTCTGAGGCTAAGCCGGGTCCAAGATCTTGGATCCGGTAAGCCTGTGCCAGCGAAGCGGTGGTCGACAGACAGAGGATCGCCAAACCAGCGAGTCCCTGGCGAAAGTGTTTCATGGAGAAGGGATGGGACACATCGAACGAGGATCGATCGTCCAATCTGTGCTGTTGTGGGTAACGTTCAGTGGGTTTTGAGGCTGATCAGGAGGGCGTTGCCCATGGGGCGTTCGGAACCTTCACACGGGATGTTCATCACCTGACCCCGGGCCCAGAGGGTCGAGGACCCTCCACCATCGAGATTGAGAACTTCGGTGCATCCCAGGCCCGCGATGTAGACACCGAGTTCACCCAGGGTCATGCCCACCGAGATACCCGGTTGGCGTCCATCGACCTGAACCAAGAAAAGGAACTGGTCATTCCATCCGATGGCTGATCGCGGATGGCGGGCGTCGGAAGATTGGTATTGGGTGGGTTGACCCCCCTTGATCAGGGCGGGGCCGCCTCCCAGGGCGGTGGAGATGTTCCTCAAGTCGGGTTGGGTCTCGGTGTACAGGGTCCACAGGGATCCAATGGCCACGGAAGCGGCCGAAGGTACCGAGCCAACGGGCAGTGAGAGAACCACGCCGTTGGTCGGGATGGGTGTGTTTCCTCCAAGATGCAGGGACTGGAGACGCAAGGTGGATCGCTCACCGGGCCGGAGGGGCAAAGCAGAGGCGGATTCGGGGAGGAAGAGACACTCGGTGCCGTTGGCTGAAGGGGTCCGAGTCCCCAAGGCGGCGGTGTACAGAACCGGTCGCTCGTGCCGCTCCTCGTTGAGACCGATGGCTATCTTGGTTCCGCCGGGTGCGGTTATCGAAAGCAATGAAACCACTGATCCCATGTGAAGGGATCGATCCGGGCCCACCCAGAAGGCGCTTTTGCCATTGGGCGCGGAAATCAATTCACCGTTTCGGATGCACAGCCCTT
>JACCDP010029824.1_pt1 | contig 34284 bp, 30 predicted proteins | sample 7445841 | NCBI WGS metagenome assembly JACCDP01 (sample SAMN15323441, study PRJNA562643) | freshwater metagenome | isolation source: river surface water | place: USA:Blue River Watershed | collected 2017-08-17 | reverse complement strand
GCATCCACTGCGCAAGGGAGACGCCCAGGAGGGCGCGCCAGGGACCGGAGGCGGTGCGGGTGTTCATTGCTTCGAGTTTGGGGATCCGAGGGGAGTCGATCGCACCGACGCGGCCGGAAGCCACACCCAGAAGGAGGCGACCAGCATCGCCAAGGCGCGGGCAAACGCCACCGGAGGCTGCTCGAACCACCGGGGCATGAGCCCTGCGAAGCATCCGCACTCCAAGTTGAGCCCGCGCACCATGCCCTGCCCCAGTATCAGTACGAAGACCAAGGTCATGACCACCGCCATTGCTCCCGCCGTTTCGCACCAACGGCCCGCGATCAGCAGCCCCCCGCATACCACTTCCAGCCAGGGAAACAACGCCGCCACCCATCGGTAAAGCACCTCCGGTCCACCGAGTTCGTAGGAGAGCAGGCTGGCGTGGAAGCTCTCCGGCCGCACGACCTTAACCGCCCCGGCAACCAGGAGCAGGAGCCCGACGAAGATCCGGACCAACACCCGCCCGCGGCGCCCCGCGGCAAGGTGATCAGCGAAGGATCCGGACATCGTCATGGCGCGGAAATGGTAAAAATCGGCAGAGGTCGCGGAAAAATCATCCGTTCCCCGGAGCGGAACCAATCGCAGGCGAGCCCGGCAAGCAGCGCCACTGCGGAAACCACCAGCACGCGATGAAGCCGCAGGGCGCGAAGCCCGGCGGCCAGCAACGAGGGGGATTCGCGACCCTTCATGGCGCCTTGAGCAGTTCCTCGAGCACGTGCTGGAAATGCTCAAGCGACTGCGATCCAGCAATGGTCGCGGTCGTGCGCGACCCGTCGCTCCCCAGCTTGCGCAGGAGAAACGTCGGGGTACCGCGAACCTGGAGGGTCCGGTATTCGGCGAAATCGGCGGCCACCTCCAGCCGTACCGCCCGATCCCGCCGACAGCTTTCCAGCTCCGCACGATCCATCGGCCGGTGTTTCGCGACGAGGTCGGACTGAAGGCTGGGCGAACGGCCACCCGCCTGGAAAAGCACGTCGAGCATGTCCCAATACCGCCCCTCCCGCAGTGCACAGCGGGCGATCGGGAAGACCGGCGTGAATTCCTCGGACGGATCATCCGCCGCGTTGAGAATCACCCACTGCACGAGGCCCGTCTCGATGTACTTCTCCCGCAGACGGGGGAAAACCTGCTCGTGAAAGGCCCGGCAGTGCGAACACTTGAAGCTCGCAACCTCGATCACCACCACGGGCGCACGGTCGGAGCCAAGCATGGGACGGTCGCGTTGCGCAAAGGGCGGACCCAGGCGCGGATCGAGGCCTTTACCTGAAGCCGTATCCGTCGTCGCGGGTTTTGCCGCCAGGACGAAGGCACCACAGCAGCCCAGGACTGCGAACGCGCGCCACCAGGAACCTGGCCTGCCGATGCGACGGAAGCGCGCATCCATCCGCGTCGCCAGCTCCGGCCGGAGGCCGGCGGAACACGATCTGCCGCGTCCGCGCGGATGAACACCGTCCCAGTGCCGGTGATCAGATTCCGAATTGAATGAGACGCTCAGCTTCACGATAGGCGCGCGCGGTGGAGCCCAACGGGGACCTGCCAAACCTTCAAGCCGCGCGGGAGTCCTCGATCAAAAGACGGTCTTCACCCCGACGCGGAACATGCGACCGACCTGGTCAAACAGGCCGGGATCCGTCGGGAGCGGGGTGGCGCCGCCCACGCGCGGCGCGTAGGTCGGCGCGCGGTCTAGGAGGTTGGCGATGTTGAGGTATACCTCGGTCCGCCAACGCTGCCCTTTGCCCGGCAGGCGGTGGGCGATCTGGCCGTCGAAATACGCCGTGGACGGCACGTCGTTGTAATCGGTCGTCACCCCGAGGATGCGCGTCTTGTCCCATGTCATGCGGCCGATGTAGCGCATCTGGAGGAAGGCGGCCCACGCGTCGCGTGAATGGTTGAACGAGAGCGTGCCGCGGATGCGCGGCATCGCGGAAGTCCCCGAGGCGGCGTTGGCTAGGCCGTTGCCGGCGAAGTTGATCGTAGGCGCGAGCGGAGAAACGCGGGAGTACTCGTCGATGTAGCCCGCCACGGCGCGCACGGTGAGGCTGCCGGGCCGGGAGGAGGCGAACCAGGAGGCCAACGGCACGCGATAACTCGCCTCGAAATCGACCCCGCGGGAGAACTCCGAGTTGAGATTGACCGAGGAAGTCTGCGTGCGGATGACGGCGCGAGGACTGGCCGAAGTCGCGCCGCGGAACACGAAGGCGCACAACGGCGACGAAGGATTCAGGGCGCACTGGCGCACGGCCTCCTGGCCGCCGGCCACGAAGATGGCGTCGCTGATCCGTGTGGTGTAGAAATCCACCGCAAGGCTCATCCCCTTCATCCAGGAGGGCTGGTAAACAAAGCCCACGACCGTGGAGTTGGCGACCTCGGGCTTCAGGTTGAGGTTGCCGATGTTGAGATTGGGAACGGCCAGGAAGGTCAGACCCGTGCCGCCGGGAAAGTTGTCGCTGATGTTGCCGTTGGTTTGCCGGCCAGTGGAGAAGAGCTCGTTCAGATTGGGCGCCCGGATGTCGCGGGAGCGGGATGCCCGGACGCGGAAGTCGCCGCCGAGCTGCCAGACCACGCCCGCCTTCGAGGTGATGGCGTCGCCGCTGGTCGAGTAGTTCGTATGCCGGCCCGCGGCGCTGAGCGTCACCCTCTTGGCCAAGGGGAAATCCCTGACCAACGGGACCTGGGCTTCCGCGAACTCCTCGCGGATGGTGTATTCGCCGGAAAACGGCTGGTTGTTGGCGAGCCGGTAGCCGTTGGCAATCGACAGCGCGTCGACCGTGGTCGTGGACGACAGTTTGCGCCACTGCGCGCCCACCGCGACCGCCACCGGGCCCGCGGGCAGCGTGAGCAGGTCGCCCGAGAGCTTAGTGTCGGCCACATCCTGCGCCGACGTCTCGTCGAATTGCGTCGTGCCCATGACGTAGTCGAGGGCGGCGCGCGAAGGCGAGCCGAGCCCGAAGGGGTTGAAGGCGACGCTACCCGGATTGGCTGCGGCGGCCCGCGGGACGATCTGGCCGCCGACCAGCACCGCGTCGGCCGCCACCGCCATGCGGGAGGTGATCAGGTTGTTCTCGATCGGGATGGAGATGTCGTTGGTGCCCCATTGGAAGGACCCCTCCCAGTTCCAGCGGCCAAGCCTCGCGTTGAAACCGATGAGGAGCCGGCGGTTCTGATCATTCACGCGCGAAATCGTCAGGCCGCGCTCCAACGTGAGGCGGTTCATCGTGAACGCGGTCACCCCGAGCGACGTCATGCGAGCAACGAGGTCGGGCGCCACCTGGGCGAGGAAGGCGTTGTCGCGTTGGATCGTGAGCAGGTGGGTCGTGGGACTGTTCTGCTGGTCCATCTGCGTCTCGGAGTACGACCCCTCGACGAACAACGTGAGCGGCTCGGTGAGCTTGAAGTCGGTGCGGACGAAGAGGTTCTTCCGCGTGAGGGGACGCACGATCTCCTGCGACGTGCCGATCCGGAAACCGTCCCCGCCGCTCTGGAAGCCGTTCACGGTGCCGATCGTGGTCGACAGCCGGCCGTAGTCGTAGGGGCTCTGCACGCCGCCCGGGCCGAACTTGATGCCGCGGATCTGCGCGTTGTTGGCGGCGGTTCCTCCGACTCCAGTGATGATGTTACCCCCCGGCGTGAAGGGCGACCGGATATCCGTGGCACGGATCAGGCGCGTCGTGTTGGTCGGATCCGGAATCTGGTTGGTTTCCTCGCGGCGGAAGGCACGGCCGTCACCATTGACGCCATCGCTCACCGCGTATTCGGCGCTCAGGACGAGATGACCCCGGCCTTTGAGGTAGTCCGTGCCGAACGTCAGGACTCCCTTCAGTTCCTTGTTGTCGCCTTTTTGGGACTGCCCGGCCACGAACTCGGTCTTTGCGCCGGTGAACTCCTTGTTGAGCACGAAGTTCACAACCCCGCCGACGGCGTCAGATCCGTAGGCGGCCGAGGCGCCGCCATTGACCACGTCAACGCGGTCGACGAGGCCCTGCGGGAGAAGGTTTACGTCGATCTGTCCCGTCGGTCCGCTGGGCGTAAAGCGCCGGCCGTCCAGCAAGGTGAGCGTCCGGGTGACGCCGAGGGCCCGGAGATTCAGGAAGTTGGCGCTGCTGTTGCCGGTGCCACCGCCATTGGTCTGGCCCCCGCCGGGGGCGATGGAGGGCAGCTGCTTCAACCCCTCGGCCAAGTTGACCGGGGCCGCGGCGAGCAGGCTGGAATAATCGATGACCAGCACCGGCGTGGGCGACGTGAAGGTGCTCGCGCCGCGGATCTGGGAACCGGAGACATTGAAGGTCTCCAGCTTCACGACCTCTGCCTCCCGCCCGGCGTTGGAGGCACCCGGCTGAGCGTTCGTGGATTCGGCGGCACCGGCGGTGCTGGCCGCCAGCCAGGCGGCGAGCAGGGAGAGGAAATTGCGGGGTTTCAAGGAGGCGGGTGGTTGTGGGTTGTGGTCGGACAAAAGAGCGGGAGAGGGGGTAGGAACGATCTCGGAGGCGGACGCGGATGGGAGCGGCGGGGGGGACGCACCGTCCTTGGCCGCTTTCTCCACTCGGCGCCGGCTGACGACGATCGCCCCGGTCGAAGCGTCCTGGACGGCAAACAAGGACGTGCCGTCAAGCATCCGGCGAAGCGCGTCGATGGCGGCGTAGCGCCCGCGCACCGGCCGCGTCTGCTCTCCGCGCACGTTCTCAACCAGGTAGACGATCTGATTCGCCGAGTTGTGGGCGAACTGAGCCAGCATCGCGGCCGCGTCGCCTCCGGGCAGGTCGTAATCCGTCTCCGGCGAAACCGCACCGGAGGACGACGACACGCAGAACACGCAGCACAGGGCGGTGGCCACGGCGGGTCGTTGGGCGAGCAAGTGGGACGTCACGCGAAGCAGTCGACTCACTCCTGAGACGACGTATCGCGGGAAATGGGTAACTCCCATCTTCGGGCTCCGGCGGTCCATTCGTGAGCCGCCGGCCTACCGCGACCGGCGCAGGATGATTTCGCGCTCCCCGCGGCGCTCAGCCGTGAGATCGCCCCCGCGTTCGAGGAGGGTCACGAAGGCCTCGACGTTGTCGGCTGCGAACTTGCCGCCCACCAGCCGCGCCCCCAGATCGGCGTCGCTGATACGCAGCTGGATGCGGCTGCGGCGGTTGAACTGATCGACGACCTCGCGCAGAGGCGTGTCGTTGAACGTCAGCATCTCCTGCTGCCATGCCAGGGCCTCGCGCAGCTGCTCCGGATCAAGCCGCGTGATGGCCGGCGCGGCCTCGAACTCGCTCCGCGGCACGACGACGCGGTCTCCCCTTTCCAGGAGCGGGGTCGCGACCTGCTCGGTTGGCGGAAAGCTCTGCCCCGGATTGGGAGTGATCAGGCGGACCTTGCCGGAGGCCACCACGACCTCCACCGCGGCTGCACCAACCCGTACATTGAAGGCCGTGCCGACGGCCCGCACCGTGATGCCATCCGCCACGACGAGAAACGGTCGCGCCGGATCGTGCGCCACCTGAAAATGCGCCTCGCCCAGCCTGAGCATGACGCGCCGATCGCCGCCGGAATAACGAACCTCAGCCATGCTTCCGCCATTGAGCGCGACCACCGATCCGTCCGGCAGGGTGATCCGTTGCACCGCGCCTGCCTCCGCCGCGTAGTGGGCGTGGAGGTTGCGCTCGCTCACCCGCCACCAGGCGAAGACCAGCACCAGCGCCGCCGCCGCGGCGAGCATCGGCCCCAGCACCACCCGGCGCTTGGCGCGGGGGAAGGGAACAACCGTGGCCTCCTCGGCCGGCTTCATGGACGGGAGAGCGAGCCCCTCTAGGAGATGCCAGGTTTGCTCCAGCCTTTGGACCGCTGCGGCATGGAGCGGATGCGAATGCCGCCAGCGTTCGAATTCCGCCGCACGATCAGGGGAAAAGCCCTCATCCCGCTCCAGCAGCCAGGCCATCGCCGCCTCCTCGACGCGATCCGATTCGGCGGACACCTCATCATCCGGCCCTTTCATGACGCGCTCCTTCTCGTCGTATTAACGCCCACGAGCACCTCCCGAGCGTAAAAGAACTTTGCGCAGCGCCTGATCCCTCGCCCCAGCTGAACCTTGACGGTGTCGGTGGTCACACCGAGCCGCCCGGCGATTTCCTTGTAACTCAGATTCTCCTGGAACCGGAGCCGCACGACCTCGCGGCAGCGCTCGGGCAGGCTTTCGAGCGCCTCCGCCAGCGTCTGCCTACGCAAAACCTGATCCATCACTTCGCCGGCCCCGGGAGTCTCGTCCAGCAAGGGAAGTTCCCCGAAGTCGCCGAGCTCCAGATGCTCATTGCGACCGCGCCGCCGGAAGAGGTCGATGGCAGCGTTGTGGGCGGTCGAAAAGAAGAAGGCCCGGACGTGGTTGATCGGCCTGCTTTCATGCGCCCGCAGCACCCGCGCGTACGACTCCTGGATGACATCGTCCTGTTCCTGCAGCCACGGGAAACGGTTCGAAAGGTAGGCGCGCACCGCGGGTTCGTGCGGAAGCAGATTCTCGGCGAACCACTGGCAATTTTCTGGGGGCGGCATCGTAAGGGCGGGGCGACCAACCTTAGATGAACAACATGCGGCCGCGGATCCTCGCGGAAAGCCAGTAAAAGCGAGACAGCGGAAATTTCGGGGAATTTTTCCGTTACCCAGATCACGGGCGAGAACGTCGTGCGGAACGTAGTGCGCCGGCGATGTGACGCGAAGACACGCGGCGGCCGCTCGGAACGCCGGTCATCCGACTCCACCCCTCGAACTGCGAACCGCCTCGCGGTCTCTTCCGCGGGTGCATCCGGGACCGAACAAAGCCAACGTTGCCAAGGCCGAGGCGCGGCCCTTTCCTGCGCCGCGATGTCCCCCACCGTGATCGCCCCGCGTCCGGCCGCGCGCCTGTTCGCCGCCGGACTCCTCCTCGTCTCCGCGCTCTCCGCTGCGCAGCCCAAGGCCGAGGGTCCCGCCCCCAAGGCCAAGGCTGCTTCGAGCTTCGAGCCGCCGCAGCCGTTCGTGCCGCTTCCGCTGATGAGCGTGCCCGACGACCTCGAAGTCACGCTTTGGGCGCGCACGCCGCTGTTCCGCAACCCGGCCAACATGGACATCGACGCGCAGGGCCGGATCTGGATCGCCGAGTCGTACAATTACCGCCGCCACGCCGGGAAGGACCCGGCCGGCGACCGCATCGTCGTGATCGAGGACTCCGACGGCGACGGCGTGGCCGACCGCAGCCAGGTGTTCGTGCAGGACCCCGGCCTGCTCGCGCCGATGGGCGTCGCGGTGATCGACAACAAGATCATCGTCTCCTGCACCCCCGACCTGATCGTCTACACGGACGTGAACCGTGACGCGAAGTTCGACCCGGCGGTCGACAAACGCGAGGTGCTGCTCACCGGCTTCGACGGCCGCAACCATGACCACTCGCTGCACTCGGTGACGGTGGGACCCGACGGCAAGTGGTACTTCAACCACGGCAACTGCGGCGCTTACTTCACCGACCGCTCGGGCCGCACCTTCCGCGTCGGCAGCCCCTACGACGGGGGCCGCAGCGGCGGCGGCACGGGGATCACCGAACGGCGCCCGCCGGAATTCGCCGGCGAGAAGAGCGACGACGGCCACGTCTACATCGGCGGAGCCACCTACCGCATGAATCCCGACGGCACGCAGGTGGAGCCGATCGGCTTCAACTACCGCAATTCCTACGAGCAGACGGTCACGTCCTTCGGCGACGTGTTCAACAACGACAACGATGATCCGCCCGCCGCCCGCACGGCCTTCCTGCAGGAGTACGGGAACTTCGGTTTCGCCTCCCGCGACGGAAAGCGCGCCTGGGCGGCCGACCGCCGGCCCGGCCAGAGCACGCAGGTGGCCGAGTGGCGGCAGGATGACCCCGGCACCGTGCCAGCGGGCGACGTCTACGGCAACGGCGCCCCCACCGGCATCGTCTTCTATGAGGGCGATGCCCTCGGCGCGAAGTGGCGCGGCGTCCTCCTCAGCTGCGAGACCTCCCGCAACGTCGTTTTCGGCTATTTCCCGAAGACCGACGGTGCCGGCTACCGGCTCGAGCGATTCGACTTCCTCACCTCCAACCCCGGGCGTGATTTCGCCGGCATCGACTCCCAGCGCGGCCGCCTCCGCAGCGAGGACATCCGCACCTGGTTCCGGCCCGCCGACGTCGCCGTCGGGCCCGACGGCGCGATCTACGTCGCGGACTGGTTCGACCCGCGCACGGGCGGCCACGCCGCCCTTGACGCGAGCTTCGCCGGAGCGATCTACCGCATCTCCCCCAAGGGCCGCAAACTCACCACCCCGAAGATCGATACCTCCACCACCGCCGGCGCGATCGACGCCCTCCGCAACCCCGCCGTGCACGTCCGCGCCCTCGGTTTCATGAAGCTCCGCGAGGCCGGTGCGGCCGCGGTGGCGCCCGTCTCCGCCCTGCTTGCCGACGCCAACCCGTACGTGCGCGCCCGCGCGGTGTTCCTGCTCGCCCAACTCGGCGCCCCGGGAATCACCAAGGTCGAGGAGCAGCTGAAGAGCTCAGACGCGATGACTCGCGTCGCCGCCTTCCGCGCACTGCGCCGCATCAACCACCGCGTCCTCGAGCACGCGGCGGCGCTCGCGGGTGACTTTTCGGCCGCCGTCCGCCGCGAGGTCGCGATCGCGATGCGTGACGTGCCGCTCGCTTCCGCCCGCGACATCCTTCTCACCGTCGGCAAAGGTTACGACGGCCACGACCGCGCCTACCTCGAGGCGTGGGGCACCGGCTGCGCAGGCAAGGAAAGCGAGATGGCAAAAGCGCTGCTGGCGGCGGCCCCCGGCAAGGACGCCGCGAAATGGCCCGCCAATTACGCCCACCTCATCTGGCGCCTCACCCCGGCCGGGGCCGAGGGAGCCTTCGCGGCTCGCGCCGCCGCCGAGGCGTTGCCGGAGAAGGAGCGCGTCGCCGCCGTCACCGCCCTGGGCTTCATCCCCACGAACGCCGCCGCCGACTCCCTGCTCGACCTCGCGGCCAAGGGGGCCGGCAAGGTGAAGTCCCACGCGCTGTGGTGGCTCATGAACTACAAGGACATCCGCTGGAAGGACGCCAACGTGGCCGCCTCCCTGAAGCAGCGCGGGCTCTACGATCCCGACACCATTTCGATTTCCCCCAGCATCGTGCCCGAGCCGGCGCCCACCAAGCTCCCGGCCGCCGCGGAGATTGCGAAGTTGACCGGCGACGCCCGCAAGGGAGCCACCACCGCGCAGGCCTGCCTGCTGTGCCACCGCCTCGGGGATCAGGGAATCGACTACGGCCCTGCCCTGAACGGCTTCGCGCGCGGCCAGTCCACCGAGGTCGTGATCAACGCCATCCTCGATCCGTCGGCCGAGATCGCCCACGGCTACGAAGGCATCGCCATCGACCTGAAGGACGGTGGCCAGGTGCACGGCGTCCTCCTCAGCGGAGGCGATCCCGTCGTCGTGCAGTCGATGGGCGGACTGACCCAGTTGATCCCCGCGGCCAAGATCCGCGGCTCAGCCCGCAAGCCGCTCGGGCGCTCCCTCATGCTGAGCGCCGATCAGCTCGGCCTCAGCGCGCAGGACGTGGCCGACATCGTCGCCTACCTGAAGACGATCTGAAGAAGCTGAGTCCCGAAGGGCAGCCACGAACCTCCGATCCGACCCGATCGGAGGTTTTTTGCGTCCATTTCGGGCGATTGGCTTTGAGAAAAACGATCCTCCCCTCGCCGTCGGGAAAACCTGAAAATGTGGCCGCGGCTGCAGCCGTGGAGAATTCACGACAGACATTTGGCGCGAAGCCAGGCGGGACACCTTGGAACGTATCTCCGACCAGTCCACGGGAACACCCGTGGACACATCGGACGCGCTTCCGACTTCAAATTGCCTTCGCCTCAACCGAAAGCCCTTCCCAACGGAAAAGCAGTCGATGTGGCCGCGGCTGCAGCCGTGGAGAATTCACGATGGACATTTCGGGCAGAGCCAGGCGGGAGGCATCGGAATTTACTTCCGACACGTCCACGGGAGCACCCGTGGCCACAACGACCGCGCGGCTCGCCTGAAAATGCGCTCCCTTGAGCCGAGCCGCGGGTTCTCCCGCAGCCGCACCAGCCGATACTCCGACCGCCGCTCGTCTCCGCCTCAACCGAACACCCCCGATCTTCGGTACGAGCCGCAATTGTGGCCGCGGCTGCAGCCGTGGATGTACCACGAGCCACCGTGCGCCTCCGGCTTACCTACCTTGGCGCCGAGGCCAGCGCCCGCCCGACGATGAAGTCCACGATCGGCGCGGGATCCTTCAGGCTGTGCGGGTGGTGATCCACACCCGGCTTGAGGATCACCTCGATCGGTCCACCCAGTTCGCGGTAACGCCGCTCAAGTACCGCGGTGTTCTCCGCGTAGGGCACAACGCGGTCGGCGTCGCCGCACACCGCAAGGATCGGCACGCCGGCCGCCGCCAGCGGACGCAGTCGCTCCAGCGGACCTCGGAAGGTAGCCAGCGAGGCCTCGTTCAGCCCGTAGGCCTCGAGGCATTGCGCCCACTCCTTCGACTGCCGGTTGCCGCCGGGCCAGCTGCGGATGTCCAATACCGGCGCATCCAGGTAGAGCGCCGCCACGCGAGAGGGATGCGCGATCGCGAAGTTCATCGCGTACAACCCGCCGCGGCTGAAGCCCTCGAGGACGACGCGCGGAGCGAGACTGTGGTGCACCACCACGTGCGCGTAGAAGCGGCCGAACCACGCCATCGCCTTGGGCGCGCCGTAGAGGTTCTTGGCGTCCATGTACGCCACGTGCCAGCCCCGCCCCAGCAGGGCGAGGTCAGCCTGCGGCTCATGGCCGAAGAACTCCGTCCGCCAGATCCAGGGCCGCCCGGGCGCGGGCTGCGCCGGGAGCACCAGCAGGCACGGCCGTCCGTCCACCAGGAAGTCGAGCCGCGTGAAACCGTTCCATTCCGACCGCTTCATCTCCGGCACCGGCTCCGCCGCGGACATCACGGCCAACTCCACGAAACAGGCCACCACGATCAACGGGAGCAGAAGGCGGCGCATGCGCCGAGAAGCGGCGGCCCTCCACGCCGACGCAAGCGCGAACCGGTCGAGAACCGGGCCGATCCCGCGACCGCGAACCCGAAGCGGAATAGAAGAAAACTCTTCCCACGCCGAGCGGCGGCCGACAAAACGACCGCGGTGTCCGCCCGGCCGAAGAAGGTTTCACGCAAGGCTTCCGCCGCCTCCGCGCGCGGAGCGGCCGCGTTGCCGGGCCGCACCGCAACGATGCCCTGGAACCGCCGCCACCTCCTCACGCTCGAGGAACTCTCCCGCGCGGAGATCGAGCACATCCACGCCGTCGCCCGCGCCTTCAAGCGCACCCTCAAGCCCGGCGGGGCCCGCGTGCCCGCCCTCGCCGGCCGTACCATCGTCAACCTGTTCCTCGAACCCAGCACGCGAACCCGTCTGGCGTTCGACATGGCGGCCAAGCGCCTCGGCGCCGACGTGATCCCCTTCGATGCCGCCAGCAGCAGCACCACCAAGGGCGAGACCCTCCGCGACACCGCCGAGAACATCCAGGCGCTGCAGGCCGACATGATCGTCATCCGCCACGCCGCAGCCGGCTCGCCCCTGTACCTCTCCCGCATCCTCGACATCCCGGTCATCAACGCCGGCGACGGCGCCCACGAACATCCGACGCAGGGCCTCCTCGACACGTTCACCATGATCGAGCACCTCGGCGACCTGCGCGGCCGCAAGGTGGTCATCCTCGGCGACATCCTCTTCAGCCGCGTCGCCCGCTCCAACATCCACGCGCTCACCAAGCTCGGCGCCGCCGTCACCCTCGTCGGCCCCTCCACCCTCGTCCCGGACTGGTTCACCGCCCTCGGGGTCAAGGTCAGCCACGACCTCCGCGGCGCCCTCGCCGACGCCGAGGTCGTCATGCTCCTCCGCATCCAGCACGAGCGCCAGGCCGCCGGCCACTTCCCTTCCCTCGGCGAGTACACGAGCATGTTCGGGCTCAGCAAGGCACGCGCCTCGTGGCTCAACCCGCGCGCCATCATCATGCACCCCGGCCCGATCAACCGCGGCGTCGAGATCGACAGCGAACTCGCCGACGGCGAGCGCAGCGTGATCCTCGAGCAGGTCACCAACGGCATCGCCGTCCGGATGGCCGTCCTCTTCCTCTGCGCCGGCGGTCGACCCGAGCAGTTGCCCGCCTGAACCTTATCCTCCTTTCCGCATGCCCTCGCTCTGGATCAGGAACGCCCGCGTGATCGACCCCGCCGCCCGGCGCGACGCCGTGGGTGACGTCTTCATCCGGGACGGCCGCTTCGTCGAATCATTGCCCGCCACCGAGCGCCGCCGCGCCCGCCAGGTCGACGCCCGCGGCCTCGTCGCCTGCCCCGGCCTGATCGACGTGCACGTGCACTTCCGCGAGCCGGGCCAGACGCACAAGGAAACGATCGCCACCGGCTCCCGCGCCGCCGCCGCCGGTGGTTTCACCACCGTCATCTGCATGCCGAACACGTCGCCGGTGGCCGACAATCCCGGCACGATCCAGCTGATGAAGGACGTGATCGCGCGCGACGCGGTCGTGCGCGTGCACCCCACCGGCTGCATCACCGTCGGCATGAAGGGCCAGGCCCTCGCGCCAATCGGCTCCCTGCGGCGGGCCGGCGTGGTCGCGATCACTGACGACGGCGACTGCGTGCAGTCCAACGACCTCATGCGCCGCGCGGTCGAATACGCGCGCATGTTCGACCTGCCGGTGATGGACCACTGCCAGGACCACTCGATGACGCAGGGCGCGGTGATGAACGAGGGCGTCGTCTCCACGCGGCTCGGGCTGCGCGGCTGGCCCAACGCCGCCGAGGACCTCATCGTGGCGCGCAACGCCATCCTCTCCGAGCACACCGGCGCCCACATCCACCTGCAGCACGTCTCCTCGCGCCACTCGGTCGACATCATCCGCCGGGCCAAGGCCCGCGGAGTGCGCATCACCGCCGAGGCCACCCCGCACCACCTCGCGCTCACCGACGAGGCGCTCGGCACCTACGACACCAACTTCAAGATGAACCCGCCGCTCCGCACCGAGGAGGACCGGCGCGCCCTCATCGCGGGGCTCCGCGACGGCACGATCGACATCGTCGCCACCGACCACGCCCCGCACACCGACTACGAGAAGGACAAGGAGTTCGACTTCGCTCCCAACGGCATCCTCGGCCTCGAGACCGCGCTGCCCGTCACGCTCGGGGTGCTGGTGCGCCAGAACCGCTTCCGCCTGCCGTTCGTGATCGACCTGATGACGCGGCGCCCCGCGGGGCTCTTCAAGTTGCCCGGCGGCACCCTCGCCCCCGGCTCCGAGGCCGATCTCTGCCTGTTCGACCCGGACGAGACCTGGACCTACGACGCCCGCGCCGGCCAGAGCAAGTCGAGCAACTCGCCCTGGCACGGGGGGAAGCTGACCGGGCGGGTGCGGCAGACGTTTGTCGCCGGCCGCGCGGTCTACGCCGACGGCCGGATCGTCGCGCGCTGATCCGTCGGGGCTCTCCCGCGTTGCGTCGCGCCCCGGCCGCCGCAACGTTCCGCGCACCATGCCCGCCGCCCTCACCTACGCCGTCGGCGCCCTCGAGGTCGCCTTCGTGGGGGCGGGTGCGTTCCTGCTCTGGCGGCTCGTGCTCTCCCCCGGGGCACGAGCCTCCCGCCCGCCGGCGGCCCTGCTACCGGTCAACCTCGCCGGCATCGACGTCTTCGTCTTCCTCTTCTTCGTGACGACGGCGAGCTTCCTCGCCTCCGCGCTCGCGGCGCAGCTCGCCGGCCTCGCCCGTCTCAACCTCGGCGGCGAAGCCGCGATGATCGTCCACGGAGCCGGAGCGCAGCTCGGCATGCTCGCCGGCGCGGCGCTCTTCCGGTTGCGCGTCGAGCGCACCGCCTTCCTGCGTAATCCGCTGCCCGCCCACGTGCTGCGCGACGGGTTCGTGATCTTCCTCATCTCCCTGCCCATCGTCGTCGTGACCGGCTCCGCCTGGGAACAGCTGCTCCGCTGGCTCGGGCTGCCCGTGCACAAGCAGGACCTCGTCACGCTCTTCGCCAACGTCGGCTCTCCCTGGCTCCTCGCGGGGATGCTGGTCCTCGCGGTCGTCGTCGCCCCCGTCACCGAGGAACTCGTCTTCCGCGCCGGTCTCTTCCGGCTGCTGCGCGGCCGCCTTCCGCGCTGGGCGGCGGTGCTGCTGCCGGCGACGGTCTTCGCCGTCATGCACGTGAGCTGGTCGACGCTGCAGGGGCTCGTCAGCCTCGCCCCCCTGCTCGCGCTCGCGGTGCTCCTCTCCCTCGCCTACGAGCGCACCGGCCGCATCGGCACCGTCATCGTCGCCCACGCCTGCTTCAACTTGAACACCGTCGGGGTCATCCTCGCCGGGTTCACCCCCTGAGCCGTGCATCCGTTCGCGCGCCGCCAACGGGATTCCATCGCCGCCGTCGGCGAGCAGCGCCTCATCGCCGCGATACGGCGCTGGCTCGGCGAGACTTCGCCCCGCGCGCCGTTCGGCATCGGCGACGACTGCGCCGTCCTCGCCGCCCCGCGCGGCCGCGAGCTCATCACCGTCGATCCCGTCATCCGTGGACGCCACTTCGACGACTCCCTCCGTCCGGAAGACATCGGCGCCAAGCTCCTCAAGCGCAACCTCAGCGACATCGCCGCGATGGGAGGCCGGCCGCGGGCCGCCGTCCTCTCGGTGATGCTCGATTCCCGCGTCCGCATCCGCTGGCTCGAGCGGTTCTACCGCGGCCTCGCCGCGACCGCCCGCCGCCACGGGGTGAAGCTCGTGGGCGGCGACCTCGCCGAGTCACCGGGCGCCCTCGCGGCGAGCCTGACCCTGCTCGGCTCCGCCACCGGCGAGCGCGTCCTCACTCGTTCCGGAGCTCGGGCGGGAGACCGGATCTACGTCACCGGCGAGCTGGGGAACAGCCGCGCCAGCGGACACCACCACGCGTTCACCCCTCGCCTCTCCGAAGGCGCCTGGCTCGCGGGCAGGAAGGAAGTGCGGTCGATGATGGACGTGAGCGACGGCTTGGCGAAGGACCTCGGTTCCCTGACCCCGCGTGGATCGGTCGCGGACTTGGAGGTCGCGTCCCTGCCGCTGCGCTCCGGCGCATCGGTTCGCTCGGCGCTGTCCGAGGGCGAGGATTACGAGCTCGTCTTCACGTTATCCGCGCGCGCCGACCGTGCCGCATTCGAGTCAGCCTGGCGCCGGCGCTTCCCGCGCATCCGCCTCACCTGCATCGGCTCATTCCGCCGCGCCGGAAAAGTCCGGGCCCGCGACCCGTTCACCGCCTCGCTTCATGGCTACGAGCATTTTCGATAGGCTGCGCGCGGGGGTTACCACGCATTCGGCGGAGGAAACGCGCGCCCTCGCCGCGGAACTCGGGGCCGCGCTACCACCCGCGACGACGCTCGCGTTGCACGGCGACCTCGGCGTCGGCAAGACGACCTTCGTGCAGGGCCTCGCGCACGGGCTCGGGGTGGCGGGCGCGGTCACGAGCCCGACCTTCAATGTCTTCACGCTGCACCGCGGCCGCGTGAACCTGCTCCACCTGGACGCCTATCGGCTCGGATCCGCCCGCGAGGTCGAGGACCTGCTGCTGGAGGACTTCATGGACCCGCCATGGTGCCTTGCCGTCGAGTGGCCGGAGAAGGTCGCCGGCTGGCTGCCCGCCGGCGCCCTGCACCTCGATCTCGGAATCAGGGTCGGGCAGGCGCACGACGTGCGCCTGCGGCCCTGAGAACGCCGGCAAGCGGCGTTCGAGCGATCAGCCCTGCGGGGAAGGCTCCCCGGCAGGAGGAGCCTCGGGCGCCGATTCCGCGACGGTTTCAGCAGCCGGAGACGGTTCCGACTCCTGTGCTTCCGCGGGGGCCGACTCGGCCGACGCAGGAGCCTCGGCCGAAGCCGGGGCCTCCGGGAAGTTCTCGGGATCGTGCTCCTCGGCCTCGATCTCCTTCTTGCGCGCCTCGACCATCACGGGCGGGGCGAACAGGCGGCCGTCGATGAACTCGGTCACGTAGCCCTCACGCACGAGCCAGACGAGGTCGCCCTGCAGCCGGGCTAGCCGGGCGCGGTCCTCAACGGTCATTTCCTCGGACTTCGCGGGGGCAGCCTCGGGCGCGGGAGTCGGATTCTCCGAGGTGTCGGGAGCCGTGGCTCCCACGACCGGGGCGGGCGCCGCCGGGGTTTCCGCGGGCTTTTCGGCGGGCTTGATGCCGAGGAACTTCACCGGCAACTCGCCGGCGCGGACCATCGGGTTGGCCTCGATGAAGGCGATCAGCGCACCGATGCTGTCGGAGAACGTCTGCCCGGGCACGCGGAACTTGCGCTTCACGGCGCAGACGTAGGACACGCCCTTGGAGCCCTTCTTGAAGATGGTGAAGTGCTCGCGACGGAGACGGCCACGCAGGCCGTTCGCGGTGTCGAGCGGGAAGCGACGCTGCCGTTCGAGCGAGCCCTCGACCGCGCGGCGGATTTCTCCGGGGGGCAGGGTCTCGAGCAGGCGACCAGCGAAGCGGGCGTTCTCCGAGGTGCGCACGACCTTGTCGCGCGCGTGGGTCAGCAGATGCAGGCGGGCGTCCTCGGCGGTGTCGAAGAACGGCGCGGCGGGCGCGGGCGCAGCCCCTTCCGCGGGGGCGGGCGCGTCGGCGGCGGGAGCGGTGGCCTCGGCCGCGGGAGCGGCCGGCGTCAGCTTCCAAGTGAAGCGCGTGGTCTTGCGCATCTTCGTCAGCCACTGGTTCACGATCTCGGGATCGCGGACGGTCTCGATGCGACTGCGGAACGCGTCTGGGCCCATGCGGCCGCTGAGGCGCGACGCGTAGTGCTGCTGCACGATCTGGTTGTAGCGGTGGTAATTCGGCGGCCCGAGGAGCTCGCCGGTCACGCTGCAGCGGTTGATCACCTGGAAGCTGCCCTTGGGCGGCTCGACCTCGACGTCGGCGCGATCGAAGAACTTGTCCAAGTGCACGCTCATGACGTGCGCGACCGCCGCCTCGTCGCTGTCAAAGGGAATTCCGTCCGGCACCGAGATGTGGAACATCGGATTCGCCGGCTCGGCCGCGGGGACCGGCGCGCCCGGCGCAGCAGCGGGAACGCGGTGCCCGAGCACGACGATGAAGCGATCGTTCTTGGCCACGACAGTCCGCGCGATCTCAAAGAGCTCCACCGTGCGGCAGGACTTCCGGATGGTCTGGACCAACGTGTTGAAACTCGCGTCCTCGGGATAGAACGTCGCCGAGAAATAAGGACTCTCGTACGGGCCGCGCTCCGGACCGCCACGACCACCGAAGGGCGCGCCGCTGGGGCCGCGTCGAAAACCTCCGCGCTGTTCGCCGCCGCCTTCGCGCGGACCGCCGTCGCGGCGGGGGCCGCCGCGGAACTCACCGGGGCCGGAACGGAACCGACGTTCGCCACCCTCGTCGCGGCGAGGGCCGCCGCCCGGGCCGGAATCACCGCCGCCTTCGGAACCGGCAGGACGCCGGAAGCCGCGACGATCGCGGCGCTCGAAGCCGCCGCCGTCGCGCCGGGGACGCTCGTCGGACGGACGCCGGTCGCCCTGGGTCACCTTATCCTGGGTCCATTGCGTGCCGAAGCTGAAGCCCTGAAGCTGACTCAGATCGAGCTTGTTGAAGTCAGTCGCGGGCGGGTTCTCTTTCGAGGCGTTGTCGTCCATGTCGTCCGGAAAAGCGGGTTCTGGCCCGCGTGGTTTGCTGGGAGGGAAGTTGGAGAGTGTCCATTCCGCCGCGCCGGAGTGGCAAGCAGTTTCCCCCCGGGCTTCCTCGCCCCTCAACGGAGGACGTAGATCTCGGTCAAAACCTCGCCAACGGAACCGTCGGCGCCCGCGACATGGATCGTGTAAGGGCCGGGCGGCACCACGACCGTAAGGGCGGAATCGGCGCTGCCCGCCGACAGGGAAAAGGCGCCGACCGCCCGGGCCGCGCCCGCCAAGTCCGCCGCGAACGGCACCGACGACCATCCTTCATTGGAGCGGATCAACGACGAGCCGCGGTACAGGGAAAGCCGCGGGCGCGCGAGGACGCCCTCCACCCCGAAGGCGGCCAGACCAGGTCCCACCGCGCGCACCAGCAGGTTCACGGAGCCCCGGCCACCCACCACGACCCCGGAGATCAGGACGGATTCGCCTGCCCCCGCCCGGCCCCGCAGGGACAGGTTGATGAATCGGCTTCCGGGGTCGCCGCCGATCGCATCGTAAGCCTCCAGGAGCGCGACGCCGCCAAACCCGGCCGGGCGCAGGTGTGCCGAATACGGACCGGGAGGCAAAGCCATGATGATCGCGGCGTCGCGGCTGCCTGAACCGAGGGGAAAGGCGCCGACCGCCGCCGCGGTGTCGACCACCGATAGACCGGGCCGCGCCTCCTCCCAGTTATCGTTGCCGCCGATCGACACGGAACCCGCGTAGATCTCGAGCCGAGGATCGGGAAGGAAGTCGACCACACCGAACGAACCGAGGCCCGGTCCCACTCCACGCAGCAGGTAGGCCTTGGCGGCCACCCCCTGCACCACGAAGCCCGCGATGAGGGTGTCGTACTCCCCCACCGGCGCGCGCACCGAGAGGTTCAACAGCCGGCCCGACTCCACGCCGAAGCGCGCGCGGCCGGTGCGCTGCGCGTCGCCGCGGAAAGACGGCCAGTTCGACACCTCAGAAAGGCCGAGGCCGTTGCCGCGCAACTTGTACAATTTCCCGTCAAGCGAGGTGAAGTAGACGGAACCATCGGGCGCCAGGAGCGGTGAGGATTCAATCGTGTCGTCCGGCACGGGCTTGCGGGTGTCGAAGCGCCAGAGCACCGAGCCAGTCGCCGGATCGAGCGCGCGTACGAATCCGTCGTCGGCGCCGAGGATGATCGCGCCGTCGGCGCGCACCGCAGCCGAGGAGACGCTGTTGGTTTCCAGTGGAGCGCGCCAGCGCAGCGCACCCGTGGCCGGCTCCAGCGCGTAAAAATGGGTGTCGAGGGCGGCAAAATAAACCGTCCCGTCGGCGCCGAGGACCGGGGAAGCCTGGATTTCGCCGTTCGTGAAGTAATCCCAACGCTTACGCCCGTCGGGGTGGAGCGCGTAAAGGCGCTGGTCGGCGCTCCCGAAATAGATCGTTCCGTCGGCACCGAGCGCGGGTGAGGAGGTGAGGCGCCCCGAGGCGGCGAATCGCCATTTTTCCCGACCATCGGCCGCGAGCGCGTAGAAGAACCGGTCGCGCGAACCGAAGTAGACGGTGCCGTCCGCGCCGATCGCCGGAGAAGACTCGATCCAGTCGCCGGTCTGGTACGTCCACCGGCGCAGCCCGCGGGCATCGACGGCGTGCAGCCGGCCGTCCCCCGTGCCGAAATAAAGGCCTCCCTCCCCGTCCAACGCCGGGGAACTCACGATGAAGGAGCCCGCGTCGTATTGCCACCGGAGCGAACCATTCGCCGGATTAAGCGCGTACAGCTTCCCGTCGTAGCATCCGACGAAGACGGTCCCGTCCGGCCCCACGGCCGGCGAGGCGCTGATTCCGTCCGGGCGCAGGGAGCTCCACCGCACCGCGCCATCGGAACCGACGGCGATCAGGCGACCCGCCGTCCGCGTCTCCACGCCCACATATACCGTGCCGCCGTCGGGGCTGACCGCCGGCGACGAAACGGACCAGCCCTGCAGCGTGAGGGCCCAGTGGAGGCTCCCGTCCTGCGCGGGAAGACGTGCGGCGAGCAGACACGCGGCGAGCGCCAGCAGGCGACCGGCGGCCGTGCGCGCGCCTTGCCTGCTCCGGCGGGAAAGTGGTGCCCGCGCCGCTAGGAATGTCAGCGGAATGCGCAGGCTGCGCAGGAATCACGCCTCCTTTTCCAACACAAGGCGGAAGCGGGTTCCCCGGGGACCCGAACTGGCCAATTCCAGCCGGCCGCCGGCCTGCCGCGCGATGCGGTGGCTGAGGGCGAGGCCGATGCCACTCCCGCCGGGCTTCGTGGAGACGCAGGGCTCGAACAGGCGGTCGCGCACCGACTCGGGCAGGCCCGATCCCTCGTCCTCGACCAGAAACTCCAGCGCGCCGTCGGCCCCGACGACGCCGCGCACCCGGATCTCGCCGTCCCGGGGCGTGGCCTCGGCGGCGTTCTGGATCAGGTTCTTGAGGACGAGAATCGCGAGATTGGCGCGCCGGCCATCGACGCGCACGCCCGGCGCCGGCTCCGTCCTGAGCCGCACGCCGGCCCGCGCCAGCTCGGGTCCAGAGCGGGCACCCACCACCTCGAGCAGTTCCTCGCACGAGAGGTCGAAACGGGCGCCGACGTGTTCATCGCGCATCACCCCGACCGCGTCGTTCACCATCGCGCGAAGACGCCGCGTGAGTTCCGAGGCGGTGGCCTGCTCGGAGCCAACGTCCCCCGTCCCGCCGGGGCCCTGCGCCGCCACGATCTGCTCGAGGCCGGCGATCGGATGCTTAAGCTCATGGACGAGGTGCGCGGCGACGGCACCGAGCGCGGAGGTCTTCGCCGCCAGCACCAGTTCTCGATTGGCGCGCTCGAGATCCGTGGTGCGGGCCGCGAGCTGGCGGTTGGCCGCGGCGAGGCGGCGGAATCCCCACGCGACGCCGATGACGATCACGCAGGAGCCCGCCGCCCACGCGATGGCCGCCTGCAGCCAGAGGCGATCGTCGTGAGCCGCGAGCTCCGCCCGCACCGGGACCGCCGACAGGAAGAACTGGGCCGCACCCGCCTGGATCTCCGATCCGCCGCGATGCAGGGGCACCCATGCCTCGAGCAGACCGGATTGAGGATCGGCGAGGAGAATTTCCTCCGGAGAAGCCCCGTCCATGAGCCGGGCGAAGGCCTCGCCCCGCGAGACTCGGAGCCAATCCGCCGGCTCCGGCGGAGGAAGGTCGCCGACGAGGCCGTCGGACGAGTTCACCCGACCGCGCGCGTCGAAGACCCTCACCGCCGCGACGCCCCTCAGGCGCGCGGCCTTGAGCACCGCGACGAGGAGCGCGCCCGGCACCTCCCCCACCGCGGCGGTACCGTACTCGGCCGCGCTGTTATCCAGCTGCATCGAGGCGACCGCCGACAGCGTGGCCGCCTCGCGGTTGAGAATCTGCTCCCGGAGACCCGAGCGCAGGCGCAGCGTGGCGGCCGCCACGGCGGCACCAAAAACCAGGACCGTCAGGCCCAGGCCGACCGCCGCGGCCCGATGACTCGTGGACGGCGGGTGTTCGGCGGACGGCATCGCGGCGGGGTGGACCTCACTTTTCCCAGCTTCGGCGCAGCCCGAGCAAGCCTTCGTTCACGACGTACGAGGCGATGCGTTCGTTGGAGCGGGCGCGTTCCCAGCGGAAGGAGGCGAAAACCGACCATCCGGCGCGCATGCGTCGCTCGACGCGCAGGTCGACCTCGTGCTCGTCGCGGATCCGCGGCGCCGGGGTCAAGCCCACTCCGACCGTCTGCACGCCGAACTCCACGCGGCGCGCCGCGCCGCGCAGCCGGAGCTCCCAGCCCGACGGCCGCCACGAGAACTCGGGCTCCAACTGGATTTCCCGCCGGTCGAAGTAGCCGGAGCCGTTGTCGCGGTAATCGAGCAGCCCAGCGCGCAGCGCCACCTGCCAGGGCGAGACCCCATTCCGGCGGAAGACTACCCGCAGGTCAGCCTCGTCCTCGCGCGTCCGCAGCAAGGTGCCGGGAAGGATCCGGCCGGCGGCGGAATACTGCGATCGGAAGTCGAAGTCCCGCCAACGGGAGTTCAGTCCGACACCCGCCTCGAGCCCGGGCAGCGGAGCCACGCTGACGCGGATCGACGCATGGCGGGTCCACGCATCGTTGCCGTGATCGGCGAACTTCTCCCGCTGGCCCGAAGTCTCCGCCTCGAGCCAGGCGCTGCGGTGAAAATCCCAACGAAGAGCGGGCCCCGCGACGGCGCCGAAGACCCGGAGTACGGCGGTCAAACGCTCCAGTTCGGTGTCGGATTGGTCGAAGACCTTGTCGTCGTAATATCCGGTCACGGGCAGGTGCAGCTCCCACTGGGGGCCGGGGCGCCAGCCTGCCTCGTTGCGCAACCAGACGCGGGCCTCGTTGCGCACCGTCCTGCCCTGCAGGAAGCGGGTGCCCTCGGCCTGCGCGAAGGACGAATACTCGAAGGACCCGCTCGGCACGCGCATGATCAGAAGCTCCGCGCTTCCGCGCAGGAAGGAACTGCGCTCCTCGCCGGCCGCGCTCAGCAGAAGGTTATCCTTGTATCCAACGGCGGATTCAACGGCGACCGAGGAGCTCCAGGCGGGAAGCGGGGGAAGCGCCGGAGCCGCGCCGGCCGCGGCGGCGAGCGCGGCGAGAAGCGGCAGGCAAGGAACTCGGCGGGCGGTTCTCAAGCGGGGAGGACCGGAAGCTGCGGCGGAGGGAGCCGACCGACAAGCCATGTTCGCGTGAACGGAACGGGGGAAAAACATGGGGGCGGCCGAAGGACGGCCGCCCCCTGTGACTGATATTACGCTGGACTGAAAAAAATCACCGCGAGCGCTGGAGCGAGCGCTGCGCCCGCTGCTCCTCCCGAATGCGCTTGTGGAGCGCGCTCTGGGCGGCCTCGAAGGCCTTCTTCTGCTCGCTCATCTTCTCGTAAATCTCCCGACGCTTCTCCTCGGTCGCATCCCTGAGCTGCCGGGCCAGCGCATCGTGCTCGGCGATCATCCGGTCGCGTTGCTGGTTCGACAGATCGACCAACTTGGACAACTCAACCGAGACGGCCGGCTTCGCCGCGGCGTCCGCCGCGAGCGCGGCACCCGAGGTCAGCCCCACACCGACGGCGAATAGGAGCCGCGCACTCCGAAGAAAAATTTGAAACAGATCGAACACGCCTCACCTCAATGCACACAACGTGCCAAGGTCGTTTAAAACACCTAAGTTCGTTTTCATTAGTTTTTTATGATCCTATAAAACTGACCTAAACCCTACGATTTTACGGGTCCAAAACCCCATCAATCTTCAATCACTGGGGAATTACCCCCGAAACCCTGCTGGGACTGCACGCCTTTCAGCCGGTAACGGACCACGTCCCGCGAAACGCCCAGCAGGCGGGCCGCCGCGGAGACGTTTCCGTCGGCTTGGCGCAATGCCCGCAGCACCATCTCGTCGATCACCCCGTCCATCGAAAAACCCGATTCCGGGAAGACAAAGTCAGCCCGCAGCAGGCCGCCGTCGCGGGAACCCTCCGCCGGCGCGGAACCCGCACCGAGATGAGCGAAGCTCAGCGCGCCTTCCCCCCCAAGCACCACCGCGCGTTCGATCTCGTGGGAGAGTTCGCGGACGTTTCCCGGCCAACGGTGCGCCAACAGCCGTCGGCGGCCCGCGGCCGGGATGGCGGGGGTCTTCTGTCCGTAGCGGCGGCAGACCCGCGCCAGCATCTCCTCCGCGAGCGCGACGATGTCCTCACCGCGCTCACGCAACGGGGGCAGCCGAACGCGAAAAAGGTCCAGGCGGTGCATGAGGTCCGCGCGGAACTTACCCGCGGCCACCATCGCTCCGAGGTCGGCATTGGTCGCCGCGATGATCCGCACGTCCACCGGCAGGGACCGCGACGCGCCCACGCGGCGGACCGTGCGGTCCTCGATTGCGGTCAGCAGCTTGCCCTGCAGCACCGGCGCTAGGCTGGGCAGCTCGTCGAGGAAAAGCGTGCCGCCGTCGGCGGCCTCCAGCAGGCCGATGCGGCCGGCCTTGGCGTCGGTGAAGGCTCCCCGCTCGTGACCGAAAAGTTCCGATTCGGCGAGGGATTCGGGCAGGGCGGAACAGTTCAGCTCGACGAGCGGTTCATCGGCGCGCGGCCCATTGCGGTGGATCCAGCGCGCGAAGGCGGTCTTGCCCGTGCCCGTCTCGCCCTCGATGAGGACGGGAGGCAGGTTGTCGCCCAAGCGGCGGTCGGCGGTCGTGATCCGCACGAGCTGCTCCCGCACGCCCGTCAGGCTGGGCCCGAAGATCAGCTCGCTTTCCTGGCCGCGCCGGTGCTCGTCGGCCCGCCTCGCCTGCCGCGTCCGTCTTGCTTGGACGAAGCGCAGCGAAAGCTCCTCGGGGTCGAAGGGCTTGACCAGGTAGTCGGCGGCGCCGGCCCGCAGGGCCTCGACGGCACCGGCTACCGCCCCCTCGGCGGTCATGACGATCACCGTGGTCGTGGGGGCGAAGACCCGATCGCGCAGCAAGTCGGTGCCGCGCCCGTCGGGAAGGTTGACGTCGATCAACGCGGCCTCGAACGGGAGCTCGGCCAAGGCCCGACGGGCCGCCGCGACCGAGTTCACCGCGGTGACTTCGGCCTTCTCCGACTCAAGGAACCCCGTGAGGCGGCGGCGCAGCAGGGTGTCGTCCTCCAGCAGGAGCACGTTGAGACCGGCGAGCGGCGACTTCGGCATCGCCGGCCACGGTGCGCGCGGCGGCGCGCGGCTCCAGCCTAAAGCGGGGCGACGCCTCAGGGCCCGGTCGCCGGGGGCGCGACGCGCTCAATGAGCGGAGCGAGCCCGCTGAGCCGGATGCTGAGGTGCGGCGTCGAGTCGAAGAGCGCCATGAACTTGGTGCGCCGCAGCGTGAGCAGCGCGCGCGTCTCCGACTGCTGCGCCGCGTCGAGCCCGTAGTCGCGGGTGAGCATCTCGAGACGCGGGGTGACCGTGACCTTCCAGTAGACCCAGGTCATGGAGCGGTCCTGCTCGCGGAAGATCTCCTCGTCGGAGAGCGGCTCGCGCCGCGCGACGCGCTTGGCGTCGCGTTCAGCCATGCGGCGCTGGAAGGCGGCGAGCTTCTCGCGCTGGACGGGATCGAGGAGGGCGGCGAAGGCGCAGTCGAACTCGGCGTCGATCTCATGCATCTGCGCGTTGTAGGCTTCGATCTGCGGCCGCAGCTTGTCTATCTCTGCGACGAGCCGCGCGCGGTCGAGCTGCCGCTGCCGCCGCTCGCCGACGGCGGGGCCGGGCACGGCGAATTCCCTCGCTAGCGCGGCGGGGGCCGGCGGCACCGGCTGGGACGGCTCGGTGAAAAGGCGAGCACCGTAACCGGCGGCGAAGACGCCGACCGTCAGCAGGGAGAGGAACGCGCGCTGGCTCATCGGGCCGGCACGTCGAGCTCGCGAGCGAAGGCCACGATGGCGCGCCACTCGGCGAGGTTGCGTTCGTCCGCGAGCCGCTGGCTGCGCTGGTGGAACAGAAGAACGGCGGCGAGGCAGAGGGCCACGGTCAACGCGCTGAGGGCCAGCTGGCTGGTGTAGGACGGCACGCCGGCCGCCTCGCGCGCGGCGCGCAGGACCCGCGCGGAGAAGCCGGGCCGGATGCAGGCGGCGGCCGCCTCCCGCAGGCGGAGCCAGGCGTCGGCACCGGGCCCGCGGGCGGAGCGGACGACGCCGGCGGCGAAGCCCGGGGAGAGGCGGGAAGCGGCGGCCTCCCGCAGGTCATTCCAGGCTTTTTCCTCAGGGTTCATGGTCGGGCTGGTAGTGGTCGCGAAGATGTTCGCGGGCGCGGTGCAGGCGAGCCTTCACCGCCGCGACGCTGGTGGAGAGGACCTCCGCGATCTCCGCATGGCTGCGGCCTTCCTGGACAAGGGCTAGAAGGGCTCGGTCCTGCGGGCGCAGCTGGGCCAGCGCGTGGCGGAGCGCGTCGAGTTCCTCGGTGTCGACCGCGCCCGGGGGCTCGGCGATGTTCTCGTGCTCCGCGGCGAAAGGAAGAAAGATGCGCCGCAACTTCTGCCGGCGCAGCTGGTCGATGCAGGTGTTGCGCGCGAGCCGGAACAGCCACGACTCGAACTGCGACGGCGCCTGAAGGCCCGCGATGGCCCGGACCATCTTGATGAAGACCTGCTGGGACAGGTCCTCGACGTAGTCTCGCCGATTGGTCATCGCGAAGACGAAGCCGGCGACGCGGCTCTGGTAGGCGACGATGAGCTCATGCAGCGCCGCCTCCTCGCCGCGCTGCGCGCGGCGAACCAGATCGGCAAGGTGTGTCGTGGCGGTCTCATCCATGCTTCCCGCATTCGTCCGCCGGGCAAGACGCCCAGGAACGTGGAAAGATACGGCGCGCGACGCGCGACCTTGCCTTTGCGGCGCGGTTCGCCTCGGCTGGCCGCCCCGTCCCGATGAATTTCCAGGTGAAAGCCCCCTCCCACGCCGCCCTCGCGCTGCTCGCCGCCCTCTCCCTCGCCGCCGGCGGCTGCGGGTCAGGCCCGGCGCCCCGCGACCTCATGCTCGAGGAGGCCGGCCGCTCGGCGACCGTCGAGCGGCCCGTCGCGATGCGCGGTGAAGGCACCTTCCTCGGCGGTTCGCTCGCGTCCGTGGCCACGGTGACGCGCGGTTTCGACCGCGGCCCCCGCACCGCCCGTGCGAAGGGCGCCGGGGGACCGGTCGAGGGCGCCTTCGATGACCCGAACCGGCGCCGGCGCGACGACGCCGGTGCGTTCTCCGAGGTCTACTACATCGGCGGCTACGGCGACTCCGAAGAGGAGCAGAAGGAGGCCATGCAGGACTACATCCGCCAGGCCCGCGCCCGTCGCGCCGCCGGCAGCCCCATGCCGCCCGTCACGCTCAAGGTGGCATTCGAGAACCGCGGCAAGGAGCCTCTCGAAATCGAGGTCCTCGAGGTCAATTCCGACCTCGGCAACTTCGCCGTGCGCCCGCCGAAGCTAACGATCCCCGCAGGGGGCAGCGCCTCCCTTGATCCGATGATCTCGCAACTCGGGGTCACCAGCGACGAGATCCCGCTCAAGCTCGCCGTCCGCGGCGGGGGCCGCCGCGAGCAGCAGGTGGTCGTCCTGAAGAACGTCTTCGGCGGCTCCCTGAAGCAGGAGTTCGAGCGGCTCTCCCGCTGAGCGCGGGCGATCGGTCCGTCAACCCGGCAGCATCCGCGCGCGGCGGTCGCGCCGCGGGAATTGGAGCGTCACCACGGTGCCGACTCCCTCCTTGCTCTCGATGCCGACCTGCCCGCCGTGTTCGCGCATGATGCGTTGCGCGATCATGAGCCCCAGTCCGTTGCCGCCGGTCTTGGTCGTGTGGTACGGCTGGAACAGCCTCCCGAGCTCCTCCGCGCGGATGCCCGCCCCGGTGTCGGCGAACGCGAGGTAGACGGACTCGTCATCGGCCCTCGAGCGGATGCGTAGGCTGCCGCCCGGCTGCATCGCCTCCATCGCGTTCTTGGTGAGGTTGAAAATGACCTGCTTCACCTGGTTGCGGTCGGCGAGGACGGCGGGGAGACGGGCGGCCTCGACCTCGACGACGATGCCGCGATCCTCGAGTTCCCGGTGCTGCACGCGCAGGACCTCGGCCACGAGGGCGCCGAGGTCGGTCTCCGCGAGGTCCGGCGGCTGCGGGCGGATGGCGCCGAGGAAATTGCTGATGATGCCGTCGAGCCGAGCGACCTCGTCCCGGCAGATACGCAGCGACTCGCCGAGGGCGGCTGCCTCGCGGCCGTCCTTCAGTTTCCGCAGCCGGCGCTCGATGAGCTGAAGGTGGATGGTGAGGGAGTTGAGGGGGTTGCCGAGCTCGTGAGCCACGCCGGCGGCAAGCAGGACGATCGAGGAGTTGCGCTCGCTCTCGATGCGGCGCTCCGTCGAGGCGCGCTCCTTGGTGATGTCGCTCAGGATCACCGCGAAACGACGCGCGTGTCCGGTACCGGGCGCGCGGAAGGGCACCATGTAGAGCCGGACGAGGCGGGCCTCGGGGTAGGTCAGTTCGAACTCGCGCGCGACGATGGGCGCGGCGGCGCCCTCGCCGTCGAGCGCGGCTCCCAGGGAGTTATGCAGGCCGGGCACGAGGCGCCAGAGCGTCTGGCCAGCGAGGTCCTCGCCCAGCCCCACGAGGCGGCCCGCGGCGTGATTGGCGTATTCGATGGCCCCGTCGTCACGGATCACCAGCACGCCTTCCTGCAGGGTGTTGAAGATCTCCTCGAACAGGCCGCGTTCGCGCGCAAGCCGCTGCACGAGGTTGGCGAGGTTCACCGAGTCCAGCGTGTCGAGCCGGCCGAGCACGCGGTCGAGGGAGGAGTGTTTCTTTCCGGCCATGGCGGCGCTCGTAGGAAAGCCCGCTAGTTCTCGGTCGCGAGAAAATCCATCTGCGCGGGATCCGCCCGTTCCGCGAGCAGCTTGCGGAGGAAGGCCTCGCGGTGTTCGGGGCAGCGGCCCAGGCGCAGCACGGCCTCGCGGTGCTCCTCGGTGCCATAGCCCTTGTGGCGCGCGAAACCGTAGCCGGGATGGCCGGCGTCGAGCTCCGTCATCCGGCGGTCCCGCGCGACCTTCGCGACGATCGAAGCCATCGCGATGCAGAGCGAGCGGGCGTCGCCCTTCACCAGCGCCGTGTGCGGGTACGGGAAGCCGCGCAGGGGCAGGCCGTCCACCAGGATCCGCGCCGAGACGCGGGGCTGGTAGGACCCGCGCTCCTCCAGACTGGAGAACAGGTCAGGTTCGTCGCCGGGCGGCGCAAAGGCCTCCGGCGGGTGGATCGCCCCGAGCGCCCGCCGCATCGCGAGCTTCGTCGCACCGAGGATGTTGTGCGCCGCGATCTCCTCCACCCCGGCGAAACCGAGGCTCGCATGGATCTGTCCCGCCGCCATCAGGTCCTCAAATTCGCCCCAAAGCTCCTCCCGCGCCTCCGGCGAAAGCGTCTTCGAGTCGTTCACCCGTCCGCCGTGCGTCACCGCCCAGCGTCCCTCGAGGAATTCCCGCCGCACCATCACCGCCCCGGCCACCACCGGTCCCGCAAAAGCTCCCCTTCCCGCCTCGTCGACGCCGATCAGGTGATCCACCCCGGCGATCTGCCGGAGGTCGAATCCACGCAGCTGGCGGCGTTTCATCGGACGATGTCACGGCAGCCGCCCGTCGCTGGCAAGTCGTGAGCCCGGTGGTGCGAGGTAAGGCACGCGTTCCGGATTTTTGCTTGAAGCACCCCCCCGCGCGGCGAGCCTTCGCGCGTGCCCGAGAACCGTCCCTTGCTCATGCTTGGCCTGCCGAAGGGCAGCCTCGAGGAATCAACAAAGGCCCTCTTCGCCAAGGCCGGCTGGAAGATAACGACCAGCTCCCGCAGTTACCGGCCGTCCATCGACGACCCGGAGCTCGACGGTCGCTTCGTCCGGGCCCAGGAGGTCAGCCGCTACGTCGAGCACGGCTTCTTCGACTGCGGCCTCACCGGCCACGACTGGGTGCGCGAAAACGGCTCCGACGTCGTCGAGGTCTGCGACCTCGTCTACAGCCGCGCCTCCACCCAGAAGTCCCGCTGGGTCCTCTGTGTCCCGGAGGGCTCGCCGGTGCGCACGGCCGCCGACCTCGCGGGCAAGCGCGTCGCCACCGAGTTGGTCGAGACCACCCGCCGCTACTTCGCCGCCAAGGGCGTGCCGGTCGAGGTCGAGTTCTCCTGGGGCGCCACCGAGGTGAAGGTCCCCGACCTGGTCGACGCCATCGTCGACATCACCGAGACCGGCAGCTCCCTGCGCGCGAACAAGCTCCGGATCGTCGACACCCTCCTCGAGACCAACACCAAGCTCATCGCCAACAAGGCCAGCTGGTCCGACGCCGCCAAGCGCCGGAAGATCGAGACCATCGCGCTCCTGCTGCGCGGCGCGCTCGAGGCCGAGTCCAAGGTCGGCCTCAAGATGAACCTGCCCAAGGCGGCCCTCGACGGCATCGCCCGCGCCCTGCCCGCCCTGCGCAATCCGACCATCTCGCAATTGAGCTCCCCCGACTGGATCGCCCTTGAGACGATCATAGACGAGAGCGTCGTGCGGGAGATCATTCCGCGGCTCAAGGCGCTAGGCGCCGAGGGGATCGTCGAATACCCCCTCAACAAAGTGGTCTACTGACCGCCGCCGCGGCGCCCCGCCATGCCCGACGTCACCCTCGGCCTGCTGCAGCACGCCTGCGGGGACTCTCCGGCCGCCAACCTGCGCCGTGCGGTCGCCCTCGCGGGCAAGGCCGCCCGCCGCGGGGCCCGGATCATCTGCACGCAGGAACTCTTCCGGTCGCAGTATTTCTGCCAGGCGGAGCGGCACGCGAATTTCGCCCTCGCGGAAACCATCCCCGGCCCCACCACGCGCGCCTTCCAGGCCGTCGCCCGGAAGCACGGGGTCGTCATCGTCGCCTCCGTCTTCGAGCGCCGCGCCGCCGGCCTTTACCACAACACCGCGGTCGTCATTGACGCCGACGGCCGCCTGCTGGGCCGCTACCGGAAGATGCACATCCCGGAAGACCCGCTGTACTACGAGAAGTTCTACTTCACACCCGGGGACACCGGCTTCCACGCGTGGGACACGCGGCACGGCCGCATCGGCGTGCTGATCTGCTGGGACCAATGGTACCCCGAGGCCGCGCGGCTCACAGCCCTGCAGGGCGCGGACCTCATATTGTACCCTACCGCGATCGGCTGGCATCCCCGCGAAAAATCCGCCCACGGCGCCGCGCAGCACGAGGCCTGGGAAACCATCCAGCGCTCCCACGCGATCGCCAACGGCTGCTACGTCGCCGCCGTCAACCGCGTCGGCCACGAGCGTCCGGAAGGCGGTGACGGGCTTGAGTTCTGGGGTCGCAGCTTCGTCGCGGGACCCGATGGCGCCGTGCTGGCCCGCGCCTCGGGGGAGAAGGAGGAGATCCTCCTCGCGCCGCTCGACTTCGCGCGCGTCGACTCCACCCGCACCCACTGGCCTTTCCTCCGCGACCGGCGGATCGACGCCTACGGCGGGCTCACGCAACGTTTCCTCGACCAGCCATGAAGGCCCAACGCGACCAGTTGTTCCTGCTCACGCCGCTTTTCCCCGACGCCAAGGCCGGCCCGGGAAGATACCATTGCCCCGAGTGCGCCCAGGTCGAAGGCTTGCTCGGCTACTTCCCCTACCTGCGCGGGCGCCTCGAGGTCTCCTACGTGGACTTCCCGCGGCCGCGCCCCGCGGTGGTGGCGCTGGTCGGCGCGGAAAACCAAGGCTGCCCGGTGCTCGTGCTCGCTGGGGATCCGCCAGCGGGCGTGAAGGTGCGGCACCACGTGCCGACCGGCCGCAACTTCGTCTCTGGCTACGCCGGGATCGCCGCCTACCTCGCCGCAGTCCACGGCTCGTCCGAGGCCCACCCGTAGCATGGCGGAGAAGGCCGCACCCGCCGCCCTCGGCTTCCGCCTACCGGCGGAATGGGAACCGCAGGCCGCCGTGTGGCTCTCCTGGCCGCACCGGCGTTCCACCTGGCCCGGCCGCTTCGCGGCGATCCCGCCGGCTTTCGCCCGCCTCGTCGCCGCGATCAGCCGCTTCGAGCACGTGCACATCAACGCCGCCCGCCGCCTCCAGCCCCGGGCCCGCCGGCTCTGCGCGGAGGCCGGCGCCGACCTCGCCCGCATCACGTTCCACGACCATCCCACCGACGACGCGTGGTGCCGCGACCACGGACCGATATTCGTGAAGCACCGCCGCAGCGGCGAGGTGGCGGTCACCGATTGGCGCTTCAACGCCTGGGGCGGGAAATACCGGCCCTTCGACCGCGACGACGCCATCCCCGCCCGCGTCGCGCGCGCCCTCGGCCTCCGCCGGTTTGCGCGAGACCTGGTGCTCGAGGGCGGCTCGATCGACGGCAACGGACGCGGGCTGCTGCTCACGACCGAGCAATGCCTCCTCAACCCCAACCGCAATCCCGACCTTTCCCGCTCCGACCTCGAGCGCGCGCTCCGCGAGATGCTCGGTATCCGCCGCGTGCTGTGGCTCGGTGAGGGCATCGCCGGCGACGACACCGACGGCCACGTGGACGACATCGCCCGATTCTTCCGCGCCGACGCGATCGTCGCGGCCGACGAACCTGACCCGCGCGACGCCAATCACCGCGCCCTGAGTGAAGTTTGGGAAAGGCTTCGGTCGTTCCGCACCCCGTCGGGACGGAAATTCGAGCTGGTGCCGCTCCCGATGCCGCGCGCCTTCGGCTTCGGCGGTCGCCGGGTGCCCGCAAGCTACGCGAATTTCCTCGTGATCAACGGCGCCGTGCTCGTGCCGACCTTCCAACAGCCCCGGCGCGACGCCGAGGCCTGCGCCGTGCTCGGCGCGTGTTTTCCCGGCCGCGAGGTCGTGCCCGTCGACTGCCGCGAGCTCATCTGGGGACTCGGCGCGATCCATTGCCTCACCCAGCAGCAACCGGCCTGACTTGCCCTCCTTCCCAGCGGGAATGACTCGCGACCAACCTAGGAGCCGCGAGCGAAGGGCGCCGAGTCGACTGCGACTGGACGACCCCCTCGCGTACTACCGGCCCGGAGCGGGTCCCCTTATCAGGGCCGTGCGGCGGCGATGGCCTCAGCGACAGTCTTCTTGCCCAGCACGGGGATGTTCACCGGCGCGTCTACACCGTCGCGCGGGATCTCGTTCGCGAATTGGCCGGTGTCGCCGAGTTCCTGCTGCAGGCGCTTCAGCTCGGCCTTGAGCTCCGCGATGCGCTGGGCTTGGGCGGGATCGTTGATCAGGTTGCGCTGCTCGGTCGGATCCTTGACGAGGTCGAACATCTCCCAGGCGTCCTTCTTCCAATAGTGGATCAGCTTGTGGGTCGCCGTGCGCACGCCGTAGTGGGCGCGCGTGTTGTGGTGCCCCGGGTCGTGGTAATAGCGGTAGTACGCCGACGTGCGCCACTTGGCGGGCTTCTCGCCGCGGAGGATCGGGACCAGGGAGCGGCCGTGCATCTCGGCCGGCACGGGCAGCCCGGCCAGTTCGAGGAATGTGGGCGCGAAGTCGGCGTTGAGCGCGAAGAGATCCGTCACCAGGCCGGCCTTGATGCCGGGACCCCGGGCGAGCAGCGGGATGTGCAGGCCCGGCTCGTACATGAAGCGCTTGTCGTACATGCCGAGGTCGCCGAGGTACCAGCCGTTGTCGGTGCTGTAGATCACCACCGTGTTGGCCGCCAGGCCGGTGCGGTCGAGGTAGTCGAGCACTTCGCCCACGCCGTCGTCGACCCCCTGCACGCAGGCGAGGTAGTCCTGCATGTAGCGCTGGTACTTCCACTGGACGAGCTCGCGGCCACGGAGGATGCGCTTGGAGCCGTCGGGCTGCGTGACCTCGACCTCGGTCGGCTTGACGTTGAGCCATTGCTGTCGCGCGGGCCCCGGCGCGAGATCGGCGGGCGGCTCCAGCTTGAGGTCGCGGCGGGTGAGGTCTTTCGCAACCGTTTGCTGGTTCTCGGGCAGGGCAGCAGGACGTGTCGCGTAGTCGTCCCACAACGTGGCGGGTTCGGGGATGACGCGGTTCTTGAAAAGCTCCTTGTTACGCGGGTCGGGCTCCCAGCCGCGGTGCGGCGCCTTCTGATGGAGCATGAGGAAGAACGGTTTGTCCTTCGGGCGGGTGTCGAGGAACTCGATCCCTAGCCGCGTGGTGATTTCGGTCGTGTGGCCGGTGAGCGTCACGCGCCCGGCCGGCGTGAGGAAGTCGGGATTAAAATAAATGCCCTGACCGGGAAGGATGATCCAACGGTCGAAACCTGTCGGCATGCTGCCGAGGTGCCACTTGCCGATCATGCCGGTGTGGTAGCCGCCGGCCTGCAGCATCTTCGCGACCGTCGGCTGGCTGCCGTCGAAGACGTTGAAGACGGGCGTGCCGTTGGCGTGCGAGTACTTGCCGGTGAGCAGGACGGCGCGGCTGGGCGTGCAGATGGAATTGGTGACGAACGCGTGGTTGAAGCGCGCGCCTCCCGCCGCGAGGCGGTCGAGGTGCGGCGTGCGGTTCACCTTCGAGCCGTACGCGCTGATGGCGTGCTGCGCGTGGTCATCGGTGAAGATGAAGAGGATGTTCGGCCGGGCGGGAGCAGCCGCGGGAAGCGCGGCGGAGAGCAGCGGCCCAAGAAGGAACGCGAGGAGAAGCGGGTATTTTTTCATGCGGGGATGAGCGGAGGTTGCGCAAACCGGAGCTGGGGTGGCAACCCCGAGGCGCGACAATCCTGAGGCGGGGTGGAATGCTTTGCTGCGAATCGACGAGGCCAGATGCCTCGTCCACGACGGAAGTGAGGCAGCCGCGACAGACACGGCTTCCCGGTTTCACGGGCTTCGCGATTCCCATCCCATTGCCCTCTGCTCCACGCGCTCCAGACCCGCGTGTCACCCATCCTTGCCCTGCCCCTCCTGCGCCCTTTGCGCCTCTTGGCGGCCGAACTCCGACTTCGCCTCGCCTACTTGGCCTCGCGGATTTTCCGCGGCTGCAGCCGCAGCCACACCTGCTGCGTTTCCGATCACCTCGCCGCACAAACTTCCAGCGTGCTCCACCTCCGATGTGGCTGCGCCGGCAGGCGCGGAGATTTCACGCCCTTGCCTTGTGC
>JACCDP010638963.1_pt1 | contig 34300 bp, 34 predicted proteins | sample 7445841 | NCBI WGS metagenome assembly JACCDP01 (sample SAMN15323441, study PRJNA562643) | freshwater metagenome | isolation source: river surface water | place: USA:Blue River Watershed | collected 2017-08-17 | reverse complement strand
CAAGGGGCGGTTGATAGGGTTTTAAGTGATGCCTTTATGACACAAGCGTATGGCTTACAGATTTCTGTGCAGCGCGATGGTGGCAGATACTTTGCTCGTGCAATCTAAATATTGGGATCTACTTCCAGCTGATTGGCAAGAGATTTTAGATAGGAAAGAGTTAGTACGAATTGAGGAAGGTGTTGGAAGAAACTTTCAACCTTCCTTAGAAAAAATTTTTGCTGCATTTGCAGTGAAAGTTGAAGATGTGAAGGTTCTAATTGTCGGACAAGATCCTTATCCAAATCCCGACCATGCGATGGGATTAGCTTTCTCCGTACCATCATCGATTTCAAAACTTCCACCTACTTTAATCAACATTTTCAAAGAATTGAAATCAGATCTAGGAGTTAATAGATCAAATGGTGATCTAACGGATTGGGTTGATCAAGGTGTTATGTTGCTCAATCGCACTTTAACAATTGGCGAAGCGGGGGCGCAATCGCATCTTGATCTAGGGTGGGAGTTGTTTACCAGTCAAGTTATTGAAATTTTGGCAGATCGAGGAGTTAAAGCAATTCTTTGGGGTAAGCAGGCTCAGAGTTTTGAAAAGCTATTCCCAGATAATAATTTTATTTCTTCTGCACATCCCAGCCCACTTTCGGCATATCGAGGATTTTTTGGTTCAAAGCCTTTTAGTTCAATCAATAGGATGCTTAATAAAGAAGGACTTACTCCAATAAATTGGTAAAAAAATGGTGGGCACCAGAATAGGTACCCACCATTTAATTTATTTCCTTATTTACGCTGTCCAGATATTGATCGGTGATTGTAGGAAGTAGACCATAAACAAACCGGCCACTAGATACATCAGTGGATGAATTTCCTTACTGCGTCCTTGGAATAGGCGGATTACTACGTAGGTAACAAATCCTGCACCAATTCCGACAGAGATATTGTAGGTAAATGGCATCAAGATAATTGTTAAGAATGCCGGAATGGCAATTCCTAAATCATCCCAATCAATACCCTTAATCTGGGTCATCATCATGAAGCCAACAATGATTAACGCAGGTGTTGCAGCTTCGTAAGGAATGATTGCTACAAGTGGAGCTAAGAAGGTAGTAAGCAGGAATAGAACTCCAGTAACCACAGAGGCTAATCCGGTACGTGCACCTTCACCTACACCCGATGCGGATTCAATGTATGAGGTATTTGAAGAGGCTGAACCAGCACCACCAGCAGCGGCAGCGATCGAGTCAATCAGAAGAATCTTCTGCGCTCCTTCAACATTGCCATCACGATCCACCAAGCCTGCTTGAGCACCAATTGCAGTCATAGTTCCCATAGTGTCAAAGAAGTCGGCGAGAAGTAATGTGAAAACTAATAATGCAGCAGCAACTAGTGAAATACGATCAAAGCCACCGAGAAGATTGAAATCACCTAGTAGATCAAATTTCGGTGTAGCAACTACAGCATCAGGCACAGCTGGAACATTTAAATTCCAGCCCTTTGGATTGACTCCATTTGGACCAACAAACGGACCAATCTTGAATGCTGATTCAACTGCAATCGCAACAACTGTGGTTAATGAGATACCAATTAAAAGCGCACCCTTAACCTTTTTAACAGTTAGGCCGATCATTAGGAATAATCCGAAAGCGAAAACAACAACAGGCCATCCGATTAGATTTCCATTGTCTCCTAAAGTTACTGGAACTGGTCCAGTACCTGTGCGTCGAACGAAGCCGGCATCTACAAGACCAATTAAGGCAATGAATAAACCAATACCAACTGAAATAGCGATCTTCAATTGGGTTGGTACTGCACGGAATACAGCAACTCTAAATCCAGTCAGTACTAAAACTAGAATGATTAAGCCTTCAAGAACGATTAAGCCCATTGCATCGGCCCAACTCATTTTGGAGGCAATACCAACGGCAACAAAGGTATTTAAGCCAAGACCTGTTGCAATTGCTAATGGAAAGTTTGCTACAACACCCATAAGGATTGTCATAACACCTGCAATTAATGCAGTTGCAGCAGCAACGAGAGCTAGATTTGGAGCATCTCCGCCGCCTATGAATTTACCATCAGCATCTTTTGCAAGACCGATGATTAGTGGATTTAGCGCAACTATGTATGCCATTGTGAAAAATGTGACAACTCCGCCACGAACTTCACGAGCTACGGTTGAGCCACGCTGACTGATTTTAAAGAAACTATCAAGCATGGAATTACCCTTCTGTTTTTTTAACATGGTGTTTTCGACATGTTGTTGAATGCAGTCCAACAAACTGAGGGGAGTGGCTTTAACTTAAGGGTTACCGAGAGGTAAGTCGGTCCACCACACCGAGAGCGACAGCAACCGATTGGCCAATAAGCAAAGCAAATAGAGCGGTTCCGATGCCTAGAGTGCCTCCGAGTACCGCCCCTAGAGTTAAGACCACAACTTCAATGCCCAACCTGACCCTGCCAACTCGCACCCCGGTTTTGTAATGCAAACCTGTCATCAAACCGTCGCGGGGCCCTGTTCCTAAACCGCAGGTTATATATAACGCAGATCCGGCCCCTACTAATCCAATACCTAAAAATATAAACAATAATTGAAAAACTATCTGATCTTGATAAGGAAAAATTCTCAATCCAACCTCTAACGCGGTGGCAATGCCGACGATATTCATAACAGTACCGAATCCCGGTTTTTGTTTAAGAGGGATCCAAAGTAATAGAACAAATAGACTGGTGAGGAATGTGGTTTCGCCAATATTTAAATTAGTATTTATCGAAATACCTTCGGCTAATACTACCCATGGCGAATTACCCAAAGTTGATAAAACTAATAAAGATTCACCCAATCCAAAAATGATTAAACCTACGAAAAGAATTAAATACCTTTGGAAATCTTCGCGACCAATGCCAAGATCCCAAGTGTGGTTTGCTCGCCATGGTGTGATAGGTATGGTTTTATTTGGCTTTAAGTGCTTCTGTATCCACAGAAATAAACTCTTCACTGTTAAACTATAGCGACAAATACCTAATGATTGGTTGGATATGGATTTTACTTATACGCAATCGATCATTATCGGTTTGATTCAAGGCGCAACTGAGTTATTCCCAATTTCCAGCTTAGGGCATGCAATTTTGATTCCCGCCTGGATCGGTGGAAGCTTCGCTCAATTTATGACTGAAGAAAATCAAGCTTATTTACTAATTACTATTGCTATGCACTTAGCAAGTGCAATCGCGTTATTTATCGTGTTTCGCAAACGCTGGTTAAATCTCATTACAGGCGCAACTAAATCCATCTTAAAACGAGATTATCAAACTACCCAATTTAGAGTGTTGGGTTATCTAGTTATTGCAACTATTCCGGTTGGTTTTCTAGGTGTAGTTTTTGGGGATTACTTTCAAAATTTATTTGGAAAGGCAGTTTTCTCAGGAGCCTTTCTCTTTATCAATGGCCTGATTTTAATCGGTGCTGAAAAATTATCGCACAGAGATATTGTTCATGAATTTAATGATTCAGATGCTGAAATTGACCACAGAATTAATGCCAAGAGCGCTCTGGTAATTGGTTTTGGACAATCTCTAGCTTTATTCGCTGGAATCAGTAGATTTGGCATCACCATGAGCGCAGGTTTGTTAAAAAAATTAAATCACTCTGTGGCATCTGATTTTGCATTTCTAATGGCGCTACCAGTTATTTTGGGTGCAGCAATCTTAAAATTACCAGAATTGTTTACTTCAGACACAAGATTGATTTTAGGTCAAATTTTCGTTGGATGTTTAGTCTCCTTCACTGCTACATACTTCAGTGTGAAATTTTTGGTGCGATGGTTTAAAACAAATACCCTTTATCCATTTGCTATTTACTGTCTGATATTTGGCGGCATCTCATTCTTGAGGTTTATGTAATGTTTGTTGGTTTTGGAACTGTCTTAAATATTGTTGCAATTTTACTTGGTGGTGCATTAGGGGTTGCATTAGGAAGTAGGTTTAAGGAAAGTTTAAGAGATTTAATTACCCAGGTTTTGGGTTGTGCTACCTTCATATCAGCAGCGGATGCAATATCTGCCTACTGGAAAAAAGATTTAGCCGATGCTTTACCAAGAGGGGCAACCATGCTGGTAGTTGTGTTCTCCCTTTTAATTGGCGCACTTATTGGCAGCTGGTTAGATATCGAGGGTAAATTGGAAAAATTTGCAGCGAAATTGCGGATTAAGTTCGCTAAAGATGGTGAACAAAATTTTGTTGAAGGTTTTGTATCTGCTTCATTGATCTTTGCCATCGGTCCTCTTGCGATATTGGGAAGCATTAGCGATGGCATGGGTACCGGAATTGATCAATTAATATTAAAAAGTACTCTGGACTTTTTCACGGCAATGGCATTTGCTGCAACATTAGGCTGGGGAGTAGCAGCTTCAGCTCTGCCGGTTGGTCTCTATCAATTCATTTGGACCGGGATCGGATTACTTCTTGGTTCGATCCTTGCAGCGTATCAAGTTCTATCGATGACAGCAGTTGGTGGCATTTTGCTACTGGCAATCGCGCTACGGATATTAAAGATCAAGCAGATCGCAGTGGGAAATATTCTTCCTGCGATAGCGATAGCGCCATTACTGGCGCTACTTGCCCACCAATTTTAATCTTATTTTAAAGCTTTAAAAGGTTTTTGCATCAATCACAAATCGATACTTAACATCACTTGCCACGGTGCGGTCATATGCTGTGTTTATATAATCAGCTTTAATAACTTCAACATCAGAAACAATTGATTTTTCACCGCAGAAATTAAGCATCTCTTGTAATTGGGCGATGCCACCAATCATCGATCCTGATAAGGATCTGCGTTGACCAAGTAATGTACCGGCGTTAATTGCATATGGTTTACCGGGTAATCCGATAACAACCAGAGTTCCATCAAGTTTTAACATTTGTAAATATGGCTCTAGATCGATATCTGCCGAGACAGTATTAAGCAAAAGATCATATTGCTTCTCTAATTTCTTAAGATTATTAATATCCTTGGTTGAAACAAAGTGGTGTGCTCCCATGCTTTTAGCATCACTCTCTTTTGCTGGTGAATGAGAGAAAACAGTTACTTCTGCACCTAAAGCAACTGCGAACTTAACGCCCATATGTCCAAGTCCACCTAAACCAATTACTCCTACTTTTTTGCCTGGGCCAGCTTTCCAATTCTTCAATGGTGAATAAAGGGTAATTCCAGCACACATCAATGGCGCCACTCCAGTTAGATCGAGATTAGCTGGTACGTGAACTGCATAATCTTCATCGATAACAAATGAATCTGAATATCCACCCATCGCAACAGTCTTTCCATCTCGTTCATAGGTGTTGTATGTGCCTGTCATTCCCTCAATACAGTATTGCTCCAAACCTGCTTTGCAACTATCGCATTCTCTACATGAGTCAACAAATACTCCAACGCCGATCAAATCTCCAACTTTAAACTTACTTACTCCTGCGGCGACTTCGGTTACTTTTCCTACAATTTCATGTCCTGGGACCATCGGAAATATCGCTGGACCCCACTCTTCACGTGCTTGGTGAATATCAGAGTGACATATGCCAGCATAAAGAATCTCAAGTTGCACATCTTTTTCGCGCAACTCTCTGCGTTCAAAAGAGTAGTTTTCTAACGGCGCTTTTGCGCTTTTTACTGCATAACCCTTGCTGATCATTTGTATTCTCCTATGCTAGTTATTGAAAATTAATTATTGAAAGGCAGGGATTGTTCAGCCGCCGGATTTGAAACTCTGGCGGTTACTTTTCTCATGTGATGGCGGCGGCACAAAACCTCATACGCCACAGTTGCATTAGTCGATACATCTCCGACAACAACCTGTTCACCTTCGGTCACCATTTCACCATTGACAACACGTGCATTGTGAGTAGCCCTTGCACCACACCAGCAAAGTGCTTCTACTTGCAATGTTTGAACTCGATCGGCGAGCTCAACTAATCGAGCACTTCCTGGAAATAATTTAGTTCTAAAATCGGCCAGGATTCCAAAGGCATAAACATCAATACCTAGACCATCTACAATCTTTGCCAACTGCTCTATTTGCGCCGGTTGATAAAATTGGGCCTCATCGCAGATCACGAAATCAATTCGGCCACCGATCGATAATCGTTCAATTAATAACTTATGCAGATCTAAATCAGGATCAACTTCTAGAGCTTCTGTTTGTAAACCAAGCCTGGAGGATATAACTCCTTTTCCAGCACGATCCTTGCTGGTAAAAATAACACCTTCTCTGCCTCTAGATCTATGGTTGTGAACTGTTTGTAAAGCCAGAGTGGATTTTCCACTATCCATAGTTCCGCAGTAATAAATTAACTCAGCCATGGCGGTTATTCTGCCAATAAAACTGATATTTGTAGATCTGGAAAATGCTTGGCAATCTGTGATCTACCGCCTAGTTCTGGTATTTCCATAAGAAAAATGATCGAATCAATCTTGAGATCTATCTTTTCGCATAATTTGATTGCGGCAAGAGCGGTGCCGCCAGTTGCCAATACATCATCGACGATTACAACTGATGAATTTTGTCCATAAAGATCTTTATGTATCTCCAATGTTGCCTCGCCGTACTCTAATGCGTAACTTTCTTTCTCAACCAAGCCTGGCAACTTTCCAGATTTACGAATAGGTATAAAACCTCTTTTGCTCGCTTTCGCAACAGCAGCCGCAAAGATAAAACCTCTTGCTTCTATGCCAGCGATATAGCTATTTGTAGATGGTAATTTTTGTAGGAATTTTTCGATAATTGCATCAAATGCAATTGGATCAGCGAGAAGGGGCGTTATATCTTTAAATTGAATTCCGGGTTTTGGAAAATCTGGAATGTTCCTAATGAAATTCCGTTCAATATCCAACATAGTATGAGTCTAATCTTCCAAATAAGAATTGACCGAATATGTGTCCGAGAGGGGAGTTGAACCCCTAAGCCCTTTCGGGCACTAACACCTCAAGCTAGCGCGTCTGCCAATTCCGCCACCCGGACAATGCTGGGTGAGTCTATAACAATTTACTCCTTGATCGATTAGTGCTTGGAAATTTCAAATCTGTAGCACAATACGGGGTATGAAATTAACTGCGGAACAAATCATAGAGCTAGAGAATGAAACTATTTCATTGTGCCAAGATTTAATAAGAATCCCAAGTGTTAATCATGGCGAAGGAAAAGGTGACGAGAAAGCGGTCGCCGAATTTATAGCCGCCAAGTTAAAAGAGATTGGAATTGAATCTGAATTAATTGAAACTGCGCCAAATCGAGTAAATGTTGTTGCTCGTATACCAGGCAGTGATCCAGATCGTCCTGGATTAGTACTTCATGGTCATATCGATGTTGTGCCGGTAAATGCAGATGATTGGTCGGTTGATCCATTTAGCGGTGAAATCAAGGATGGATTTATTTGGGGACGTGGCGCTGTTGATATGAAAAATATTGATGCAATGATTTTGGCAAGTGTTCGCATGTGGAAGCGAATTGGATACTTGCCCCCAAGAAATATTTTACTGGTTTTCTTTGCAGATGAAGAGGCTTCCGGAACTTATGGCTCACGTTGGTTGGTAAAACATCGCCCTGAATTATTTGCTGGATACAGCGAAGCGGTTTCAGAGGTTGGTGGCTTTTCGGTAACAATTACCGGCGATCACCGGTTGTACCTTGTTGAAGCGGCACAAAAAGGAATTCAGTGGTTGAAGTTAACTGCCAAAGGCAGCGCGGGGCATGGTTCATTTATAAATCCAGATAATGCGATCACAAAGGTTTCAGATGCTGTTGCGCGAATCGGAAATTATCAGTGGCCGCAACTTGAAACTAAAACAGGTGCGGTCTTGTTTAAAAAGATAGCTGAGCTGACGGGTGATGCTTACGACCCAACTAATGTGAAGCCATTATTGAAACATCTTGGTCCTGCCGTAAAAATGATTGGCGCAACAATTCAAAACACGGCAAATCCAACAATGCTAGAGGCGGGTTATAAAGCTAATGTAATTCCTGGCAGTGCAAGTGCTGTAATTGATGGCAGATTTTTGCCAGGTTTTGAAGATGACTTGCATGAAACTATTAAAAAACTTGCTGGCCCTGATATTGAAGTTGAATTTGTAGCACGGGATATCGCACTCGAGGTTGAATTCAAAGGAGATCTGGTTAAGGCAATGTGTGATGCGATAACTGGTGAAGATCCAGAAGGAATACCCGTTCCATACTTGATGAGTGGTGGAACAGATAACAAAGCATTAAGTGAGTTAGGTATTGTTGGTTACGGTTTTAGCCCACTTAAATTGCCAAAGGAGCTTGATTTCTTTGCTTTGTTCCATGGGGTAGATGAGCGCGTGCCGGTAGAGGGTTTAAAGTTTGGTGCTCGTGTTATGTATGAATTCCTCGAAAATATTTAATTAAAGCGAAATTTCATTTAGCGCAATTCGAAGCTGTTCTGGCAGGGTTATTTGTTCAACGGTAAGAATTCCACGCAGCTGTGCGCCAGTTCTTGCACCGATTAATGTGCTGGTAACACCAGGTGCATCCCTAACCCAAGATAAGGCAACCTCTAAGGGTGAAAACCCTAAGCCTTCTGCAGCAACACATACCGCTTCAACTATTTTCTTCGACCTCTCAGAAAAGTATGGCTCAACAAAATTAGCAAAGTGTGGGCTGGCACCACGTGAATCAGATGGAACACCATTTCTATATTTGCCAGTTAGTACACCTCTGCCAAGTGGGGACCATGCGAAGAATCCGATATCCATTGAGATTGATGCCGGAATAACCTCTTCTTCTACTTTTCTATTTAAAAGTGAGTACTCATTTTGCGTGGAGGAGATTATAGATTTTCCAAAAAGTGGATTTTGTAACGTTGCAGATCTGGCAATTTGCCAACCATTAAAGTTACTGAGCCCTACATACCTTGCTTTACCTGATGAAACCGCGTAATCCAAAGCGGATAAACTCTCTTCTAAGGGGGTTAACTTGTCCCAAGTGTGGATCTGCCAGATATCTATATGATCCACATTTAATCTTGCAAGTGATCTGTCGAGATCTGCAATTAGATCATTTCTCGAATTGGAAATTTTTCTCACACCATCATTTACTGAGATTCCCGCCTTTGTGGCAATGATTGCATCATCTCGTGTAATTAAGGTTCCAATGAATCCACCCAGTACTCGCTCAGCATCACCATCGCCATAAACTGCAGCGGTATCTATTAGATTTCCACCAGATTCAAAAAAATGCTGAAGTTGTTGCGCCGCCTCATTTTCATCGGTGTCTCGACCCCAGGTCATAGTTCCTAGACCTAATCTTGAAATCTCCAAGCCACCAACTCTGCGATGTTCCATGGCGGGCAGATTAGCAACTAGAACCGCTAAAGATCGGTAACCTTGCCAAATGCCGAAAGTATATTTACTAAGACATGGTCAATCAGAGGCTAATGTACGAGGCATTCTTGCTGGACCTGACAATTCAGTCAATCTCTCTGATAAGGGTGTGAGAGAAAGTCGAATAGTTTCAAAACATCTTCAGAAAATTGAATTCACTCAGATATATACCTCGCCTATTTCCAGATGCATACAAACAATTAATTCCTTGATTAGTGCAAAACCCCAGATCCCTTTATTAATTGAGGAGCGGATTCAGGAGATGAATTACGGAGATTGGAATGGCAAGGAGCTCAAAGCATTAAGTAAAAAGCGAGAGTGGAAAAGCATTCAGAAACAGCCATCAAAATTTAAATTTCCACAAGGTGAAAGTTTCCTGCAATTACGAAAAAGGGTTCAATCATTTTTGACCGAGATAGAAAAACTCCAAGGGCCAGTACTTGTTGTTTCGCACGGAGATGTGATCAAGATGATGCTCACCTGCACATTAAATCTTTCGACCGATAATTTCCAGAAGTTCTTGATCGAACCAGCATCGGTATCGATCATTAATTATGAAAGTAAAGCTAAGAATGTAATCGCATCAAATCAGCGGATGGGAAAATCCACCTTAAGAGAAAAATTTGGAGCTGCATTATTAGGCGGCGAGAATGCCTAGAATTATTTATCGTCACGATTCACCAGAACGATTTATTGTCAGTGCTATTGGAGAGCCTGGACAGCGAGAGTTTTTCATTCAGGTTGTATCAGATCAAGGCGTAAATACAATAGCTGTTGAGAAAGAGCAGGTTCGTGCATTATCTAATCAGTTGTCTTTGTTGATCTCAGAGGTAAGACGTGGTGGTTTGATCAGCAAGTCAGAAAGTTCTGTTCCAGCTAAAATCGATAATCAGCCGTTGCAGATTCCAATTGAATCAGATTTTCAACTGGGCATTGCAAACATTGCCTGGAGCAACAACCAGATTGAGATCACCTTTCAAGCTATCTCCAGTGAGGATGAGGTGTTGTTGGATGATTTAGATTCTGGACCAGATTTAATAATCATTTCAACATCAATTGAGTTAGTGAAAGGTTTCTGTGCAAGAGCAGAACAAGTGATTTCAAGTGGCAGAAGCGCCTGTCCATTTTGTAATTTACCTATAAATACAACGGGACATCTTTGCCCAAGGGCCAATGGATATCGCAGATAAATATGTTGGATTTAATTGAACGTTTAAAAGTCGAAGAGTTAGTGATTTCCGGGAGATTAATCGATGCTTCAAATGCAACCCTCTTTGGACATTTGAAAAGTGATGAAACTTTAAAAATAATCTATAAACCCGTAGCAGGCGAACGGCCCTTATGGGATTTTCCAGATGGCTCATTAGCTGCTCGCGAGATGGCTGCCTATATTTTCAGCGAATTATTTAAGTTCTATATCGTTCCACCAACTGTTTTACGAGATGGCCCATATGGATACGGCATGGTTCAGCATTGGATAGATGATGCACAGCCTGAAAATCTAATCGAGGTTGCTCAAACCGATAAAGAGGATTTACGAAAAATGGTTCTCTTTGATGCGCTGATAAACAACGCTGATCGAAAGTATGGCCATATATTAATTAATCAGGATGATCATATTTTGGGTTGTGATCATGGAATTACCTTTCACGTCGAAGACAAATTACGCACCGTATTATGGCAATTTAGCGGGGATAAATTGATCGCTTCAGAGATTGAAACTTTGGGAGAGGTAATCGAGAATGATTTTGAACTTTTTAAAGAGTTATTAACACCAGAGGAGATTGAGGCAACATTAATTCGGGCAAAAAAACTATTGCGAATAGGTAGATTGCCTCTTCCAACAAGTGATCGACCATCAATTCCTTGGCCTCCCGTTTAGTAATTAGAACAATAGAATAAATCAATTAGGATGTACTTATGAAAATGTGGCCGGCACTTACATTGCCACCTTTAGCCATTGAATTGCCTCAATTATCCTTAGTAGATAGCAATAAAGGGTTAACAGAGGTTAAAAGCTCTCGTTTCTTCAGCATGTATGTCTGTGGAATTACTCCTTATGATGCAACCCATCTTGGTCATGCTGCTACCTATATAACCTTTGATTTAATTAATCGTTATCTAACATTGGAACACACAAATGTTAATTTCACTGAGAATGTAACCGATGTTGACGATCCTCTTCTGGAGCGAGCAAAAACTAACGGTTTAGATTGGCAACATTTAGCAGATGAGCAATTGACATTATTCAAAAATGATATGTCCGCCCTTCGAGTATTGCCCCCTGATAATTTAATAAAGGTTACTGAATCCATAGATTTAATCGAGTCATTTATTAAAAAATTGAAGGAGGGTGGATATACATACCAGGTTGATTCAGATCTTTACTTTTCTGTGCAGGATTTTTTGAGTGATTTACCAATAAAACTAGAAGATGCTCTTTCTATATTTGCAGAACGTGGGGGAGATCCACTACGTCCTGGTAAAAAGCATCCATTAGATCCTTTGTTATGGCTAGCAAATAAAGAGGGCGAACCTGGATGGAGTTCAAGTTTTGGTTTTGGTAGACCAGGGTGGCATGTTGAGTGCACAGCAATAGCATTAGAGTATTTGGACCGGGAAGATCATGATTATGTGATTGATCTACAGGGTGGTGGTTCAGATCTAATATTTCCGCACCATTTTATGAGTGCTCAATTAATAAAGGCTGCTACTCAAAGATCATTTGCAAAGTATTTCATTCATACCGGAATGGTTGGTTATCAAGGCGAGAAAATGAGCAAATCTAAGGGTAATTTAGTATTTGTCTCCAAACTCTTGGAAAAGGGCGTAGATCCACTAGATATTAGGTGGGCGTTGCTTAAAGATCACTATCAAAAGTATCGTGAATGGACTGATGAACTTTTGATGGTTGCACAGGATGAGGTAGCTCTTGTTAGGCAGGCGCTATCGAAATCTGAAGTAGCAAATCCAATGAAGTATTTGGAAGAGATATCTATTGCTTTGGCAGATAATCTTGATTCTCCGAAAGCTTTAAAATTGATTATTGATTGGGCGCAAGCGAGTTTGGATGAGAGTAATTGCATTGGCTTTGAAAATAGTGCGGGCCAGATGTCTAGAGGCATCGATGCTTTGCTCGGATTGTCATTCTAGTATCCATTTTTAAACGTTATCTAAGGTAAAGTTAATTCAATGATCACCTTGCGCCAATATTTAGAGAAAAATCTAGTCATCGCAGATGGCGCAATGGGTACTATGTTGCAGGCTCAAGATCCTTCACTTGCTGATTTTCAAAATCATGAGGGGTGCAATGAGATCCTAAATATCACTAGACCGGATATCGTTGAAGCAGTTCATAAGGCGTATTTGTCGGTTGGTGTAGACGCAATAGAAACTAATACCTTTGGTGCAAACTTAGCTAATCTTGGCGAGTACGGGATTGAAGATCGTATTTACGAACTAGCTTTTGCGGGCGCTCAAATCGCACGTAGATCTGCCGATACTTTTGCAACTGAGAGTGCGCCAAAATATGTTTTAGGCTCAATGGGGCCTGGTACCAAATTGCCAACCTTAGGCCACACTACTTATGAAGTATTAAAAGATGCTTATGAGATTTGTGCCCGTGGATTGATAGAAGGTGGCTCCGATGGTTTGCTGATCGAAACCACTCAAGATCTTCTGCAGGCTAAGGCGGCAATTAATGGCGCTAGATCTGCGATAGATAAAAGTAACAAGGATATTTTACTTATTGCTCAAGTAACAGTGGAAACAAATGGCACGATGCTTTTGGGTTCAGAAATCGGCGCAGCTTTAAATGCGCTCGAACCACTTGGCATTGATTTTATTGGATTAAATTGCGCCACAGGTCCTCAAGAAATGAGTGAACATCTTCGAACTTTGAGTTTGAATACAAATATTGGTATTTCTGTTATGCCAAATGCTGGCTTGCCAATATTGGGTGAGAATGGTGCGCACTACCCATTATCGCCAGATGAGTTGGCTAACTCACTTCTCAGTTTTGTGAAAGATTATAAGGTAAATCTCGTTGGTGGTTGTTGCGGAACAACCCCTGAACATCTCGCAGCTGTTGTAAGAAAAATCAAATCTCAGGATGTTGAAAAAAGATCTGTAAGTACTGAAAGCGGTGCATCCTCGCTTTATCAGTATGTTCCGTTTCGACAAGATAAAACTTATTTGGCGATCGGCGAGAAAACCAACGCAAATGGCTCTAAAGCTTTCAGAGATGCTTTATTGGCAGATGATTGGCAAAGTTGCGTTGAGATCGCAAGAGATCAGATTAGAGATGGCGCACATATGCTTGATTTGTCTGTTGATTATGTTGGCAGAGATGGTGTTGCTGATATGACGAAATTGGCGCATTTATTTGCAACCGCTTCAACACTTCCCATCGTTTTGGATTCAACTGAACCACTGGTTTTAGAGGCTGGATTAAAACAACTAGGTGGGAGATCAGTTATTAACTCAGTTAACTTTGAAGATGGCGAAGGAGATAATTCAAGATTTGCGAAAATAATGCCTTTAGTTAAAGAACACGGAGCTGCTGTTATAGCTTTAACAATTGATGAGGATGGACAAGCAAGAGACAAAGATTGGAAGTTACGAGTAGCTAAGAGATTGATTGAAAAGCTAACTGGCGAGTGGGGTATGAATCAGGGCGACATAATAATTGACATGCTTACCTTTCCCATCGCAACCGGTCAGGAGGAGACCAGGAGAGATGGAATTGAAACTCTCTCTGCAATTGCGGAATTGAAGAGTATTTATCCGCAGGTGCAAACCACATTGGGTGTAAGCAATATTTCCTTTGGTTTAAATCCTGCTGCCCGCATGGTTTTAAATTCAGTATTTCTTGCAGAAGCGGTCAAGAATGGTTTGGATTCTGCGATTGTTCATCCCTCGAAAATCATGCCAATGCACAAGATAAGCGAAGAACAAAAAAATGTAGCCTTAGATTTGATTTATGACAAACGCCAATATGACCAACAAGGTGAACTTACTTACGATCCACTAAGTAAATTACTTGAGATTTTTTCAGGAGTTGAAGTTACTTCCAGCAAAGAGAGTAGGGCGGCCGATTTAGCAGCGCTGCCTTTAACAGATAGATTGCAAAGAAGAATTATTGATGGCGAAAAAGTTGGTCTTGAAGATGATTTAAAGCAAGCATTAGCTGAAAAACACACAGCACTTGCGATTATTAATGATTACTTACTTGCTGGAATGAAGACGGTAGGTGAATTATTTGGTAAAGGCGAGATGCAACTTCCCTTTGTTTTGCAATCAGCTGAGGTTATGAAAACCGCAGTTGCGATACTGGAGCCATATATCGAGAAAACCGATGATGCTGGCAGGGGAAAAATATTACTCGCAACAGTAAAGGGAGATGTTCACGATATTGGCAAAAATCTAGTTGACATCATTCTTTCCAATAATGGGTATGAAACGGTAAATATTGGAATTAAGCAAACTGTAAATCAAATCATTGATGCGGCGGAGAGCAATAATGTTGATGTGATTGGTATGAGTGGATTACTAGTTAAATCCACTGTAATTATGAAGGAGAATTTAGAGGAGATCAGCTCGCGAGGTCTAGCCCAAAAATGGCCGATCGTTTTGGGCGGTGCGGCTTTAACTCGATCCTTTGTTGAACAAGATCTGGCAGAAAAATTTGATGGCACAGTTCGCTATGCAAAGGATGCTTTTGAGGGTTTGCGTTTAATGGATACCTTCATGGCTATAAAGAAAGGTGTTGTAGGAGCCCAGCTTCCGCCACTTAAAAAAAGAGTAACAGGTGCAAGAAATGCGATATCTGATTCTGTAATTGATACCCGAAGAAGTGATGTTTCTTTAAACAACCCTGTACCAACAGCACCATTTTACGGCAGCAAGGTTGTTAAAGGCGTTGCGCTAAATGATTACTCACAAATGCTTGATGAACGAGCATTGTTCTTGGGTCAATGGGGATTAAAGGGTAAAGATTTTGAAAGCATGGCAATCGATGAGGGCAGACCTCGGTTACGTTCCTTATTAAATGAGGTGCAATCTAAGGGTTGGCTCAATGCTGCAGTTACTTATGGTTATTTTCCTTGTTACAGCGAGGGTAATGATTTAGTTGTTCTCCATCATGAAGGAGAATTAAAAGGCCAAGAGAGGGTTCGTTTTACATTCCCAAGACAGTCGCGTGATCGAAGATTATGTCTATCTGATTTCTTCCGCAGTAAAGAGAGTGGAGAGATAGATGTTGTGTCATTTCAGATAATAACCATGGGGCAATCAATAAGCGATGCAATTGCCAAACTTTTCAACGCAAATCTTTATCGCGAGTATTTAGAGCTACATGGCTTGTCAGTGCAATTAACGGAGGCGTTGACTGAAATGTGGCATGCACGTACTAGAGATGAACTTGGATTTAGTAAGGAGGATAACTCTGATTTAAAGGAGATTTTCAATCAAGGTTATCGAGGTTCTAGATACTCCTTTGGATACCCAGCCTGCCCAGATCTGTCACAACAGGTTCAGTTATTGGAGCTTTTGGAGCCAGAAAAAATTGGCGTAACTTTATCTGAAGAGCATCAATTGCATCCGGAGCAATCAACTACTTCTATAGTTTTGCATCACCCAGAAGCAAAGTATTTCAACGCATCATGAGTGCGATTTTCTTCGATATGGATGGCACACTCGTTGACTCTGAACCTTTGTGGTTAGCGGCTGAGATCGAGGTTATGAAGGATGTGGGAATCATCTGGACCGCTGAGGATCAATTGGCTTGTTTGGGTGGACCAAGAGCTAAAACCGAAGGAATTATGCAGGAAAAATCAGGGTATATAAAACCAGATGGATACTTTGGAAATGCACTTGATGATCTAATGGAAAAAAAATTATCTTCAGAGCTAAAGTTAATTCCGGGCGCTTTGGATCTTATCTTTGAATGTAAATCAAATGGTTTGAAATGTGCATTGGTAACTGCTAGCGGTGGCAAATTAATGAATGTAGTTTTAAAGCATTTCCCATTAAATACATTTGATATCGTTATTAGCGGCGATGATGTAAGTAAATCCAAGCCTGACCCAGAACCTTATTTGTTGGCTGCCAAAAAATTATCGGTTGATATTAAAAATTCTGTTGTACTTGAAGACTCTGTAACTGGGGTAACCTCAGCTTTAGCTGCTGGAGCACAAGTTATTGGAATCCCACACCTTGTTAACCTGCCAAAACATGAAAATTTACGGGTGGTAGCAGAGTTGAAGGAGATCGATTATCAAAGTTTACTTTCATGGTATCCGTTCTTGAAGGGTGATTTAAATGATTGATCGTAATTTCAAGTACGGAGATCGAGTGCAATTTACTGATGCCAAGGGCAAGCTTTACTCAATAACCTTGCAACCAGGTGGGGAGTGGCATACCCATAAAGGTTGGTTAAAGCATGACGAGATTGTTGGTCAACCAGAAGGTTCAATCTTTATTACAAATGGCGATTTAAAATTCCAAGCCTTTCGTCCACTTCTAGGAGATTATGTTTTGTCAATGCCACGAGGGGCGACAATTATTTATCCAAAAGATGCTGCGATGATTTTAGGGGTAGCTGATATCAAGCCGGGCGTGCGCGTTCTAGAATCTGGTATCGGATCTGGCGCATTAACTCTTTCGCTAGTTAGAGCAGTGGGTAGCGAAGGCCATGTGCGTTCAATTGAAATAAGAGAAGATTTTGCTCAAATTTCAAAACAAAATGTTTCAAATTACTTTGGTCAGATTCCAAGTAATTGGGATCTTGTCGTGGGTGCTTTTCAGGATCAGGAATACAAGCCGGAATGGGATCGAGTAATTCTGGATATGTTGGCACCTTGGGATTGTGTTGATGCAGCTGCGAAGGCACTTGTACCTGGCGGAGTAATTTTGGCTTATGTTGCAACAACAACACAATTATCAAGATTTGCAGAGGCTTTGAAAGAAAGTGATCTTTTTACTGAACCTGAAAGCACTGAAACAATTGTGCGAGGTTGGCATCACGAAGGTTTGGCGGTTAGACCGCAACACCGCATGATCGGCCACACTGGATTTTTAACAGTTGCACGTCGAATGGCACCTGGAGTTTCTGTTCTACAACGCCGCAGAAGAGCTTCAAAAGGTAGTTACGGCGTTGCGGAATAATTTCTTAGCTAACCTTTATTAGATCAACAACAAAAACTAGAGTTTCATTGGGTGCGATCGGGCCAGATCCACTTGCACCATAACCCAATGCTGGCGGAATGATCATAAGTCTGCGGCCGCCCTCTTTCATTCCTGGAATTCCTTGTTGCCAGCCGGAAATTACTCCACTTAATGCAGTTGAGAAACTTTGACCGCCATCCCAGGATGATTGAACAACCTGGCCAGTGCTCCAAGTCATTAAGACATAGTGAGCTTCGATTATCGATGTTGCTATGGCTGTGGCGCCTGTTCCAACAATGATCTCTTTAGTTTGTAAATCAACTGGTGCATCTCCAGATAAGGCACCAATAACTGGAGCGACTCCGGGAGTGTTTGTAACAGAAGGGAAATTTGTTGAAGTGGATTGACTTCCAGACATTGTTTCAACGCCTCCATCTGTTGAGCATGCGGTCAGTATTAGAGCCGCTGAAATTAAAGCAATAGGTTTTTTGATCTGTACAAGTTTTTTAATCACAGCCAATCCTATCAATAAATGGATAATTGGTTAATCTTCTGCCGTGAGTTCAGATAAGACAGAGCGATTAATCAACCTTACTTTAGGGCTGCTATCAAGCAAACGATATCTGACTAAAAATGAAATTTTCAGAAATGTCGCCGGTTACAACGGTTCACCCGAAACCATGGAAAGGATGTTTGAACGGGACAAGGATGAACTCCGTGGGCTAGGAATTGAGATTGAGGTTGGTCAAATAGATCCATTATTTGAAGATGAACATGGATATTTAATTCGAAGTACGAGTATCCAAATTCAACCGGAGGAGTTTTCAAAAGAGGAGCTCCTGCTTATGACCATGGCGGGTAATCTCTGGAAGGAAAGTGCGCTCTCGGGAATTTCAGAAAATGCATTAATTAAAGTTGCTTCATTAGATGGTGGAATAGGTTTTAATAATATTGCGCTTCCTTTGATAGAGGATGAGAAATTCAATATTGAAATCTTTGAAAAAATAATTGAAGCAATCCAGCAAAATAAATACCTAACATTTGGTTACAAAGACAAGCAACGGATTGTTGCTCCCTATGGATTGAAGAACACAAAAGGTTTTTGGTATCTGATTGCTAAAGAAAAAGATAAAGAGATTAAAGTATTTAAATTGATTCGAATTCAATCAGAGATGCAAATTCTAAATAGTGAGAAGAATTTCACTAAACCAGAAAATTTCGAGATGAATTCATATTTAGAGAGCGCACTCAGGGAAAATCAGAGAGAGGCAATTCTAAGGATAAGAGAAAACAAGGTGAATAACCTACGTAGTAAAGGCGCAGTAACTGAAACTAGAGATGGCTGGGATACATTGAAAATTATCTTTGATGATCTTAATGATTTTACAAAAGAGATCCTTTGGTATGGTGATGATATCTATGTTGTTTCACCTACAGATTTGCGAGATGAGATTGTTAAAATTTTAAAGCAGGTGGCAGTTGGTTGATAATGCAATATCCAGAGTTGCCAGAGCAATGGATATCATCCCGTATGTATTAGAGAACCCTGGAATTAGCATTGAAAAATTAGCCGCAAAGTTCGGAGTTAGTCAAAAACAGATTATTAAGGATTTGGAGCTGATATTTCTCTGCGGTTTACCAGGTTATACGCCGTACGAATTAATTGATCTGACCTTTGAAGATGGTCTTGTAACAATAATTGATCCACAATTGTTTGATAAGCCTCGAAATTTCACTGAAACAGAGGGTGTCATCATTAATTTGGGTCTCGGTTTATTAAGAAAAGCAATAAGTGGCTCTGATCAAATTCAAAGTATTGATGATTTGATGAGCAAGCTTACAGCGAAATTCAAAGTAAGTTTAAGTACCGCAATAGAAGATTTTGATAAACCTGCTTTTTATGACAAGATTTTAAGATCAATTAGTAAGAAATCTACTTTAACAATTGAATATAATTCGATTTCACAAGATTTCGTATCTCATCGTTTGATTAAACCGATGAGAATTTCGTTAAAAAATGGATTTTTTTACTTATTTGCTACTGATTTAGAAATTGATGCAGATCGGATATACCGAATTGATCAGATTAAATCTGTCACGGAAAATGAATCAAGAGATGATATTCAGAAAAACAAAGATTTGGATTTTGCAGATTTGATATTTGAGTTAAAGATTAGAGATCTGCTAATTACGGAAAGATACCGTGATATTTTTACAGAGGTTAAACAATTTGAGAATCATTACCTTGTTAAAGGCAGGAGCAGTAATAGGCATTGGTTGTACAGATGGATTCTGAGTTATGGCTCGGAAATTGAAGTTATTGAGCCACAAACACTCAGAGATTTGGTCAAGAGCCGTGCCCAATCGGCCTTGTTGCTCTACCAACTGTAAAGATTTCCAGAGCTGTTCGGTGTAAGATCACGCCATGAATCTAGAAAAGCCTTGGCACATCCTTGTTTTGATCATTGTTGCAGTGGTGCTCTTTGGATCAAAACGACTTCCTGACTCAGCTCGCTCCTTAGGTCGCTCTTTAAGAATATTCAAGAGTGAGATGAAGGAGTTAAACAAAGATGACAACGATTCAGATGGTGAAAAAAAACCAAATAACAACAAATAGTTAGAGCATTTATATGGCTAAAGCTCGAGGTAGATCAATGCCATTAATTGATCACGTTAGGGAGTTTCGCAACAGGTTCCTAAAATCTCTTCTAGCGATAACTATTTTATCAATTCTCGGTTGGATATTTTATGAAGAAATTATCACCGAATTGGTCAGACCTTTCTGCGATCTTGATGTAACAGCCCAAAATAGTGAAAATCACTGTGGGGATTTATATATAAATGGTTTGATAGGTCCATTTAATCTTCACATAAAAGTTGCATTTATTTCAGGAGTTATTCTTTCGGCTCCGTTGTGGCTATATCAGATTTGGGCTTTTTTTACGCCAGCACTTCATAAACGCGAAAAACGGATAGCAATTTTCTTTGTAATGTGTGCAACCCCTCTGTTTATCATCGGTAGTTTCTGCGCCTATCTACTACTGCCGCATGCTGTCGAAGTATTGCTGGGCTTCACTCCAAATGATTTAGGCAACCTAGTTAGATTTGATGAGTATTTGGATTTTGTAATGCGCTTAATTCTTCTCTTTGGAATCGCTTTTGTTCTTCCTTTATTTCTGTTGCTTCTAAATTTAATTGGCTTAATTTCTGGTAAATCAATATTGAAACCTTGGAGATTTGCTGTTTTTCTCATATTTCTTTTCACAGCTGCATTCACGCCTACGCCAGATCCCATCACTATGACTGTTTTGGCAATACCAATTTGTCTTCTTTATTTCTTATCGGGTACGACAGCCATAATTCTTGATAAACGCAAGAGTAAAAAAAATGGAATTCCAGATGAATCTGCATCAGATATTGCTAAGCCAGAGAGTATCTAATGTGGCTGATTGTTTTAAATCGAAGTTCGGGAAGAGGAAATGTTGATCGCAAACTAAGGCGATTCACTGAACTTTGTAAACAGAATAATGTTTCATATGAGATCGTCGATAAAGATAGCGCTGCAGAAACATCATATGCCATCAAGGAGCGATTGTCGGAAGGTAGAGTTGAAGCGCTAATAGCTTTCGGTGGCGATGGAATTGTCTCCTTATGTCTGCAACTGGTTGCGAAAAGCTCTATAGGTTTTTGTGTCATCCCAACAGGCACCGGAAATGATTTTGCTAGAAGTATTGGGACTCACAAAAAATCGATTAAAAATATCTTTCACGCCATTTGCTTTGATGAACCAACCAGTATGGATATTGCCGTCGCGGATAACTTCACAGAAAAGAGATATTTTGTTCAGGTTCTCAGCAGTGGATTTGATGCCTCGGTTAATGAGCTAGCAAATACGATCAAAGCGCCAATTGGTAAACTTAAGTACACGATTGCTATGTTGCTGAAATTACCGCGATTTAAATCGATCGAATTTGAAGTCTTAATTGATTCGCAAAAACTTAATATCAATTCAATGTTGGTGGTAGTGGCAAATGGCATAAGTTATGGCGGTGGAATGAAAATTTTGCCTAATGCCTCATTCCAAGACGGAAAATTGGATTTGCTTTATGTTGACCCGGTATCTAAATTCACTTTGTTAAGTATTTTTCCTCTTGTCTTTAAAGGTTGGCACCTTAAACATCCATCGGTGCATGTTGTGAGCGCTGAGATTATCGAATTGAGGGGGGCTACAAAGGCTTATGCGGATGGAGAGTTTGTTTCTCATTTGCCAATAAAAATTTCGGTGATTCAAAATGGATTGCAAGCCTGGATCTGTAGATGACACTGTCACCTTCAGAGAAATTAGCAAAACATAAAGCAGGATCGAAGTTTCCCAGAACAAATCAATTTGCTAGTAGTTTTCCTTTTTCTTTGGATGAATTTCAGATTGCTGGTTGTAGAGCACTTGAGGAAGGTAAGGGTGTTTTAGTGGCGGCTCCTACCGGAGCTGGAAAGACCATTGTTGGAGAGTTTGCGGTTGAACTAGCAATAAGTTCCAATACTAAATGTTTTTATACAACACCAATTAAAGCTTTATCAAATCAAAAATACTCTGAACTAGTACATCGGTATGGTGAGTCTAAAGTTGGTTTATTAACAGGTGATACTTCGATCAACTCTGATGCGCAAATAGTTGTGATGACAACGGAAATTTTGCGCAATATGATTTATGCGAACTCATCAACCATCGAGAAACTTCGATATGTGGTAATGGATGAAGTGCATTATTTAGCTGATAAATTTAGAGGTGCGGTCTGGGAAGAGATTCTGATCCATCTATCGGAATCTGTACAAGTTGTATCACTATCTGCAACAGTTTCAAATGCAGAGGAGTTTGGCGAATGGCTTCAAACCGTTAGGGGTGAGACAGAGATTATTGTTTCGGAAATTCGTCCAGTTCCGTTATACCAGCATGTTTTGTTTGGAAACAGATTGCTTGATTTATTTGATGAATCAATGAAATTAAACCCTGAGTTAACTAAATTGGAGAGAGATACATACAGACAGGTGAGGGGTAATTGGCGGGATAAACCAAAGGGTCCTAAGGCGTTAAGTCGACCAGAGGTTATTGAGAAATTAGATCGAGAATCATTACTGCCAGCAATCACCTTTATTTTCTCACGTAAAGCTTGCGATGCAGCGGTAAAGCAATGTTTGCAAGCTGGAATTAGATTAACAAATGAAAAAGAGAGAGATCGCATAAGAAGTATTGTTGCTAAAAATATTGGAAATCTAGCGCAGGATGATCTGGTTGTTCTTGGGTATTACGAATGGTTAGAGGCGTTAGAGCGAGGGATTGCCGCACACCATGCAGGATTATTACCCGCTTTTAAAACAACTGTTGAAGACTTATTCCAAGAGGGCTTAGTAAAAGCGATCTTCGCTACTGAAACACTTGCCCTTGGCATAAATATGCCGGCCAGAACGGTTGTGCTTGAGAAGTTATCTAAATGGAACGGGGAGGGCCATGTTGCTATTTCTGCAGGTGAGTACACCCAGTTAACAGGAAGAGCCGGTAGAAGAGGTATTGATATCGAAGGTAACGCAGTTATTCTTTGGAATAATGATCTTGATTCTAATTCGGTTGGTGGATTAGCCTCCACGCGAACATATCCATTGAAGAGCTCATTTAAACCCAGCTACAACATGTGCGTGAACCTGATCTCTCAATTTGGATCTGATAAAGCTAGATCTTCACTTGAATCATCACTTGCACAATTTCAGGCGGATAAAGCTGTAGTTGGATTAGCCAAACAAATAAGAAAAAGTGAAAAAATCAGAGATGATTTATTCAAAGAAAGCACCTGTCATCTTGGTGATTTTGTTGATTACGCCCAAATGAGAGCGGATATAAAAAAACTAGAGGTTGTTTCCAAGCGTGACAGACGCAGGAGAATGGAGTCGGAGGAGGAGATTTTTTCGATTCGCAAAAGAATGAAATCCCATCCATCTCATGCATGCCCTGATAGAGAATCCCACGCTAGATTCACGGAAAGAGCTCACCGGATACAACGGGAGATAGATGGTCTTTCGGAGCGCATTAATACCAGAACAAATGTTATTGCTAAACGATTTGATCGTATCAAATTAATCTTGGGTCAACTTGGGTACATCAGCAATGGTGAAATATCCCAATCTGGAAAATTGCTTGCAAAGATTTATGGAGAAACTGATTTATTGATAGCGGAATCAATCAGAGAGGGTGTTTTTTCGCAGCTTTCACCAGCTGATTTAGTAGCTGTTATTTCGGTATTTGTTTATGAGTCTCGATCTGAAGAGAATTCAAAGATCCCGAGGGGAGATATCTCTGAGGCACTTGCTAAAATCAGTAAGATTTACGGGAGAGTATTTAATCTAGAGAATGATCACAATTTAGAGCCAATGCGCGCTCCCGATTTTGGTTTTTGTTGGCCAGCTAGAAGTTGGGCAAGTGGTCAATCTTTGACCTCCGTATTGAAAGATTCAGAGCTTACGGTTGGTGATTTTGTGCGAAATATGAAGCAGATTGTAGATCTGCTTAGACAATTGCGAAGCGCTGTCCCAGATTTGCAGCCAATCATTGAGGATTCATTGAAGAAAATAGATCGTGGCGTGATTGTTTATGCTGGAGCGGTTTTATGAGTTTGATGTTATTAGATAGTGCATCACTTTGGTACCGAGCTTATTTCGGGATGCCGGATACTCTATTATCGCCAAAAGGTGAACCAATTAATGCCATTCGTGGATTTCTTGATATGAGTGCGAGATTAATTAACATCTATAAGCCCAACAGATTGGTTGCTTGTTTAGAAGGTGACTGGCGACCTAGTTGGAGAGTTGAGTTGTTCCCTGGATACAAAGCTAATCGAGTTGATGAGGATGGCGAAGAGGAAGAACCGGACACTCTTGCACCCCAAATTCCGGTTCTATTAGATTTGCTTGAAGCTTTTGGAATTGCAACCTTTGGTGTTGATGATTATGAGGCTGATGATGTCATTGCAACTTTAAGCAAAAAAGAGGTTGGACCAATCCGGATAGTTACTGGAGATCGAGATCTATTTCAATTGGTAGATGATAAAAAAGATGTCAAGGTGGTCTATTTAGCAAAAGGTTTAACAAATCATGATTTAGTGGATCTAAGCTGGATTACCAACAAATATGAGATCCCCGGTGACAGGTATGCGTTATTTGCAATGATCAGGGGAGATGCATCAGATGGCCTGCCTGGATTAAAAGGAATAGGCGAAAAAGGTGCAGCCTTATTAGCCAATACTTACCCTGACCTAGATTCTGTTTTAAGTGCTGCTAAAAATGCCGATAGCCAGTTGAAGCCAGCATTAATTAAAAGAATTTTAGAAAGCCAAGATTATGCAGGTATTGCTCCCACATTAGTTAATTGCGCTTTGGATGTTCCTATTCCGGAAATAAATCATGATCTAAAATATGAGAAAATTGAACTTAATTTGGTGAAAAAAATGCAAGAGGAGTTTGGCCTAGGTGCCAGCGTTGATCGTTTACTGTCAGCAATCGAGAATCGATAGATGAGATTTTTACTCTCCTTTTTTTGTGGAGCATTGGCATCACTTGGGTTTGCGCCATATTCAATTTGGTTAGCTCCTATTATTGCATTATCTCTTTTTTTCAATATCTTAAAAAAACAATGGTTAACGGATAGATTACTTTTATCATTCATTTTCGGTCTCGGATTGCTGTTACCAAATCAGTTTTGGACTGGAACCTATGTTGGAGATTTACCTTGGATTACATTAGCTTTAATGCAATCATTTCTCTTTTTGCCATTGGCTGTTGTGACACCAAAAGGCAGGAAATATAATCCACTGCTTTTTGCTTTTGGATTAGTTGTAAGTGAACTCCTACTCAGAACGATTCCATTCACTGGCTTTGGTTGGAGTCGGTTGAGTTTCACGCAGGTTGATGGTTTTTTATCTTCGTTTTATCCATTGTTTGGGGGAGTTGGAGTTGCTTTTCTAATCGCTTTCATCGCCGCCAACAAAGATGTGCGTGCATTCGCACTTATCCTCCTCATTATCATTGGTTTGAATCTCTGGCCAAATGAAGCAACTGCAGAAAATCAATTGAAAATTGCGCTAGTTCAAGGAGGTGTAAAAAATCTTGGCTTGGATTTTAATTCAACTCCTAAAGAGGTTTTTCAAAGACATCTTCAGACAACTTTGACAAATCTTAAAGGAAAGCAGGTTGATCTTATAATTTGGCCTGAAAATTCAGTTGATATTGATTTATTTAAGAATCAAGAGGTTAAACAATTAATTACAAATGCTTCAGCAGATCTTCAAACGCCGATTTTGGTAGGAGGTATAACTAGATCAAATGGAAAGTTGGAGAATATTTCCGTTTTATTTGATCCCACAATTTCTTCAACCTATGTTAAACGTTATCTAACACCATTTGGCGAATACATACCTCTGCGTTCTTTTTTAGAAAAATTTTCCCCGCTAACCGATGATGTATCTGATTTTTCAGCGGGCACCAGCAGTAATCAAATGAAAATCAGTCAATTTACCACCGATCTATTCATTTGTTATGAGATTTTAAATGATCAATTCAAAAATCAAATTAAATCCGATTTCATTATTGTTCAAACAAATAACGCAACCTTTGGTGATACTAACCAGCTTGATCAAGAGTTACAGATTGCCAGAGTGCGCGCTTTGGAAAGTGGTAGGGAAGTAGCGTATGTATCGACTACTGGCGTAACATCTTTTATAGACCGAGAAGGACAAATTAGGTCCGAGATTCCAAAATTCCAACCAAATGTTTTGATAGATAAAGTCAATACTTACACCGATACTCAGATCAATCAAAGGATTGGGTTTTATCCTGAGATATTTGCCTGTTTTATGATATTTTTTCTCCATATGAGGATTAGGAGATCAAAGTGAAGAGAATTTTGGTGCTTATTCCTACCTACAATGAGGAAGAAAGTATTAGCAACCTGCTCAATCGATTGCAAACAGTGCGTGAAAAATTAGCCAATCTCTTTTATATTGATATTTTGATTATTGATGATGGTTCACCAGATAAAACAGTGGATATCGTCAAATCTCTAGAGTTTTCAAAAATAAATGTTTTGCAGAGAAGTGAGAAAAAAGGATTAGGTCCGGCGTATTTAGCTGGATTCTCTGAAGGTTTAAAGGGTGATTATGATTATTTTGTTGAGATGGATGCAGATCTAAGTCATCAACCGGAAGAGCTTTATTTATTGCTAGAAAAGGCAGATGGAAATAATTTTGTGATTGGAACAAGATGGATGCCAGGTGGAAGTGTTGTTAATTGGCCTAAAAAACGTCAATTTATATCCAAAATGGGCACAAAATATGCATCAGCTGCACTGAAATTACCATATCGAGATCTAACCTCAGGTTACAGAGTTATACCAAGATCATTTCTAGAGAAAATAGATTTTTCACAAATTGAAACTCGAGGTTATGGATTTCAAGTAGAAATGGCAATTAAGGCAAGAAATTATGGTTTCAAAATAATTGAAGTGCCTATTACCTTCGTTGAGAGAGAGAATGGTTATTCAAAAATGAGCATTTCGATTGTTTGGGAGGCTTGGAAAATGGTGACAATATGGGGTATTCAGCGCTTAATAAAACGCCGATAATCTACATTATGTAAAGTAAAACAGATTTTAGTTGGAAGCCAACTCCTCGATCGGCAAGCAACTACAAATCAAATTACGATCTCCATGCACTCCATCAATTCTTCCTACTGTTGGAAGATACTTACCAGCTTTAGCAATACCAAATTCTTCACCACGCGGAAATGCGCCATTCTTGCGCGAGTATTTACGATCCCAATCATCTCTAGTTAGATCCCCGATCGTATGAGGTGCAAAGCGCAGTGGTGATTCTTCAACAGTTAACTTACCGGTTGCAATATCAGTGATCTCCTCATAAATACTATGCATGGCAGCTAAGAATCTATCTAATTCACGAATATCCTCAGATTCAGTTGGTTCAATCATCATGGTGCCAGCAACTGGGAAGCTAACAGTTGGTGCATGGAAGCCATGATCCATTAAACGTTTAGCAATATCATCAACTGTAACACCGGTGTTTTTCGTGATTTCTCTGATATCAATAATGCACTCGTGGGCGATTAATCCATTATTGCCTTTGTAAAGTACGGGAAACTTCGAATCTAAAGCTTTAGCCAAGTAATTTGCGGAAAGAATTGCAACCTCAGTTGCCTTTGTTAAGCCAGCTCCACCCATCATTCGGATGTACATCCAACTAATCGGCAAAATTGATGCAGATCCAAATGGAGCACTGGATACCGCTCCTGGGCCTGTAGCTGGACCCGCTGTTGGATCAAATGGATGGTTTGGTAAGAAAGGAGCAAGGTGAGCTCTGGCAATTACCGGTCCAACTCCAGGTCCTCCTCCACCATGTGGAATACAAAAAGTTTTGTGAAGGTTTAAATGCGAAACATCTGCTCCAAATTTTCCAGGCTTTGCTAAACCAACCAAAGCATTTAAATTTGCGCCATCAACGTAAACCTGCCCACCCGCATCATGAATCAATCCGCAAATTTCAGAGATTGCCTCTTCAAATACACCATGAGTTGATGGGTATGTAACCATTAAAGCTGCTAATTTTTCCGAGTACTGACCAATCTTTTCCTCAAGATCTGCAAGAGAGACATTTCCAAGATCATCACATGCAATAACTACAACCTTCATGCCAGCCATAACCGCACTTGCTGCATTGGTTCCATGCGCACTAGATGGGATCAGGCAAATATCTCGATCTTGCTCTCCCCTGTTATCTAAATAGTTTCGAATTGCCAGTAAACCTGCAAACTCACCCTGTGATCCAGCATTTGGTTGAAGTGAAACCGCATCGTAACCTGTAACTTCGATTAACCACTTACTTAATTGATCGATCAGCATACGATAACCCTTGCTTTGATCAACAGGAGCAAATGGATGCATATTTGAAAATTCAGGCCAAGTAACTGGAATCATTTCGGAGGTTGCATTCAACTTCATGGTGCAGGAACCAAGTGGAATCATTGTTCTATCTAAAGCTAAATCACGGTCTGACAGTGATCTTATATATCGAAGCATCGCCGTCTCAGAGTGGTATGTATTAAAAAGTGGATGTGTCAGGAATTGGCTTTGGCGATCCTCGTGAATTAAAGAAGAATCAGATTTGTACTTTGCGCCGAAAACTTCACATATGGCCTTTATGTCCCCATCCGAAGTTACCTCATCAAATGATATTGCGATCTGAGATGGTGATATTTTACGAACATTGATTTTCTGAGCAAGAAATTTATCTACAACTTCATCAGCTGAGACATCATTGATCAAAACGGTATCGAAAATCGGAAAATCTCCGACTTTCAGGCCGACCTCTTTAAGAGCATTACGAATATTCAAAGCTTTATTATTGATATTTGTTGCTATGTTTTTTAAGCCTAACGGACCGTGCCACATCGTGTAAAAAGCTGAAATCACAGCTAGTAGAACCTGTGCAGTACAAATATTTGAGGTCGCTTTATCGCGTCTAATATGTTGTTCGCGAGTTTGAAGCGCCAATCGGAATGCTGGATTTCCATGTGAATCAATTGATTGGCCAACTAATCTGCCAGGAATAGATCTCTCTAATCCATTACGCACCGACATAAACCCTGCATGCGGGCCACCAAAACCCATTGGCACGCCAAATCGTTGTGCACTTCCTATTGCTATATCTGCGCCAAGTTCACCAGGTGATTTCAACAATGTTAGGGCCAGAAGATCACAATCAATTACAACCAATGCGCCCATTTTTTTGATCTGCGCAATTGCCTTTGATAAATCTTTAATTTCACCAGTTGAGTTTGGATAAGCGAGCAAAGCCCCATAAATTGCATCTGAAAAATCATAATTGTTAATATCTATCTCTTTCACAGTAATTTTTAATGGTTTGGCGCGAGTATGAATCACAGCCTTTACATGTTCATGCAAATCCTGATCAATCAAGAAAATGGCATCATCGCTTCCCTGCCACACTCTTCTAGTTAAAGTTAAACTTTCCGCTGCTGCTGTTGCTTCATCTAACATTGAAGCATTGGCGATAGGTAAACCAGTTAAATCTGAAACCGCAGTCTGAAAAGCAAAAATAGCCTCTAATCTTCCTTGGCTGATTTCAGGTTGGTATGGCGTATATGCGGTGTACCAGGCAGGATTTTCTAAAATATTTCTTAGTACTACCGGAGGAACCACGGTTCCGTAATATCCATTACCAATTAAGGATCTAAATACTTGGTTCTTTGAAGCTAAATTTCTTATTTCAGCGATCGCTTCGCCTTCAGATATACCAATAGGTAGATTCTTTTCGATTTCACCTTTTACTAAAATATTCTTTGGAACAACTGATTTAATAAAGCTTTCTAGATCTGAAAAGCCCAAATCAAGTAACATAGATTTAATTTGATAATCATTGGGACCGACATGGCGATCTACAAATTTAGATCTTGTATCCATCTATCCCCCATTTTGTTATTGATTTAAACAAATCTCCTGGGGGAAGAGTATTAGTTTTTAGGCGCCTCTGCGCTTTCTGCGTTCAGCTAATTCATCGTTACTTTCACCACTTACTACCAAAGAACCATCCTCAGTGTTCTCGCCTTGCAAGGTTGACAGCGAACCTTCTACTTCGGTCCAGACCTTTCCGATAGCGATACCAAATACGCCTTGACCACCCTGCAATAAATCTACGATGTCATCAGCGCTGGTGCATTCATAAATTGAAGCGCCATCGCTCATTAAAGTTATTCGCTCCAAATCAGATATACCAGTACTGCGTAGATGTTCAACAGCGGTGCGAATGTTTTGTAGTGAAACACCTGTATCAAGTAATCGCTTAACTATCTTTAAAACTAAAATATCTCTAAAGCCGTAAAGTCTCTGTGAACCGGAACCCGCCGCACCTCTAACACTTGGTTCAACTAAGCCGGTACGTGCCCAATAATCTAATTGACGGTATGAAATTCCTGCTGCAACACAAGCAGTTGCACCACGGTAGCCAATCTCTGGAGTTGTATTCATGGGGACTCGATTCTACGGGGAATGCTTAATTGTAGAAGTTCAGCGCTTAAATTACCCTGATTGACACGGAAAGTTCTACCTCAACTTTAGGGTTTTAAGAGGGTTTTGTCAGGCTAAAAAGTCTTCTGGGTTGATCTCATCGAGGAACTCTTTGAACCGTTCTATCTCATCTTCTGACTGATCCGGAATTTCTATTCCAGCCTCCTCTAGCAAGGAATCACTAGCCAAGATCGGAGAACCAGTGCGAAGCGCCAAAGATATCGCATCACTTGGCCTTGCCGATATTGATTTACCCTCTGAAAAATTTAACTGCGCGTAAAAAACACCATCTTTTATCTCTGTTAAATAAACTGTCTGCAGATTTGCATTTAACAACTCCAAAACATCCTTAAATAAATCATGTGTTAACGGTCTTGGTGGATTTACCTCTTGCTGAGCAAAAGCAATCGCCGTTGCTTCGGCCGCACCAAGCCAAATCGGTAAGTACCTAACGCCATCGAGTTCTTTAAGAAGAACTATTGGTTGATTTGATGGCATTTCAACTCTTACGCCCATAACCTCAACTGGGTGATAAAGATTATTCTCCATTAATAAACACCTAACGATGATCTATCGATGAATTAATTATTTTGAGCGATGCAAGCCGGAACGAACCAAGGCAGCATGCAACTTGATTGATAGTGATGCAAGCTCTCGTTCTGTTTCATCCGCTTTTGCTTTGGCTTCACTACCTTTTTGACTTCTGATCGGAGTTGTTACTTGCTCAACCAGACCAATCTCACGATCTGCCGCAGTTTTAAATGCACGCAGATGTCTTGCGCCTATTCCAAAAGCTGATATCGCTACCACTGCTCTTGCAATTGCTAAAGAATCGGAATCGTAATGGCGGCCCTTAATTGTGATTAATCCATATGATTCAAGTTCAGCTAATTGATCTTCAGTAAGCTCTGAAGCGGATATAAGTTCTGCCCTGGTTAACCTTAAATCTTGATCCTCGCCATAATTTGAACCTAATAATGCGCCATCCTCTGAAACCAATCGAGGTGTGGCAACTCCACCCACAAGCTTTGCTGGAGTTAATCCTCTATCCAAAGCATCTAGATTCTCTTTAATAACCCTTAGTGGAAGATATTGATCCCGCTGAGCAAGCAAAACAAAACGCAATCTCTCTAAATCAGAGTTTGTAAATTTACGATATCCACTTGGAGTGCGTTGGGGTTCAATTAAACCCTCTGATTCCAAAAAACGAATCTTAGAAATGGTGATATCGGAGAATTCAGAGCGCAATTTAGAGAGTACTTCACCGATACTTAAATAAGCTCTTACTGGAACCGCCATTATTTATCCCCCATAAATATAGTTAAATGAAACTTTCCGATTTGAATTTCATCACCATCGACCATTAATTGTTCTCTAACAACAATTGCATTGATATAGGTACCGTTTAAACTACCTAAATCTTTAACGGTAAATCCTGCATCATTCCTGTTAATCACAGCATGGGATCGAGAGACGGTGATGTCATCTAGAGAAATATCATTATTGAGCTCGCGCCCAACTCTTGTAGAATCTGAATTCAATAGGAATCTTGAACCCATCCCCGCGCCCTTGAGGACCAATAAAATTGCAGAATCCTTAGGTAAATCATTAATAACTTTCAGATCTTCAGCGCCCAGTGAATTACGCAGATCTGAGATCTTATTTGAAGACGGAACCGCTCTTAATTGCCTGAGGTTTAAAGTGGAGGTTAGATCTTTTGGTGGCAATGCCTTATCTGCCATAAACACCTCCATCAGGTTCAACTAGAGGCTGACACTATTAGGCTGAAGGTAATCGGTCAAGCGGTTAGTTTTTGATAATCCTCAGCGGTTAGAAGTGTTTTGATATCGAAATCAGCGCTCATTTGAATCTCGGCTATCCATCCATTTGCATATGGCTCTGAGTTGATTTTCTCCGGTGCCGAATCTAAATCGGAGTTGATTGAAACAATCTTTCCAGAAATTGGCGCATAAATCTCAGAGACCGATTTAGTTGATTCAACCTCACCACAAACAGAACCAGCTACAACCTCTTGCTCCAATTTTGGTAATTGAATATAAACAATGTCACCTAATGCTGACTGCGCATAATCGGTAATTCCAATTCGATACTTGCCATTGCCTAAATCTTCAACCCACTCATGCTCTTTGGTATAGGAAAGTTTTGATGGTGTATCTGACATTTCTAACCTTTCCTAGCTTTGAAGATACCGAGATATAGATATTGCAAACCTGTATAAAAATACAACCCAACGCCCCATATAGCAAATGCCCAGCCAACTATGCCTGCTACCCCACCAATTAGATCAATATCCTTAAGTAATAAGAGTGGAAATGCATACAAGAGATTGAAGGTTGCCGCTTTGCCTAAAAATGAAACTTCTACAAACTCATACCCACGAAGTTTTTGCCAAATCACCATGATGAACAAAATCAGATCCCTGAATAAAATTGCGATCACCAAATTAACCGGTAAGTAATCCTGGAATGCCAATGCCACGATAATTGCAGCTATGTATAGCCGATCTACTGTCGGATCAAATTTTGCGCCAAAATCTGATGTTTGATTGAGCGCTCTCGCTAACTTTCCATCCAAATAATCAGTTATCCCGCCAAATGCAATTATTAGAAAACTTACCAACGGTTTTTCAACTACTAGAAAAAAATACAAAAACGCAGGCACGCCCAATGCTCTTAAAAAGGTTAAAGCATTTGGAATGTTAATCATCAATCTCTTTCCTTAATCTTTACTGCAACCTCAATAGGGGTTCCGGCAAAACCAAACTCCTCACGAAGTCTGCGTTCAATAAATCGCCGATATGAATCCTCTAGGAATCCAGTTGCAAAAACCACAAATTTAGGAGGACAAATTCCAGCCTGAGTTGCAAATTTAATTTTTGGTTGTTTACCGCTACGCACAGGAGGTGGATTTCCTCCAACTAATTCTCCTAAAAATGCATTTAATTTTGCTGTCGGAATTCTCTTCTCCCAATTACTCAAGGCGGTTCTAAGTGCAGGCGCTAATCGATCTCTGTGCCAGCCAGTTTTAGCCGACAAATTAACACGTTGCGCCCATGGATATCTTTCTAATTGACGTTCAATTTCTCTATCCAAAACGATCTGTCTCTCTTCATCAACTAAATCCCATTTGTTCATAACAATTACTAGTGCTTTTCCAACCTCCTCCGTCATGGATACGATCCGAATATCTTGTTCAGTCATTATTTGCGATGCATCTAGCACTACTAGCGCAACCTCCGCCCTATCTAATGCAATTTGGGTACGAAGTGATGCGTAATAATCTGTACCACTTGCTTGATGCGCTCTTTTTCTGATTCCTGCAGTATCAATGAAGCGCCATGTAGTTCCACCAAAATCAATTAATTCATCAACTGCATCACGAGTTGTACCTTCTGCATCATCAACTAGTACTCGTGGTGCCCCAGCTAAAACATTTAACAAACTGGATTTACCAACATTTGGTCTGCCAACAAGTGCCACTCGCCGATAACCATCATCGGCTGGTTGCGAACCCACCTCTGGCAATTGCGAGATTAGTAAATCTAGTAAATCTCCGCTGCCCCTACCATGCAAAGCGGAAACAAAATT
>JACCDP010484941.1_pt1 | contig 34303 bp, 28 predicted proteins | sample 7445841 | NCBI WGS metagenome assembly JACCDP01 (sample SAMN15323441, study PRJNA562643) | freshwater metagenome | isolation source: river surface water | place: USA:Blue River Watershed | collected 2017-08-17 | reverse complement strand
GTTGTGCACCCGATGGCATGAACATCAACCATGCAGTGGGCGCCACCCAACCACAGGCACTGCAACAGGCAGTTCGGGAGTCCGGTGCCCATTTTGGTGTGGCCTTGGATGGGGATGCAGATCGCTTGATCATGGCGGATGCCACTGGCAGATTGTTCAATGGCGACGAGCTCTTGTATTTGCTGGCTTTGGACAGACTGCGAGCAGGCGACAACATCAAAGCGGTGGTGGGGACCCTCATGACCAACCAGGGCATCGAGTTGGCTCTGAACAAGCAAGGCATTCAGCTCCACCGCGCCAAAGTAGGTGACCGGTACGTGTTGGAGACCATGGTGGAAAACCAATTGCTGCTGGGTGGCGAAGGTTCGGGCCATTTGTTGGTGCTGGACAAGCACTCGACCGGCGATGGCTTGATCAGCGCTTTGCAAGTATTGCAATGCTGCTTGCGCGCCAAGTCCACGCCTTCAGCGTTGTTGGCGGATGTGACCTTGTTTCCGCAATGCCTGTTGAACGTTCGACTGTCACCCGAGACGGATTGGCGTGCACACGAGGGTTTTCAAACGGCCATCAAACAAACTGAACAGCGATTGGGCAAACAAGGGCGCGTATTGATCCGACCCAGTGGCACCGAACCGGTATTGCGCATCATGGTTGAAGCCATGGATTCATCAACTGCACAATCCAGTGCGCAAGCATTGGCTGACATCCTTGTCTGAACTGAAAATCACTTCACCAAAAATGGCCTTCATCGACCGGGATGAAAGCGTGCTCGCTTTCAATGAGCGCGTGTTGGACTGGGCCAAGCGCCCAGATGTGCCACTGTTGGAAAGACTGCGTTATTTGTGCATTGTTTCTTCCAACCTGGATGAATTTTTCGAGGTCCGGGTGGCCCTCCACTTGTATGAAAAAGAAGCGAAAAATGTGCAGTCTGCTTATTCAGACAACAGTTATCGCCAAGTGTCCGCAGTGGCACATCAACTGGTGGCTGAGCAATACCGGGTCTTCAATGAAGAGCTGATGACCGCGTTCAACCAACAAGGTATTCAGCTCATCACCCATGAAGATCGCAATCAGGCCCAGCACAAATGGGTGCATCAGTATTTCGAACGCGAAGTCAAACCGTTGCTGACACCGGTGGTGCTGGATCCCTCACATCCGTTTCCCGCGGTGGCCAACAAGTCCCTGAATTTCATTGTCCGTCTGTCTGGCAAAGACGCTTTTGGGCGGCAAAACGAAATCGCGATTGTGAAAATCCCCAGGGCATTGCCCCGCGTCATTCGTCTGCCCAGCAAATTGTCTGGCGGGCAGGGTGTTCAGTTCGTCGCCCTGTCCAGCGTGATTCGTTCTCACTTGAAAGATTTGTTCGCCGATCGTGTGGTGGGTGAGTTTTCACAATTTCGCGTCACGCGGGACTCTGAACTGCTGGTGGATGAAGAGGATGTAAAAAACCTTCGAACCGCTTTGCGCCAAGGCTTGGAGCACCGCCAATTTGGCCGACCCGTGCGCCTGGAAGTGGCCTCAGCATGTTCAGACCACCTGGCCCAATTTCTCTTGCGTCAATTTCAACTCCCCGCAGAAGCGCTTTACCGGGTCAACGGCCCTGTGAATTTGGTTCGCTTGAATCAAATGATTGACCTGATCGACCAGCCCGAACTCTTGTTTCCCGCTCATGTGGCGTGCTACCCGCGTCAGTTGCAAGAAGGTCAAAACATCTTCGCCCAATTGCGCAAAAAAGATGTGTTGATTCACCAACCCTTTGAGAGTTTTTCAGGGGTATTGGATTTTTTGCGCGAAGCCGTCCACGACCCTGATGTCCTGGCCATCAAGCAAACCATTTACCGAACCGGTAACGATTCCGAGTTGATGGAGTTGCTCAAAAAAGCGGTGCGCATGGGCAAAGAAGTCACCGCCGTGGTGGAAATCAAAGCCCGGTTTGATGAAGAAGCCAACATCAACTGGGCAGAACGTTTGGAATCTGTTGGCGCACAAGTCGTGTATGGGGTTGTTGGTCTCAAAACCCATGCCAAGATGTTGTTGATCACTCGCAAAGAACGCCAAAAATTAGTTCGCTATGGTCATTTGTCGACGGGCAATTACAACGCACGCACGGCGCGGCTTTACACCGATCTGAGTTACCTCACGTCCGACCCCAGCCTCACGTCTGACATGGAGCAGGTTTTTTCTCAGTTGGCAAGCCAATCACGCTTGTCGAAGTTGAATCATTTGTGGGTGGCACCTTTTCAATTGCAAGACCAACTGTTGTCGATGATTGAACGCGTGGCCCAAGCCGCTGAGAAAGGTATTGAAGGCCGCATTATTTTGAAAATGAATTCACTGACCGACACGCGTTTGGCGCAGGCTTTGGTGTTGGCTGGTCAAAGTGGTGTTGAGATTGACTTGATTGTCCGAGGCGCATGCATCTTGCCAGCTTTGCAGCCAGGCTTCACAGACCGTATCCGCGTGCGTTCCATCATTGGGCGGTTTTTAGAACACTCGCGTGTGTTCTATTTCCGCATTGGAGAAAAGGACCGCATGTACTTGTCCAGTGCTGATTGGATGAACCGCAACATGTTGCGTCGGATTGAATTGGCGTGGCCGGTGTTGGACAAGGAACTGCGACAGCGCATCATTGACGAATGCTTGGTGGCGTATTTAGGGGATTCGGCGGACGCTTGGGCCCTGACCCCGCAAGGGAACTATGTTCGCGTGGGGCCTTTGGCCAAGAAACCAGCCCTCAGTGCGCAACGAGAACTCATGAATAGATATTCAAAGTAAATTTCACCTGAAAGTACTCTGAAACTCAAAGCTCGATTGTTCTAAGATGCTCCTCGAATTTCACAACTTTTCTGCAAGGATACCCATGTCACACGTTTTCAAATCATTGTCGATTGCTGTTTTGATGTTGCTCTCTTTGGGCTTGACAGGTTGTTCGACCTTGACCTCTGCCTTTGACTCGGTTTCAGACACCGTGACCGGTGTGTTCAAGTCTGACGGCGACAAGAAGTAATTCGCCAAAGAAAAATCCCCAACTTGATTGGGGATTGTTTCTGTCGTTATCGATGGCGGAGAGGGCGGGATTCGAACCCGCGGTGGGGATAAACCCACACACGCTTTCCAGGCGTGCGACTTAAACCGCTCATCCACCTCTCCAGTGCTGCGCATTGTAGCAGTGCCCTCGGCGGGTACACTTGAAGGCTTGCCACGTTCAATGTGTATCAAGCTTGGAGCCGCTGATGAAATTTCGTTTCCCCATCGTCATCATTGACGAAGATTTCCGATCAGAGAACACCTCTGGATTGGGCATCCGTGCACTCGCACAAGCCATTGAAGGGGAAGGCTACGAAGTCATGGGTGTCACCAGTTACGGTGACTTGAGCCAGTTTGCCCAACAACAATCACGCGCTTCTGCATTCATCTTGTCGATCGATGACGAAGAATTCACGCCTGGCCCCGATTTAGACCCTGCCGTGGTCAATTTGCGCAGCTTCATCGAGGAAGTGCGCCGTAAAAATTCCGATGTGCCGATTTATGTTTATGGCGAAACCAAAACATCGCGCCACTTGCCCAATGACATCTTGCGCGAGTTGCACGGCTTTATTCACATGTTTGAAGACACGCCCGAATTTGTGGCGCGCCACATCATTCGAGAGGCCAAAAGTTATCTGGAAGGTTTGCAGCCGCCTTTCTTCAAAGCATTGCTCGACTACGCCGAAGACGGATCGTATTCTTGGCACTGCCCAGGTCATTCGGGTGGCGTTGCGTTTTTGAAGAGTCCCGTGGGGCAAATGTTCCACCAGTTTTTTGGTGAAAACATGTTGCGGGCTGACGTGTGCAATGCGGTTGAAGAATTGGGTCAGTTGTTGGACCACGACGGAGCCATTGGCGAAAGCGAACGCAATGCGGCGCGTATTTTCAATGCCGACCATTGCTTCTTCGTCACCAATGGCACGAGCACCTCCAACAAAATTGTTTGGCACCACACAGTGGCCCCTGGGGACGTGGTGGTGGTGGACCGCAATTGCCACAAATCAGTGCTGCACGCCATCATCATGACTGGTGCCATTCCCGTCTTCATGAAGCCCACACGAAACCACTTTGGCATCATTGGCCCCATTCCCCAAAGCGAATTCGAACCTGAAGCCATCAAAAAGAAAATCCAGGCCAATCCGTTGCTGAAAAACGTGAACAGTCAAACGGTCAAGCCCAAGGTCATGACCTTGACCCAGTCCACGTATGACGGTGTTTTGTACAACACCGAAACCATCAAAAAAATGCTGGACGGCTACATCCCCAATTTGCATTTTGATGAAGCCTGGTTGCCCCACGCGGCTTTCCATCCTTTTTATGGCACCTACCATGCTATGGGCAAGAAACGTGTGCGCCCGATGGAGTCGATGGTGTACTCGACCCAATCGATTCACAAGTTGTTAGCAGGTATCAGCCAGGCCAGTCATGTCTTGGTGCAAGACTCGCAACGTCATCAGCTCGATCGGCATTTGTTCAACGAAGCCTATTTGATGCACACCAGCACCAGCCCGCAATACAGCATCATTGCCAGTTGCGACGTGGCAGCCGCCATGATGGAGCCCCCTGGCGGCACGGCCTTGGTGGAAGAAAGCATCGCTGAAGCCTTGGATTTTCGTCGTGCCATGCGCAAGGTCGATGAGGAATACGGCAAAGACTGGTGGTTCAAGGTCTGGGGTCCAGACACCCTGGTGGATGATGGTGTGGGTCGCGCCGAAGATTGGATCATCAAGGCCGAGAAAAAAGGCCGCAGCACGAAAAACAGCGCCCCCAATTGGCATGGTTTTGGCGACATGGCCGACGACTTCAACATGTTGGACCCGATCAAGGCCACCATCGTGACACCAGGGTTGAATCTGGACGGCAAATTCGACACGGTGGGCATACCTGCGAGCATCGTCACCAAATTTTTGGCCGAGCACGGCGTGATTGTGGAGAAAACGGGCCTCTACAGTTTCTTCATCATGTTCACCATCGGTATCACCAAAGGCCGTTGGAATTCTTTGTTGACCGCTTTGCAGCAATTCAAAGACGACTATGACCGCAACCAACCGTTGTGGCGCATCTTGCCAGAGTTTTGTCAAAAAATGCCCATTTACGAACGCATGGGCTTGCGTGACTTGTGTCACCACATTCACACGCTTTATGCCAAGTACGACATTGCGCGTTTGACAACCGAGATGTACCTGAGTGATTTGACGCCCGCCATGAAGCCCAGTGATGCCTATGCGCAAATTGCGCATCGCAATACCGAGCGCGTGGCCATTGATGATTTGGAAGGCCGCATCACCACCAGCTTGGTGACACCTTACCCACCCGGCATCCCGTTGTTGATTCCTGGTGAAGTCTTCAACAAAACCATCATCGACTATCTGAAATTCGCCCGTGAATTCAATTTGAAATGCCCTGGCTTTGAAACCGACATCCATGGCTTGGTGGAAGAAAAAGACAGCTTGGGTGTGACCCATTATTTTGCAGATTGTGTTAAAGCTTGAGTGACCATGAGTGCTTCTAAAAATCCATTTCAAACTTATGCCATCGCTGATTGGGAAAAGGCCGCCGCCAAATCTGCGCCGGACGGCAACCTCAACCGTTTGAATTGGCTCACCCCCGACGGCATCACCGTCAAGCCGTTGTACACCGCACAAGACCTGAAGGGCTTGGCGCACACCGACACGCTGCCAGGTTTTGCTCCTTATTTGCGCGGCCCGCAAGCCACCATGTATGCCGTGCGTCCCTGGACGATTCGACAATATGCCGGTTTCTCTACGGCAGAAGAGTCGAACGCGTTTTACCGAAAAGCCTTGGCAGCAGGTGGACAAGGCGTGTCGGTTGCTTTCGATTTGGCCACCCACCGTGGCTACGATTCCGACCATCCACGCGTGACAGGAGACGTCGGCAAAGCCGGTGTGGCCATCGATTCCGTGGAAGACATGAAGATTTTGTTTGACCAGATTCCGTTGGACAAAGTTTCCGTGTCGATGACGATGAACGGTGCCGTGTTGCCAGTGCTGGCCGGCTATGTGGTGGCTGCCGAAGAACAAGGCGTGTCGCAAGACCAATTGAGCGGAACGATTCAGAACGATATTCTGAAAGAGTTCATGGTGCGCAACACCTACATCTACCCACCCGAGCCCAGCATGCGCATCATCGGTGACATCATTGCCTATACCGCGCAACACATGCCCAAATTCAACTCCATCAGCATCAGTGGCTACCACATGCAAGAGGCAGGGGCCAATCAAGCATTGGAATTGGCACTGACCTTGGCTGATGGTCAGGAGTATGTGAAGACGGCCATTGCCACAGGCATGGATGTGGATGCATTTGCTGGCCGTCTGTCGTTCTTCTGGGCGATTGGCATGAATTTCTATTTGGAAATTGCCAAGATGCGCGCTGCGAGATTGTTATGGTGTCGCATCATGAAAGATTTTGGAGCGAAGAATCCCAAGAGCTTGATGCTGCGCACACATTGCCAAACATCTGGATGGTCACTCACAGAGCAAGACCCCTACAACAACATCGTACGCACCACCATTGAAGCCATGGCGGCTGTCTTTGGCGGCACCCAAAGCCTGCACACCAACAGCTTTGATGAGGCGATTGCCTTGCCCACCGAGTTCTCATCGCGCATCGCGCGCAACACACAACTCATCATCCAAGAAGAAACGCATATCCCGAATGTCATTGACCCTTGGGCGGGCAGCTACATGATGGAAAAGCTGACCCAAGACATGGCCGATGAGGCATGGAAGATCATTGAAGAAGTGCAGGCCATGGGTGGCATGACCAAAGCCGTGGGGTCGGGTTGGGCCAAGCTGAAAATTGAAGCTGCAGCGGCTGACAAGCAAGCCCGCATCGACTCTGGCCAAGATGTGATTGTGGGTGTCAACAAATACAAATTGGCCACGCAAGACGCCGTGGAAGTGCGTGACATCGACAACGTGAAAGTGCGCGACGCGCAAATTGCCCGCTTGCAATCCATCAAGGCCAAGCGTGACAATGCAGCCGTCCAAAAAGCGCTGGAAGCGCTCACCACGGCTGCTCAAAATAACGCTGGCAATTTGCTGGCTTTGTCGATTGATGCTGTGCGCCTGCGGGCCACGGTAGGCGAGGTGAGCGACGCGCTGGAAAAGGTCTTTGGTCGCCATCGTGCGGACACCCAAAAGGTGAGCGGCGTCTATGCCGCGGCCTATGACCAAGGCCACGAAGGAGACACCATGGCTTATTGGGATCAATTGAAATCAGACATTGCGGCATTTGCCCAATCCCATGGCCGCCGTCCACGCGTCATGATTTCCAAATTGGGTCAAGACGGGCACGACCGGGGTGCCAAAGTGGTCGCCACGGCGTTTGCCGATCTGGGCTTTGATGTGGACATGGGGCCGCTGTTTCAAACGCCTGAAGAATGTGCCCGCCAAGCCATTGAAAACGATGTGCATGCTGTCGGAGTGTCCACCTTGGCAGCGGGTCACAAAACCTTGGTGCCGGCCATCATCGAAGAGCTGAAAAAGCAAGGTGGGGATGGCATCATCGTCTTTGTGGGTGGCGTCATTCCACGCCAAGACTACGACTTTCTTTACCAAGCCGGTGTCAAAGGCATTTATGGCCCCGGTACACCCATTCCTGTCAGCGCCAACGATGTGTTGCAGCATATTCAAGCCGCCATGGGCCAAAAGCCCTGAAGCGATTGCAGCGCATGGGTGACACCTCGACATTGATCAACAGCATCTTGCAAGGTGTTGGGATGGACCAGCGGCGTGCCATGGCCAAAGCCATCACCCTGCTCGAATCCACCCGACCCGACCACCGCTTGCAAGCGGATGAACTGCTCACCAGTTTGTTGCCACACACGGGGAACTCATTTCGAATTGGCTTGAGCGGTGTGCCTGGTGTGGGCAAAAGCACCTTGATTGAAGCTTTGGGGTTGATGCTGATCGCGCAAGGCCACAAGGTGGCGGTGTTGGCCATCGATCCATCCTCCAGCATTTCAGGCGGATCCATCTTGGGGGACAAAACCCGCATGGAGCAGTTGTCGGTGCATCCGCATGCCTTCATTCGCCCCAGTCCCAGCAGCGGCACCTTGGGCGGCGTGGCTGAAAAAACCAGAGAGTGCATGTTGGTCCTTGAAGCCGCAGGCTACGACATTGTGATCGTCGAAACCGTGGGTGTGGGGCAAAGTGAGACCGCTGTCGCCAACATGACCGACATGTTTGTTTTGATGCAGTTGCCCAATGCGGGCGATGATCTACAGGCGATCAAAAAAGGCGTGATGGAGTTGGCTGATTTGGTCTTGATCAACAAAGCCGATTTAGACCCCGAGGCTGCCAGCCGTGCTCAAGCTTTCATTCGCAGTGCCATGCAGTTGCTGCACGGGGGACACGGTCACCCCAGCGACAAACAGCCCGCCCATTGGACCCCAGACGTTTTAAATTCAAGTGCTTTGAAAGGCGAAGGCTTGCAAGCATTTTGGACCCAGGTGTTGTCCTTCAAACAATTGCAATTGGCCGATGGTCAATGGGTGAGCCGCAGGCATGCGCAATCCCTCAGTTGGATGAACGACCGCATTGAAGCAGGTTTGAAGCAAGCGTTTCAAGCAAACACCGAGGTGTCGCGGATGCTGCCCACATTGAAAGCTGACGTGCTGGCCGGCAAAGTCGCGGCTTCCACCGCAGCCCGTCAATTGCTGGCTGCTTGGCACCCATCTGCCAGCCAATGAACACCACGACCATTTAGGAAGAAGAGGCGATCCATGCAAGAAATCATTCAACAACTCGAGGAAAAACGCGCAGCGGCGCGTTTGGGCGGTGGCGAAAAACGCATCGCCGCTCAACACGCCAAAGGCAAACTGACGGCTCGCGAACGCTTGGAAGTGTTGCTCGACGAAGGCACGTTTGAAGAATGGGACATGTTTGTCGAGCACCGTTGCACCGACTTTGGCATGCAAGACAGCAAAATTCCAGGTGACGGTGTCGTCACCGGTTACGGCATGATCAATGGCCGTTTGGTGTTTGTCTTCAGCCAAGACTTCACGGTGTATGGCGGTGCATTGTCTGAAACACACGCCGAAAAAATTTGCAAAATCATGGACCAAGCCATGAAGGTGGGCGCACCCGTTATTGGTTTGAACGACTCGGGTGGTGCGCGGATTCAAGAAGGCGTGGCTTCCTTGGGTGGCTATGCCGAAGTCTTCCAGCGCAATGTGTTGGCCAGCGGTGTGATTCCCCAAATCAGCATGATCATGGGGCCCTCTGCTGGTGGTGCGGTCTATTCACCTGCACTCACCGACTTCATCTTCATGGTGAAAGACAGCTCTTACATGTTCGTGACCGGCCCCGATGTGGTGAAAACCGTCACGCACGAAGAGGTGAGTGCTGAAGAGTTGGGTGGTGCCATCACCCACACCACCAAAAGTGGCGTGGCCGATCTGGCCTTCAACAACGACGTCGAAGCTTTGCTCATGCTGCGCCGTTTGTACAACTACCTGCCGTTGAACAACCGCGAAAAACCACCCGTGCGTCCCAGTGGCGACCCCACCGACCGCATGGACACCAGTTTGGACACCCTGGTGCCCGACAACCCGAACATGCCCTATGACATGAAAGAGTTGATTGTCAAAACAGTGGACGACGGCGACTTCTTTGAATTGCAACCCGAATATGCGAAAAATATCCTGATTGGGTTCGCCCGCATGGCGGGTCAAACCGTGGGCATCGTGGCCAACCAACCTTTGGTTTTGGCCGGTTGTTTGGACATCAAGAGCAGCATCAAGGCTGCGCGCTTTGTGCGCTTTTGCGACGCCTACAACATCCCAGTCATCACCTTTGTGGATGTCCCAGGCTTCATGCCCGGCACCAGTCAAGAATTTGGCGGCATCATCAAACACGGTGCCAAGCTCTTGTATGCGTATGCCGAATGCACCGTGCCCAAAATCACCGTCATCACCCGCAAAGCCTATGGCGGTGCGTATGACGTGATGGCCTCCAAGCATTTGCGTGGTGATGTGAATTTCGCTTGGCCCCACGCTGAAATTGCGGTCATGGGTGCCAAAGGCGCGGTGGAAATCATCTTCCGTGAAGACAAAGGCGACCCTGTGAAACTGGCCGCCAAAGAAGCCGAATACAAAGAGCGCTTTGCCAATCCGTTTGTGGCTGGTGCACGCGGTTTCATTGATGACGTGATCCTGCCCAGCGAAACCCGCAAACGCATTTGCCGTTCTTTGGTGATGCTGAAAGATAAAAAAGTTGACAACCCGTGGCGCAAACACGGCAACATTCCGCTGTGAAAGCCTTGGAGACGAACATGTTTAAGAAAATTTTGATTGCCAACCGAGGTGAAATTGCTTGCCGTGTGATGGCCACCGCCAAGCGCATGGGCATCGCCACGGTGGCGGTTTATTCCGAGGCCGATCGCAACGCACGCCATGTGGCCTTGGCCGATGAAGCCGTGCACATTGGCCCAGCCTCTAGCCGCGAAAGTTATCTCAAGGGTGATGTCATCATTGCAGCCGCCAAGGCCACCGGTGCGCAAGCCATTCACCCCGGCTATGGCTTCCTGAGTGAGAACGAAGACTTTGCGCGCACCTGCGAAGAGAACGGCATCATCTTCATCGGCCCCAAGCACGAAGCGATTGCGGCCATGGGCGACAAAATCGCCTCGAAGAAATTGGCGGCGAATGCCAAGGTCAACACCATCCCCGGTTTCAACGAGGCCATCGACACACCCGAGCAAGCGGTGGAGATTGCCAAGGGCATTGGGTACCCGGTCATGATCAAGGCATCCGCAGGCGGCGGGGGCAAAGGCTTGCGCGTGGCCTTCAACGACAAAGAAGCGCATGAAGGTTTTGCCTCTTGCCGCAATGAAGCGCGCAACAGCTTTGGCGACGACCGCGTCTTCATTGAAAAATTTGTTGAAGAGCCGCGTCACATTGAAATTCAATTGCTGGGCGATGGCCACGGCAATGTGGTGTTTTTGAATGAACGCGAATGCTCGATTCAGCGCCGCCATCAAAAAGTGATTGAAGAAGCGCCTTCGCCCTTCATCAGCGACGAGACCCGCCAAGCCATGGGCGCACAAGCCGTGGCCTTGGCCAAGGCAGTCAAGTACCAAAGCGCAGGGACGGTGGAGTTTGTGGTTGGCAAGGACCAAAGTTTTTACTTCTTGGAAATGAACACCCGTTTGCAGGTGGAACACCCAGTCACCGAGGCCATCACCGGTTTGGATTTGGTGGAGTGGATGATTCGCGTGGCCGCAGGTGAAAAACTGCCCTTCAAGCAAGCCGATATTCAGCGCAATGGCTGGGCCATTGAATGCCGCATCAACGCCGAAGATCCTTTCCGCAATTTCTTGCCGTCCACAGGTCGTTTGGTGCGCTTTCAGCCCCCCGAGCAAACCATGTTCCAGTCGAACACTGCGCTATTACAAGGCGTTCGCGTCGACACCGGTGTGCAAGAGGGCGGAGAAATTTCCATGCACTACGACTCGATGATTGCCAAATTGATCGTGCACGGGCGAGACCGCAACGAAGCGATTGCCAAAATGCGTGAAGCCCTGAATGGCTTTGTCATCCGTGGCATCAGCTCCAACATTCCTTTCCAAGCGGCTTTGTTGGCGCACCCCGACTTTGTCACCGGCAACTTCAACACCGGCTTCATTGCTGAACACTTTGGCAAAGGTTTCCATGCTGAAGATGTGCCTCACAGTGATCCGGATTTCTTGGTGGCGCTGGCCGCCTTTGTCCGGCGCAAATCACGTGAACGAGCGGCCAGTTTGAGCGGACAATTGCCTGGTTATGACGTGAAAGTAGGCCAAACCTACACGGTCATCACCTTGAATGCACAAGGCGAGCATCACTTTGACCAAGTGGAAGTGGATGATGCTGGTGGCTTGGGCACCGCAGTCATCAAACTGAATGGCAAAAACTTCGCCATCCACAGCAACTCACGCTTGAATGACATTGCGATTGAAGGCACTGTGAATGGCCAGCCTTTCACCGCACAGGTGGAACGTGGTTCGGTGAAAAACCCACTGGTGCTTCAGGTGCAGCACTTTGGTCGCCGCATCGATGCCTTGGTCATCTCCCCGCGCATGGCCGAGCTGTACCGCAAAATGCCGTTCAAAGCGCCCCCGGATCTGAGCCGTTTTGTGTTGTCACCCATGCCCGGTTTGTTGGTTGATGTCGCCGTTCAACCGGGTCAAAAAGTACAAGCGGGTGAACGCGTGGCAGTGATTGAAGCGATGAAGATGGAGAACGTCTTGTTTGCCACGCAAGATGGCGTGGTCAAGTCGGTGCTGGCCAGCAAAGGCGAGTCCCTCACTGTGGACCAAATCATCGTGGAGTTTGCATGAGTGCCAGGCCTTTCAAGGTGTTGGGCATTCAGCAAATCGCCATTGGCGGTTTGGACAAAACCCGTTTGCAAACCTTGTGGGTTGACATGCTCGGTTTGGAGATCACGGGCACCTTCAAAAGCGAACGTGAAAATGTGGATGAAGACATTTGTGCCATGGGTTCGGGTCCGTTCAAGGTTGAAGTGGACCTGATGCAGCCGCTCGACCCCGAAAAAAAACCAGCGGTGCATGCCACGCCCCTCAACCACATCGGCTTGTGGATCGACAAACTTCCTGAAGCTGTGGAGTGGTTGACCGCGCAAGGCGTGCGTTTTGCACCCGGTGGCATTCGCCAAGGAGCGGCAGGCTTTGACATCACCTTTTTACACCCCAAAGCCAATGATGAATTTCCCATCAGCGGTGAAGGCGTGCTGATTGAATTGGTGCAAGCCCCCCAGGCTGTGGTGCAAGCGTTTGAAGCCCTGGCAAGCCAGCCCTCTCAGCCCTGAACGCCTGGTCTGCTTGTTGGCTGAAGGGGCTCTCTCAAAAGAGCATTCAATCGTTTTTGTTTTGTTCAGCTCGTTGCTTGGCCCGCATCAATGCTGCCTCGACACGGCTGATTTTTTGCTCAGGCAAGGCCTCAACAGGGCTCGCTGGTGCAAGGGCACGCAGTCGTTCTTGACGTGCTGCGTAACGTTGACGCGCTTCCGCTGCTTGTGCTGCAGACCAAGCATCCCAGCCCGTGGCTGAGCCGCTGACATTCTCTAACTCGATGCAATCGACGGGGCAAACCGGCAAGCAAAGTTCACAGCCGGTGCAATCCTTTTCAATCACCGTGTGCATGCGTTTGTGGGTGCCGATGATGGCGTCCACGGGGCAGGCCTCAATGCACAAGGTGCACCCAATACACCAGGCTTCATCAATCCACACCACCGAGCGTGGTCCTTCCAAACCGTTGTCGGGGTTCAGAGGCAACACGGGTTGACCAAGCAGATGCGCCAGTCTTTGGATGCCCGCTTCACCGCCTGGTGGGCATTGGTTGATGGGGGCCGAGCCCTCGTGGATGGCCGTGGCATAGGACTCGCAATCGGGGTAGCCGCAACGCGTGCACTGCGTTTGCGGCAGCAAGGCCAAGATGCTTTGGCAGTCGCTCACTTCGCGCTAGAGACAGCCCTGCGTTTGCCAACCGGTTTGGCAACGGCTTTGATGACGCGTTTCTTTGGCTTGGACGCCGCCTTCAATTGGTTTTTTTGGATGAAACTCTTCACCGCGGGATACACCAAGTCGCGCCAACGGCGGCCACTGAAGATGCCGTAGTGGCCAGCGCCTTCGGCTTCGTAATGCATTTTTTCAGTGGCTGGAATGCCTGCACAAAGCTTCAGCGCCGCTTTGGTTTGGCCGGCACCGGAAATATCGTCGAGCTCGCCTTCCACCGTCAGCAAGCCACAGTGGGTGATGTCTTGTGGACGCACACGTTCAATCTTGCCGCTGTCAGATCGCACATCCCAAGTGCCGCGCACCAGTTTGAAATCTTGGAACACGGTGGCAATGGTTTCCAAGTAGTAATCGGCGTCCATGTCCAAAACCGCGTTGTACTCGTCGTAGAACTGTCGATGCGATTCAGCGCTGGAGTTGTCACCCTTGATCAGATCCTTGAAGTACTCGTAGTGGCTCTTCAAATGCCGATCAGGGTTCATGGCCACAAAGCCGGTGTGCTGCAAGAAGCCAGGATAGACGCGGCGACCAGCACCTGGGAAGTTGGTAGGTACGCGGTAAATCACATTGTGTTCAAACCACTGGTGGCTTTTGTTGGTGGCCAAGTTGTTCACTGCGGTGGGCGATTTGGTCGCGTCAATCGGACCGCCCATCATGGTCATGCTCAATGGCAGGGTTTCACCACGCGAGGCCATCAAGGACACGGCAGCCAGCACCGGCACGGTGGGTTGACACACGCTCACCACATGGCAATGGCCTTCGCTGGCTTGGATATGCCGAATGAACTCTTGGATGTAGTTGACGTAATCGTCGAGGTGGAATTCACCTTCGCTCAAGGGCACCAGGCGTGCATTTTTCCAGTCGGTGATGTAGACACGGTGATCTTGCATCATGGTGCGCACCGTGTCGCGCAGCAAGGTGGCATAGTGGCCTGACAAAGGGGCCACGATCAACACCGAGGGCAGGGTCTTGATGGCATCCAGGGTTTCACTGTTGTCGCTGAAGCATTTGAAATGCAGCAACTCACAAAAGGGTTTGTCGATCACGACGCGTTCTTGAACCGCGACTTTGGACCCCTGAATATGGACTGAATGGATGCCAAACTCAGGCTTCACATAGTCTTTGCCAAGCCGGTAAGCCAAGTCATATGAGGCCGAAATACGCTGCACCAAAGGGTTGGTGGAGAAGGGGGATGAGGGGTTGGCCATCATCTTGGACGAGGCCAAGGCAAATTCAGCAAACGGTTCCATCATGGCCCGTTGGGCTTCGTACAGTTGATAGAGCATGGCTTACCTTTGGGTTGTTGCAGTGCAATATATCAGAGCTGCCCTCGACTGAGCTGACGGGCCAATTCAAGCAAATTCGGGGCTTCAAAGTCCACTGGGGTGGTGGCGTGGTGTTCGCCCAAGCCGGGCCCGTATTCGTCAGGGCGCCCAATGAAGGCGGTTTTCAAGCCTGCTTGGGCTGCAGCTTCCAGGTCCGACGAATGGGCTGCCACCATCATGGTTTCACTCAAATCCAGATCAAAAGCCCGCGCTGAAGCTTGGTAGACAACGGCTTGGGGTTTGTAGTCTTGGGCGATTTCAGCGCCCAAGATGGCATCCCAATGCCAATGGTTGTGACGCGCCAAGTTGGCCATCAAGGCGATGTGGCCGTTTGAGCAGGGGGCCAACAAAAATTGTTGTCGAAGCATTTGCATGGCCTCAGCCACATCAGGCCAGGCTTGCAAGCGGTGCCACGCCAGGTTCAGGTGTTGACGGGTGGCTTCATCCACCTGGTGCCAACCTAAACGATCCAGCACGGTATCCAGGTTGTCGCGGTGCAGCACATCGAGCTTGCAAAAACCACGTTGGCCACTGCGCACTTTTTCCATCGCGGGCTGGTATTCGTTGCGCCAATCATCGGCAAAAGCCAGCCAATCGGTGCGAAGACCCAAGGGCTCCAAGCTGGATTGGGCTTGCGCAGCTATGTCGCTGCGCCAATCCACCAAGGTGCCGAACACATCAAAAATCAAGGCGCGGATGGCCATGGTTTCAACCCTTCAACACGGTGGCAATGGCTTTGCAGACATGGTCGATGTTTTGGCTGTTGAGCGCCGCCACGCACATGCGGCCGGTGTCGGTGCCGTAAACACCGAACTCGCTGCGCAAGCGAATCATTTGGTCTTTGCTCAGGCCAGAGTAGCTGAACATGCCAATCTGTTGCGTGATGAAGCCCATGTCGGTGGCCACACCGGCGGCTTTCAAGCCCTCCACCAGTTTTTGCCGCATGGCTTTGATGCGCACCCGCATCTCGCCCAGTTCTTTTTCCCACAAGGCGCGCAACTCGGGGTTGTTCAACACCGCGGCAACCACTGCGCCACCATGGGTGGGCGGGTTGGAATAGTTGGTGCGGATGACGATTTTCAATTGGGACAATACTTTGGCGGCCTCGTCTGCAGATTGGCACAACACCGACAGCGCACCCACACGTTCACCATACAGGCTGAAACTTTTCGAGAACGACGTGGACACCAAAAAATCCAAACCGGCAGCAACAAACTTGGCAATCACAGCGCCATCTTCGGCAATGCCGTGGCCAAAGCCTTGGTAGGCCATGTCCAAGAAAGGCGTGAGTTGACGGGCTTTGACCGTGGCCACCACTTGGTCCCATTGGGCTGGGGTGATGTCATAGCCCGTGGGGTTGTGGCAGCAAGCATGCAGCACCACCACGGTGCCGGGAGCGGCAGCGTTCAAGCTGGCCAACATGCCCTCAAAGTTCACGCCTTTGGCGGCAGCGTCATAGTAGGCATAGGTGTCCACGCTGAAACCAGCGGCGGCAAACAAAGCGCGGTGGTTTTCCCAACTGGGGTCGCTGATCAGGACCTTGGCACCGGGATTGAGCTTGTGCAAGAAATCGGCACCAATTTTCAAACCACCCGTGCCACCGATGGCTTGCACGGTGGCCACGCGGTTGGCGGTGATGGGCTCAGAACTGGCACCAAACACCAAGGTTTTGACCGCGCTGTCGTAAGCCGCGATGCCATCGATGGGCAAGTAGCCACGTGCCGTGGGCTTGGCCATCATGGTGTTTTCAGCTTGTTGCACGCATTGCAGCAAGGGCAATTTGCCGTTGTCGTCGAAATAAACACCCACCCCCAGGTTGACTTTGATGGGCGAAGTGTCGGCAGCGAATTGCTCGTTCAAGCCCAGAATGGGGTCGCGGGGTGCCATTTCGACGGCGGAAAACAGAGACATTGTCAGTCCTTGATGGAGTGGGGTAGAAGGAATAGGGGCCGGAAAAAACGCCCAGACTGGGTTAGGCTAGGCGGTTGTTCAGATTTTAACGGCTTGGCATGTGCGCCTGGCTAAGCTCCTACCCGCCATGACCAACCCGATTGTTGAAGCCGATCCCCAAACAGCCCCTGCAGCAGAGGGCACTTGGGTCAGCTACCCCAACTCCCCCTTTGAGTTGTTTCAGCCGTACCCGCCAGCCGGCGACCAACCCACGGCCATTGCCCAGTTGGTCGAAGGCGTGCGCGATGGTGAGATGTTTCAAACCTTGTTGGGGGTGACGGGTTCAGGCAAGACCTTCACCATGGCGAATGTGATTGCCCAGATGGGTCGTCCCGCCATCATTTACGCGCCCAACAAAACCCTGGCGGCCCAGTTGTACAGCGAGTTCCGCGAATTTTTTCCGAAGAACGCCGTCGAGTATTTCGTCAGCTACTACGACTACTACCAGCCCGAGGCTTATGTGCCGCAGCGCGATTTGTTCATTGAAAAAGACAGCGCGATCAACGAGCACATCGAGCAGATGCGCCTGTCGTGTACCAAGAGCCTGTTGGAGCGGCGCGATGTGATCATTGTCGCCACGGTGTCGGCCATCTACGGCATTGGCGAGCCCGAGAGCTACCACCAAATGGTGATGACCTTGCGGGTGGGCGACAAGCCGGGTCAGCGCGACATCATTGCCCAGTTGGTGCGCATGCAGTACGACCGCAACGACATGGACTTTTCACGCGGTCGCTTCAGGGTTCGCGGTGACACCATCGATGTGTTCCCCGCCGAGCACAGCGAGTTGGCGATCCGCATCGAGCTGTTTGATGACGAGATTGAAAGCCTGCAACTGCTCGACCCCTTAACCGGGCGGGTACGCCAAAAAATCCCTCGCTTCACCGTCTACCCCTCCAGCCACTATGTGACGCCCCGCGACAAGGTGCTGGCTGCGGTTGAAACCATCAAGTTGGAATTGGGCGAGCGACTGAAGGAACTGGTGGGCATGAACAAGTTGGTAGAGGCGCAGCGCCTGGAGCAACGCACCCGATTCGATTTGGAAATGTTGAGTGAAGTGGGGCATTGCAAGGGCATTGAAAACTACACCCGGCATTTGTCGGGTGCGGCCCCTGGTGAGCCGCCCAGCACCCTGACCGACTACCTGCCCAAAGACGCATTGATGTTTCTGGATGAAAGTCATGTGCTGATGGGCCAGTTTTCCGGCATGTACAACGGCGACCGCGCCCGCAAAACCACGCTTGTGGAATATGGTTTCCGTTTGCCCAGCGCCTTGGACAACCGGCCTTTGAAGTTGGATGAATTTGAAAAACGCCTGCGCCAGTTGGTGTTTGTGTCAGCCACGCCTTCCGACTACGAAAAGACCCACTCGGGCAATGTGGTGGAGCAGGTGGTGCGGCCCACCGGCTTGGTCGATCCCATGGTTGAGGTGCGACCGGCCATTCACCAGGTGGACGACGTGCTGCAAGAAATTCGAATTCGCGTCGTTAAAAACGAGCGGATTTTGATCACCACCCTGACCAAGCGCATGGCCGAGCAACTCACTGATTATTTGGGAGACAACGGCGTCAAGGGGCGCTATTTGCACAGCGACATCGACACGGTGGAGCGGGTGGAAATCTTGCGCGATTTGCGTTTGGGCGCGTTTGATGTGCTGGTGGGCATCAACTTGTTGCGCGAAGGTTTGGACTTGCCTGAGGTGTCTTTGGTGGCCATTTTGGACGCCGACAAGGAAGGTTTTTTGCGCTCAGAGCGCAGTCTGATTCAAACCATTGGTCGTGCCGCACGAAACTTGGAAGGGCGTGCGATTTTGTACGCCGACAAAATGACCGAATCGATGAAGCGCGCCATTGGTGAAACTGAACGGCGTCGCAACAAGCAAATCAGCTTCAACGCCGCCCATGGCATCACGCCGCGCGGGGTGGTCAAAGGCATCCGAGATCTGATTGACGGGGTGTACAGCGAAAAGTCGGACAAAGAGTCGATGCGCCTCGAGTTGGAGCATGCGCGCGTCCAAGACATGAGCGAGCGCGACGTGGCCAAGGAAATCAAACGCCTTGAAAAACAGATGATGGAGCACGCTCGCAACCTGGAATTCGAACAAGCGGCGTCCGTGCGGGATCAGTTGGGCAGGCTGCGCGCCATGACCTTCGGGGCTTCCAGCCCGGACAAGGTTTAAACCCGACTGTTTTGTTTGGTCTTGTGCTATAGTTGACTAATCCAGTCGACATAGACCCCTCTAGGAGTTTCAAATGCGTCTTACCACCAAAGGTCGTTTCGCCGTTACGGCCATGATTGACTTGGCTTTGCGCCAAAACAATGGCCCCGTCACCTTGGCGGCCATCAGCCAGCGCCAACAAATTTCCCTGTCCTACCTCGAGCAGTTGTTTGGCAAATTGCGCCGCCAAAACCTGGTCGAATCCACCCGCGGACCCGGCGGTGGCTACACCTTGGGTCGCAAAGCCCATGAAATCTCTGTGGCCGACATCATTTTGTCGGTGGACGAGCCCATCGACGCCACGCACTGCGGTGGCAAAGAAAACTGTCTCGGCGAAACCGGTCGCTGCATGACCCACGAACTGTGGACATCCCTGAACCAGCGCATGATCGATTTCCTCAGTTCGGTCAACTTGCAAAAACTGGTGGAAGACCAACTGGCCAAGGGCTTGCAAGTGGAAGACAAGCCACTGCACAAGCGCGCTATTTCGTCCATGCCGGTGGTCAAACCCATTCGCGTCAATGCGCCGAACTCGGTCTTCGCCTTGGGCAATGTGTTCGTCAAAGGCTAAAAAAAATGGACATGACCCCGCATTTCCCGATTTACCTGGACTACGGCGCCACCAACCCCTGCGACGAGCGTGTGGTTGACGCCATGATCCCTTGGTTGCGCGAGCATTTCGGCAACCCCGCGTCTCGCAGCCATGCCTGGGGCTGGGAAGCCGAAGAAGCTGTTGAAAAAGCCCGCGTCCAGGTGGCCGACTTGATTGGTGCTGATCCGCGTGAAATCGTTTGGACCTCCGGCGCCACCGAATCCAACAACTTGGCCATCAAAGGTGCCGCCCAGTTTTACAAAACCAAGGGCAAGCACCTCATCACCGTGAAAACCGAGCATAAAGCGGTACTCGACACCATGCGTGAACTCGAGCGCCAAGGCTTTGAAGTCACGTACCTTGATGTGCAAGAAGACGGCTTGCTCGATTTGAACAAGCTGAAAGACGCGATTCGCCCCGACACCTCGCTCATCAGCGTCATGCATGTCAACAATGAAATCGGTGTCATCCAAGACATCGTGACGATTGGCAACATGTGCCGCGAGCGCGGCATCATTTTTCACGTCGATGCCGCTCAATCCACCGGCAAAGTCGAAATTGACATGGCCCAATTGCCTGTTGATTTGATGAGCTTGGCCTCCCACAAAACCTATGGCCCCAAAGGCATTGGCGCGCTCTATGTGCGGCGCAAACCGCGTGTGCGCTTGGAAGCCCAAATGCACGGCGGTGGTCACGAACGCGGCATGCGCAGTGGCACGCTGCCCACCCACCAATGTGTGGGCATGGGCGAGGCCTTTCGCATTGCCAAATTGGAAATGGCGCAAGACGTGGCCAAAGCCAAACACTTGTCGCAACGCTTGCTCAACGGTTTGAAAGACATCGAGCAAGTGTTCATCAATGGCCATCTCACACAACGCGTGCCGCACAACTTGAACATCAGTTTCAACTATGTGGAGGGTGAGTCCCTCATCATGGGCATCAAAGGCTTGGCTGTGTCATCAGGCTCTGCATGCACTTCGGCCAGCTTGGAACCCAGTTACGTGTTGCGCGCCTTGGGCCGCAGCGATGAACTCGCCCACAGCAGTTTGCGCATGACCATTGGCCGCTTCTCCACCGAAGAAGAAATCGACTATGCGATCAGCACCATCCGTACCAATGTCAGCAAACTGCGTGACTTGAGCCCCTTGTGGGACATGTACAAAGAAGGCATTGATCTGAGCACCATCCAATGGGCCGCACATTGACCGCGTCTTCAATTGGCTCCATGGCTTCTCAGCCCTTGGCCAGTTGTGAATGCATGGACAAATGTTGAATGTTTTGAGTTTTAAAAGGTAATCCAGATGGCTTATTCTGAGAAAGTGGTAGACCACTACGAAAACCCCCGCAATGTGGGCTCGTTTGAAAAAGGGGACGACTCGGTCGGCACCGGTATGGTGGGCGCACCGGCCTGTGGCGACGTGATGAAGTTGCAAATCAAGGTCAACCCGCAAACCGGTGTCATTGAAGATGCGCGTTTCAAAACTTACGGCTGCGGCTCTGCCATTGCATCAAGCTCGTTGGTCACCGAATGGGTCAAAGGTAAAACCTTGGACGAAGCGGCTGCCTTGAAAAACAGCCAGATCGCCGAGGAGTTGGCGCTGCCGCCCGTGAAGATCCACTGCTCCATCTTGGCCGAAGACGCCATCAAAGCGGCTGTGGAAGATTACAAAAAGAAACACGCTCACTGATATGTCTGTCTCCATGACCGAAGCTGCTGCGCGGCATGTCAATCGATACCTCAGCAAACGAGGTAAGGGTGTTGGCGTGCGCTTGGGCGTCAAGACCACCGGTTGCTCGGGCTTGGCCTACAAGCTTGAATACGTCGACGACCTTGCCGAAGAAGATGTGGTGTTTGAGACCCATGGCTTGAAGATCTTGATCGACCCCAAGAGCCTGGCTTACTTGGATGGCACCGAGCTCGATTTTGTGCGTGAAGGCTTGAACGAAGGCTTCAAATTCAACAATCCCAACGAACGTGATCGTTGCGGCTGCGGCGAGTCTTTCCGAGTCTGATGCAAAGCGCTGGTTCGATGAAGCAGCCGCTGTCTTTGGCGGCCACCGACTTTGAATTGTTCGAGTTGCCCACGCAATTTGACTTAGACCGCGCGCAACTTGACACCCAGTGGAAAGCGCTGCAGCAGCAGGTGCACCCCGACCAATTCGCCTTGCAAGGACCCGCTGAAAAACGCTTGGCCATGCAGTGGTCGGTGCGGGTCAACGAGGCTTACCAGCGTTTGAAAAACCCATTGCGCCGCGCCGCCTACTTGTGTGAGTTGCATGGTGCGCCTTTGCAAGCCGAGGACAACACCAGCATGCCGGCTGCATTTTTGATGCAGCAAATGCAGTGGCGCGAAGATTTGGACGAGGCCCACACCGAAGCGGCCTTGACAAGCTTGCAATCCGATATCCACCAGGCCAAGCAGCAAGCCCTGCAGCGTTGTGCCCAAAGTTTGGACGCCGATAAAAATTGGTTGGCTGCAGTGCAAGAGGTGAGGGCGCTGATGTTCATCGAGCGTTTTGAAGAAGACTTGAACAACCGCCTCGATCGACTGGAAGATGCCTGAGGGCACAATACGCACCATGGCTTTGCTGCAAATTTCTGAACCTGGTCAAGCACCAGATCCCCACGCCAGACGGATCGCCATTGGCATTGATTTGGGCACCACGCATTCTTTGGTGGCCAGCGTGCGCAACGGCGTGGCCGAGTGCTTGCCCGATGAAGCTGGCCATGTGATCTTGCCTTCGGCGGTGCGCTATTTGCCTGATGGCAAGCGATTGATTGGCGCTGCTGCGCTGGTTTCGCAATCCCAAGACCCGGCCAACACCATCGTCTCGGTCAAGCGTTTCATGGGGCGCGGTTTGAAAGACGTGCCCCACCCCGAACATTTCCCGTATGCGTTTGCGGACCAACCCGGCATGTTGGGCTTGAACACCTTGCATGGATTGAAGTCGCCGGTGGAGGTGAGTGCGGAGATTTTGGCCAGCCTGCGCCAACGCGCAGAAGACACCTTCAATGACGACATCTACGGCGCGGTCATCACCGTGCCAGCGTACTTTGATGACGCACAACGCCAAGCCACCAAGGACGCTGCGCAAATGGCGGGCTTGCATGTGCTGCGCCTGATCAACGAACCCACTGCTGCCGCCATTGCTTATGGTTTGGACAATGCCAGTGAAGGCGTGTATGCGGTTTACGACTTGGGTGGCGGCACCTTTGATATTTCTATTCTGCGCATGAGCCGTGGCGTGTTCGAGGTCTTGTCCACCGGTGGCGATTCGGCCCTGGGTGGTGACGACTACGACCGTTGCTTGCTTGATCTCGCGCTCGAGCAAAGCCAGCGTCAAGCCTTGAACGAGGTGGACGCCAGCTTGTTGTTGACCGCCGCACGGGCTTGCAAGGAAGAGCTCTCTGCACACGACCACGCAGTGTTCAGTGTGGTGCTCTCCGATGGATTGTTGAGCACGACGGTGCAACGCTCAGACTTTGAACACCGCGCCCAAGCACTCACCCAAAAAACCCTGCAAGCCGTTAAAAAAGCCTTGCGTGATGCTGGCATGAAGGCCGAGGATATTCAAGGCGTGGTGATGGTGGGCGGCTCGACCCGCATGCCGCATGTGCAAAGCGCGGTGGCTGCCCTCTTGAACTGCACGCCCTTGAACAACTTGAACCCGGATGAAGTGGTCGCCATTGGCGCGGCCATTCAAGCCAACCAGCTCAGTGGCAACAATCCCGATGGCGAGCTGCTGTTGTTGGATGTGATTCCGCTGTCTCTGGGCATTGAAACCATGGGCGGTTTGGTTGAGCGCATCGTGCCACGCAATCAAACCATTCCCACCGCCATGGCACAAGACTTCACCACCTACCAAGACGGTCAAACCGCGCTGGCCTTGCATGTGCTGCAAGGCGAGCGAGACCTGGTGAAAGACTGCCGCAGCTTGGCACGTTTTGAATTGAAGGGCATACCCCCCATGGCCGCAGGCTCGGCCCGCATTCGCGTGACTTTCACTGTGGATGCCGATGGCTTGCTCAGCGTGTCGGCATTGGAGACAAAAAGTGGCGTGCAAGCCCAGATTGACGTCAAGCCCAGCTATGGTTTGTCCGACGAGCAAATTGCCGCCATGTTGCAAGACAGTTTTCACACCGCCGAGTTCGACAAGAACGCACGGGCCTTGGCCGAAGCGCGTTTGGAAGCCGACCGCATGTGGCTGGCCACGCAAAGTGCCTTGCAGGCTGATGCACCGTTGTTGTCTGCAGAAGAACAAACCGTCATTCACCAATTGATGGATGCGGTGCTGGCCATCAAAACTTCAGAGGTGCCTGCCGACATCGAGGCTGCTACCGAGGCCTTGGCCCAAGGCACCGAAGCTTTCGCCGCTGCCCGCATGAACGACGGCATTCGCAAAGCCCTGGCGGGTAAACACATTGGGGCCATGTCATGACCATCATCAAAATTCTCCCGCATGTGGAGCTGTGCCCCGAGGGCAAAGAAATTCAAGTTGCGCCCGGCAACACCATTTGCGAAGCCTTGCTGGACAACGGCATCAACATCGAACACGCTTGCGACATGAGCTGTGCTTGCACCACCTGCCATGTGGTGGTGCGTGAAGGCTTTGCCAGCTTGAACGAGCCCGAAGAGTTGGAAGAAGATTTGCTGGACCGCGCCTGGGGTCTTGAGCCGAATTCGCGCCTGAGTTGCCAATCGGTGGTGGCTCAGCAGAACCTGGTGATTGAGATTCCGCGCTACACCATCAACCACGCCAAAGAGAACCACTGAAGCCATGCGACTCATTGTGTTGGATACCGAAACCACTGGGCTGTCACCAGACAACGGTGACCGCATCCTGGAGTTGGGCTGTGTGGAATTGATGCACCGCAAACTCACTGGCCGCAACTTTCATTACTACATCAACCCCGAGCGTGACAGCCATGAAGAAGCGCTGAATGTGCACGGCATCACTTCAGAGTTTTTGCAAGACAAGCCCAAGTTTGCGCAAATCGTGGACGAGTTCTTGGCCTATGTGAAAGGTGCGGACATCATCATTCACAACGCACCCTTTGACATGGGTTTTTTGAACAAAGAACTCGAACTGGCTGGCCATCCCCCATTCAAAGCCCACGTCGGGCAGGTGATGGACACCTTGGCCATGGCCAAAGAAATTTACCCCGGCAAACGCAATTCACTCGATGCCTTGTGCGAACGCTTGGGCGTGAGCAACGCAGCCCGCACCCTGCACGGCGCTTTGCTGGATGCGGAATTGCTGGCCGATGTCTACATCAACCTCACGCGTGGCCAAGAGGGTTTGTTGATGGACCAAGACGATGGTCGCGACGCTTCTGGCAAGCCTGCTGCGCGTCGAGACTACAGCCAGCTGACATTGCCAGTCATTGCACCTAGCGCAGATGAGTTGTTGGCCCACGAAGGCGTGCTGGATTTGATTGACAAAGCCAGTGGCGGCAAGACTTTGTGGCGATCTACCGCAAGTTCGGCGTCAGCCCCCTGAATCTAAGTGGGTGAGGGCTTAAAAACGCTCATTTTTGTGACAGAATACAGCCCTGCTTCAACAGCAGTTCGCGTGGTTAGCTCAGTGGTAGAGCATCGCCTTCACACGGCGGGGGTCGGGGGTTCGAAACCCTCACCACGCACCATCAATACCCTAAGTACTGTGTTTTAAGCATCCCGCGTCAAGGCGGAGAGGACTTCATCCGTTCTGAAATTGCTTGCAATGAGTCAATTCAACGCACCAATTGGTTGGTGCAAAGGGTCGGGTAAGTCAAATGCTGATGGAAAAATTCATGGAACCTGACAAGTCCTCTCGAATTCAGCGACAACCCTTTGCAAATCATCACCGCTGAGTTGTCCCGCCATTTGGCAGTCACCCAGATTTTTGAGACATTGGTTGTGTTCTTCTTTGGGCTCAGATTTCTTGGCAGCTTCTGACGTGCAAACTTGGTAAAGATTGGAGCAGATGGCGTTCACGTTGCCGTTGCCAGCTATTCTTTGCGCCATCAATTCACATGCTTGGTGGCTTTGCGCATTTAAAGGGATATGAAAAAAAAGGCAAACCCATGAAACGACACAACACCACCTCCAACTTGAACTGTTCACTTTAACCATGGTCAAACTCCTGAAAATTGATTCGTATATCAAAACGCATCCTCAACTTGATTGACAGTTGCCTGAATCTGCTTGCTGGCGAGTCTCAAAAGCCAGAATGGTCAAGTCATCACGTCTTGCATGTAAGCCTTGCCAATCACCAATGTCATCAAGCAGATGCTGGGCAATGTTTTGGGCATTGCCATGCGCAGAACTGGCGAATGATGCCAACATTCGTCGATAGCCAAAAGCAACTGGGCGGTCTGAGTTGCCGCCAATTTGATCGGTGACGCCGTCCGTCACCATGACAAACCGGCTGCCGGGTTGCGCGATCCATTGTTGCTCTTGGACATCTTGGGCAGGCATGTCTTTGTAACCCAGACTCATGCGAACAGCTTTGTGTTGTTGGATCTGGCCATTCGCTTGGATTTCGTAGAGGTTGATTTTGGCACCGGCAAAAGAGATGGTTTGAGAAGGTATGTGAATGCGTACAAATGCCGCATCACAGCCATCATCGCTTTCGCTGTTTGAAAGGTCTTGTCGCAAACTTTTCCTCAATAAAGAATCCAAAGCTAGCAATGCTTTTGACAATGCGATGTGGGGTTGAGGGGTGAAAATTTTCTCTAGCAACGAGTTCACCAGTACGGACAGCATGGCGCCTGGAACACCATGACCTGCGCAATCGACCAGTGCCATGATCATGCTGTTGCTGGGTTCATGGTGATGAACCCACCAGAAGTCGCCGCCAATGGTGTCTCTGGGGTGCCATTCCACTGCAAAATCTTTGAGTTTGGATTTGACAAGGGAGGCTTGTGGTAACTGCGCTTCTTGAATCAGCCGGGCGTAGCGAACGGATGACATGACAATAGCCAGCGCGGCGTTGGATTCATCCAGCACTTTCTTGAACAAAAGTGCTTTGATTTGCAAGCGGTAATCGGCTGTGACTTCTTCGGCAGAGGTTAGGAAAACCGCTTTGGGTTTGAATTCGCAAGTCCAAAAAAAAGAACTGTGTACAGCGTTGGTGATTGTTCTCTCAGGTTGAAAGCTCAATTCGAAATCCCATTGATGAGAGATAAAACGAATCAGATAACCATGCAATATGCCTTCACTGAATGACTGGTGATGTGAAAGCAGGGTGGAGACGGCATTGAATTCATACCTGAGAGGGCCGATCGGTTTTGAATAAAAACCATAGTTCACTTCGGCGCATTTTTGAGACGCCTTGGTGGCTTGGTGATAGGCATTTGTGAAACTCAGAACAAACCAATCAATGCCAGCCGCATGGCTTTCCTCTTTTGACATCAGCTGCTGATAGTGCTCTAAAGAGGCGGATACCAGCTCTTGGGAATAGTGGTCACCCATGGAGAAACCAAAATTCAACAAGGCCGCGTGTCCGAATCGTTTAAAGGCTGCTTCATGTATTTCTTGTCTGAGCTTGGCTGGGTACCAACCATCAATAGCGATGTCATGAACCGCATGCGCTTTGAGTACATCCGAGCCAATGGAGCCCAACTCGCCCATGATCAATACAGTCGATTGCAGCGCTCGTCCGACAACCATGGGAAGTTCGTTCTGGTCATCCTTGATAGTCATTAAATATTCTTTCAATTTGAAAATTAATTTTTAAGAATTCGAATTGGAGTGGGCAGATTTACCAATTGACCGATCAGGCGAGTGCACCTAAAACCACATCAGACTTGAGAGATGCTGCGCCAAATGACCAACTATAAAAAACATTTCTTATTGTGGCTTTGCCTGTGGTGTCTGAGTGCAACAAGCTTTGCGCAAAAGCCCTTTGTGGTCAATGAAAACACGCCGATTGAATTCAGCGACTCACAGGTCTTGGTCTATGTGGATGTTGACAACACTGCCAATGCACAAGAAATCCTCACCAAACTGGATGAATTCAAGCCTGCAGCCGAATTCACCACTTTCAACGCTGGCGTCACGTATTGGATTTTTCAAAAATTTCGCAGTCAACTATCAGCTGATCGCGAAATCCGCATTGATGCGTCAGGCTGGAAAGAACTGCAAAGTCATGTGATCGATGCCAATGGGCAGATCCGCACACTGCAGCCCACGGGCTTTGTGCCCCCCCACAACCCCTTTTTGTCACAGAGTCCTCAAGCAACCTCCCTGTTTCAATTCAAGACACAGTTTCCAGTTTTCACGCTGAAGAAAGATGAAGAAGTAGCGGTCTTGACCAGCGTTAAATTTCAGCCCGTGTTTCCAGCCAAGAGCTTGTCGATTCATTTTGTCGATCAACTCACCTATTCAGAATTCCGCCGATTTAGCCTGTACATGGAAGGATTGTTGCTGGGGGTCCTTGTGGCGTTGACCGTGTTTGCCATCTTCAATGCGTTTCAAAACAAAGACAGAACCAATTTCTTTTATGCCCTCTGGATCTTCATTGCTTTCTTGTCAGTGGCCTGTGTGGGCGTGATAGATGGCAACCGATTGTTTGAGTTCGTCATTGATCTCGAAGGCGTCAGAGCTTTCAATTCAGACAGTCTGGGTTACACCCTATCTCTTGGATTATTATTCGCGCAAGCCATCAGCTACGTTCTGTTTGCTAGGCAATATTTGGGCATCAAAAAACATTTTCCAAGGGTCTATGTCCTGTCCAATGTATGGATTGGTTATGCTTTGTTTTACGCTTTCTTGGCGATGACCGGTTCGTTCTATGGCAAGGAAGCATTTTTTTCAGCATCGCCCATTGCATTGGCTTACAGCTTCAGTGTGGCTCTGATCTTGTTGAGTTTTTTCGTTTGCAGTTACATCCGCTACCGCAGTGGCTTTGGTTTCGCTATCTTTTTCACCTACGCTGTCATTCCCTATTTGATATTCCGATTGAGTTTTCTATTCGGTGTCATTGGTTTATCGTCGCCATTTACCTATTTGCCAGATCATGCCTTCGGCTATTTTTTAAAAAATCCTTGGACCAATCAGGCATTTGGTATTTGCCTTGAAGCACTCATCATGGCGTTGGCGGTGGTCAGTCGCGCAAGATGGTTGCAACAAGAATTGACAGCCAGCGCCAGAAAACAAACCGAACTGATTGAAGAACAAAATGTTCGCCTTGAAGGCATGGTGGAGGAACGCACACAAGAGTTGTCGGCCAAGCATGAGTTGGTGGTCAGTTCTGTGAATTACGCCAGTCGCTTGCAAAGAGGGCAGTTGCCTCGAGCTATGCGCATTGAAGGACGGTTCAAGTCTTTTGCAAGTATTTGGGAGCCACGCGACACGATTGGTGGTGATTTGTATTGGATTTCTTCAGCTGAACACGAGGAGCCATTTGTGTTGGCAGTTGCTGATTGCACCGGGCATGGTGTACCTGGTGCCATGTTGTCGTTGTTGGTGAGTAATTCTCTAGAGCGCATTTATGCCAATGACACCCTTGAGAATCCAGCCTCGGCCCTGAAATCTTTAGATCATTACATTCGAACTGGTTTGAACCAAGATCGTGCAGATGCAGAGAGCGATGATGGATGTGATGCGGCTATTTTGAAAATCGACAGACGCTTGCAACGCATTGAATACGCAGGCGCCAAATTGGACTTGTTTCACGTAAGCCATTCAGTCCTGCAACGTCACAGCTCAAAACGCATCAGCCTTGGCTACAAGGATGGATTAGATCCATCTCAGTTGCCCAAGACGACTTTGATTCATTACCAAAGCGGAGATTTGTTTGCCATCGTGACAGATGGTTTGACAGATCAAGTTGGCGGCACGGATCCATCGGTGCGGCCAGTCTCATTTGGCTATCGCCGATTAGAACGTGTGTTGCTTGAATGCCATGACAAAACGGCCGAGGAAGTTGCCGCGGCTCTTCAACATCAATTCAAGCAATGGCAAGGTTCTCATCAACGACGGGATGACGTGACCGTCATCGTCTTCAAACTCTGAAGTTTTTTTAATTCATGACCTTGTGCTTTTTGATGGCCAGCAAGGCCAACACGCTGATGCTGGCCATGCCCGACAGGTAATAGCCCACATACTGTAAGCCATGGTTGGTGGCCAACCATGTGGCGATGTAAGGCGCAAACGAGGCCCCCAAGATGGCCGACAAGTTGAAGCTCAAAGACGCACCGGTGTAACGCACTTCGGTTGGAAACAACTCGGCCATCAAAAAGCCCAAGGGACCAAAACACATCCCCATGAGGGCCATGCCAATCGACAAAGCCAACACCGTGGTGAAGCTGCCCGCTTGCAACATCGGGCCCAAGAACATACCCAACACAACAATGCCCACTGCGCCCCAGGTCAAGGCGGTGGTGCGTCCGCGCGTGTCTGAAATTTTGGCGGCGATGGGGATGAAGATGGCAAAGAAAACCACCGCAATGAGTTGCAACACCAAGAAATCTTGTCGTTGGTAGCCCAAGGAACTGGTGGCCCAGCTGAGGGTGAACACCGTGATGAGGTAGAACAACACGAACTGGCCCAAGCCCGACAACATGCCCAGCACCATGGAGCGGGTGTGTTTGGTCACCACCGTGACGATCGGCACTTGGACCCGTGTTTTCATGGCCATGACTTTTTGGAACTGGGGCGTTTCCGAAATATTCAAGCGCACATACAAACCCACCAACACCAACAAAGCGCTGGCAACAAATGGAATCCGCCATCCCCATGCCAGAAAATCGGCCTCGGGCATTTGTGTGGTGAGCACCAAAAACACACTGCCAGACAAAAAGAAGCCAATCGGACCGCCCAGTTGGGGCACGCTGCCATACAAAGCACGTTTGTGGGGTGGCGCGTTTTCGGTGGCCAGCAAAATCGCGCCGCCCCATTCACCGCCCAAGCCCAAACCCTGGCCAAAGCGACACACTGCCAACAAAATCGGTGCAGCAATCCCGATGGCTGCATAAGAGGGCAGCAACCCAATGGCAACGGTTGACACACCCATGGTGAGAAGCGACGCCACCAGCGTGGCCTTGCGACCGATGCGGTCGCCGAAATGTCCGAACAAGGCCGAGCCCACTGGGCGGGCGACAAAGGCCAAACCAAAGGTGGCCAGCGACTGCAAGATGGCCACACTGGGATCGGAGGCTGCAAAAAACAAATGTGGAAACACCAAGACCGCTGCCGTGCCAAAGATGTAGAAATCGAAGTATTCGATGGTGGTACCGATCAAACTGGCCATCAAAATTTTCGCCGGTGAATTCAAGGCCACTTCGGTCTGGTTGCTGTCGGTGCGCATGGCTTGTCTCCTGATTTGGGCGGTCGCTTTGGAGACACGCCAAGAGGTGTTGATGTCAAAGTGTGGGGGATGATAAATGCACTCCCTAAAATGCCGCATCGCATTCGTGACACCTTATTTTTTGCACAAGGAAACAGCCCCATGAGCGTTCAACCCAGCACCCCCGACAGCCCCAAGCGTCCTGCGATGACCATGCACAGCTTGATGAAGATGTACAGCGAAGGCGAAAAAATCACCATGCTCACTGCCTACGACGCCAGCTTTGCCGCCGTGGCCGATTTGGCCGGTGTGGAGATTGTGTTGGTGGGCGACTCACTGGGCATGGTGTGCCAAGGTCACAACAGCACCTTGCCTGTGACGCTTGAAGCGATGCGCTATCACACGGAGTGTGTGGCGCGTGGTTTGCAAAAACAAAACGGCCGCCCCATCATCTTGGGCGACATGCCTTTCGCCAGCTACGCATCGCCCGAGCAAGCCTTTGAAAGCGCGTCGGTGCTGATGAAGGCTGGTGCCCACATGGTGAAGTTGGAGGGTGGTGCTTGGTTGGCTCCCACGGTGTCTTATTTGGTCACGCGTGGTATTCCAGTTTGCGGTCATTTGGGTTTAACGCCACAAAGCGTGAACACCTTGGGCGGCTACCGCGTGCAAGGTCGCACCGACAGCGGTGCTGAGCAACTCATGCAAGACGCGCTGCAGTTGCAAAATGCCGGCGCTCAAGCCATGGTGTTGGAGATGGTGCCGGCTGTGTTGTCGGCCAAGATCACCAAGGCCTTGACCAGCTGCGCCACCATCGGCATTGGCGCGGGGGTGGACACGGCTGGACAGATTTTGGTGCTGCACGACATGCTGGGTGTGACCCAAGGCAAGGTGCCCAAGTTTGCGTACAACTTCATGAACGAGTCCGGCACCATCTTGGGTGCCATGAAAGCCTTTGTGAATGCAGTGAAAGAAAAACGGTTTCCTGTGAATGAGTTGCATGCTTGGTAAGCTTGCGCTCTTTGATCAGAAAACTTCCCATGACATCACCTGCGCCATACCCATTAGCTCTTGCAGCCGCTTTGACTTTCATGGGCAACATGGCTGCGGCCCAAGATGAACCCGATGTGGAGGGTGCCCAGCGTCCCCTGTGGGAAGCCGGTGTGGCTGGCTTTGCCTTGGAAAGCCCCGCTTACCCAGGCGCTGCTGACAGGGTGCAAAAGGGTTTGGTGCTGCCTTATTTTGTGTACCGCGGCCCCATTTTGCGAGCAGGTGGCGGCACCTTCGGTGCGCGCATGGCCAAAACCGACGACTTTGAAGTGGACATAGGTTTTGCCGGTTCATTGAGCGCGTTGAGTGATGACATCACGGTTCGAACAGGCATGCCAGACTTGGGGTTCTTGTTGGAATTTGGTCCGCGCGTCAAATACACCTTGGCGCGACCCAGCGCCAACAGTTTGGTGCGTCTTGAAGTGCCATTGCGTGGCGTGTTTGAATTTCAAGAGGGTGTCCATTTGCAGGGCTTGGCCTTTGAGCCGCGCATCACCTATGACCATCGCAACCTCTTTGCCGGCACAGGTGTGTCAAGCAGTGTCGGCCTGATTTATGGCGATAAAAAATTCAATCACTATTTGTATGGGGTCCCGCCAGCCTACGCCACTGCCCAACGTGAGGCCTATGCGGCCAAGGCAGGTTTGATTGCGCCGCGTTTTCAATTGAGCTTGAACCACGCCCTCAGCAAAGACCTGCGTGTGTTTGGCTTGACCCGTTTTGATGCCGCCCATTGGGGCGTCAACAGCAGCAGCCCTTTGCATGTCAAAAACAGCGGCGTCACTGTTGGCATGGGGCTGGTCTGGACATTGGGCCGGTCCACGCGGCTTGAGAGTGATTAAACGTTTCAACCACACACGAGAGATTTCAATCAACAAATCCCAAACATTCAAAGGCAACAAGCAAAGCCTGCCCAGCAAGCCTTGCAAAACCTGTGGCCGCGAGATGACCTGGCGCAAGGCCTGGGCGAAAAACTGGGAGCAGGTTTTGTATTGCTCTGACAAATGCAGGGCAGCGAAGTAGCCTGCTTTAAACCTGGCCTTGCGCAGACCGCATGGCTTGGGTTGCCATGTCTTCGAGTTTGCCAAAGTCCATGTGTTGATGTGCCTCGCACACAAACCAAGGCTCGCGTGAATCCGGCTCCAACATGAAACCGCGGTCAATCAAACCCCAGGCAAAGCGGTTGTAAAGCGCGCTGTCGGTCTTGCGCCAATCGCGGTAGTTGGTCGGCACGGTGGCGCTGAAGTGGATGCCAAACATGGCCGGTGGGCCGGCAAATGCATGTTCCACACCTGCTGCCGTGAAGACCCGGCCAAGCAAGTTTTGCAATCGTTCACCTGTTTGGTTGATGGTTTGCAATGCATCGGTGTTGCTCAAAATATCCAGGGTTTTGTGGGCTGCACTCAGACCCACCAAGTTGGCCGTGTAGGTGCCACCATGGACCACCAAGCCAGGGCCGGAACCCACCTTGTCCATCACCTCGGCGCGGCCACCAAATGCTGCCACGGGGTAGCCATTGCCCATGGCTTTCGCATAGGTGCTCAAGTCGCCGTAAATGCCATACAAGGCTTGCGCGCCGCCCTTGGCCACGCGAAAGCCCGACTTCACCTCATCGATGATCAACAGCGTGCCGTGCTGTGTGCACAGGTCGCGCAGGCGTTGCAACCATGCTTGGCTGGCCGACACACTGCCCGCATTGCCAATGATGGGCTCCAACACCACGCAGGCCAATTGCTCGCCTTGGGTTTTGAACAGGTTTTCCAAAGCTTCAAAGTCGTTGTGGCTGATGATGCTGAGCAGCTCGCGACTGCGCTCGGGCACGCCCACGCCAAAGGAAATCACTTCGGGGGGGTGCTGACCGTTGGGGTCCCATTGCTCGATGTCCGACTTCCACATCATCTCGTCGTACAAGCCGTGGAACGAGCCTTCAACGATGGCGATGCGATCGCGCTGGGTGAAGCCGCGTGCGGTGCGCACCGCACCCATCACGGCCTCGGTCCCCGAATTGGCAAAACGCACTTTGTCGATCTGCGGGCACAGCGCTTTGATTTGTTTCACCACCATCGTGTCGAGTTCGGTGGCAAAACCGGTGAGGGTGCCGTGGTGCCTGATTTGTTCAATGACGGCGTTGTCCACGCGTTCATCGCGGTAGCCCAAGATGATGGGGCCGTAGCCAAGGCGAAAATCAACAAACGCGCGACCATCCACATCGGTCAAGGTGCAGCCCTGCGCATGGTCCACAAACAAGGTGCGGTCTTCGCCCCAATAGCGGTAGTTCTCGGCCACGCCTTGCGGCATGTGCTTGTGCGCTTCGGCCAGCAAACGGCGTTGTTG
>JACCDP010761781.1_pt1 | contig 34319 bp, 25 predicted proteins | sample 7445841 | NCBI WGS metagenome assembly JACCDP01 (sample SAMN15323441, study PRJNA562643) | freshwater metagenome | isolation source: river surface water | place: USA:Blue River Watershed | collected 2017-08-17 | reverse complement strand
GCCGTCCACGTACTTCACCACCACCGGCGGATTGGCCGCCATGTCGTAGGCCGCCGCAACGCGGTGCCAGGCTCCGGCCGTGAAGGTGCCGCGGCCGTTGTAGCCGCCGCCGCCCTGACCGAAGTTGCTTCCCTGCCAGAACAGGTCGCCGTCGTCGGTGTTGCCCGTCGAGCTGGTCTGCAGCAGCGAAGCCGCACCCGGACCCGTGGTGCCCACATAGAGGTCATAGATGATGGTGTACTGGTTGACCTTGCTGCCGCCGCCATTGGGGTTGATGCGGTGGGTCATGATGTAACCAATCTTGTTGGAAAGATCGCCCGGAACCTTCATCACGCGGGCGTCGCCACCCGGAAGGGCCGGCACACCGAGCTCGCTGGCCAGACCGAATGCGGTACCGGTCTTGGTGAGGCCCTCAGCCCCGTCGAAGTAGTCCAACGGAGCACCGATGGATGCACCGAGATCACCGAACTCGAAATCCCACTGACCGGTCACCGTGCTGGACGGGACCGAGGCCGGGATGCCTGAGGCCGAGGGGCCACCGAGCGCAAAGCACTCGGCGTCGCTGAGCTTGCCCGAGCGGACCTGGATGGAGTTGACAAACATCTCACGGCGCTCGTCCTGGTCACCGTCACCGAAGAGGATGGCGGTCGGAGCCATCGCGCGGCGAGCGGCGTCCAGACCTTGATTGGCGGTCCAGTCGTCCTGCTTGATGCCGTCCACGTACTTGGTCACCACCGGAGGAGTGGCGGCCATGTCATAAGCCGCGACGACGCGGTGCCAGGCTCCGGCCGTGAAGGTGCCGCGGCCATTGTAGCCACCGCCACCTTGGCCGAAGTTGCTTCCCTGCCAGAACAGGTCGCCGTCGTCGGTGTTGGCCGTCGAACTGGTCTGCAGCAACGAAGCCGCACCCGGTCCAGTGGTTCCAACGTACAGGTCATAGATGATGGTGTACTGATTGACCCGGGTACCACCGCCGTTGGGGGCGATCCCGTGGGTCATCACGTAACCGATCTTGTTGGAGAGGTCACCGGGGACCTTCATCACGCGGGCGTCGCCACCCGGGAGAGCCGGCAGGCCCAGTTCGCTGGCCAGACCGAACGCGGTGCCGGTCTTGGTGAGGCCCTCGGCCCCGTCCAGATATTCCAAGGCCTTGCCGACGGTGGCGCTGAGGTCGCCCTTGTCGAAGTCCCACTGACCGGCCACCCGGGTGGAGGAGCCACCGGTGGCGACGATGCCGAAGGACCAATTGTTGGTCAGGGTCACCGAGGCCGAGTCGGTGAAGCGGAGGCTCACCAGATTGTTGGCCGTGGTGCGGGAAGCGTTCGGGTCATACTGCAGCTCGATGCGGCTGCCGGTCTTGACCAGCTTCTGAGGGGTCACCGTCGTGCCGTTGAAATCCAGCTTCACGCCGGAGGTGGCCACGGTGGTGGTGCCGTCTTGGATCAGGGCGGTGACCGGAGCAGTGGCCGGCAAACCGTCGGAGCCAGGGCCGGGAGTCGCTTCGGCCACGTAGGGGCCGGAGGACGACGCTGCGGTCGAACCGGTGTACGAAGGAATGGCTCGGGCGTCGGACGGATCATTCACCAAGATCCGCTCGCCAGCCTCGTTGACCGTGTACCACTGGAGGTTCGCACCGAGACCCGTCTGCCAGTAGATCATGCGGAACGGATACACACCGGCCACCGGGGCATTCACCGCAAACTGGTTCTCATTGCGCTGTTTGCTCTGGAAAGCGCGGGAATTCCGCTCGAACTCACCGACCTTGGTCGCGAAGAAATCGCGCGGGTTGGCGCCAACGAACACCGAGTAGGAATCGTCGTTGTTCACGTCCGTGCGGTCCGCGCCCACGCTGACACCGAAGGTGGTCACACCGGCCGGCAGCTTCAGGAAACCGACGACTTCGACGGCAAAGTTGTCGGTGTGTGAACCATTGCCCGGAATCCCCGGGAACACACTGGGCACAAACGAGGTGATCAAATTGCCCTCGATGTCGGTGATGTCGACCGTGTTTCCGTCCAACTCGAAATTGACCGTATCCACCAGATTGGCGCCGGCAGGAGAAGTCAGGGAGCCGGGGATCGCTTCGTCAGCAACAGCCACTCCGGCGGCATCCACGAGGGTTCCGTTGAGCTGGCGGAGGGCACGAACGCCGTTGTTGGCGAGGGCGGGCTCAGCAGGGCCCTGCACCGTGCGGACGATGAACCCGCGAACGGTCGATCCCGAAGCAGGAAGCTGGGCCGAAGCAGGCAGGTTGTTGGTGGTTATTCCGGCTTGGGCGGACTGCAGCGCCGCCAAGGCCGCAAGAACCCGAAGGTTTTTGGGTACGTTCATAGTTCAGCAATGTCGTCGAACAATCCTTGTCGGTCGGTTTGGGTCAACCACCCGGCAAGAAACTTGGATATCACCGGATTTTAGCAGCTTTGACAACCGTTTCTCGACACCGTTTCCCAACGCGGAGCGGGTGGCCTCGCTGACAAACGACTAGGGATTGATGGGTATTGCCATCCCCTCAAGCGATGAGTTCGCGGATGACGCGGCTCTCTTCAACCCCGGTGAGCCGTTGGTCCAGACCCTGATGCCGGTAGGTGAACCGGCGATGGTCGCGGCCGAGGAGTTGCAAGACCGTGGCGTGGAAATCCCGGATGTGCACCGGGTTCTCGACGATGTTGTACGAGAACTCGTCGGTGGTTCCGTACACCGTGCCACCCTTGGATCCGCCACCGGCCATCCACATGGAGAAGCACCTCGGATGGTGATCCCGGCCGTAGTTCTCCTTCGAAACACCGCCCTGGCTGTAGATGGTACGACCGAATTCACCGCCCCAGATGATCAGCGTGTCGTCGAACAGGCCCCGCTGCTTGAGATCGGTGATGAGCCCGTAGCACGCCTGGTCGATGTCCTTGCACTGGGAGGGCATGCGTCCGGCCGTGTTGGCGTGGTGGTCCCAGTTGTTGAGGTACACCTGCACAAAGCGCACGCCCCGTTCGACGAGCCGGCGCGCCAGAAGCGCGGTGTAGGCGAAGGAACCCGGCTTGCGTGCCTGATCTCCGTAAAGTTGGTAGGTCGAGTCCGGCTCCTGAGTCACGGCCGTCAACTCCGGCACGCTGGATTGCATGCGGAAGGCCATCTCGAACTGCTGGATGCGGGTGTGCGTCTCGGGGTCACCCACCTCGCGATGGGTGAGTTCATTCAGGCGACGCAAGCCATCGAGCTGCGAGCGACGAAGCGTATCGGGGATGCCCGGTGGGTTGTTGATGAAAAGGATCGGGTCGCCAGCACTGCGGAAGGACACCCCGGAGTGTTCACCCGGCAAGTAACCACTGGACCACAATCGCGCAGAAATGGCCTGTATTTGCTCTTTGTTGGTGGGTTCGGCCACCAGCACCACGAAGGCCGGGAGGTTTTCATTGAGACTCCCCAGGCCATAACTCACCCACGACCCGATGCACGGACGGCCCGACACCTGATTGCCCGTCTGCATGGCGCAAATGGCCGGCTCGTGATTGATGGCCTCGGTGTGCATGGACCGGATGAGACAAAGGTCATCGGCCACCTTGCTGGTCCACGGCAGCATCTCCGTGTTCATCCAGAGCCCATTGGAGCCCACCTGGCTGAAGCGGAACTTCGATGGCGCGATGGGGAATCGGGTCTGACCGGCGGTCATGGTGGTCAGTCGCTGGCCGTTGCGCACCGATTCGGGCAAGTCCTTGTCGTACCACTCCTGCATCTTGGGCTTGTAGTCCCAGAGGTCCATCTGGGAAGGCCCGCCGACCATGTGCAGGTAAATGATGTGCTTGGCCTTGGCCGGAAAATGCGAAGACCGCAAATCGGCACCCGCACCCGCTTCGGCCAAACCACGGCCGGCCGCCCCACCGAGCAACGAGGCCAACGCCGCATGGCCCATGAGATTCTTGCCGCGGCCGAGGAAGTGTCGGCGGTTCTCGAGCTGTCGGAATTCCTGGAAGAGATTCATCGGAGGAAAGGCTCTGGAAGTTATTTGTTGAGGACGGCGTCGAGGTTGAGGAGCTGATTGGCCACCAAGGTCGTGGCCGCCAGGAGCGGTTCTCCAGCCGAGAGATCCGGCTTGGAATCGCCCACCCGCACGAGGCGACCGGCGTCTTCGGGATGCTGGCTGTAAAATGCCAGCGCCTGCGCATAGCCCTCGCGGACCACACCCGCCTCGGAGGCATCGAGCGGACGGGACAAAAGCCGTCGGGCCAGGAAGTCGACGACCCGGTCGGGTTGGTCATTCCCGGAATCGCGCAAGGCCAGCGAGGCCAGGAATCGCGCGGCCTCCACGAACTGCGGATCGTTCAGGGTGGCCAAGGCCTGGAGCGGCGTGTTGGTGCGCTCGCGACGGACGCTGCACGACTCGCGGCTCGGGGCGTTGAAAAGGTCCATCAAGGCCGGCGGTGAAGCCCGCTTCCAGAACGTGTAAAGCGAGCGCCGATAAAGGCTCTCACCGGCGTCCGGCACATACCGCTTGGTGTTGCTCTCGGGCATGGCCACAGCCTCCCAGACACCCTCGGGCTGGTAGGGCTTCACGCTGGCACCGCCCACCTTGTGGACGAGCAAACCGCTGGCGGCGAGGGCATTGTCGCGGACCATCTCGGCATCCATGCGGAAGCGCGGACCCCGGCTCAGCAACCGGTTGGCGGGATCCTTTTCCAGGGCGTCTTTTGTGGCCGTTGCCGATTGGCGGTAGGCGGCCGACAGCACCATCTGACGGAAGAGGCGTTTGACATCCCAGCCGTGCTCCATGAAGTCCACGGCCAGCCAGTCGAGGAGGGCCTGATTGGAAGGCAAGTCACCCATGATGCCCAAGTCTTCGGAAGTGCGGACGATGCCGGCCCCGAAGACCTCCGACCAAAACCGATTGACCGTGACCCGTGCCGGCAGCGGATTTTCGGTCGATACCAGCCACTGGGCCAAACCCAGACGATTGGTCGGCGCACCAGCGGGCAAGGGATTGAGGGCCTTGAAGACCGCCCCGCCCACCGCCTCGCGCTTCTGGTCGTATTGCCCGCGATTGAGCACATGGGCCATGGGCATGGTGTCGGCCTTCTCGCGCTGGATGTGGGTCACCGGATACCGGCCGCGGATTTCAGAGCGCTCCTTCTCGAGGGCCGCGATCGCAGACTGGGCCTGCTTCAAGGGCAGGAACTCCGCCTGAAAACCGACCAGAAGACCGGCGCGCTCTTCCTTGGGCCACTCGGTGACCGGCTTAGCCAAGAGAGTGCGAAAGGCTTCGGGGGCCGCCCAGGTGCGGGCCTCGGGCGCGCTCAGGGCGCGGGAATAACTGCGCAAATCCTGCACGGAGGTGCCGGCAAGCACGTCGGACTCATGGCGCTGGCCCAATTTCAACGGCACACCGGTGCGGATCGTGCCCGTCACGGTAGACGGCCCCTGCTCGAGGTCGGCCGCCACGCCATCGACATACAAGCGCACACCATCAGCACGGCCGGAACCATCGCTGGTGAGCAAGAGATGCTGCCACTGGCCCTTCTTGGCCAACGCCTTGCGCGTGCGGACCTTGAGGGCGTTCTCCGGCCAGCGGTTCACCAGATGGGTGCCGAAGGATCCGTTCTCGTACCACAGGTCCCAGCCCCGATAGGCCTGGGTGTTGTCCATGCGGGCCAGCAACGACCCGGTGGCCGGTGGCTTCTCGGGCACGAAGAACCAGCCGCCGAGCGAGAACGGCTTGCCCAACTCGAAGTCACCCGCGTCGGCGAAGGCCATCGTCTTGCCAGAGTCGGTGACCAGGGAGGCTCCGAGGGGACCACCCGGTTTCCACGCCGGCTCGCCGGTGGCCGGGAAATTCTTCGGACCCGAGGGCACGGTAACGGACACGGCGGTGCCCGAGCCTTCATTCAATGGGGCCTTGAAGGTGAGATCTCGCACGAGCGCCGCCTCAAGTTCCGGAAACTTCAATCCACCAGCCCATCGATCAAAGGCGCCTTCCGCGTCCTTCTTGCGGGTCTCAACGGTCTTCTTGGCGGCCTCGATGGCCCCGGGCAGAGCGTCCCACCGGGCGCGGTCCTTGGCGTCGGTCACCACGACGATGCTGGGATTGGAATCCTTCACGTTGCCGTCGAACCCACCTTGCTGGGTGTTTCGGAAGAAGGCCGCCATGGAGTAGAAGTCCTTCTGGCTGACCGGGTCGAACTTGTGGTCGTGGCAGGCCGCACAATTGGCGGTGAGCCCCAGCCAAACCCAAGACGTGGTGGTCACCCGGTCGTTGGCGTAGTTGGCGAGGTTCTCCTCCTCGATGGTGCCACCCTCGTTGGTGGTCATGTTGCACCGGTGGAACCCGGTGGCGATTTGCTGCTGTTCCGTCGCACCGGGCAGAAGGTCGCCGGCGATTTGCTCCACCGTAAACCGGTCGAAGGGCAGGTTCCGGTTGAAGGCCCCGATGACCCAGTCACGGTAGGGCCACATCTCGCGGTAGTTGTCGAAGTGCAGTCCGTGGGTGTCGGCGTAGCGGGCCGCGTCGAGCCAGTAGCGCGCGCGGTGTTCACCCCACTGCGGGGTGTCCATGAGGCGATCGACCCAGCGCTCGTAGGCGTCGGGACGCGTATCGCGCACGAACTCCTCGACCCATTCCGGCCGGGGCGGCAGGCCGGTGAGGTCGAGGGCGGAGCGGCGCGCCAGGGTGCGGCGATCGGCCTCCAGGTTGGGCTTGAGACCCTTGGCCTCAAGCCCGGCCAAAATAAACGCATCGAGCCCACCCCGCACCCAACCAATGTCTTTCACCGGAGGCAGAGTCGCCTTCTCGGGCTTGAGGAACGACCAATGGGGCTGCCAGTGGGCTCCCTCGAGAATCCACCGCTTCACGACCTCCTTCTGGGCCGCAGTGAGGTCTTTGTGAGCCTCGGGCGGGGGCATGACCTCGTCAGCATCGGTGGAGACCAGACGCTGCCAGAGGGGGCTCTTGCTGAGGTCCCCGGACACGACAGCCGGTCCGCGCTTGGCGGTGGCGGCGAAGAATCCCTCTTGAGTGTCGAGCCGGAGGCCGGCCTTGCGGGTGCCAGGATCGGGGCCATGGCAGTGGAAGCAGGCGTCGGAAAGGATGGGCCGGATGTCGCGGTTGAAACCCACCGTCTCGGCCGCTTGGGCGGTGGCGCCGAGGAGGCCTCCGGAAAGGAGCGCCGCCAGAATCCAGGCCGAGGCCGAGACTGACCCGAATAGGACACGCGCAGCGGTGTGGGATGGCTTCATGAGAACTATTGAAGAGTCTAGGCAAGCTGACGATCCGGCGCTAGGCGCCATTCGACCGAGGACCAGTCCACTCTGGCCACCCCGAGTGCAAGATCAGTGGATGTTAGAAACGTAGCCATGTCCTCGGTTCCCCCGCCGCCGGCTCGGTCACCATGGTTCTGCGCATTGAACTCCGTGCGAGGCGGGGATAGTTTACATCCATGCCGTCTCTTTTCCGCCGGCTGGGTATGACGAGCCATTGCTCGCCGCTCCGACGACGCCTCAAGGCATCGGGGCTCGAGGACGCCGAGTCGCTCATGCGATTGGCGGTCCAACGAGGCTGCCGCTATTATCGCGACACCGTGACGGGAACCGTAGTGGACCCAGGAACGGACAGGGTGCCCAACGAGGAACTCGCGATTGGATTGCTCCATGGCAGCTGGGAATGGTCACCAGCAGCACTGCGGATGGGAGCCGCCATGCTCGGCGCCCGAGACAATGAGCCGAGTAAACTCCTGCGATTGGCCCGAATGGAACGTGCTGAAACCCTCGTTCGTGAACTGGCCAAGATCGGCCGGAGTATCGAACCCACCCACCCATTGTGGTCGTACCTGCTGCATGAACTTCCCGATCGTGGTCCGATCCCCGGCGGAGTGCTGCCACATCCTACCCGGTTCATGGCCATGACTGGTATCACCCGCGAAGGTCGCGGGATCCGCAGCCAATGGATCCGCCCGGAGGTCGTCCGTGGATAATGCGACTCGGATCCTTTGTTGCCTGGATCATCATCTGGACCATGAGGTGCGCTTGATCCTCTACGGCCGGGCCGCCATCCAACTCGGCTTTCCTGGAGCTCCGGAGGCGGTCGCGCGGTCGCTGGATGTCGATGCCATCATTCCGGTCGGTCAGGTCGAAACGTTGGCTGCCGATCAGGGATTCTGGGACGCTCAAGAGGCTGCCAACAGGGAACTCGAACCTTCCGGGCTTTATATCACCCATCTTTTCCCGTCGGACATGGTGATTCTGCGAGCAGACTGGTTAGATCATCTGGTGCCGTTGGAAAAACCGGCCACCCGACATCTGAAACTGTTTCGGCCAGCCACAGTCGATCTGGTCCTCACAAAGATGATGCGGGGTGCAGATCCTCAGGATCTTGAAGATGCCGCCTTCCTCTGCAGACAGGATAGACTGTCACGATCGGCGTTGGAGTCCGCGTTCGACCAAGCCGTGATCCCGGATTTCCCGGAAATTCTGGAATCGTTCAAAACCTGCCATCCCAAGGTCTTGGACGCGGCGATTTGTTGAGGAACAGCCGATCGCATGACTCGCTTTCTCCCATCTGTACCTGTTTTGGGCGGGTGTTTGTTGTGGATGTCGGGTGCCACAGGCCTGCGGGCGGGCACGGGCGCTCAGGGTCCACTGGACCCTCCGCCCCTTTCGGCAGGCTCAGAGAGTTCTGATCGAAAGGTCGGCGGGTTCTCGGTGGTTTCCACCACGGGACACGAAGTGAAGTCCGCAGCCACCTTCGCCGTGAAGGCCCAGCAGGCGGCCCTGCGGAGGCCGGCCTCTGGCCAAGACGATCCCAAGGCCAAAACCCAGCCCGTCCCTCGACTGGCACTGGTGCGGATCGTGGGGGCCGAACACCAGGTGGTGGCCGGGATGAACTACCGACTGCAGCTGTGGGTGACCCTCGACGGCGAGAAGAAGACAGCCGAGGCGTTGGTCTGGTGGCAGACCTGGCGCAAGCCGGAGCCTTACCAATTGACCTCTTGGACCTGGAAGTGAGGGCTGTGCGGACGGTGCGAGCCGATCGTCAGGGCTTCGGCGGGAAAGTCGTAGGATCGAAGGGCGGATGCGCCGGATCGTGGATGGGGCGGCCGGTGGCGTCGATGAGCGTCGGGGTCACCAGGACGAACAGTCGACTCACCTGGTCTTGAGTCTCCTCCTTGCGGAAGAACCCGCCGACGAGCGGCAGATCTCCTAGGTAGGGCACCTTGTCGACGAAGTGCACCCGGTTGGTGACCGAACCCGCATCCATGAGAACACTTTGCCCATCCCAGATCCGCTCCCGGCCCGAGGCACGGTTGGTGAGGATCAGCGGTTCGGAGGTTCCGTTCGAAGCGAGCTCGTATCCCAGCATTTGAACGATGGAGGCATCTGCGACGAGTTCGATCAGGTTCGACGAGGCCGGAGACATGTTCGCCATGACCCGCAAGGTTGGGCCCACATTCACCTTTCGAACCGTCAAGGAATCCGGGTCGGTCGAGGGGCTCACCCGGGATTGCGGAACCTTGCCGTCGATCACCGTTCTGTCCTGTGACACCGAAATTGCAGCCTGAAAATTCACCTGAGTGATTAAACGCGGCCCGGTCAGGATATCGATCCCAAGACGCTCTTCGAAGACCTTCATGAGAACACGGGTCGCCGTCGCCGTAAGCCGGACGGAACTACGGTTCGAGGAAAGCACGCCAACCAACTCCGGAGGCAGGGAGCCGCGGATCTCGACGAATCGCCCTTGGATATCAACTTGCAAAGGCGCATCGATCGCTGGGACGACGGAACCGCCGGTGGCCCGCGGGCTGTCCGGCGCGGCCGGCTCAACCTTGGAGGCGGAGTTTAATTCCGCGGCGGCGGCCGGGATGGGTTTCAAACTCGCTGTCGAACCACCCACCGGGAGCGTTTTCGGATCGGCCGGAGCCTTCGCCACCAGCGTGGGCGGAGCTGGGGTCTCGACCCGGGCGAAGCCCATCGGCAGGAACAGCGCGCCGGCCACGAGCACGGTCACCCAGCCCACCCATCCCAATTGGGCACTACGGGGTAATGGACGTTCCAACAACCGTCGAACTCGCGCCTCAAGCCGGCTACCGGATTCGAGGACTCCGAGGAAGGCCATGGGCAGCCGTGGGGGAACTGCGCAGTAGCGGGCCACGGCGACCAGCGTGGCCGGGTAGTCGTCGGCACCCGGCTCGAGCATCACCGCCTCGTCCACCGCCGCTTCGCGCAAGGACCGGATGCGGGCGTTGGCAAACCACACCAGCGGATTCCACCACCACGCGATCTGAACGCAAACCTGGAGCAGATTCCAGGCGAGGTCCCACCGCTGCAAATGAATGAGTTCATGCCGAAGCACCTGCCGGAGCGACTCGGCTTCGATCTGCTCACTGAGCCCCCGGGGAAGCAAGATCACCGGCCGGAACAGCCCACACAGGGCAGGCCCCTGCGCCGTTTCGGTGAGGCGCAACCGCGGAAGCTTCGACCGCAGCCCCAGCCCGGCCGCGGTCTCGGCCAGCAATCCTTGCAAGGCCTCGGGTGCCTCGGCCGATTCTCGAACCCGCCGCGCCACCTCCCGGCTCCGCGCCAGCACCAGGACGCCCCAGACTCCGGCCCCTGTCGTCCAGGCCAACAACATCCAGCCCGCCGGCTCCAGCCGTGGGCGCACCCGCGCGGCCGGCGGAGTCTTCGGATCGACCGTCCGCAAAATGTTCGGAACCGCCGGCTCGGCGGCCTCCAACCCTGCCGAAACCCGGACCGTCCGGACCTCGGGAGACGTCAACCAAGGAGCCACCCAATAGGCGACCGCTGTCGGCGACAGCAAGTCCACGGGGAGCAGCAGCTTGACCACCACCAGCATCCAGAGGCCATGCCGCAGGGCCGCCGAGGCACGATCGCGGATCAACCGATCCACCACCGACAAAGCGCCCACCAACAGGGCCACCTGCACCGACATGCTCATGGCCAACGCGGTGGCGGACGCCCCGGCGTCGTTGAACCAGGGAAGGAGGGAGGAAACAGACCAGGCGTTCATGCGAGAGTGGGAGGAGTTTGAGGGATCGAAAAACCGGCAGGGTTGGGCCAGAGAGGAAACCGAGAACGGCCGCTCGATAAGCCGAACCCGGTGCCCCGCATCACGGCTTGGGAGTGGGAGACGGAGTCTTGGGATGTTTCGCCCGGGCGGTCTTGCGTCGGGCCGCGATGAGGGCCTCCAGCTGATCCAGCTGGGTGGCGTCGAGGCGTTCCGATTCGAGCAGGCACTGCACCATCGGTGTCAGCGCGCCATCGAAGGCGTTCTTGAGGGCATAGCGCAGTTCGCCCAGTTGGGCCTGCTGCCGCGAGACTGCCGAGCGGTAGAGGGTGAGGTTGCGGAGCTTCTCGGAGGTGAGCAGACCCTTGGCCGCCATGCGCTCCATCAGCGTGCGGACCGTGGAGACCGACCAGTCGCGCTGCCCGGCCAGGTGCTCCTGCACGGTCGGTGCCGGACACGGCTCGAGACTCCAGACCGCCTTGATGACGGCCCATTCGGATTCCGTGAGTTCAGGCAGAGAGGCGTTGGTGATCATGCACGTCACCGTATCGCTACAATTGTAGCGATGTCAATTTCATTGTCGTTTTTAAACGACACGATGGATTCTAGGCCTCCAGGTAGTCCCCAGAAACGGCTGAAGACCACCGAAGAGGTTCAAAATTTACACCATTCTACGAAGGTCTTCGTTGACTCTACGAAGAACCTCGTACAACTTCATCTCCAATGACTCAACAGCACCGACGCCCCACTGAGGCGGAGTTGTCCATCCTGCGGGTCCTCTGGGCCAAAGGACCTTCCACCGTCCGGCAGGTGGTTGAGCGTTCCGAGCCGGGGACCGGTTACACCACCATCCTCAAGCTGCTGCAGATCATGACCGAGAAGGGCTTGGTCACACGGGACGACTCGCAACAAAGCCACGTCTTCGCCCCGTCGCAGCCCGAGGAGAAAACTCAGCGGCAGCTGGTGGATGACCTGCTCGACCGCGCGTTCGGCGGGTCCGTCCAGAAACTGGTGCTGCAGGCCCTCAGCGGCCGGAAGCCCACCCGCGAAGAACTTACCGAACTGCGCCGAATGCTCAAAACCCTCGACACCCAACGCCCATGAACCCCTTCCCATCCGACCTGTTCGCCCCCTGGATGATCCCCGCCGCCCAGGCCCTGCTGCATTTCGTCTGGCAAGGGGCCTTGCTGGCCGCCGGCCTCGCCGTGACCCAGCGCCGGCTCCGCAACGCCTCCGCCTCCGATCGCCATGCCCTGGCCTGCACCACCCTAGCCCTAATGGCGATCGCGCCACTGGTGACGTTCTGGGTGCTGTGCTCCACCGGTCCCTCGATCGCGTCATCCGCAGCAGTGGTGGCACCGGCACTGTCCGCGACCGTGTCTGTCTTGGCCACCGGTTCTGCCGAGACCATCGCTCCGGGTTCCGCGACCCTTCCCGCGGCGCTCCTGCCGTGGACGCCTTGGATCACCGCGTTCTGGATGATAGGCGTGGCAGTTTCAGCACTGCGCCTGCTGGGCGGCGCGTGGCGGCTGCATCGATGGGCCACCCGCGAGACTTCGCCCGCACCCTCGGAGTGGCAGCAGTGCTGCGATTCCCTAGGTCGGCGACTGGGCCTCCGAAGCCCGGTCCCCCTGCGGGAATCCGCCCGCGTCCACGGGCCGCTCATCGTCGGGTGGTTCCGGCCGATGCTCGTGCTGCCGCTCGGAATGCTCCAAAGTCTGCCAGGCTTGCAAATCGAGGCGCTGCTGTTGCATGAATTGGCCCACGTCCACGGACGGGATCCGCTCATCCACCTGCTCCAGCGGGCCGTCGAGACCCTGCTCTTCTACCATCCGGCCGTGTGGTGGGTCTCTGAGCAGATCCGCCGCGAGCGCGAACATCGTTGCGACGACCGGGTCCTCGAGGCCCAGGGCCAAGGGCACTACCTGGCCGAAGCCCTAGTGACGTTGGCCGAACGGGCGCACTCCGCCGAGCCCCTCGCACTGGCCGCCACCGACGGCTCCGTGGCCTCCCGTGTTCGACGCCTGCTGCAAGGTCGGCCGCCCGGATCCACGGGGACCACCGCCTCCCGCAAAGGCTGGGTTCGGAGGACCCTCTTCTTGGGGGCAGTCGGCCTCGGAATCGCCCTGGTTTCCATCGTCCTCGGCCCCCGCCTTTACGTCGCGACAGCCCGCCTCAGACTGGACTCCAAGGATGACTACGCCGTGATGACGTCCATGCAGGCGATCCAATCTCCGGCAAACCTGGCGACCGTGTCGGAGATCCACGAATTGCCGAAGCGATGGTCGCTGGACCCAGCTGCTTGCGTCGATCGCCTCACGGACCGGATCCGGGTTTCGCAATTCCGCAGAACCGGAATCCTGGAGATCCAAGTGGCGAGCGAAGATCCGAAACTGGCCGCCGCCCTGGCCGACTCGCTGGCCTCACTCGCGGTCGACAGGGACAGGAGGGACCAGCATGCAAACGCTAAAGCGAGGCTCAATTCGACCCTGAGAATCGCCAACGACTTGGCCGAAGCCAAAAAGAGGCTCTCCCACTCGACCACCAATGACGTCGACGGTGTCCTGGCCACCAGCCAGATCAAAGTCTATGAAGCCATGCTAGAGGGTGCCATTCGGGCCGATGCGGAGACCACTCTCTCCTCCCAAGCCGCAGTGCAGATCATCGATCCGGCCGTGCCGCCCATCCGCCGCAGCCTCTGGAGCGGGGGCGGGGGCAGTTGGTGACTTCCGGATCTTGGGCGAGCCGTCGACCAATGCGCTGGTCACGAGCCCTCATGCGGCCAGCCTCCTTGCGGAACAGAATGCACGCCGCGAGGCAGGATTTTCGCCACGGCCGATCCGTCTCGTCGCCCGGGTTTCGCATGGTTTGGTTAACACGCGCGGCATCGCTGATGAGTTCAACCCGGCTCCCACGGCAGCAAAGGATTGCGAATCCTATGACCAGACCTTGCTATCAGTTCATGGCGCCCCGATGGATGCCATGACCCGGCACCTTCAAACCGGCGGCCACCCATTCAGGCCAGGGAATCGCCGCCACATTGGGCGCTAGGGCATAGGACCTGGGGACGCTGCGCTGGGGTCGGTGCACCACCACGCACTGAACCGTCTCGCGTCGGCCCGGGTGTTTCGCCCAGGCTGCGGCCAGCCGTTGCATGGGCACGGCCATATCCGGGGTGACCGTGCGGGATGCCTTGGCCTCCACCAGTGTCACCGACGCATTCGGACCGGGCACGACGAAATCGACCTCTAAACCCTGTTGGTCGCGAAAGTAATACAGCTCGCGCCGTCCGCCCGAATGCACCTGCGCCTTGACGATCTCCGATGCGAGGAAACCCTCGAACAGAGCTCCTAAAAACGGTGACTTCTCGAGCTCAGCCTGCGTCTCGATGCCCAGCAAGTGGCAGGCGAGCCCGGAGTCGGCGATGTAGACTTTCGGAGACTTGACGATCCTCTTGCCTAGGTTTTCGAAATACGGCGGCACGATCAGGATCTGGGCCGTGGCTTCGAGGATATCCAGCCAACGTCCGATCCCGGGAACGCTCATACCCAGGGGGGCTGCTAGGTCGGTTTTGTTGAGCACCTGACCGTGACGGCTAGCGAGCAATGCGAAGAAACGGCGGAACATCGCCAGATCATGCACCGCACTGATCTGCCGGACATCGCGCTCCAGATAGGTCTGCAAATAGCTGCTAAACCACAACCGTGCCGCCTTCGGACGAGCGACGACCTCCGGATAACCGCCACGGAGCAGCGTCACCTTCGGGGATTCGGCGGCCGAGAGCGGCAGCAATTGCATGATGGCGGCTCGACCGGCCATGGACTCCGTCACATTGGCCATTAGGCCAGACTCTTGGGAACCGGTCAGAAACCAGCGCCCCACTCGGCGCGGATCCCGGTCGATGCGACTGCGGATGTGGTCGAACACCTCAGGGGTGTTCTGGATCTCGTCCAAGATCGCCGGAAGCCGCAACCCATCGAGGAATCCCTGCGGGTCGCTACGAAAGCGGGCGATGACATCGGGGTCCTCGAACAAATGATAACTCCCCTTGGGGAACAAGTGCTTGAGCAACCAGGTCTTGCCCGTTCGCCTCGGCCCGGTCAGCACGACGGCCGGGAAGTTTTTAGCCGCGGTAATCACCGAGGACTCTAGTTTCCTTGGGACGTGCTTCATTTGAGTTTTTTAATCTATCAGTTTAGAAAACTCAAGTTTGTTCACTCCAATATTTTGACGCTTTTACCCAATGAACCCTCTGATCTGGGCCTGTTTCTCAACGATGGAGCTCCCGACCAAGGGTCCCATGAACGCCTCCTTGTCCGCCTCATCTAGGACGATTCAGTCGGGAAGAAACCGATGGCGCGGCGGATTCTTTCGCAAGACGAGGCGAGAGCGAGGCGCGGGCCACGCTGAGGCTCGTACTTGAGGCCCATGGTTGAGATCCGGACCGAGCGACCCAGGAAGCTCTTGCGGAAGAAGGCGCAGCCAGCGCGACCGATCCAAGGGCGAAACTGCCCATCACTGCCAACGGTCGACGCGGCCACCTGCACCACGGTCAGCGCTGCTCGATGGATCCGCCGAACACGCAGTAGGCCAGATACTTCTGGATGCCCACCACGTCGGTGCCACGCTTGAATTCCTTGGTGATTGGGAGGCCACCCCCGGACACCCAGATCTTGAGCTCCGAATCGGCGTCGAACGACCCGGCGGTCTCCACGCTGAACTGGGTGATGTTCCGATAGAGCACACTGTGATAACTCACCTTGGAGCCGGTGATCCCCTGCCGGTCGATCAGGATGAGCCGGTGGTCGGTGAAGATGAACAGGTCGCGAAACACCTTGAAGCCGCGGCCGATGGTTTCGCCGGGCACGAGCACCGGTTCGAGTTCGGCCTGGATCTTGGTGATGTCGACCTCGGACGCATTGCCGAGCAGGTTGCTGAGGAGTCCCATAATGAAAGATGGATGAACGGTTGAAGTATCGGTGGGAAACCCTGCAAGGCTCCCAACTTGGAAAACCATAGGAACGATTCCAGAGACACTCCACTGAATCGCATGAGCCCCCTCGCTCCGATTCAACATTGCCTCGCCCGACCGATCCGAAGCCTGTCGCCCGATGAAGGATTCACCGATGTGGTGACCTAACCTTCCTTCCGCCGCGCAAGCCATTGGCCTAGGCTCGGGGCCGATGTCTGAGGCCGATGTCCCATTCCATGATGAGATCAACCCGTCCGCCACCCCGGCGGAGGTCCTGGGGCTGACCCGCGCGGAATGGAAGGCCACGGCCAAGGCCTGGGGGTTCGCCGAGGTGCATGCCAGCACGCTCTGGTACCAGCTCTACCAGGCCGGACTGCGCGAGTTCCAGACCTCGGACCGACTGCCGCCGCGCTTCTTGGAACGAGTGCTGCGCGACCATCGCCTGCACTTCCCCCCAGTGATCCGGGAAACCCGCTCCTCCGACGGCTTCACGCGCAAGTATCTGCTTGGGCTGCCCGATGGCGAAGTCATCGAGACGGTGCTCATGCGCTACAGCGGTCGGACCACCGCCTGCGTGAGTTCTCAAGTCGGCTGCGCCATGGGCTGCGTGTTCTGCGCCACCGGGCAGCGCGGCTACACGCGCCACCTCACGGCCGGGGAGATCGTCGGCCAGGTGCTGCATGTGGACCGGGTGCTGCGGGAGACGGCTCCCCGACGCGAACCATCCAATCAAACCAACCCACTCGATACGCCTGCCCCGGCCCTGGCCAACCCGAATCACGCCTCGGTATTCCACCGGCATGAGCGGTTGCGCAACGTCGTGTTCATGGGCATGGGCGAACCACTGCACAACTACGACGCGGTGATGCAGGCCATCACCATCTTGCGGGACTCGGCCGGGCTGTCCCTCGGTGCCGACAAGATCACCGTGTCCACCGTGGGCGTTGTGCCCGGGATCCGTCGATTGACCGCCGAACGCCAACCGGTGCGTCTGGCCGTCTCGCTGCACGGGGCCACCCAAGCCGAACGTGCAGCTCTCATTCCCGTGGCCCGCAAGTGGCCGCTGGACGAACTCATCGACGCCTGCCGCGAGCATACCGCCACACTGGGCTGCCGGATCTTCTTCGAGTGGACGCTCATCGAGGGTCGCAACGACGGGCCCGACCACGCCCACGCGCTCGGCCAATTGCTCCAAGGCATTCCGTCGCAGGTGAACCTCATCCCGCTCAATCCCACCCAAGGCTACGAAGGGCAGCCCACGGGCGGAGTCGCGGCACGGGCCTTCCAGGACATCCTGCTCACCTACGGCCTGCCCAGCACGATCCGCCAGCGGCGTGGCATCGACATCGCCGCCGGGTGCGGTCAATTGGCGGCGATGACCCGGTGACGGGAGGCCGAGTCCTCTTCCCCGCCACCGATCAGAATTGCAAAGAAACCCCGGCGTACACGTTGCGGCCGACGGCGGGATCGATGCCGTTGGCCCGGACGCGGGACCAGTAGTGGCGGTCGAAGGCGTTGTTGAGCCCCCCGAACAGGCGGGCCCGGTCAGGCCAGAATTCCCACTCGGCCGTAAGGTCCCACACGGTGTAGCCCGGGATGCGGAAGTCGGCCGTGTTGTTGTCGTTGGCGAAGTGGTTGTCCACGAAGGTGCCCAACCAGGCGACCTTCACGCGACGACCCAGACGGTAGATGAGACCCGTGCGCAGGATGTAGTCGGGTGCGTATTGCGGGGTGAGTCCCTGGAGCGGCCCTGAGACGAATTCGGCATCCAACCACGACACATTGCCATACATGCTCAAGGCACCCCAGGTCTGCCCCACCTCGGTCCCACGCAGGCGGTCGGACAGTCCGATGAGGTCCAGTTCGGTGGCGGCGTCCACACCCTGGTTGACGGAGCGACCGACGTTCTCGAAGCGGGTGAGCCCTCCGGCGGTCACGGCCCCGAAACGGTCATCGTAGTCGATGCGGAAAACGCTCAGGTCGTAGTTCCAGAAATCCCCCGGTCGCCCCCGCACGCCGGCCTCGGCCGTCCAGGTGTGGCCGGGCTGCAGGGTGCTGCTCACCGTGGTGTTGTTGCCCAGCGGCACGGCGTCGCCGTAGGTCTTGGCCTTGTAGCCCTGGCTGAGATTCGCATAGAGCTCAACGGCCGGACTCAAGGTGTACGCCGCGCCCACGGCACCCAACGGCACCGTGTCGAGACCGCTGTCCCGCAGCAGGGGCGAGGTGGTCTTGTCGAGGTTCAGCGTCTCACGAATGGACTGGTGGATGTTCTCCACCCGGAATCCCGGCGTGATGCTCAGGCGACCGAAACGGAAGACATTCTCGGCGAAGACGCTGCCGGCGGCTGTCTCGCGCTGCGAACGCTGCCGGGGCGTGCCGGTCTCGGCGGTGACGCTGGCGCCACGATCGACCTCGTAGGGAGCACCCGACGCATACGTCGAAACCCCGCCGACCAACGTGTGGTCGTTGTTCCAGGCCTGCCATTCGTGGCGGACCCGCGTCTCGGCCCCGAAGGTGGCGTAGCGATGGGTGTTGATCGTATTGGAATCGATCAGGTTGGCCGTGTTGCCGAAGGCGCTGCCACCCGAATTGCGCTGCCGCAGCGACTGGCGCTCGTAGGTGCCGCCCCAGGCTCGCGCGGTCATCAGCGTGGAATCGCTCCACCGGTGCTCCAGACCCACGCTTGGGATATAGCGCTCGATGCGCAGCCGGTCGTGGAGGTTCTGGGTCGCCCGACGGTCGTCCCAGTAATTCAGCAGGCCCGCAGCCGACTTCAGCGTGAGGCCGCCCGGCTCCCCGCTGTCGGAGGCGGTGGCATCCATGTCGAAGGTCCAGCGGGTGTCGGCCGAGGCGTCGTACACCAGGCGTATGGACCCGCTGTTGATCGCAAAGTCGCCATTCTGCCGGCGGAAGCTGTTGCCCTGACGGTGATCGAACGACACCAGGTAGCCGAGCTTGCCATCGGTGCCATCCACGAGGGTGTGGGTGGTGTAGAGGCCGTAGCTGCCGAGGATGTGCTGGGTGCGCAGGGCGAAGGGGCGATCGCGACGCGGCTGGTGGGTCACGTAGTTCAGCGCTCCCGAGGGCTGCGGCCCGTACATGAGCGAGGCCCCGCCGCGGATGAACTCCAGGCGGTCCACCGATTCGAAAGGCGGCGCGAAATAAACGGTGGGGTATCCGTAGAGGTCCACCACGAAGGGCATGCCGTCTTTGAGCACCAGCAAGTTCTGCGACTCGTGCGGGTCACCGATGCCCCGATAGCCCAGGCTAAGCAAACTGGCATTGGGCAACTCGCTGACCATGAGTCCGGGAATTTGCGAAAAGGCCTGGCGGTAGTTGTCGCTCTGGATTTGCGGCAGCGCGTCAAAATCCAGAATGGTGACCTTCTTGCCGGAATACACCTTGGTACCTTCCACCTCGGCCGGAAACGGATGGGTGACCACGTTGTCGGCATCGGATTCTCCGACCACGGTGACCTTCGGCAGAGTGCCCGCCACTTCGGGAAACACCTCGGCCGCCGAGGCCCTGATTGCCGACAGGAACGGAACACCCTGGACCGAGGCCCAGAACGCAAATCCTGACAGCATACCGCGTTGGAACATGAACTTCATGTGGGCTCATCCTACGCAGGCAATGGTCGTAGGCGCTGCCGGTGGGTTGCGGAAGATTGCTGGAGGCTTGCGGCGGAGTTCACCGAGACCGATTCTGGCCGCATGAATTCCCCGGGTTGGTTTGTTTTCCTGCGGACCTGCCTCCTCTGGCTGGTGTGTGGTTGGGGATGTTTCGAAGCGGCCCAGGCCGCAGGCCAACGAGTTGGCTTCACCGGCCTTCCGGCACAACGCCCCCGCAGCAACTACACGTTTGTCGATGCGTTCCCGGGACTGACCTTCCAGCAACCCCTGGCCATCACCCATCCGCCGGGCGAAACCAACCGACTCTTCATCGTGGAGAAAACCGGCCGGATCATGGTGATCACCAATCTGTCGAATCCGACACGGAGCGTTTTCCTGTCGCTGACCACCAATCTGCTCACCAGCAGCGAGCAAGGGGTCTTGGGTCTGGCCTTCCATCCGCGGTACGCCGAGAACGGCCGGCTCTTCGTCTTCCGCACGATGCGGACCGGACCGTCGGGGGTGCTGGCAGCCCATGATGTGCTCAGTGAGTTCAGGGTCTCCGCGACCGATCCGAACAGGGCCGACCCCGCCTCGGAGCGCCGGCTCTTCGCTCAGTACGACGACGCCCCGAACCACAACGGGGGCGACTTGCACTTCGGCCCCGATGGCTACCTGTATGTGTCTCTAGGAGACGAGGGCGGTGGCAACGACTCCTACCAGAACGGCCAGCGTATCGACCGGGAACTCTTCGCCGGCATCCTCCGAATTGATGTGGATTTCCGACCCGGATCGCTGCTCCCCAACCGCAATGAGACCAATCCGGCGGAGGCCTGGATGATCACCACCAACTACGCCATCCCGGCCGACAATCCCTTCGTGGGCACCACGAACTTCCTCGGCAAAGCGGTGGATCCCAAGAAGGTCCGCACGGAGTTCTGGGCAGTGGGCCTGCGCAATCCATGGCGAATGTCCTTCGACCGGGTCACCGGGGAATTGTGGGTCGGCGACGTAGGCCAGGATCGTTGGGAAATGGTCCACGTCACGGGTCGCGGCGCCAACCACGGCTGGCCGTTCCGGGAAGGTCCCGTCGCCGGGCCACGCGCGGGCGCACCGGCCGATTTCATGAACAATCCTGCCCACCGATACACTCCGGCCCTCTACAATTACGCTCACGGCACCGGAAACTTCCAAGGCAACTCGGTGATCGGCGGGCGTGTCTATCGAGGCAGACAAATCCCCGCGCTCGAAGGAGCCTACATCTTCGCCGACTCGGTGAGGGGTCACGTGTGGTCGCTGCGCCGACAATCCTCCGCATCCCCGCTGGTCGAGCGATTGACAGCCCTGAATGTCGGAGTCGCCTTCGGTGAAGATCCGCGCGATGGAGAACTCTTGGCCGCGGCCATCAATGCTGGGCAAATCCAGCGCCTGACGGCCACCCCGTCTGGGGATCCGACCTTCCCGAAGACCCTCGCCGAGACGGGCGCATTCACGGATCCCGCACGTCTCACGCCCCATCCCGCCTTCGAGGCCTACGAGGTGAATCTGCCGTTCTGGTCCGACTTCGCCGTCAAACGGCGTTGGTTCTCGCTGCCGCCCCGACAGACCGTGTCCTTCTCCGAGGACTCCCCGTGGCTCACCCCGGCCGGCACGGTGTGGATGAAGCATTTCGAACTCGAACTCACCCGCGGCGTACCTGAATCGCGCCGTCGTCTGGAGACCCGGTTCCTGGTACGCACCACCAACGGAGTGTATGGGTTGACCTACCGCTGGACCTCACCCACCACCGCAACGTTGGTGGCGGAAGCGGGCGAGGACGAGTCGATCCCCATCTGGGACGGCGACGTGCTTCGGAACCAAATCTGGCACTACCCCAGCCAAAACGAATGCCTGACCTGCCACAACCCCAAGGCGGGCGGATCTCTGAGCTTCAACACCCGACAACTCCATCGAGATCGGACGACCGCGGCCGGTGGCACTGAGTCACAACTCGCTGCCTGGAAGGCCGCCGGCTATTTCAGCAATCCTCCCGAAGTCCTGCGCACCCTACCCCGCTATTCCGAACCGGATTCGCCCATGGCCGGCCCCCGATCGCCGACGAGTCTGGAGTGGCAAGTCCGACGGTACCTCGACGTCAACTGCGCTTTCTGTCACCAGCCTGGCGGATTCGGCGGCGGCCTGTGGGACGCCCGGATCACCACACCCACGGACGCGGCCGGCCTGGTGGATGGCGTGGTCCTCAATTCGGCGGGAGTCTCAGGGGCCCGGGTGATCGCCCCAGGCGATCCGGGCCGTTCAGTCCTCCTCCACCGCATGAGTCGCACGGATGCCCTGCGCATGCCGCCCCTGGGTTCCAACGAGGTGGACCCCGCAGGCGCGGCCTTGCTGACCCAATGGATTCAATCCCTGACCACCAAGGTGTCGTTCAGCGATTGGTTGGGCAAACACACGGGAATCCCCTATCCCTCCGAACCACCTCGAGACAACGACTCGGATGGCGACGGAAATTCGGATTATCTCGAATTTCTGGGGAATACCGACCCAACAGTGGCTGCGAACCGGTGGCGTCCACTCTGGGAAACCGGATCTGCGGGCCTGCATCTGCGGCTGCGCCGACCGGCAAATGTCTCCCTGCGATTGGAGGGAAGTGCTTCGCTGGATTCGCCCGAGTGGCGCCCCGTGGACGCCCCCGGCAACGAACCCGGTTTCCTCAATCACGAACTCTCGCTCGACATTGCCCTGCCAACCAACGCGGCCGTGCAATTCTATCGCGTGGTGTGGACAACGCCTTGACCGGATTCAGTGTACCGAAAACCCTGATCACACATCCATGAATCGATTCCTGCCTGCCGCCATCGCCGCGCTGGTGGCCTTGTTGCTGACGCCAACCCCCTCCCTGCTGGCCAAGGACGCCGCCAAGACACACCGCATTGCACTCATCGCCGGACGTCCCAGCCATCCCTCCGGCATGCACGAGTTCCGGGCTGGTTGCCTGCTGTTCCAGAAAGCGCTGGCCGGTGTGCCGAATTTGGAGGTGCAGGTGTATTCCAATGGCTGGCCCACCAAGGTCGAAGGCGGTAAGGCGGTCGATGACAATGCCGCGCTGGAACGGGTGGACGCGTTGCTCATCTACGCCGACGGCGGTGGCGGACATCCGGCCATCAAGCCGGAGCGCATGGCCTTCATCGACCGGTTGTCCTCGCGGGGAGCCGGCTTGGGCTTCGCCCACTACGGCGTCGAGGTGCCCGCGGGCGACCCGGGTGATGCCATGATACGATGGATCGGCGGGCACTATGAGCACCAATACAGCATCAACCCGATGTGGAGCCCGAAGTTCACATCCTTCCCGAACCACCCGGTGAGCCGCGGCGTGAAGCCCTTCTCCACCCGCGACGAATGGTACGTCAACATGCGTTGGTCGGAGAACGGCCGCCCGGTCACCTGGCTGCTCGAAGACGCCCCCTCCGACGCCGTCCGCAAAGGCCCCTACGTCTACCCGCCAGGACCCTATGCGCACATCGTGGCCGCCTCCGGTCGGCGCGAGGCCATGATGTGGGTGCACGAGCGCATCGACGGTGGCCGCGGCATGGGATTCACCGGTGGCCACACGCACAAGAACTGGGGCGATCCGAACCAGCGGAAGATTTTCCTCAACGCCCTGCTCTGGCTGGCGCAAATGGAGGTCCCGGCCGGCGGCGTGGAATCCACGATCACCGAGGCCGACCTCGCTGCCAACCTGGACCCCAAGAAGTAGGACTCGCTGCGTCCAGCGCCGCTGGCACCCAACAGACAGGTGCCTGACCGAAAAATCCTCACCGCCCTTGTCCCGGGGCCGGTGGGGCATAGACTTTGCCCGCGACTCATGGAGCAAACGGCATCCCAAAAAAAAGCGTTGAAGATGGTTTCCTGCCCGGCATGCGGGGCCAAGCAGTTCATTCCCGGAGACCTTGCGCCGCTCGGCACGGTGTCCTGCACCAAGTGCCAGGCCTCGGTGATGATGCCCATGATGCTACGCCAGTATGAGCTGCGCTCCGAGATCGCCTCGGGCGGCATGGGTACGGTGTACCGGGCTTGGGATACCGCTCTGGGTCGAGAGGTGGCCGTGAAGCTGATGAAGCAGGAGTTCGCCGAAGATCCGGCGGCCGTGAACAACTTCGCCGTCGAGGCCCGGGCCTGCGCCCAGATCAATCACACCAACATCATCCACATCTACACCTTCGACTACCACGAAGGCCTGCGCTTCCTGGCGATGGAGATCGCGGATGCCGGGAGCCTCGACAGTCGGATCGAGTCGGAGAAGACCCTCCCGGAACTCGACGTGCTGGACGTCGGGATCAAGGTGGCCGGAGCCCTGCAGGCGGCCTTGAAGCGCGGTTTGCTGCACCTCGACATCAAGCCGGGCAACATCCTCTTCAGTGCCGACGGCGAACCCAAGGTGGTGGACTTCGGCCTCGCCAAGAAGGCCGACGCCGACACCGACGCCTACGCCCCGATTTTCGGCACGCCCTATTACATCGCGCCGGAACGGGTGCGGCAGGAGGGCGATACATTCCTGTGCGACATCTACAGCCTTGCCGGAACCTTGTACCACGCCTTGACCGGGCATGTTCCCTTCGAGGCGCCCACGGTCGAAGACGTGGTGGCAGCCCACGTCGCGATCCCGCTGCGGCCGGCCAACGAGGTCCTTTCGACCATCAGCCGAGCCACGAGCGACGCGTTGTCCAAGGCCATGGCCAAGAATCCGGGAGACCGCTTCGCCAGTTACGACGAATTCATCATGGCCCTGACGGCGGCCCGCAGCCAGTTGCTGGTCCGGCAACTCACTGGGCGCAATCCGGAACCCGCAGCCACCTCGACGGCTGACGCTCCCGAATCTGCCGCGGCCCCCGCCTCAGGCCGGAGTTGGTGGCGGCGCTGACTATTTGGCTATTTGGCGCCATCGGGTGCGTCAGGTTGGCTTCGCAGCACTCGAGGCAGAACCCGAGTCGACCCAACTCGATGTCGGCCTGCCGTCAGGTGTTTCCCAAGTTCACGAACCGCCCGACTGCAAGGCGTGCAAGCGGGCGTACAATCCACCGCGCGCCAGCAGTTCCGCGTGGGTCCCCATCTCGACCATCCGTCCGGCCTCCATGGCCACGATGATGTCGGCCCGCTGGATGGTGGACAACCGGTGGGCGATGCACAGGGTGGTGCGACCCACCATGAGCGTTTCGAGGGCGGCTTGAACGGCCCGTTCCGACTCGGCATCGAGGGCGCTGGTCGCCTCGTCGAGAATGAGAATGGGCGAGTTGCGTAAGATGGCACGTGCGATGGCGATCCGCTGCCGTTGTCCGCCGGAAAGTGAATTACCCCGCTCTCCGACCACCGTATCATAGCCTTGGGGCTTTTCGCGGATGAAGCCATCGGCATGGGCGGCCCGGGCCGCGGCCTCGATTTCGACGTCCGTGGCCCCAGGACGCCCCATGCGGATGTTGGCCCGGATCGTGTCGTTGAAGAGCATCGTATCCTGACTGACCACCGCCGTCTGGTCGTGGAGGTCCGAGGAATGGACCTCCCGCAAATCGACGCCGCCGATCCGGATGTGACCGAGCTGCGGATCGTAAAAACGCAGCAGCAGGTTGGCCACGGTAGTCTTGCCGGAACCGCTCTCGCCCACCAAGGCCACCAGCGACCCGGTCGGGATGGACAAGGAGAACCCGTCGAGAACCGGTCGGTCGGTGTATCGGAACGAGACATTCTCGAAGGAGACGGTCGCACCCTGGGCCCGGAGCGGTCGGGGCTGTGAGGGCTCCACCACCGAACTCGAAGTGGTCAGAATCGGGAACAACCGCTCACCCGCGGCCCGACCTTGTTCCAGTTGGCTCCAAAGCCGGCTGAGATTCTTGACGGGCTGATAAAGCATGAACAGCGAACCAACGAAGGAAGTGAAGTCGCCCGAGCTCGGTCGCTCGCCGGCGGGCAACCGCAGCACGTAGAACAGCATGAGGCTAACGCCAACAGCTCCGAACGTCTCGATGACCGGACCGGGGATTTCGCTCCCACGCACGAACCGCATGAACTGACCTGTGATGCGCCGTGAGGTAGCACTGAAGCGCTCGGTCATGGTGGCCTCCAGGTTGAAGGCCTTGACCACACGGATCCCCGTAAATGCCTCCTGCATGAGATCGCTCAATTCGGCCGTGTGGGTCTGGGCCGCCTTCCATGAACGCCGCACCTTTCGGCCGTAAACCACCACCGGAACCACCACCAATGGAAACACGACCAGGGCCACCAGGGTGAGTCGAGTCTGCATGGAGAAGAGGAAAATCAGGATACCGACCACGGTCGCCGGTTCACGGGCGATGGTGGAGAACCCCTGGGCGATGCACTGCTGGATCGCCTGGGTATCGTTCATCAGCCGGGACTGGAGATCCCCCGTTCGGGCCGTCGTGAAGTAATCCAGCGATAGCCGCTCCAAATGGTCAAAAATCCGAACCCGCAGGTCATGGATCGTCGCCGTGCCCACCCAGGTCATGCAGTAGAGGCTCAGGTAGGCTCCCCCGCCGCGGAGAACCATTGCCATTGGAACGCTGGCGATGATCCAGGGTAGCGACCCCGTATCGACACGGCTGTGCAGGGATTTCATGGCCGCCAGCAGCGGATCCCGGAGTGCCGCCGGCAGCATTCCGAGCGATTGAACCAAATCTCGAGCCCCTTCGGTGGGAAAGATGGCTTCCAGGACCAGCTTCACCGCCAGCAACAATAGGGAACCCCCCAGCGCGTAGATCAGGCCCGACAGTGCTCCCGCCACCAAGCGGCCGCGATGGGGGGCAACAAACGGCCAGAGTTGGCGAAGAAAATTTCCCATGGCATCACGCTCAACCCTTGGGCTGGCAAAGCAGATAAAGCTGACTGGGCAATGGCGGCGTGGCGGCGGCGGTGATCATGGTCTCCATGTCCGGGAACCGTCGCCCCCGATCCGGCGCATACCGGGTCAAACTCCGGAACAATCCCAAAGAACCGCGATCCGGGCTGAAATCCCAAGCCTCGAGGTCATACATCGGGGACAAGAAATCAACCACCTGACGCACACTGCCACCGAACTGGGGCAGGAACTGCGGATGAACCTCAATGAGCAGCACAGGACGATCGCGACGGAGAATCTCGCGCGCTCCCTGAAGGATTTTCAGCTCATACCCCTCGCAGTCGATCTTCATGAGCGACACGGGTGTCTTGGCCAACTCTGTGTCGAGCGTGACCACGGGCACCGGAATGATGGGCCGGCGCTTGAGGGTGGTTTCGGCGGCGGCATCGAGGTCGGCAGACGTGGCCTCACCCGGCGCGGTGGCAGCGGCGGCGGCTTCCTCGGCCGAAACGATGTTGCCATTGGGACCACTCTGGAAGAGCACCTCGCCCGGCGCGTCACCACAAGCCAGACGGCGCAATTCGACGTCCTTCAGCCCACTGTCAGCCACGCTGGTTGAAGCCAGTTCATGAAGAAAGGGCTGGGGCTCGAATCCCAGAATGGGCAATGTTGTCTCGCGACGGATGAGCAGCGGGAAATAGCCGATGTTGGCGCCGACATCCACGATGGCTCCCTGTTTCAGCGACCGCAGGATCGGAGCAATGAGACCAAACTCCGGCAACAGGTGCTCACCGGCCACCAGCAGCGTGGCAACGGCCTTGGTCCAAGAAGCCGGATGGGCCAGGCGGCCTGCGCCAAAGGGCACGGAAACCAGACCGGAAGTCCCGTTGATCCAGCCCAGCAGCGCGTGAAACTTCCGACCCAAAGGCACGGATCGGATCAGGCCAGCTCCTTGGACCGGCCGAGGCGATGGTTGGGTCATGATTGTTGAGGGCATTGAAATCGTGGGAGCGCATCCAACGAAGCGCGCAACGACGCTGCCAATCCCACGGCCTTCAAGGAAGCGACTTTTTGCCGGAATCCATACGTTCCCGTGTTTCCACACACGCCCTCTCCGCCTACAGAAACCCCATTTGCCCGAACGGTGGCATTCCGGGCAGTCTCGAGGCCACATGAGTTGGCTGTATCGCAACATCGCCCGCCCGTTCCTCTTCGCCCAAGACTCCGAAACGGTCCACAACCAGACCCTGGGGCTGCTGGCCCAGGCGAGTCACCTCACCGGGGCGCGCAAGCTGGCCCAGGCGCTCTTCGAGACAGCGCCTCTCCCAGTGGAGGCTCTGGGGCTGCGCTTCCCCAATCCGGTGGGACTGGCCGCCGGCATGGACAAGCAGGCCGTCGCCGTGCCGATGTGGGAGGCCCTCGGATTCGGCTTCAGCGAACTGGGCGGAGTGACCGGTCACGCACAGCCGGGCAATCCCCAGCCCAGGATGTTCCGGCACGTGCCCGATGGAGCCCTCGTCAACCGGATGGGTTTCAACAATGGCGGCGCGGCCGCATTGGCCGAGCGCTTGGCTGCTTGGCGGACTCAAGGACTGTGGCCCTCTCATCCCGTGGGCATCAATTTGGGCAAATCCAAGATCACGCCACTGGATCAGGCCGCCGCCGAATACGCCCAATCGTTCCGCACCTTGTGGCACTTGGCCGATTTCTTCGTGGTCAATGTGAGTTCACCGAACACGCCCAACTTGCGACAGCTTCAGGACAAGGCGGCGTTGGACGACATCCTGGCGGCGATGCAAACGGTGAATGCGGAATTGTCTCGCGGCGGCCCCGCCAAGCCCGTGCTGGTCAAGGTGGCCCCGGACCTCACCTTCGACGCGCTGGATGAAATCGTGAGCCTGGTCGGGCCCCGCCAACTCGCCGGACTGGTGGCCACCAACACCACGCTCGCACGTCCCGAACAGCAGGATCACCTGGCCCAGCGGACCTACCGACAAACCGGGGGCTTGAGCGGACGTCCCTTGGCTGTGCGCAGCACCGAAGTGGTGCGTCATCTCTACCGGCAAACCCGGGGCACCGTGCCCATCATCGGAGTGGGTGGGATTTTCACGGCGGCTGACGCCTGGGAAAAAGTCACGGCCGGAGCCTCACTGGTGCAAGTGTACTCCGGTCTGGTGTACGAAGGCCCCGGTCTGGTGCGCGAATTGGTTGAAGGATTGACCGAGCGCCTCGGCGGCGGCCGCTGGAATGACGCCGTTGGCAGCGCTGCCCGTTGATGCCTCGACACGCAAAACGCCTCCGATGCAACCCAGGACACCATGATGCCGCCACTGACCGTTGGGATCCCATCGGCTTTGGCCGTCCTGAGCTTTGGCATCGTCACCTGGCAATTCATCGCGGCGCAGCGTTTTCCGCTGCATCGGCGGAGCCCCAATCCCGGATTTGCTCCGGGCATCACGCTCCTCAAGCCCCTCAAGGGCTGCGATCCTGATCACTCGGAACGTTGCCTGACGAGTTGGCTCAGGCAGGACTACGCGGGTCCACTGCAGTTCCTGTTCGTGGTGGCCGACGCGAACGATCCGGTGGTGCCCCTGGTGCAACGCCTGATCGCAGCGCATCCCCATCGCGACGCCCGATTGCTGGTTTTTCCGGAACTCGTGGGGGCCAATGCCAAGGTCTCCAAACTGGCGCAGGCCGAGGGTCTGATCACCCATGACTTGGTGTTGGTGAGCGACGCCGACGTCTTGGCGCCTTCGGACCTGCTCTCCCAGATGGTGCTGCCGATCCAAGACGGTGGCGTGGCCTTGGTCCACAGTTTCTATCGGTTGGCCAATCCCTCCAACGCCGCCATGGAGTGGGAGGCCACCGCCATGAACGCCGACTTCTGGAGCCAGGTGCTGCAGTCGCGGATGCTGGCTCCGATGGATTTCGCCCTCGGGGCCGCCATGCTCCTTCGCCGCTCCGCGCTGGAAGGCATCGGCGGCTTCCGGGCTTTGGCCGATTACCTTGCCGATGATTTTCAACTGGGTCACCGCATCGCCGCGGCCGGGGGGCGCATTGAACTGACTCCGGTGGTCGTCGAATGCCTCGATGCCCCCACTGGCTGGAAGTCCATTTGGACCCATCAGGTGCGCTGGAATCGCACCATCCGCGTCTGCCGGCCTGCCCCCTACATCGCCAGCATCCTCGCCAACGGCACCGTGTGGAACGCTTTGGCCGCGGCCGTGGTGTGGTGGCATCCGGCGCTGTCTTCCCGAGAACGCGGACCCTGGCTCGGACTCTTCATGGGATTGATCATCGCCCGATCGCTCATGGCGCAGCTCCTGGCCCAACAGCTCGCAGCCGTGCCGGGTCGGCCCAGTCGTGAGGATTCCTTCGTGTTCGGCATGGCCGCCGCCAAAGACTTGCTGGGGGCCGCCGTCTGGGTGGCTGCCATCTTCGGCAACACCGTCCACTGGCGAGGCATCGACTACTCGGTGGACCGTGAAGGCCGATTGACCCCATTGCCCAAATCGACCGGCTGACGAGCCCTTGGATCCTCAAAGGCCATCAACGACCCCGAGCAGCCCACGCACACAGCCAGGGCCCCGCAGCCAAAACGGCATAAACCAGTGCCCAGAGCTTCTCAAAACGCCCCCAACGAAACCAAGCGGCCAGAGCTCCGAGCAGGATGCCGCCGACAAAGCCGCCGGCATGGGCCAACACATCCGAAACCGGGTTCACCGCCAAGCTGAGGAAGAGAAACACTCCGGCTCCCAGGCTGATCCAAACCGGCTTGGAGGCATGGCGACTGACACGCCACCAGACCACCGCATGCCCGACCAGAAGTCCGAGGGCCGCCATCAACACTCCCGAGGCTCCGAGGGCCCGTGCGCCGGGATCACGCAACAGTACTCCGGGTACATTGGCCACGGCACCGGCCACCAGGCTCAGGCACAACGCGGTCCCAGGCCCGTATCGGCCCATGGCAAATCCCATCGTGAAAAAGGCGGTACCCACATTCGATGCCAGATGGGCCTCATCGGCATGCAACCAAGTGGCCGTGAACAATCGCCACCATTGTCCTTGCTGACGAACGGCTGCGACTTCAACCCAACCTGCAGAACGAAACGCCGGCGGCAACAACCCATGGAGCGCGATCAATACCAAGATCCAAGACAACACCAGCGGATTCCAAGACAGGGAACGAGCCGCGACGGCGGTTCGATGCCAGGCAAATCGGCGGTTTTCGCGGCGATATTCCAGAACCACGGCCCGCGCCCGGTCCAGTGCATCGGGCTCGACCCTCAATAGCCATCGGCAGCGGCGCACACCTTGCGGTGATGGACTCGGATGAGGTGAATTTGGCGGATGCCCCACGTCGCCTTCGATCGAACCTTCTGAGGTTCTTTCAGAGGCCATTTCCGGAACCCCAGCGAATTGCCTGGCTGGAACCTCTTCGCGGTCGATCACCGCAGGGATCCCTTGGCTGATCAGGGCCAATCCCCAGTCCATCGCCTGCCGTTCCGACCGCGCGGTCAAAGCCGCCATGAGCGGCGGTGCCGTATCGGAAGACGGGGGTGTCATGAGCGACCAATTTCGGGAAGCCCGACGGGAAATCAACGGGCCGACCGAAGATTTTCCGAGCACCCACGCTTACCGACTGCAATCATCCCTTCGCGAACTTCGAATCCACGCCGTCACTCAACCCATGACCCACGGAATGCTCTAGGTCTAAGGCCTCGCTCACTTGCTGATCTGCCAGAATCGGATGCCCACAGGCTCGACACGGATCGGATCTTGCATCGAGGTGGGCAAGGGGGCATCGCCGCGGATCCCGAAGATTCGGGCTGAGCGCATCAAATCGGACTCACTGTCGAGGGGAGCCTTCGGATTGAAGAAGGACCAAAGTTTCGAGGCCTTCGGTTCCTTGAAGAAACCGCGCACCCATCCACCCTGCTCCGGCACGGAGAGCACCTTGGGCTCGACGAGGGACCGCCGGAAGAGACCCGATTCGATGGCCTTCAATTCCTGCTGGGCATCTTGTGAACTGACAGAAGTCACCGAGTTGTCGCCCAACGGAACCGCCGAGGCCCGCACGAGCAGGACGGTTTGTCGGTCAGACCGTGCAGAACCCGTGGGCGCGATGTCGACCGCGGATCGCCCCGAGGGATTCGCGGGAACAGTCGGTTTGTCATCGGCAGCCTGAGCGACGGTCACCATGAGGGACGCCGCCAGAGGCATCATCACCCTCAGACACTTTGAAATCCGACCGTGGTACGCATTCATGGGAACCAGGGGTTGTTGGCTTTCTCCTCTTCCACGGTCGTGAGCGGACCATGACCCGGACACACTAGCGTGGCCGCGGGCAGTGAGAAAATTTGTTCGCGGACTTTCGAACGGGCCAACTCCAGCTGATCCCGGGCCCCGCCCATGGATCCGGCGAAGAGAGCATCTCCCACGATGGCCACGTGCGGCGCGTCTTCGGGCCAATTGCCCACGATGTAGGTGACGCCATCCTCGGCGTGACCAGGCGTGTCGCGATTGGTCACCCGCAGGCTGCCCAGCATGATGAAGTCGTTGGCACGGATGCGCTGCTCCACCGGGGCGGTCTTCGAATTGGTGTGGAGCCGGGCCTTGGGGAAGCGTTCCCGAAGACCGGCCAGTCCGGCCACATGATCCCCGTGCGAATGGGTGATGAAGATGTGCTTGAGCTGGAGGCCGTGTTCGTCGACCAGCGCCAGAATCGGGGCCGCATCGAAGCCGGTGTCGAAGACGGCCGCCTCGCGGGTGACCTCGTCCCAAACCAGATAGGCATGAACAGCCATGCCCTCGCCCTGGGTGGTGATCACGCGCAACTCGCACCAACCGTTGGTGGCCACGGGCTTCGGCAGCCAGCCCTCGGCGATCCGCTTGAGCTTGGCTCCATCGAGAGAGAGCTTGGCTCCGAGTTCGTCAAATCGACAACCGGCGGCCGGCTTCCCACATTCTTCCATACGCTCATAATCCGACACCGACACCCCAGCCGCCTGCGCTGCAGCCACTGGCTCGGTATGGGTCGACGTGCGGGCCTTGCGGAGGATGTCCCCCAGAGAATCTTCAAGAGTCACGCCCCCAACGGTGCTGAGCCCTCGCCCAATCGGCAAGCCTCACCCTCACCTCACCCTCACCTGACCCTCGCGCTGGCAGGTGGAGGTTCTTCGGATGGTCAGAAGTATTTCTCAACGATCCAACGGGGTTGCCAGTCGTCGGGCTTTCGAGGGTGACCGGTGAGATCCCGGATGAGGGGTTTGGGATTCGGCACGGTGAGCGGCTGGGTGTCTCCCACACGCGTTTGCCACTCGGCCATCTTGGCCAGGAGCCGGGCCACGACCGGAGCGTTGTCGGGATCGCCCGACACATCCACCCGCTCGTCGGGATCGTGGGCGAGGTCGAAGAGTTGGCGATGATTCACCGGCGGATAGCAAATGAGCTTCCACCGTTCATCGCGTACGGAACGCATGAGTCCCAGATAAGGCAGGAAGACCGAGTCGCGGACGCGCTTCGCCTCGCCGGTCCAAAGCGGGCGAAGGTCTGATCCGGCCAACCCAGACGGCACCGGAGCCCCGGTGAGGCTGCAGAGCGTCGGGAACAAGTCGAAGAGGTAGGTGAAGGCCGCCGTGGTGCCGCCGGCCGGAATGCCCGGTCCGGCCATGATGAGCGGGCATCGCATGCTGTGTTCATACACGCTTTGCTTGCCCAGCAACCCATGGCTGCCCAAGGCGAGGCCGTGATCGGCCGCGTAGACGACGACTGTGTTCGTCGCATAGGGGGATTTCGCGAGGAAGTCCAAGACCCGGCCGATTTGGGAATCCAAGTGCTCGATGAGTCCGTAATACTCTCCCAATTGATCGCGCACCTGTTCCGGCGGGCGCGGCCACGGCAGCAAGTTCTCGTCTCGCAAGATCAACTCGCCGTTGTCGAAGGGGTGCTGTGGGAGGTAATTGCGCGGCAAGGGTGGACGTTGGCTCGGATCGGTGACCCGCCACGCCTCGGGCGGATTGCGGGGATCGTGGGGAGCGGTGAAGGCGGCATAGGCCAAGAAGGGTCGGTCGCCCGAGGGCTGTTGGAGGAATTCGATCAACTCATCGGCAAACTGCTCACTGGAGAACTTGAGAGCCGGCTGACGTCGGGTGAGCTTTCCGTCGGGTTGGAGGTCTTGGACGGCGGTTCGCGTGTGGTCATCCATCCCTCCGAAGTGAATGGATCGACCTCGCTCGAAGCTGCGCAGGAAGGATGCCTCGCCATTGTGCCACTTGCCGGTGGCGAAGGTCTCGTACCCCTGCCGGCGTAGGTGCTCCGGGAACGTGAGGGTACCTTGCAGCGTGTGGGGCAGGCCAAACCAAGTGCGCCCACTCATGAGCATCGCCCGACTCGGAATGCACACCGCTCCGCTGTTGCCTCCGAAGCAATAGTTGCCCCGAAAACTGAAACCCCGCGCCACCAGACGGTCCAGATGCGGCGTGCGGATGTGGGCATTGCCCCAGGCACCGATCGTGTCCGCCCGTTGATCATCGGCGAAGAGGAACACGATATTGGGTCGCACCACATTGGTCGTGGCACTCCGTGCCCGTACGGCGGTAACCAGGACCATCACCAGCGCCATCACCAAACACCACCGTCGAGAGAACATGCCAGCCATTGAAGCGAACCGTCGCAACCACCGCCAACGGAAACACTCCGATCGACTCCAGCTTCGGGGCTACGGGCGACACGGGGTCGGTCCCGAATGGCAGTTAGATAGCGATCAATGTTTTTGGGGTGTTTTGAGGTGAGGTGGGCTTGCGATAGCGGTTCTGGTGGCGGATTTCTCGGAATTGCCGTCGGTGGCAACTGAGCAGTTGGTAGGGCTTTGGTCTTCGTTTCAGGGCTCTG